>Ga0208080_1001189_pt1 | contig 12969 bp, 7 predicted proteins | sample NGESurdeep092012_3_FD_184476 | JGI IMG/M metagenome (GOLD analysis project Ga0208080, IMG submission 184476) | Arctic peat soil microbial communities from Barrow, Alaska - NGEE Surface sample 210-3 deep-092012 (SPAdes) | ecosystem: Environmental > Terrestrial > Soil > Wetlands > Peat ...
GAGATGAAGGAGAAGAAGGCCCGCGTCGAGGACGCCATGCACGCCACGAAGGCGGCCGTCGAGGACGGCATCGTGCCAGGCGGCGGCGTGGCGCTGCTGCGCGCCATGGAGGCCGTCGAGAAGATCAAGGAACTCGGCGACGTGCAGGTCGGCGTCAACATCGTCAAGCGCGCGCTGGAAGAGCCCACCCGTCAGATCATCGCGAACGCAGGGCTCGAGGGCTCGGTGATCGTGAGGGACCTGAAGGACAGGGGGGGCAACTTCGGCTTCAACGCCCAGACCGAGAAGACCGAGGACATGTTCAAGGCGGGCATCGTCGACCCGGCCAAGGTCACGAAGTCGGCGCTCCAGAACGCCGCGTCGATCGCCGGTCTCATGCTCACGACGGAAGCCCTCGTCTCCGAGATCAAGGAGAAGGACAAGGCTCCCGCCGGCGGCGGCATGGGCGGCGGCGGCGGCATGGGCGGCATGTACTGATCTACCTCGGGAGGGCCCCAGCCGCGCTCTGCGCGGCCGGAAGTCTGGGCCCTCCCGAACCCTCCCCCCAACTGTTTCGCTTCATTGCGGCCCGGCGGAAACGCCGGGCCGATTTCTTTTTCGGGTGTTGCGCTACCCTCAGCTCAACTGATGTCGGAGAGCTCGAGAACGGCCGACCGGGCGGGTCTCTTCTGGACGCTCCTGCCGCACCTCGTTTTCGCGATTCTCTTCGTCGCGACGTTCAAGCGTTGGATTCTGCCGTTCGAGGACTCGGGGCGCGAGATGAACACGGCGCTGCGCCTCGCCGAAGGCGAAGTGCTCTATCGCGATGTCGGCTATTCCTACGGTCCGCTTTCCCCCCTCATCGACGGTTTCCTGCTCCGAACGTTCGGTCGAAGCCTCGACGTCCTCGTCGCGTGGCGGACGGTCCTCGCCCTCCTCGGCGTGGAGGCGCTCCGGCGGCTCGCGCGCCGGCTCGCTCCGGGCGAATCGCTCGCTGCCGCCGTCTGTTCGTTCGCGATCGCCGCGTGCACATTCGGCGTGGGCGGCTCGTGGCCATTTCCGTACAGCGTGGCGGCGCTGGCCGGGACCGTCGGCGCGTGGTGGGCGCTCGAGCTCGCGCTGGCTTCGGAGTCGCGGGCCGGGTCGATCGCCACCGGGGTCGTCGCCGGCCTCGCGGCGGGGACCAAGCTCGAGATGGTGCCACTCGCTCTTGCGGGCCCTCTCCTCGTCCTCGCTCTGGGCCGCCCGCGCAAGGAGGTCTTCTCCGCGGGCGCGTGGATGCTGGGAACGGCCGGAATCGCGTACGCGGTTCCGATCGTCCGGTTCGGCAAGGACCTGATGAAACAGCAGGGCTTTCTCATCGCGCTCTCTGTCCCGGAACCCTGGCGACGCGTTTACGAGGGCGTGCTCTTCGGCGGGCTGACTCCGGCGGACTTCGCGCGCGGAGGATTTAGAGACGTTCTCTTCCCGTCGGCGGTCGGAGTCGCGCTCGCCCTTCTGCTTCGAGCCGGGGGGAGGACGTTCAACTTCGTTCTCTTGCCGCTCCTTTTCGTGGCGGGGGGCCTCACGTTCTTCTCGCCCGGCAACGGGTGGCTGCACGCGCTCCTGCCTCTCGCGGCGTGCGTGGCGATCGCCGGCCTCGTCCGGGCTGCGATTGCCTGGCGGCGTGGAGACTCTTCGCCCGAACCGGCGGCCGTGGGAGTCGCCCTCGTCATGCTCCCCGCGCTCATACGCCAACCCTTCTTCCTTCGAAATCCGGTGTATGGCGCTTTCTCGGCCCCTCTCGCGCTCGTGGTTGCGCTCTGCTGGATCGGCCGGCACACGCATGCGCGAAACGCGTTCACGGCTCTCGTTCTCGGCCTCTCGACCGCCCAGATCGCGCTACGAGTTCAGGGAATCGGCATGGCCGTCATGACACGGACGAATCTTCCGGGCGCGTCGTTGTCCCTCGTTCCGGCGGAGTCGCGCTTCGTGGCCGAGGCGGCGCGCGTCATTCGCGAAACCGTGCCTGAAGGAGGAACCATCGGCATCTTTCCGGAGCCCGGGTTCCTTCTCTTCGTGACAGGCCGCAAGAACCCCTTCGTGGACGAGCTTTTCCTGCCCGGAGTTCAGGATGCCGCGGCGGAGGACCTGATGATCCGCCGACTTCGCGAGCGCCCGCCGGACGCCCTGCTCGTGACGAACCGCCCTTACCCGGAGTTCGGGAGCGCGTTTTACGGGAACGGGCTCCTCGACCGGTTCTTTCTGGAGGTCTCGCGACGGTACGTGCCCGCTCGCCGGATCGGGGGCGAGTCGGGGCCGGTTTTTTTCCCCCTGAGGCACGCATCGGAAGGGCTGCTCCTGGTGCCTCGGGCTGGCATGGCAGGCGGACGATCCCCGTAAGATCACCGCGGCGCCACCGCGTCCTACAATCGCGGAAATGACCCGCGACACGGAGGTCCCCGCGCGGGCGGCGCGCGCTTGGGCACTCGTGCCGTTCCTCGTGTTCGCGCTGCTCTTCGCGGCCACGTTCAAGCGCTGGGTGCTGCCGTTCCAGGATTCGGGGCGCGAGCTCGGCACCGCGCTCCGCATCGCACGCGGCGAGGCGCTCTATCGCGACGTCGGTTACTCGTACGGCCCGCTCCCGGCTTTCCTCGACGCGGCGCTCGTCCGTGCGTTCGGGCGCGAGATCGACCCGCTCATCGCGCTGCGCACGGCGATCGGGCTCTTGGGCGTCGAGGCGCTGCGCCGGCTGGCCCGCCGCCTCGCGCCGGACGACGCGTGCGCGTCCGCCGTGACGTCGTTCATCGTCGCGGCCTGCTTCTTCGACACGGGTGGGGCGTATCCGTTCCCGTACAGCGCTGCCGCGCTGGAGGGGACCGTCGGGACCTGGTGGGCGCTCGAGCTCGCGCTGTCGGCGCGGAACCTCCGCGGCGCGATCGCGGCTGGCCTCTTGGGGGGCCTCGCTGGCGGGTGCAAGCTCGAGGTCGCGCCCGCCGCGGTCGCGGCGGTGGCCGTGACCCTCGCCCTGCGCCGTCCTCGCGGCGAGGCGACGGCCGGCGCCGCGCTCGCGGCAGCGCTGGCCGGCACCGCACTCGTGGCTCCGGTCCTCCTTTACGGGCGGGACGTCATGACGCGGCACGGCTTCCTCTTGGCGCTCGCGATGCCGCAGCCCCTCCGCGAACTCTACGAGAGGTCGTTGCTCTTCGGCGGGACGACCGCGCTCGGGTTCCGGAGCGGGGGTTGGAAGGACGTGCTCTACCCGTCGGCGGTCTGCTTGGGTGCGGTGCTACTCGTCCTGACGAATCGCGGCATCGCGCGCTTCGCCCCCCCGCCGCTGGCGTTTGCGGCCGGGCTCGCGTCCCGTTGGTCTCCTCGCAACGCGGAGCTGCACGTGCTGCTCCCGCTCGCGGCGGGGATCGCGGTCTTCGAACTCGGCCGCGCCGCGCGTGCACGCACGCGCGGCGACGCAGCCGCAGAGCGCTGCGGCCTCGCCGTCGCGATGCTGCCCGCGCTCGCGCGGCAGCCGTTCTTCCTGCGCAACCTCATCTACGGAGCGTTCGCGGCGCCGCTCGCCCTCCTCACGAGCCTCACGTGGATCGCGCGCCGCGTGGCGGCGCGACGGTCGTTCACGGCGCTGCTCTTCGGCCTCGCGTGCGCGCAGGGCCTGCGGCGCTGGGACGAGGTCGGGCGGCAACCTGTCGTGTGGACGCGCCTCCCCGGGGCTTCGCTCTATCTGCCGAAGGAGGAATCGGCGTTCCTGACGCAGCTCGTCGAGACGCTGCCCCGTGCCGCGGGGCCCGGCGGCTACGCGGCGACGTTCCCCGAGCCGGGCTTCGTGAGCTTCGTGACGGGTCTGAACAACCCGTTCGTGGACGAGGCTTTCATGCCCGGCCAGCAGGACGTGCCCGCGCAGGAGGAGATGGTCCGGGCGCTCCGCATGCGCAAGCCCGCATTGGTCTTCACGAACCGGCCGTTCCCCGAGTACGGGACGGGCACATACGGGGCGGGCATCCTCGACCTCTTCTTCCTGGAGGTGGGGCATGCGTATCTCGGCGTGGCAAAGCTCGGAGGGCTCCCGCTCGGCACGCACCGGCAGCGCCACGCCTCCGAGGGGCTTCTTCTCGTGCCAGCCGAGCGAGTTCCGCCCGCCCTCAGGGTGCAGGCCGCTCAGGCGCCTGCGCCAGCCACTCCCGCGCTGCCGGCTCGCGGATCCGGAACGCGGCATTGAGGCCGTCGCTGCTCACGGCGAACGGCGCGAAGGCGGCGGGCAGTGCACGCACCCACACCGCCTCGGGCGGCTCCGGCGCGAGGAGGACGACGATGTCGACCCGACCTTCGACGAGCCGGCGGATCCACGCCTTCCGCGACAGCCGCCCGCTCGCCGCGGCTCCGCGGGTGTCGATGAGCGACCCGTCCGAGGTGATGGGCACGTAGACGACGTCGTTCTCGAGCCGCCTCCCGAAGAAGGGATAGCGGCACCAGTTGTCGCCGGGCGGATACCAGCCGGCGGAGACGGCGATCCGGTGGGGAGCTCCATCGTCGAGCGCCTGCCAGAGGACGTGCGCCGAGCCATACGCCGGCACGAACGGATGGAGTTCGAACGCGCGCCGCTCGTATGCGGCCCGCCAGATCACGGGCCGGGCCTGCGCGCGGATCGCGCCCCACAGGGCGCCGGCCACGAGGAGGACGCCGGTCCCCGCGAGGGCGCCCGCGGCGGGGCCGGCCCGGCGGGCCGCGAGCGACGCCGCGATCCCGGCGAGCGCGGCGCCGGCGACGAGGACGCCCGCAACCTCCGCGGCCGCGGAGAAGTCTTCCCGCGAGAAGCCGTGGGGGAGCGCGCCCCAGAGCCCGAGGAGGGCGGCGAACCCAAGTCCCGCGCGGACCGCCGCGTGATTCGTGGCCGCGGCGAGAACGGCGCAGACGCCGAGCGCCGGAAGCATGAACCGGCCGATGATCCAGGCCCACCATGTGCGCAGCGCGAGCGCATCCGGCGAGAAGAGGAGCACGAGCGTGAGTGCCGCCTCGGCCGCGAGAAAGACGGCGAGCCCCGGAGAGCCGCGCCGCGCGAGCGCGACGAGGCCCACGGCGCCGAGCAGGGCGAGCGCGACACCTCCCCAGCCAGGGTTCAGGAAGTCGCGGTCCGGCCGGCGGACGAGGAGGTCGCGGACGAACGCCTTCGGGTCGAAGACCCCCATGGACGGGTCGAGCGTCCCGGCGTGCGCCTGCTCCGTCATCGGGTGTCCCGGAAGGAGCGTGCGCCCCGCCACGCGCAGCGGCTGCGGATAGACCGGCGAGCCGCGGTCGGCGAAGGCTCGGACGTACGGGGGCAACCCCGCGAGGACGGCGAGCGCCGCGAGGAGGACGGCGGGGGCCGCGGGCCGCGGGCGCCTCGCGAGGAGCGCGCCCGCGAGGACCGCGAGCGCGAGGGCGAGGAGCGGGAGGCCGGACGTTTTGACTCCCGCGCCGAGCGCGAAGGCTCCCGCCGCGAGCGCCGGCTCGGCGGGCAGGCCGACTCCCTTCAGGACGCGGACCGCGAACAGCGACCCGGCGAGGAAGAAAAAGAGCGAGGCGTTCTCGACGTAGCCGCTCGCGAGGAGGCTCGCCGAGGCGGGGTTGAGAAGGAGCGCGAGCGCCCCGGCCGTGGCGAGGCGCGTCGAGGCGCCGAGCTCGCGGGCGAGGGCCCAGGCCGCGGCGAGCGCCGCGAGCCACACGAGGACCGACGCGGCGGCGAGGGGCGCGTCCGAATGGAACGGGAGCATCGCCCATGCCCACAGGGCGTCGCCGCCATACGGGAAGTACTCGTAGCCGTCCCACCGGTCCGGCGCGAGCTCCGGCGCGAGAGCGCCCGTGCGGATCCAGCGCGCGACCTTGACGAGGTGGTACGTGAGCATGTCCCACGCGAGGGGCGGCGCCGCGAGGCCGCGGAAGAGGCGCGCGATTACGAGGCACGCCGCGAGGCCGGACAGGAGCGGCGCGGAGCGTCCGGCGGCAAGGATCGCGGCCCCGAAGGCGCGCGCGTCCGCGCACAACCCTTCCGCGCGCGACGGGTCCGCGCGGAGCCAGCGGACGGCGGCCACCGCGCCGCCGGCCGCGAGGACGAGTCCGGCCCAGAGGCGAAAGAGTCCCGCCGCGGCGAGGAGGTGGAACGCGGCGGTCGCGAACCACGCCGCGGCGAGGAGGAAGCCGCAGAACCGGACCGAGAGCCGCGCGCCCGCGAGGAACGCGCGCGCGAAGGCCGCCGCGGAGAGGCCGAATCCGGTCACGAGGGCGAGCCCGAAGAGGACGCCTCGCACGGTCCCCAGGACGTCGGCCGTCACGAAGCCAGTATATCGGCGGGTAGACTGCGCGACGTGATCCCGGACGGTCCGCCCCCGGTCGCGGCGCCGGCGCGGCGGGGCCGCGCCGGGGCGGCGGTCACCTGCGCCGCGGTGCTCGCGTTCGCGTTCCTCGCCGTCGGGGCGGTGCGCCGCCTGCACTTCGACGAGGCGCTCGTCCTCCGCGCGGGCTGGCTGCTCACGGGCCGCATCCCGGCCTCGCCGCCGTTCGCGATGCCCGCGACGCTGGCGGCGGGAGCGGCGGCGCGCGCGATCGCGGACCCGGGCGCGCTCTTCCTCGTGCTCCGCCTCGCGACGGGCGCGCTCGTCCTCTCCGGCCTCGCATTCGCCGCGCGGAGGGGGACGTCCGGCCCCGCCGCAGCGGGCGCGGCGTTTGCGCTCACGCTCCTGACCTACGCGTTCGTCGCGCACGGCGTCGAGTTCCGGTACGACGCCGCGATCCTCGCGGGCCTTCTCGTGGCGTTCGGCCTCCTCGTGCGCGGGCGCGAGGCGGACTTCGCGCCGCTCGGCGCCGTCGCGGCCTTCATCGCGACGCACCACGCGAAGGGGTTGCTGCTCGGCGTGGCAGTGCTCGCATTCGGCGCGCTCCGCGCGGGCGGGGACCGGCGCCGGCTGACGCCTCTCGCCGGGGGAGCCGCGGCAGCGGCGGCCCTCTGGCTCGGGGCGGTGGCGGCGCTCGGCGCGCTCCCCGACGCCGTCGGCACCGTCGTCACGTTCGGCCGCCTCGGGCTGGCCACGACAGGCCGGCGCTGGCCGTGGGAGACGCCGATCGCGAGGACGTTTCAGCTCGACGCCGCGTTCTGGGCGGCCGCGCTCCTGGCCGTGGGGGGCGCCGCATGGGACCTCGCGCGCCGGCGGCCGGCGGCGTGGCGCGAAGAGCCCGCCGTCTGGGTGCTCCTCTTTCTCGCGCTCGCGCTCGGGTTCCCATTCCTGCACCCGATGCCGTGGCCTTACATGCTGGCCCTGCCCGCGCCCTTCGCCGCGATCCTGGTCGCAAATCAGGCGCCGGCGTGGCTCGCGGGCCGGCGCCGGGCAGCGGTCCTCAGCGCCGCCGCGGCGGCGATCGCTGCCCAGACTTTCCTCCTGCGGGCGCCGGTGGGCGTCGCGTACTGGGCCTCGATCGCCTCCCCTCGCGACGCGGAGGTGGAAGCACTCCGGACGCTGCGCCGGCTCGCGTCGCCGGGGGAGAGAGTTTTCGATCCGTCCGGGATGGCCTACTTCCTGCCGCCTTGCACTCGCGAGTGGTACCTCGACACGCTATTCCAGCCTGGCGCGATCCGCGGCGTCTGGATGGCCGAGGTTCCATCGCTGAGCCCAGCCCAGTGCCCCTGGATCCTCTTCACATACAGGCTCGAGATGCTGCCCGCGCCGGCGAAGGCCCGCCTCGTGTCCGGGTGGGAGAGGCGGGTCTGGGGGCTCGGTTTGCGCCGTGGAGACCCGCGCCTCGCGGACTTGCCGCCGGCACGCCCGGGTGACGAGATCACGACGTTCTGGTGAGCGACGCATAATCGCCGTGCATGCCGCGCGTGACCGTACTCGGAGCCGGCCTCGTCGGCTCTCTCATCGCCCGGACTCTCGCGGCCGACGGCTGGGACGTCCTCGTCTGCGATCGCTCGGAGGACGCCCTCGGCTCCTTCGCGGGCCGGCCGCGGGTCGCGACCGCGCGCCTCGACTTCGCGAGCGGAGCCGCGGTTGCTGCGGCCGTCGCCTCCGCGGATGTCGCCGTCGGTGCGGTGCCCGGGTTCCTCGGGCACGCGATGCTCAAGACGGTGATCGACGCCGGCAAGCCGGTGGCCGACATTTCTTTCGCCCCCGAGGACCCGTTCGCGCTGGACGGCCTCGCGAAGGACAGGGGCGTTCCCGCGATCGTGGATTGCGGCGTCTCGCCGGGCCTGTCGAACCTCGCGTGCGGGCGCGCGGCCGGGCGGCTCGACGCGATCGACTCCATCGTGATCTCCGTCGGTGGCCTCCCGTTCCGGCGCGTGCCGCCGTGGGAGTACCGCATCGTGTTCTCCGCGACCGACGTCATCGAGGAGTACACGCGCCCGGCGCGCCTCGTCGAGGACGGGCGCATCGTCACGAAGCCCGCCCTGTCGGAGGTGACCCGCTTCGACCTGCCGGGCGTCGGAACGCTCGAGGCGTTCCTGACGGACGGCCTCCGCACCGTCCTTTCGACGGTGAAGGCGCGGAATCTGCGCGAGCAGACGCTGCGCTGGCCGGGGCACGCCGAGAAGATGCGCCTCCTGCGCGACAGCGGCTTTCTCCGGGACGAGCCCGTCGCGGCGGGCGGCACGCGCGTGGCGCCGCGCGCGGTCGCCGAGGCGCTCCTCTTCGCCCTATGGAAGAGACCCGAGGGCGAAGAGGAGTTCACCGTCCTACGCGTCGAGTCGCGCGGCTCGCGCGGCGGGCGGCCGGTCCGCCTCGTCCACGACCTCTTCGACCGCACCGACGTGAAGACGGGCGCGACGTCGATGGCGCGCACGACGGGCTTCCCGTGCGTCATCGCGGCGCAGCTCCTCGCGTCACGCTCGCTCCGCGACCCCGGCGTGCTTCCGCTGGAGTTGCTCGGCACGCGGCCCGAACTCTTCGCGGCCTTCGTGGAAGGGCTGGCCGCGCGAGGAGTCGCGTTCTCCGAAACCGAGGAGGATCCGTGGCCGCGGTGAAGAACCCGATGGGGCGCTTTCCGGGCTCCGAGAGATCGGCCGGGCGGGTCCGCGAAGAGCGGCCGAAGCTCCCGAAGTCCGAGCGCCTGCGGGCGCTCCTGCCGGACATCAAGGCCCTCGTCGCTCCCCGCAAGGGAATCCTCGCCTTCGGCTTCGTCCTCATGGCGATCAACCGCGTGTCGGGACTCGTCCTGCCCGCCTCGACGAAGTTCCTGATCGACGACGTGATCGGCAAGCGGCGCACGGACATGCTTCTGCCGCTCCTCGGTGCCGTGATCGCGGCGACGCTCGTCCAGGGCGTCACGTCGTTCTCGCTCACGCAGGTTCTCTCGAAGGCGGCCCAGCGCCTCATCGCCGAGCTTCGGCGGAAGGTGCAGGCGCACATCGGGCGGCTGCCCGTGACCTTCTACGACGCGAACAAGACCGGCGCGCTCGTGTCGCGCATCATGTCGGACGTCGAGGGCGTGCGGAACCTCATCGGCACGGGCCTCGTCGAGTTCGCCGGCGGCCTCCTGACGGCGGCGATCGCGCTCGTCGTGCTCTTCAAGATCTCGACGACGATGACGCTTCTCGCGTTCACGTTCCTCGTGGGCTTCGGCCTCGTCCTGAACCGGGCGTTCGGCACGATCCGTCCGATCTTCCGAGAGCGCGGAAAGATCAACGCGGAGGTCACCGGCCGCCTCATGGAGTCGCTCGGCGGCGTGCGCGTCGTCAAGGGCTACCATGCCGAGGCGCGGGAGGAGAACGTCTTCGCGGCGGGCGTGCAGCGCCTTCTCGACAACGTCCTCAAGACGCTCACGTCCACGAGCATCATGAGCCTCTCGTCGACCGTCCTGCTGGGCATCGTGGGCGCGGTCGTCATGTACGTGGGGACGCGCCAGATCGTCGCAGGCACGCTCACGCTCGGCGGGTTCTTCACGTACACGATCTTCATGGGCTTCCTCGTGGCGCCCATCTTCCAGATCGTTGCGATAGGAACGCAGCTCACGGAGGCGCTCGCGGGGCTGGAGAGGACGCGCGAGATCCTTTCGGAGAAGCCGGAGGACGCCGATCCGCGCCGCACGGTCACGCTTCCGGAAATCGCGGGCGACGTGCTGTTCGAGGACGTGAAGTTCGCATACGAAAAAGGGAAGGAGGTGCTCCATGGAATCTCCTTCCAGTCGCCGCCGGGGACGGTGACCGCGCTCGTCGGGCCCTCGGGCTCGGGCAAGTCGACGATCATCGGCCTCGTGGCGGCATTCCACATCCCGACGGCCGGCACCGCACGCGTGGACGGCGTGGATCTCTCGACGGTGCGCCTCGACTCGTACCGGACGGCGCTCGGCGTCGTCCTGCAGGAGACCTTCCTCTTCGACGGCACGATCCGAGAGAACGTCGCGTTCTCGCGCCCGGAGGCCTCCGAGGAGGAGATCCTCCGGGCGTGCCGGATCGCGCGGGTGGACGAATTCGCCGAGGGGTTCGAGAAGAAGTACGACACGATCGTGGGAGAACGCGGAGTGAAGCTCTCGGGCGGGCAGCGCCAGCGCGTGTCGATCGCGCGCGCGATCCTCGCGGACCCGCGCATCCTCATCCTCGACGAGGCGACATCCAGCCTCGACTCCGAGTCCGAGGCGCTCATCCAGGAGGGACTGTCGTACCTCATGAAGGGGCGCACGACGTTCGTCATTGCGCACCGGCTCTCCACGATCCGGCGGGCGGACCAGATCCTCGTCGTCGAAGGCGGGCTCATCGTCGAGCGCGGCACGCACGAGACGCTCTACGCGGCGCGCGGGCGCTACTACGAGATGTACACGAAGCAGCACGGCGTCGAGAGCAATCTCTTCCTCGCGCCGGGCGAAGGTGACGACAAGCCCTCGCCGCCGGACGGCAACGGCGAGAAGGAATCGGACACGCCCGCGCTCGCGGAGGCGGTCAGTCTCATTCGGCGGCCGGCGGGTTGAGGGAAGCCTTACGGGACGGGCTGAGGTTCCGCGGCGCGTCCGTGGTGCTCCTGACCCTCGTCTGCGCGTCCGCGTTCATCGGGCGGAGCGTCAACACGTCCGACGGGGCCGAAGTGATCTCCGAGGGGCTAGGGGTCCTGATCCGCGGCGAAGCAGCATACGGGCGGATGCCCTCCGGAGAGGCGGCAACGGCGGGCGTCTCGCCGGCCCACTCGATGTACGGGCTCTTTCCGACGCTCCTGGCGCTGCCGGTCCTTGCTCCCGCGTGGCTCCTCAGGGCGCGGCTCGGGGCCCGCGGGCTCGACGCGGCGGCCGCGCTTCTCTGGACGGCGGGCGTCATGCTCTGCGGCTGGGCCTTCGGCCGTCTCGTGCGCGCGCTCGAGCCATCGACCTCCGGCCTCTGGGCGCCGGCCTTCGTCGTCGGCACGTTCCTCTGGCCGTACGCCGCCGACTCATTCATAGAACCCTTCGCGGCGGCGGCGCTCGCCGCGGGCGCCGCGGTGCTGATCCGGGACGGGACTCCGGCCGGCGTGAAGGCGGCCGCGCTCTGGAGCTGCGCCTGCCTCCTGAAGCCGATCCTTTGGCTCACGGTGCCTTTGTTCGTGCTGGCGGCCGCCCTCGGATCGCGCCGCCAGGCGGCGCCCGTGTTGCGGATCGTCGCGTGCTTCGGCGGCGCGGTCGCGCTGCAGCTCGTCGCGAACGCGTTGCGCGGGAACGCGTGGGACGTCGGCTACGGCAGCTTCGCGCTCCGCTTCTCGACGCCGCTTTCGACGGGCCTGGCCGGCCTTCTCGTCTCGCCCGGGAAGGGCCTCGTCTTCTACGCGCCCGTCGTCCTCCTCGCCGCGTTTGGATGGCGACGCCTGGCGTCACCCGCACGCCTCCTCCTCTTCGCGGTCCCCGCCGCGCACGTTCTCGTCGTGGCCCGCTGGTCGTGGTGGGAGGGAGGAGCCGCGTGGGGCCCGCGCCTTCTCCTGCCGGTCCTGCCTCTGATCTGCGCGCCGGCCGTCCACGCCCCACGCCGCGCGGCGGCCGCCGCGCTCGCGGTGGGCGCCGCCGTCAACGTCCTCGGCGTGCTCCTCGCGCCCGGGAGCTGGATCGGCTACGCGGAGCTCCTGCGTCCTCCGGCCGGCGCCTCGTGGCCGGCGGCCGGGCCGGCTCGGGTCTCGACGATCCCCGCGCTGAGCCCCATCTCGGGCCACGCGTGGCTCGCCGCGCGGAACCTCGCCGGGATCGAGCTGCCCAAGGGGTGGCTCGAGGCCGGCGTCGTCGAAGGGGCTCCGCCTCCTCCGGCGGGCCTGTCCGTGTCGCCCTGGCTCCTCCGGCGCGCGATGAGGCTTCCGCCCCTGTCCCCGATGATCCCCCGCCTCCTCGTCCGTTCCGCGGCGGGGTACCTCGCGCGCGAAGAAGCCGCGAAGGCCCTGCCCTGGGCGCGCGAAGCGACGCGCCTCTCTCCCGCCGACCCGGACGCCGCCCGGCTTCTCGCGTACGCCGAGGCGCAGGTTCGCGGCGCGGCGAACCGCTGACCGGGGTCGCCGGCTCCGCCTGATACGGGAGCATCATGGCTGCCCGTCCGCACGGTCCTCATCTTTTGAAGGGACGCGTGTTCCGCCGGTCCGTTCGGGGAGGAGCGTCCCGAAAGCAGGAGGACCGCCCATGAAGATCCTGATCGCCGATGCATTCGACGAGTCCCTTCCCGGCCGCCTCGCCCTGTTCGGCGAGGTGCTTACCGACCCCGCACGCCTGCGGGACGCCGAAGTCGTCCTCGTGCGCTCGAAGACGAAGGTGACGCGCGAGTTCCTGAACGGGGCGCCGAACCTGAAGCTCGTGATCCGGGGCGGCGTCGGCCTCGACAACGTCGACATCCAGGCCTGCCGCGAGCGCGGAATCGACGTGAAGAACACGCCGCGCGCGTCCTCGGTCGCCGTGGCGGAGCTCACGATGGCGCTCATGCTCGCCGTCCCGAACCGCCTTGTCGAGGGGCACACCGGCCTCAAGCAGGGGCGCTTTCTCAAGAAGGAGCTCAAGCGCACCGAGCTCTTCGGCAAGACGCTCGGCCTCGTCGGCGCCGGC
>Ga0208080_1001194_pt1 | contig 12934 bp, 7 predicted proteins | sample NGESurdeep092012_3_FD_184476 | JGI IMG/M metagenome (GOLD analysis project Ga0208080, IMG submission 184476) | Arctic peat soil microbial communities from Barrow, Alaska - NGEE Surface sample 210-3 deep-092012 (SPAdes) | ecosystem: Environmental > Terrestrial > Soil > Wetlands > Peat ...
GAGCCGGTACTGGCTCACGCTCGTGCGTTCACTGAGACCGCTCTTCACCATCCACCAACCGAGCGCGCCCTGTAGTCCGAGCAGCACGAGCAGGCCGATGAGTCGCGGCCAGATATCGTCCGGAACGCGCCGGCGGAACGCGAACCAGAGCAGAGGGATCGCGAGCGCGATGCCGAGCAGCCGCGCCCAGAGCCGGTGCACGTACTCCCAGAGAAAGATCGTCTTGAACTCGGCGAGCGACATGCCGTGGTTCAGCAGCTGGTACTGCGGAATCCTCTGGTACTTCGCGAACTCGGCGGCCCACGACGCCTCGCTCAGCGGGGGAATGACGCCGGACACCGGCTGCCATTCGGTGATCGAGAGCCCGCTTTCCGTGAGGCGCGTCGCCCCGCCGATCAGGACCAGCAGCGCGACCATCACCGCCCACACGGCGAGCCATCGGCCAATCGCCCGTGAGACTTCGTTCGCCGTCATGGAATGTCGCCGGACAGAATGGTCGCGAGTTTCTTCGTGTCGATGTTGCCGCCGGAAACTACGCACACGACCTTCCGCGCGCCGATGTCGTGCGCGAGCGCCGCCGCGACCGGCGCGGCGCCCGCTCCCTCCGCGACGACACGCGTGCGTTCGACGAGGAGCCGCACGGCGTCGGCTATCTGTCGCAGCGACGCGGCGAGTGATCCGGCGAGGACCTGCCTCGCGAGCGGCCAGATCTCATCGAGCACGCTCTTGCCGCCGATTCCGTCGACGAAGCTCGCGGTGTAGTCGATGCTGACCGGGTGGCCGGCGGCGAGCGACGCGGCGAACGGAGCGCGGCCTTCCAACTCAACGGCGTACACTGGAATCCCGGGCTGTATGGCTCGAGCCGCGCACGCGATGCCGCACGCGAGCCCGCCGCTGCCGTAGGGAACCAGGATCGCGGCGGCATCGGGAAGATCCTCGAGAATCTCCAGTCCGATGGTTCCGTTGCCGGCCATCACCATCGGGTCGGCGCCCGGATGAATGAAGGTGCCGCGCTCGCCGGGCACCTCGTGCTCGAGGATCGCCCGCCACCAGTCCGCGAACGGGACAAGCCGGACGGTGGCGCCTAGGCGCTCGATCGCGTCGAGCTTCGTGCGCGGCGCGTGATCGGGCGCGATCACCCGGCACGGCACGCCGAGCTCGCGGGCCGCCCAGGCGAGTCCCTGCGCCATGTTCCCCGCGCTCGCGGTATACACGCCATCGGCGAGGCGCTCGGGCGGCAGCGCACGCATGGCGTTGAGCGCGCCGCGGATCTTGAACGAACCGATCGGCTGGAGTGTCTCCAATTTCAGCCAGATCTCGCACGGTGCATCGACCTGCAGGCGCACGAGCGGCGTGCGCAAGGCCGTGCCGGCGATCCGCTCGCGAGCGGCATGGAATTCCGAAAGTGCGATGGGGGCGATCGGTGCGCGCACGGGAGCCTTCGCGGCTGTCAAGAGTCAGGAAACTGAAACGATTCGGCGAGGGCCTCAACAAACAACCCCCCGGGAGTGTTAATAGATGATGCGGCGGGGGCCACGCACCACCCCCGTCGCTCCCCCAATTTCACCCAGGTGATGGCGAATCCGCTCGGCGCCCTGTTCGAGTTCTTCTTCAAGTACCGGCCGGCGGTCTTCCAGCAGGGGGACTTCACCTTCGGTGCGCCCGCGCCGATCGTGATCCTGTTGCTCGTCGGCGCGGCGATCGCGGTGCCGGCGGTGCTCAGCTATCAGCGCGTCCGCGGAAAGAGCTCGGTCCGGGACCGGTGGATACTGCGCGGTCTCCGGATCGCGTCGCTCGCGGTGCTTCTCGTGTGCCTCATGCGGCCGATGCTGCTGCTGAACGCGGCCGTACCGCAACGGAACTTCGTCGGCGTGTTGATCGACGACTCGCGCAGCATGCAGATCGCCGATCGCGGAGGCCGTCAGCGCGCGGACTGGATTCGCGACTCCATCGCCGCCCCGAAGAGCGCACTTCTCGCCGCATTGCGTGAACGTTTTCAGGTGAAGCTCTTCCACTTCGGCGCGACCGCCGAGCGCATCGACGACGCGACCGGCCTGCTCTTCGACGCGAATGAGACGAAGCTCGGTGGCGCGCTCGAAGCCGCGCGCCGGGAACTGGAGATGGTGCCGCTCTCGGGTCTCGTGTTGCTGACCGACGGCGCCGACAACTCGCGCCAGCCCATCGCGGACGAGCTGCTGTCCCTGCGCGCGAAGCAGGTGCCGGTGTTCACGGTCGGCATCGGGTCGGAGCGATTCACCCGCGATATCGAAGTGCGCCGCGTGGAGACCTCGAGCACCGTGCTCAAGGGAAGCACGCTCGTGGCGGATGTCCTCGTGCGGCAGCGCGGCTTCAGCGGCGCGAAGGTGCCGCTGATGGTCGAGGACGACGGGCGCCTGATCGGGCAGTCCGAGATCTCGCTGCCGCCCGACGGCGACGTCGCGCCGGTGCGCGTCGAGGTGAGGATGGCCAGCGCGGGGGCGCGCCTGCTCACCTTCCGAATTCCGCTGCAGAGCGGTGAACAGGTGACGCAGAACAACGCGCAGCAGGCGCTGGTGCGCGTGCGGAGTGCGCGCGAGAAGATCCTTTACGTGGAGGGCGAGCCGCGCTACGAAATGCGCTTCGTCCGCGCGGCCGTGGAAGCGGACTCGAATCTCCAGCTGGTGGCCCTGCAGCGGACCGCGGACCGGAAGTTTCTTCGGCTGAACGTCGATGGCCCCGAGGAGCTCGCCAACGGCTTTCCGGTGACGCGCGGCGAACTCTACTCGTATCGCGCGATCGTCCTGGGCAGCATCGAGGCGAGCTTCTTCACGCACGCCCAGCTCGCGATGCTCGCCGATTTCGTCAACGTGCGCGGCGGCGGCCTGCTCCTGCTCGGCGGACGGCGGTCGTTCGCGGAAGGAGGATACGCCGGCACGCCGCTCGCGGAGGTCATGCCGGTCGTCGTCGAGGGAAACGCGACGGGCGACAGCGTGTCGTTCCTCGCGGATCTCACCGCGTCGCTCACGCCGGGCGGTGCGTCGCACGCCGTCACGCAGGTCGCGGGCGATCAGGCGAAATCCGCGGAACGCTGGAGAACGCTGCCGCCGGTGACGTCGGTGAACCGGATTCGCCGTGTGAAGCCGGGCGCGGTCACGCTGATCGAGGGGAAGGTGCCGAAGGCCGGACGCGCCGGCGCGCCGCAAGGCGAGCAGGTGCACGGGTACGAACAGCCGCTCCTCGTCTATCAGCGCTACGGTCGCGGGCTTTCGGTCGCCATGCCGATCCAGGATTCGTGGACGTGGGCGTTTGGCGCGGAGATCCCGGTGGGCGATCCGACCTTTCCGACGTTCTGGAGGCAGCTCCTTCGATTCCTCACCTCCGATGTGCCGGGGCGCGTGACGGTGCACGTGCAGGCGGATCAGGTGAACCCGCGCACGCCGGTGGACCTGCGCGCCGAAGTCGTGGACAGCGCATTCCTGAGCGTGAACGACGCGCAGGTGGTGGCGCACGTCGCCGGGCCGGCAGGTCCCGTGTTCGACGTGCCGCTCGAGTGGGCCGTCGACCGCGACGGCGAGTATCGCGCGTCGTTCACGCCGGTTGAACCGGGGATCTACACTGTGCGCGTCGACGCGACGGCGCACGACGGGTCGGTGGCGAGCGACTCGGCCTTCGTGCGCGTGGCCGACCTCAACGCCGAGTATGTGGACGCCGAGATGCGCGCCTCGCTCCTCCAGCGCCTCGCGCGCGAAACCGGCGGCCGCTTCTACACCCCGGCGACCGTCTCCACCCTCGCGGAAGACGTGGCCATGAGCAAGCGCGGCGTCACGGTCGCGAACGAGCTGGACCTGTGGGACATGCCGGTGAACTTCCTGCTGCTCGTGGCGCTGCTCTCGGCGGAATGGGGCTACCGGAAGCTGCGAGGCCTCGCATGAGCACCGTTCGCCTCGCCCGGCATTTGCTCATGGCTCTCTGCCTTCTGCCGTCCGCCGTCTGCCGTCTCGAGTCGCAGACTCGCGTCGTCATCGTCAGCGGACTCGGCGGCGAAGCCAAATACAGCGCCGAGTTCGCGGCCCAGGCCGAGGGGCTCGCGGCCGCGTTGCACGACCGCTTCGGCCTCGCCGACTCGAGCATCTTCTGGTTCGGTGAAGACAGCGTCGGCCGCTCGCCCCGCTTTCGCGGCCAGTCCACCAAGCCGAATGTCGAGCGGGCGATCATGGCGATCGCCGCGCGCGCCGAGCCGTCATCGCAGTTCGTGCTCGTGTTGATCGGGCACGGCGCGGGCGAGGGTCCGGAGACCCGCATCGACATCCCCGGTCCCGATCTCGACGCGAAAGACTTCGCGCGACTGCTCGCCGCGTTCCCGGTGCAGCGGGTCGCGTTCATCAATCTCACGAGCGCGAGCGGCGACATGATTCCCACGGTCGCCGGCGCGAATCGCGTGATCATCACTGCGGCGAAGACCGCGTACGAGCGCAACGAGTCGCACTTCGCGCGGTACTTCGTCGATGCGTTCGCGAAGGACGGCGCCGACATGGACAAGGACGGGCGCGTCTCGCTGCTCGAGGCGTTCCGCTACGCGGCGCTCGAGACGAAGCGGTTCTACGACAAGAGCAGCCTCCTGCAGACCGAACACGCCCAGCTCGCCGACGGCGGCGCGAAAGAGGGGAGCGGGGAGCCGACGGGGCGCGCCGGCGACGGCGCGCTCGCGCGGCGCTTCTTCCTCGACGGCGGGAAAGTCGCGACGCTCGCCGCGAGCGGCGACCCGCGGCTCGCGACGCTCTACGCCGAGGAGTTCACGTTGCAGAAGCAGGTCGACCAGCTGCGGTCGAAGAAGGGACAGCTGACCGCGGACGCGTACGATGCGGCGCTCGAGCCGCTGCTCATCGCGCTTGCTCGCAAGGCGCGTGAGATTCGCGCGCTGGAAGGACGCCAGTGAGGGCGCGCCTGCTCGTGGCCGCTTGCACGGTGCTCGTCTGCGCGCCCGCGCTTCGTGCGCAGAACGCGCTCGGCGAGGCGTTGATCGGGCGCGGAAAGATCGCCGCCGCGGAGAGTGCGTTCGTTCGGGCGATCGCCGAGCACGCGCCGGACAGCCTGATGGCGTCGGTCAACCTCGCGCGGCTGCACTACAATCGCGGAGAGCGGGATCGCGCGATGAAGGAGTTCGATCGCTTCATCGACGTCTTCAACAACAGCGCCGGAACGCTCACGAGCACGGAGCTGACCGCCGTCGGCATCGCATGCCAATACCTCGGGCGCGACCGTCCCGACCTGTTCAAGGACGCGCTCAAGGCGTTCGATCGCGCGATCCTGCGCGACGAAAAGAACATCGATGCCAAGATCGCGGTCGGCGAATTGTTTCTCGAGAAGTACAACAGCGCGGATGCCCAGACCGCGTTCGAGGAGGCGCTCGCCTCGAACCCGTCGGAACCGCGCGCGCTGCTCGGCGAGGCCAAACGGCGCATCTTCGACTCGCAGCCCGGTGTGGACTCGCTGCTGAACCGTGCGCTCGAGATCAACCCGAACTTCACCGAGGCCCGCGTACAACGGGCGCAGCTGCTGTTGGAGAGCGAGGAATACGCGCTCGCGCAGAAGGAGGTCGAACGCGCGCTCGCCGTGAATCCGTCGTCGTCGGAGGCGCTCGCGGTGCTCGCGGCCATCCGATACGTGACGGGTGACACGAAGGGATACGAGGAAACCCGGCAGCGCGCGCTCGCGCTCAACCCGGCGAACGCCGAGTTCTACGTGACGATGTCGTCGGCCGCGAGCCGGATCCGCCTCTATGCGGTGGCGGCTTCGTTCGCGCTCCAGGGCATCGCCGCCGATCCCAAGAGCTGGGAGGCGCACGGCCTGCTCGGCATGAACATGCTGCGCCTCGGCCGGATGAAGGAGGGACGGCAGAGTCTCGAGGTGTCGTTCACCGGCGACCCGTACAACGTCTGGATCAAGAACACGCTCGACCTGCTCGACACGTTCGGCAACTATGACGAGACCACCGACGGCAAGTTCACGACGATGATCGAGAAGAGCGAATCCTCGCTCTTCTCGATCTACCTGCGCGATCTTGCCGAACGTGCGTACGCGACGTTCCAGCAACGGTACCAGTTCACGCCCACGCCGCCGATCCGGATCGAGGTCTACAAGAGCCACGCCGATTTCTCCGTGCGCACCGTGGGGCTCGCCGGTCTCGGCGCGCTCGGCGTGAGCTTCGGCACCACGCTCGCGTTCGACTCGCCGGCGGCCAAGGACGCGGGCCCGTTCAACTGGGGCTCGACGGTCTGGCACGAGCTCGCGCACACGTTCACGCTCGGGCTGACGGATCAGCACGTGCCGCGCTGGCTGTCGGAGGGACTTTCGGTGTACGAGGAGCACCACGCGCGTCCCGGCTGGGGCTCGAACGTGACGGTGGACTTCCTCGATGCATTCGCAGCCGGCAAGCTCGTGCCCGTGAGCCGGATGAACGACGGCTTCATGCGGCCGGCGTATCCGGAGCAGGTGATCCTCTCGTATCACCAGGCATCAGTCGTCTGCGATCTCATCGCGCGCGACTACGGCGAGAAGGCCCTCCTGCAGATGCTGGTCGAGTACAAGGCGGGACGCACGACCGCCGAGGTGTTCCAGAGGGTGCTGGGGATGGATCCGAAGGCTTTCGACAGGAAGTTCGACGAGTACATGCGCGAGCGATACGCGGGGCCGCTCGCCGCGCTCAAGGACACGCTGAAAGCGGGAACCGAGACAGCTCCGGCGGAGCTTCTCGCTGCGGCCAATGCCTCGCCGCGCAGTTATCGCATCCAGCTGCTTGCGGCCGTCACCCTCGCGAAGGCGGGGCAGACGGACACCGCGATCACCCTGCTCGAACGGGCGCGTGCGCTGTTTCCGGAATACGGCGGCGGCGACGGTCCGTACGCCGGGCTCGCGCAGCTGTACGCGTCGAAGGGCGACTCGAAACGAGCCGCCGACGCGCTCTCGCAGTACGTGCTGCACAACGAGACGGACTACGCGTCGCACCTCGAGCTCGCGCGGCTCAGGACGGCGTCGGGCGACAACGCCGGCGCCGCCGACGCGCTCGATCGCGCGCTCTACATCGACCCGTACGATGTCGCGGTTCACCAGCAGCTCGCCGGCCTGTATCACGGGCTGGGCGACAAGGCCAGGACGGTGCGCGAGCGCCGCGCGGTGGTCGCGCTCGTCCCCGCGGACAAGTCGGAAGCGTACTATCAGCTCGCGCTCGCGTACCACGAGGCCGATGACGACGTGAGTGCGCGAAAGGCCCTGCTGCGCTCGCTCGAAGAGGCGCCGAACTATGTGAAGGCGCAGGAACTGCTGCTGACCATCGTCGATGGAAAGAAACCCTAACCGGAAATCCCCGTGGCCGCGAACGTTACGAGCCCAGCTCTCGAATCCTCCGACGACATTGCACACGCAGACCGGCTCAAGGCCGGATGCGACCAGATTCGTGCGGAGCTGCGCAAGGTGATCGTCGGCCAGGACGGCGTGGTCGAGCTGATCCTGCTCTCGATCCTCACGGGCGGCAACAGCCTCGTGATCGGCGTGCCCGGTCTCGCGAAGACGCTCCTGATCAACACCTTCGCGAAGGCACTCGACCTGAAGTTCTCGCGCATCCAGTTCACGCCCGACCTGATGCCAAGCGACATCACGGGCACCGAGATCATCCAGGACGATCCGGACACCGGCCGCCGGCACATGGTGTTCGTGCCCGGTCCGATATTCGCGAACATCGTGCTGGCCGACGAAATCAACAGAACTCCGCCGAAGACACAGGCCGCGCTGCTCGAAGCGATGCAGGAACATCGCGTGACCGTTCAGGGGCAGACCTACACGCTGAACGAGCCGTTCTTCGTCTTCGCGACACAGAACCCGATCGAGCTCGAGGGTACGTATACACTGCCCGAGGCGCAGCTCGATCGCTTCATGTTCGAGATCGTGATCGACTACCTGAACGAAAACCAGGAAGTGGACGTGGTGCTCTCGACCACGTCCGTGCAGAAGCACGAGTTCCGGCACGCCGTCACCGGCGCGGACATCGTCGGATTCCAGCAGCTCGTTCGACGCGTGCCGGTCGCCGACGCCGTCGCACGCTACGCCGTGAACATCGCGCGGACCAGCAGGCCAGGCCCGGGCGCGCCCGACTTCGTGAAGCAGTGGGTGTCGTATGGCGCCAGCGTGCGCGCGCCGCAGCACCTGGTGCTCGGCGGGAAGGCGCGCGCCCTGATGCAGGGCCGCTACCACGTGAGCTTCGACGACATTCGCGCGCTGGCAAAGCCCGTGCTGCGCCATCGCGTGCTGCTGAACTTCCACGCCGAGTCGGAGCGCGTGACGTCGGACCAGGTGATCGACAAGCTGCTCGAGGCCGTTCCCGTGCCGCGGTCCGGGATGTGACAGCCGACACGGCAACGCTGCTCGATCCCGCCGTCCTCGCCAGGATCGGGAACCTGGAGCTGCTGGCGCGCACCGTGGTGGAGGGTTTCGTGAACGGCCTGCATCGCTCGCCGCACCTCGGGTCGTCCACCGACTTCGCGGAGCACCGATCGTACATGCCCGGCGACGACATCCGCGGCATCGACTGGCGGCTCTTCGCGCGCAGCGACCGCTACTACGTGAAGCAGTTCGAGGCGGACACGAACACGAACTTCATGGTCCTGCTCGACGTGTCGCCGTCGATGCGCTATCGCGGCGCGACGGAAGGTACGGGCAGCGTGAGCAAGCTCGACTACGCGTGCTATCTGGCGGCGGCGCTGGCCTACTTTTCGAGCACGCAGCGCGATCGCGTCGGGCTGGCGACGTTCGACGACGACATCGTCGAGTACGTGCCTCCCTCGGCCAAGCACCTGCGGCTCGTGCTGCACGCGCTCGAGCGCACGACCAGGAGTGCCGCCGCCGCGGCGCCCGAGCGCGCGCGTGGAGCCCCGTCGCGCGCGTCGACGCTCGATGCGCCGCTGCGCAAGCTGTCCGAGTCGTTGCGCCGCCGCAGCATCGTACTGCTGATCTCCGATCTCTACGAGGAGCCCGACGCCGTGCTCTCCGCGCTCGCGAACGTGCGCGGTCGCGGCAACGACCTGATCGTCTTCCATCTACTCGACCGGGTGGAAATCGAGTTCCCGTTTGCCGACGCGACGAACTTCGTCGATCTCGAGACCGGCGAGCGGATGCCGGTCATCCCGGCTTACCTGCGCGCGCAGTACCGCGGCGTGGTCGCGGAGCACACCGCGACACTCGCGCGCCGCATGCAGGAGCAGCGAATCGACTACGCGCTGTTCGACACGTCGAAACCGCTCGACAAGGCGCTTTTCGCATACCTGCTGGCGCGCGAGCGCTTCAGCACGGCGCGCTGATGGGACTCCTCGCTCCCGCGTTCCTCGCCGGCCTGTTCGCGATCGGGATCCCGATCGCGATCCACCTGATCAACCGCGAGCGGCGGGCGGTCGTGCAGTTCCCGTCACTGATGTTTCTGCAGAAGATTCCGTATCGGTCGGTCCGGCGGCAGAAACTGCGGCACCTGCTGCTGCTCGCGATGCGCTGCCTCGCGCTCGCACTGCTCGTGGCCGCGTTCTCGCGCCCGTTCCTCCAGCGCCGCAACGCCACGTCGTCGTCGCTGCTCGGCGCGCGCGAGCGCGTGGTGCTCGTGGACCGCTCGTACAGCATGGGGTATGCGGACCACTGGAAGCGCGCGCTCGATGCCGCGCGCGTGGAGACGAGAGACCTCGCCGGCAACGATCGCGCCACGATCGTGTTCTTCGCGAACGATCCCGTGGCGGCCACCGAGCCGACCGCCAGTCAGGCGCGTCTCGAGCGAGCGATCGCCGGCGCGAAGCTCAGTTCGGAGGGAACACGCTACGAACCGGCGCTGAAGCTCGCGGCACAGATCCTCTCGGCGTCGAACCTGCCGCGGAAGGAAGTCGTGATGATCAGCGATTTCCAGCGCATCGCATGGGGACGGCGCGACGACGTGCGGTTGCCCCCGGGCGCGGCCATGCGGACGGTGGACGTCGGCGGCGCGCAAGGCGCCGACCTCGCGGTGACGCAGGCCTCGACGGATCGCGACCGCGTCGGAGATCGCGACCGCGTGACCGTCACGGCGCGCGTTACCAACACTGGCGCGGCGGCGCGCACCATCGATGCCACGCTGGAGCTCGGCGGGCGCGCGGTCGAGACGAAGAAGCTCACGGTGCCGCCCAAAGGAGTGGCGCAGGCGCGCTTCGCGCCGAACGTGGTCCCCGCGTCGGCCACGCGGGGCACGGTGCGCATCACTCGCGATTCTCTCCCAGCGAACGACGCATTCAACTTCACGCTCGCGCCCGGCGAGGCAGTGTCGGTGCTGATCGTGCTGCCGTCGAAGCCGCGCACGAACCAGGGCCTCTACCTGAGCCGCGCGCTGGCGATCGGCGATCGGCCTGCCTTCCGCGTCGATGTGAAGGCGGAGGACGCGCTGCGCGCCGGCGATCTGGTTTCGCGTTCGCTCGTGATTCTCGACGAGGTACCTCCGCCGAACGGAGCGGTCGGCACGCGGCTGCGCGAGGCGATCGTCGCGGGAACCGGCCTGCTGGTGGTGCCCGGCGATCTTGCGGCTGCGCGCTGGAGCAACGAGTGGCGCGCACTCATGCCCGCTCGTTTGGGGTCGGTCGTGGACCGCACGCGCGATGCGGGCGGCACGGTGGCGACGGTGGACTACGGCCATCCGGTGTTCGAGCTGTTCTCGGCGCCTCGCAGTGGCGACTTCTCCACCGCACACCTGTTCCGGTACCGGCTACTCGTGGCGCCGGGCGACAGCGGCGTGATTGCCAGACTCGACGACGGCGCTCCGGCGCTCGTTGAAAAATCAGTCGGCGGCGGCAAGGTGCTGATGTGGGCGTCGTCGCTCGACGAATACTGGACCGACCTGCCGCTGCAGCCCGTGTTTCTCCCGTTCGTGCACGAACTCGCGAAGTATGCCGGCCGCTACGGCGACGCGCGGGCGTGGTTCCAGGCGGGTGACGTCCTCGATCTTTCGCGGCACGGCGAGCTGACGGCGCCGTTCATCGCGGATGCCGGGGCCAGCGCGGGCGCGTCGCCGCTCGTGCTCGAGTCGCCATCCGGTCGTCGGACGCCGCTGACGGCGTCGGGCGCCGACCACCTGGCGACGCTGAGCGAGCAGGGGTTCTACGAGTTGCGCGGCCTCGGGACGGCTGCCGGCAGCGGCCGGCCCATCGCGGTGAACGTCGATCCGAAGGAATCAGACCTGTCCCGCTTCGACCCGCGGGAGCTGGTGGCGGCGGTCATGGCGACGCCCGGGGCGGGGCCGTCGAGTTCCGGATCGTCCGCCGCACCAGAGGAACTGGAACGCGGACAGACCATGTGGTGGTATCTTCTGGTAGTCGCTCTGCTGTTGCTGGCCGCGGAGACGATTCTGTCGAATCGCCTTTCCAAGGCTGAGAGCGGTCTGCGCGAGAGCGCGGGCGAGGACGGTCTGCGCGAGAGCGCAGGCAGAGTATGAGCGGCGCGCAAGAACGGAGGGAGTAGGCGATGGACAGCGTACACGGCTTCACGGCCGACCAAGGGCAGCTCGCCGGCGTGGTGAGCGGGGTGCGCAATCGCTGGCGCCTCAAGCGCGCGCTGCGCGGCGCGACCATCACGGTCGCCGTGGGTTTCATCGTCCTCGCGGCGTCGGCATACGCGACCCGCGCGCTGCATTACAGCGACTCATCCCTGTGGGTTTTCCGGCTGCTCTCGCTCGCGGTCATCATCGCCAGCGTGTTCCGGTTCATCGTGACGCCGATCCGCATGACGCCGCGCGACGCGCAGGTCGCGCTGTACATCGAGGAGCACGAACGCTCGCTCGACGGCGCGGTGATCACGGCGGTGGACGTGCACGCATCGGCCGCGGCCGCCGCGCGTTCTCCCGCGCTCGTCGCCAGGCTTCTGCGTTCCGCGCTCGACCGCATGCGCCGGGCCGACGACGGCCGCAGCGTGGACGCGAGCGATCTCCAGCGCTCGTCGATCGTGTTCGCGGCCGTGAGCGCCGCCGCGCTGGGCATCGCGCTGTTTGGTCCGACCGTGCTGAGGCACGGGCTCGGCCTGATGCTCGTCCCGTGGGGCGACGCGAATCCGGCTGGTGTGTTCGCGATCGCCGTGAAGCCGGGGAATGCGACGATCGCGAAGGGCGGCGACCAGCTCGTGACGGCGACGCTGCGGGGCTTCAACGCGGATCGCGTCGACCTGCTCGTGCGTTCCGCCGATTCTTCGGAGTGGACGCGCGTGACGATGACCGGCGACAGCGCGGGCCGCTACAACTATCGCTTGTTCGACCTCGCGAAAGTGACCGAGTACTCGGTCGAGGCCAGCGGTGTGCGCTCGCCGGTGTACCGTCTCGACATTGCCGACCTCGCGTACGTGAAGCGGCTGGACCTCGAATACCGCTATCCGGCGTACACGCAGCTCCCCACCCAGCACGTGGACAGCACCGGCGACATCGCCGCGCTGAAGGGGACGCTGGTCCGCGTGAGCGTCACTCCCACGCGCCCGACGTCGGGAGGCCGGGTGATCGTGCAGGGCGGGGACACGCTACAGCTCGCGCGCACCGCCGACGGCGCGCTGATCGCGATGATTCGCGTCGAACGCGAAGGATTCTACAAGGTGGAGCTGCAGGGACCCGACGGCCGGATGGTCACGGGATCGCTCGACTATACGATCGATGCGCTCCCCGATCGCCCGCCCACGGTGAGCTTTGTGAAGCCGGGACGCGACCTGAAGGTGCTCTCCGTGGACGAGGTGTTTACCGAGGCGCGCGCGACGGACGATTACGGGGTGGCCAAGCTCGCCCTCGTGTACTCGGTCAACGGCGCGGCCGAGAAATCGGTGCCGCTGTACTCGGCGTCCGGCAAGATTTCGCGCGACATCTCGGCGGGACACACGTTCATGCTCGAGAACGAGCATCTCGTGGCGGGCGACGTCGTCTCGTACT
>Ga0208080_1001195_pt1 | contig 12930 bp, 10 predicted proteins | sample NGESurdeep092012_3_FD_184476 | JGI IMG/M metagenome (GOLD analysis project Ga0208080, IMG submission 184476) | Arctic peat soil microbial communities from Barrow, Alaska - NGEE Surface sample 210-3 deep-092012 (SPAdes) | ecosystem: Environmental > Terrestrial > Soil > Wetlands > Peat ...
TCCAGCAGGGCCCCGCCGACGCCTTGCGCCAAGCCGCCGGTGATCTGGCCTTCCACCAGCTTCGGGTTAACCGCTTTGCCGATGTCGTAGGCGATCACATAGCGCTCGATGGCGACTGCCCCTGTGTCGGCATCGACGCGCACAGCCGCCACGTGCACGCCGTAGGGGTAGACCATGTGGGCCGACTTGAAAGTGTCCTCAGCGCTCAGTCCGGCAGGAAGCGCGCGCGCGAGTTCGCCGAGCGGCATCGACGGCCCGGGCCCACCGGCACGAATGATCTCACCATTCACGATATCGAGCGTGTCCGCGCTGGTCTGCATCAGCTCGGCGGCGGCGCGCAGCGCCTTGTTGCGTAGCTTAGTCGCGGCCAACCGCGTGGCTTCGCCGCACATCACCGTGACGCGCGAGGCAAAAGCACCCATGCCTTTCTCGATGCGGTCGGTCTGGCCGTGGATGACGCGGATATTCGTGTAATCGACGCCGAGCGCGTCGGCGCAAATCTGCGCGATCACCGTCTCGACGCCCTGGCCGATGGAGGCAACACCGGTGATAACCTCGATCGTGCCGTCGGTTGCAACCTCGATGCGCACGGTGTCGAACGGTCCGAGCCCGCTTTTCTCCACGAACATCGCAATGCCGGCGCCAACTTTTTCGCCGGCCTGGCGGCGTTGGCGAAGCTGCTGCTGTAGGTTTTCCCAGTCGGCGGCAGCGAGTGCCTTATCGAGCAAGAGCGCGTAGTCGCCGGAATCGTAAATGATATGGGTTCCCAGCGTTTCGAGCCCGAGCGCATAGGGCATCGCGCTTTTCGCGATCAGATTGCGCCGGCGGATTTCGACAACATCAACGCCGACTTTGGCGGCGATGGCATCTAGAAGACGCTCGCGCACGAATGTGGATTCGTAGCGGCCGGGCGCGCGATAGGTGCCGCACGGCGTCTTGTTGGTTAGACGAATGTAGCCAGTGGCGCGATAGGCCGGCACAACATAGGGACCCGGCAGCATCGCCGCCGCGAGATCCGGTACCGTGGCGGCGTGCGTGCGCATATAGGCGCCGTTGTCGTGGAAGAATTCGTCTTCGATTCCAAGGATGTGGCCGTGGGCGTCGATGGCGGCGCGGATTTTATGATCCTGCTGGCGCGAGTGATTGGCCGCGATCAGGTGCTCGCGTCGGTCCTCTATCCACTTGATCGGCTTGCGGAATTTCAAGGCGGCGGCACAGACCAGCACATCCTCGGGGTACAGCTCGCCGCGGATGCCGAAACCGCCGCCGACATGGCCTTCGTAGAGCTGCACCGAGTTGGTTTTCCGGCCCAGCATGCGGGCGATTTCGTCGCGATTCCAATGCGGTACCTTGGCGGCGCCGTGCATCTCCAACACGTCGCGGCCTTCATCGTAGCGCGCCACCGCGCCGCGCGTCTCGAGCGGCACGCCGGAGTGCCGGCCGATGGAAAGCTCAAGCGAAACAACGGCATGCGCGTTGCGGAAAGCGGCGTCCACGTCGCCATAGGCTTTGCGCACCACGCCCGCCTCGGTGGTCAGTTCATGCTCGTAGAAGCCCGGTTCCTCGTCCACGAGCAGCGTTGCTCGGAGCGTTTCGATAGCGACCTCGACCAAATCGGCGGCATCCTCGGCGATATATTGGTCGTCCGCGAACACGACCGCGACAGGTTCGCCGACATAGCGCACGACAACCTGCGCCAGCACCGGCTGCTGGTAGGGCTCGAGCCCGGCGATGCGGGTGAGGCGAAAGCCGATCTTCGGAATGTGCGCGACGTCGGCTGCGGTCCACACGGCGTGCACGCCGGCCAGCTTGAGCGCCGCCGTGGCGTCGATCGATTTGATCTTTCCGTGCGCGACGGCCGAGCGCACTACCCGCATGGTCCATTGGCCGGGAAACGAAATGTCGGCGGCGAAGTGGCCTTGCCCGATGAGCAGCGGCCGGTCTTCCAGCCGCGGCACCGAACGGCCGACAAATTTGTTTTTGCTCAACACGGGGCGTCATTCCCCTGATGGCCAGCGCGGCCGTATGATTATCGTTTACGCATTTCTTTCGCCGCCGCGCGCACCGCCTTGATGATGTTCTGATAGCCGGTGCAGCGGCACAGATTCGACGACAGCACGTCGAACAGGTCCGCGTCGCTGATGTTGGGCTCGCGCTCGAGCACGCCCACCGCCAGCATCAGAAAGCCCGGCGTACAGAAGCCGCATTGCAGACCGTGATGGTCCATGAAGGCTTGCTGAACGGCGTGCAGCGCGTCGCCTGTCGCGAGGCCCTCAACGGTACGAATTGGCTTGCCCGCCGCCTGCACGGCAAACATCAGACACGAGCGCACCGGCTCGCCGTTGACGATCACGGTGCAGGCGCCGCAGATGCCGTGCTCGCAGCCGATATGGGTGCCGGTCTGTCCGCAATCCTCGCGGATGGCGTCGGCGAGCGTGCGCCGCGGTTCGACCTTGATGGCGTGCGCGCGCCCGTTGATCGTCAGCGTGATGTCTGTCTTTTCGCTCATGCTGTTTTCTTTGTGGCTGTCTCGGCGTTGCGCAATGCAGCGCGGATGCGTTGCGGCGTCGCCGGTATCTCGTCGATGACCACGCCAAAGGGCGTCAACGCGTCGTTGATGGCATTGACCACGGCGGCCGGCGCGCCGATGCAGCCGCCTTCGCCCAGGCCCTTGGCCTTGGTGATCGAGGTCGTGCTCGGCGTCTCGATGTGATGCAGCTCGATCGGCGGAATCTCGTGCGCGGTCGGCGGCATGTAATCGGCGAGATTGGCGGTCAGGATGCCGCCGCTCTCGTCGTAGATGATCTCCTCCAGCAGCGCGTTGCCGATGCCTTGCGCGATGCCGCCATGCACCTGGCCGTCGGCGATCATCGGATTGATGATTTTGCCGGCGTCCTCCGCCACCAGGAATTTCTCGACCGTGACGCGCCCGGTCTCGACGTCGACCTCGACGATGGCGACATGGCAGGCATTGGAAAAAGTGCCGGGAGGGTCATAGGAACCAGTTTCGGTCAGCCCCGGCTCGATCTCGCCCTTGAAACGATGGGTTTGGGTGTAGGCCTCGCGCGCCATTTTCGCGATGGTGATGCAGCGGTCGGTGCCGGCGACCTTGGCCTGGCCGTCTTCCAGCACGATGTCGTGCGCTGCCGCTTCCAGCATGGTGCTGGCGATCTTGATCAGCTTTGCGCGCACCTTTTGCGCCGCGATCAGCGAAGCGCCGCCGGAAATCACCAGCGAGCGGCTGGCGAACGTGCCCCAGCCATAGGGCGAACGGTCAGTGTCGCCATGCACGACCTTGATCACGTCGGGCGTCACGCCGATCTCGTCGGCTATGATCTGCGCCAGCGTAGTGCGCAGGCCTTGTCCGTGCGGCGAGGAGCCGATGCGCGCTTCCACGAAGCCGGACGGATCGACCGTCAATATCACCGTCTCCCAGCCGGGCGTGATTTCCATGCCGCGCGCCGCGAACGCCGGACTGCCATAGCCGGTGCGCTCGCAGAAGGTCGCAAAGCCGATGCCGAGGTAGCGGCCTTGTGAGCGCGCCTGTTGCTGCCGCGCGCGGAACGCGGGCACGTCGATGGCTGCGACCGCCATCTCCAAGGTCTGTTGGTAGGTGGCCTCGTCGTAAACCAGGCCCATCGCCGAGGTGTAGGGGAATTTGTCGATCAGGTTACGGCGGCGGATGTCGATCGGATCGATACTGAAAGCCGACGCCGCTTTGTCCATCAGCCGCTCCAGCGTGAAGGTGATCACCGGCCGCGACACGCCGCGATAGGGCGCCATGGTGCAAGTGTTGGTGATGACGCCGCGCGCCAGGCATTGGTATTGGCGCACGTCATAAGGCCCCGGCATTTCCGCCATCGCCATCAGCGGCTCCACGCCGCAGGTGGTCGGAAAACACGAATAGGCGCCAATATTGGCGGCGATGTCGGCCTTCAGCGCGATCAGTTTGGCGTCTTTGTCGAAGGCGCCTTCCAGCGTGATGTATTGGTCGCGGGCATGAAAGCCGGCGATCAGGTTCTCGCGGCGATCCTCGGTCCAGGCCACAGAGCTTTTGAGTTTGCGCGCCAGCCACACCAGCACGACATATTCAGGCGCCAGCGACATCTTCTGCCCGAAACCGCCGCCGACATCGGGCGCGATCACGCGCAAATCGGATTCCGGAAATGCCAGCACGTCGGCAATCGCCGTGCGCATCAGGTGCGGCATCTGCGTGGTGCAGGTCAGCGTGACGCGGCCGCTGGACGAGTCATAAGCGGCGTGGCCGGCGCGCGCTTCCATCGGGGTCGCGTTCTGCCGGTGCGAGCGGGCCTCGAGCGTGACGATTCTGTGGGCACCGTTCCAGACTGCGTCGAAGTTCGACGTTTTGACTTTGCCTTCGAGGATGACATTGCCGGGCGCCTCGGCATGCACCTGCGGCGCGTCGACGGCGAGCGCCGCGCGCGCGTCGATCGCCGGCGTCGTTTCCTCGATCGAAACCTCGACCAGTTCGGCGATGTCCTCGGCTGCTGCCGCGCTTAGCCCCACCACGGCGGCGAGTGGCTCGCCGACGAAGCGCACAACGCCGTCCGCCAATATCGGCTGGCCGACCGGCTTGTAGTTGAACTTGTGCAGCATCGGCGTGATTTTCTTGACGCCCTTGAGATCGGCGGCGGTGACCACCAGCGCGTCTTTCGGCGCGTCGATCTTCGAAATCGTTCCAGCAGCCACCGAACTGCGCACGAAGCGCACCCAATGCGCGGCCGGCAGATCGGCGGTGAAGCGGCCTTGCCCGGTGATCAGCGCCGGGTCTTCCAGCCGGCGAATGGCGCGGCCGACCCAGGTCATGCGGTCGCCTTTGGAGCCTTTGGTGGCATGCTCACTCATCGGCATTTTGCTTTGCGCATGAACTTTTCCGAAAACCGGTACCCACTTTTTGGGATCATGCGCTGTGCTCCAGCGCGCGGCGAACGACCGCGCGTACCAGATCGCGCCGGTATTCGGCGTTGGTCTGATGATCCTCCAGCGGATCGATGGCGGTCGCGGCGGTATCGGCTGCGGCGCGGAAGGCCGCATCGCCCGGCGCTTTGCCGTTGAGCGCGGCTTCGGCCTCTGCAATTCGCCGCGGGCTCGGCTCAGCGCCGCCGATACCGATGCGCGCTTGCGTGATCTTGCCGCCTTGTAGGCGGTAGCTGACGAGCGCTGCGGCAAGCGCGAAATCGCCGGCGCGGCGATTGAACTCGTTGAAGCCGAAGTGGGCGTCGGGCGCGAGTAGTGGCAGCCGCGCCTCGCACAAAAGTTCATCCTCGGCCAGCGCCGTCGACATGATGCCTTCGAAGTAATCCGCCGCCGCGATCAGCCGCTCGCCGCGCGTGCTTTTTGCGACCATGGTGGCGTCGAGCGTGGCCGCGACCAGGCACCATTCCGAAGCCGGGTCAGCATGGGCGAGGCTGCCGCAGAAAGTGCCGCGCATGCGGATCGGATAATGCGCAATGTGGTGTGCGACATAAGTGAGCAGCTTGCCGAGCGGGTTATCGACGACGGATTGATGGAAAGCGGCGTGGCGCACGCACGCGCCGATGCTGAGAGTCTTGCCGTCGCTGGCAAGCTGATCGAGCCCTTCAACCTCGTTGATGTCGACCAGATGCGCAGGTTTCGCCAACCGGAACGCCATGATCGGAACCAGACTCTGCCCGCCGGCCAGCACGCGGCCGTCCTGCGGCGCGACCGCTGCCAAAATCTTCAGCGCTTCGTCGAGCGTGCGCGGCACATGGCGAATGAACGGCGCGGGTTTCATATGCGTTGTCGTGGCCTCACAAAATCGCTTGTATGCTAACGATCTCGGTTTGTCTGAGTCAATGTAAACCACCAGCGCTGGATCAATCTCCGGTTTTCAAATCACCATGACGTGCGGCTAGACTGCTCTATGATTCACGGCGCTAACGATTCGGTGGCGCGCGCTGTTTCTGATCGCCGGCGTGCTGCTGATCACGACGCAGACGTTGCCGTCGCTGCTCGGCGGATTGCTGTTGCTGGGCGGCGGGGCACGGCTGTGGGCGGGGCGGCGCAGACCGATCGGCGGGCGCGCCGGCCGGTGACGGATGAGGCCGCCAACTGCGGCGGCCTCATCATCGTTGCAATGCTAAACCGACCCGCTATCCATGCCGATTGCCGGACGCTCACGATAGTAGGCAAGAACGAATTGCCGAATAGCCGAAGACAGATTGCCTTCGTGTTCCGCGTTTATCACGCTCACAAGGCCCGAAACCGTCTGGTGCCGAGAGTCGGCAATTTCTTTCAGGCCACTCCAGAACTGGTCTTCAAGACTTACGCTGGTCTTGTGATGGGCGATCACGATCGAGTGCTTCAGGATTTGCGATTCCATGATGGCCTCCTAATCGCAGATTGCCCTAACGCCGCTCTGATTCGCGCAGCTCAGGTATTGATCCGTATCAAATCCATCAAAGGTTGTAGTCGCTGCAAGCAGTAGCAAATGGCGCTCGCTTTTTCGAGCGCGCTGGCCTGGTCGGGGCGGGCCGATTCGTTGGTGAGGCCACCTTGTGGCGACGTCGGGGTTGAGTCCGTTCTATTCCCAGCGGCAGACATTCGCGCGGGTGGTCGGGATGGCAGTCGAGTGATGCGCCATCTTCCTCTCAAGAAGGGTCGGAGCGCCGGTTGTTGCCGCCGGCGCTCTTTATTTCGCTATTACAATCCATGCCGAGCGAGATCTTGGTCGCTCAGATTCCAGTCCTGCCAAAGCTCCATCACCGCCAGCAGCGTGACGACGGCGCCCAGACCGAAATGCCAGAACTGAAGCATGCCGCTGCCAGCGTAGCCAAAGATGTATGGCGAAGCGATCAGCCACAGTCCGCAGGCAAGCTCCAACCACTCCTCAGAGGCCCGCAGGACCACAATCTCCATTCCGGCCAGTGACAGTACCAACACGCCGAGAGCGACGGCGTTCATCACCACCAACTGAGAATCGACCGCATCTGCCAGCCATGGGGAAATCACGATCAGCGCACCTATGACAATGCCGATCCAATCCTCCCACGTGCGGTGGACGCCGAAAATTCGCATGCCTGCCATGGTAACCTCCATCGAATAAGATTTGACGGCATACATCGGCGGCAAAAACAGGCTCACGCCTTCAGACTGTTGGTGAACGAATCAAGCCGCATCTGAATATATGCCTAATACTAAAGTCTAAGTATTTTTTCACGGACGCCTTGATCCAGATCAATGCCGCTGAAAATTGATCAGACTGATCGCCCTATTCATTGGGCTTGCTTGTCCGCAACGCGAATGGCCGGAGGGTGTCCACGGTCGCTCGGCAGGCGCGCGGGCAGCTGAGGCTCAATCCCGCAACGTTTGTTCCGATGTGACGTCGCGAGCCATAAGTTCCCATTCTCTCCAGCGTTCTCGGATCGACGAATCATTGCGTTCATGCTTTGTACGAAAGTCGGCCGAGTCGGGGTACATGCGAGAAATGAACTGCGGAAACAAGGTTTTGAAAGGCGCCGGGCATCTTGGTTTCCGCCGCCGGCGCGGCCCGCAGCGATGACCGCAGCCTACCTGGCCAAGCTCAATGCCGAGCAACGCCGCGCCGTCGAGCATGGCAGCGGCTCGCTCGAACCAGCGCCGCCGCTTCTCATCATCGCCGGCGCCGGCTCGGGCAAGACCAACACGCTCGCCAACCGCGTTGCTCATCTGATCGTCGAGGGCGTGGATCCGCGCCGCATGCTGCTGCTGACCTTCTCCCGCCGCGCTGCCGCCGAAATGCAGCGCCGGGTCGCGCGCATCACCGCGCAAGTGCTCGGCGCCAAGGCGGGAATGATGACGGACGCGCTGAGCTGGTCGGGAACGTTTCACGCCATCGGCGCGCGTCTGCTGCGTGAATACGCGCTCGACATCGGCCTCAATAGCGCCTTCACGATTCACGATCGCGAAGATTCCGCCGACCTCTTGAATCTTGTTCGCCACGATCTCGGCTTTTCAAAAAAAGACAAACGCTTTCCCATGAAGGGCACCTGCCTTTCGATCTATTCGCGTGCGGTCAATGCCGAGGCGCCGCTCGGCGAGGTACTCGGCCACTTTTTTCCCTGGTGCGCGGAGTGGGAATCCGAACTGCGAACGCTGTTCGGCGCCTATGTCGAGGCCAAGCAGAAACAGAACGTGCTGGATTACGACGATCTGCTGCTCTATTGGGCGCAGATGATGGTCGAGGGCGCGATCGCACAGGATGTCTCGGCGCGATTCGATCACGTTCTGGTCGACGAATATCAGGACACCAACCGTCTGCAGGCCTCGATCCTGCTGGCTCTTAAACCAACCGGACGTGGCCTCACCGTCGTCGGCGACGATGCGCAATCGATCTATTCATTCCGGGCCGCCACCGTCCGCAATATCCTCGACTTCCCGGGGCACTTCAGCCCGAAGGCCGACATCATCACGCTGGAGCGCAATTACCGCTCGACCCAGCCGATTCTTGCCGCGGCCAATGCCGTCATCGATCTGGCGCCTGAGCGCTTTACAAAAAACCTCTGGTCGGCGCGGGCCTCGGCGGAACGGCCTTATCTCGTCAATGTCGCCGACGACGCGGCACAGGCCGGCTACATCGTCGAAACGATTCTGGATAACCGGGAAGCCGGGGTCACGCTGAAGGCGCAAGCCGTGCTGTTTCGGGCTTCGCAGCACAGCGCCAGCCTCGAAGTCGAACTCACGCGGCGTAACGTTCCGTTCGTCAAATTCGGCGGCCTCAAATTTCTCGAGGCTGCGCACATCAAGGACGTGCTGGCCGTCCTGCGCTGGACGCAAAACGCTCGCGACCGCGTCGCCGGCTTTCGCGTGGCGCAGTTGCTGCCCGGCGTCGGCCCGAGCTCGGCGGCGCGTCTGCTCGACCGCATGGCGGAGAACGCGGATCCGGTGCGCGCTTTGAGCGAATTCAAGCCGCCCGCGGCAGCCGCCGGGCACTGGCCGGACTTTGAGGAGATGATCGGAATGTTGCGCCGGAATGTGGCCGGCTGGCCGGCGGAGGTCGATCTGGTCTGTCGCTGGTACGCGCCACATCTGGAACGCATGCACGATGACGCAGCCATTCGCCAAGCCGACTTGACGCAGCTTGCGCAGATCGCTGCCACCTATCCGAGCCGGGAACGCTTCCTCACCGAACTCACGCTGGATCCGCCGGACGCGACCAGCGACGAGGCCGGGGTGCCTCTGCTCGATGAGGATTACCTGATCCTGTCCACGATCCACTCCGCCAAAGGCCAGGAATGGACGTCCGTTTTCCTGTTGAACATGGTCGACGGCTGCTTGCCTTCCGATCTTGCCACTGGCTCCACGCCGGAAATCGAGGAAGAGCGTCGCCTGCTCTATGTCGCCATGACGAGAGCCAAGGACCACCTTCATCTGATGGTGCCGCAGCGTTTCTTCACCTACAACCAGCGCGGCAGCGGCGACCGCCACGTCTATGCGCAGCGGACGCGCTTTATTCCCGGCTCGATGTTGGCGCATTTCGAAAGCCGCTCATGGCCGGTTGCGAATTCCGCAAGTCAGCTTGCAGCTGGGCCCGCGCGCAATCCCGTCGATGTGCGCGCCAAGCTGCGCCGAATGTGGGGCTGACGACGGGATGTGGACAGTGCGGTTCGGGCCCGGCTCGCCGGCTCGTATGCGCCGTCGCAAGCGTCCACTTTAGAGCGTATGATTGTAGCAATAGAACAGCCAATGAGGGGAGGGTTCGATGGGAATAGAATTATTGATCCTCGCGTTCGGCATATATGCAACGATCTGGCTCGTCGTCATCTTGGGGTCGCAGTTCTTCGGTCCAAGATAGCGCTAGCCTGAACGAGGGCCGTTACTTATTCGTTTCCCGATTGCGGCCCTGCAACAGCGTAGAAATTCCGGAATGGCAAACAGCGATACCGAAGTCGTAATCGTCGGCGGCGGCGCAGCCGGCATTGCGGCCGGCCGGCGGCTGGCCAAGGCCGCCATTAATTGCTTGGTGGTCGAGGCGCGCCCGCGGCTGGGCGGGCGAGCCTGGACCATCACCGATCAATCGGGTTGCGCGCTTGATCTCGGCTGCGGCTGGCTGCATTCGGCCGACCGTAATCCGTGGGCGCCGATTGCCGAAGCGCAAGGCCGCACGCTCGACAAGAGTGATCCGCCTTGGAAGAAGCCCGCGCTGCCGATCGGTTTTCCGCCTCCCGAGCAGGAGGACTTCGCCAAGGCGCAGCACGCGTTCTATGAGCGTCTGGCAGCAGCAGCGCAGACGCAGCCCGACAGTTCGGCCTCCGCGTTGCTCGAGCCGGGCTGCCGCTGGAACAATTTGATCAACGCGGTCGGCACTTATATCAGCGGCGCCGAGCTCGACCGCGTTTCGGCGCGCGATTTCGACGATTACGCCGACAATGGCGTGAACTGGCGCGTGCTCGAAGGTTATGGCGCAGCGATTGCCGCCTACGGCGAAGGCTTATCCGTCGTGCTCGACTGCCCGGTGCTGCAGATCGACCACAGTGGCAGGCGTTTTAAAATCGAAACCGCGCACGGCGTGATCACGGCCGATCAGGCGATCGTGACGCTGCCGAGCGCAGTTCTCGCCGACAAGGAATTCCTGTTCACGCCGGCGCTGCCGGCGAAAACGGAAAGCGCGAGGGGCCTGCCGCTGGGGCTTGCGGACAAGCTGTTCCTGTCGCTGGACGATGCCGAACAGTTCGACATGGACAGCCGCCTGTTCGGCGGCACCGATCGCACCGCGACCGCCACCTATCACTTGCGGCCGTTCGGCCGGCCGCAGATCGAGGCCTATTTCGCCGGCAGTCTTGCCTGCGAGCTCGAAGCCGGTGGTGAGGGTGCCTTCTTCGATTTCGCCGTGTCCGAACTTAAAGCTCTGCTCGGCAGCGATTTCACCCGGCGCGTGAAACCGCTTCATAGCCATTGCTGGGGCGCCGATCCGTTTTCGCGCGGTTCTTATTCATATGCGCTGCCTGGCATGGCGAATTGCCGCGCAACGCTGGCCGCCGCGGTGGACGATCGCCTGTTCTTCGCCGGCGAGGCATGTTCGAGGAACGACTTTTCGACCGCGCATGGCGCCTGGCTGACCGGCGTTGCCGCCGCCGGTCAGGCAATTTCCGCGCGCCAGCGCAAACGCTGAAACTCTAGATGCCTTCGCAGGAAACGCCGAACACCGAGAGCCCCTCTTCGAGGTGATCTCCCAGCATGGGTTTTGCGAGCAGATAGGCGGCTGTGCGTTTGTTGTGGAGCCGGGCGGCTTCCTCGCGCAGATCGTCCCATTCGCTAAGCGTGCCATCGCCGCGGCCCAGCCATGTCAACGCCACCAGATCGATCTGCTCGTCCTCGTTGAGTGCGTTGATGAATGACGTCAGCTCCTGAAACGTCGGGTCGTCAGCGTGATCTTCCAGCACGTCGAGCATCGCGTCGTCGGTGGCATTCGATCCGGAGTCGGGGTCGCTGACGCCATCCTTGACGTCAAATTCGCGCGCCTTGGCGATGAAGAAGCAAACCTTTTCCGGCGAGATGGATAAAGTCGGTGCGGTGATCGTCATCGGGACGCTCCTGCTGCCACATAAGGTTCCGGCCACAAGTTTCGTAAATCCTCCGGCAGAGCGTGCCGCACATCGTCGACTTCGCCTCCGGTGATCTTTTCCGACAGCAAATCAAAGACCGTCATGATCGCTTGTGCCGGTTTCTCAAGCGGGTCGGTTTTGAACGAGTCCTCGATCGTTGCGATGAAATCCGCCTTGCTGCGATTCTTGAGCGGAGTCTTTGCCGGCCTCCATTGCTCGTAATAGACACCCCGCAGCAGGCTCGGCAGTTGAGCGGCAAGGTCGGCCGCTTCATTGACCTGTAGCCGGTCGCGCAGCGCCTGAAGGACTGCCCGCAATAGCCGATAGGTGCGCGCCTTGTTTTCCCAACCGAGCCGCTCATCGAGATCGTTGATCCACGCGTGCGTGAGGTGAACAGTGCGATCGAGGCCTTCGAGACCGGGGGCGCTCATGAATGCCTCCCTTTTTGCCAATTATTTCAAAAGTTTATAGACGCCACCGGCGCGCCTTTTTGAGCCAGATCAAATCCTCTCAAAACGGCAATGCTGCCGCCGGCACGCGTTTGCGCCGACGCCAATAGGCAAAAGGCGGCCGCAGATCTCGGTCATAAGCCACTGCAAGGCATCGGGTATTTCAAATATTGATCAGCGAAAAGGTTGATGTGGCATGAACGAAACGGCGGCCACTCGGGCATTTGGCCGCACCCTGTCAGTCATTCTTATTGCGATGCGCGCGCTCAATGCGATTTCGAGAATAAAGGCTTCCGGTTTGCTTCGTGATTGAGTTTGCGAGCCGCGGCATCGGGCCGTCCGGGGCGGGCCGCTTAAGTTCGCTGTATTTTCTGCCCGCGTGAGCCGGCGCGAGAGCGCCCGTTTACGTTCCCACCTTCAGCTCCGACACCAAAGCGCGCAGCGCGGCGATGGTGGAGAGCGCGACGACCTTCCCGGTGCGCGGATTTTCCGACGGCACGTTCTCGATGGTCATGGAAAATCGCGCGGTGTCGGCGTCGACCGTGATGCTGTGGGTGTTCATGGTCACTGTCGGGTCGGCCCAGATTTCCAGATGCGTGCGGTCCGGCCCGATGCCGGCCAGGCTCAGCGCCGCCGCCACGTTGACGTTGGTCGGAAAGCCGCGCGCGCCCTCGCGCGCCGTGCCGTCGAACACCTTCAGCGGCGCCTTGAGGCCGCTCACCGAAATGCCGCGCTCGCGCAGATAAGGCGCGCCCTCGAGCCCGGCCGGCGGCTTACGCGTTACCATGTCGACCGAGCGAATGGTTCCTTCCGCCACCGCGCGCACGGCGTCGAAGCCGATCAGCGCGCCGGTCGGCACCAAGATGCGTGCGCCCTTGTCCTTGGCGCGCTCGATCAGGTCGCTGTTCTGCAACAGT
>Ga0208080_1001206_pt1 | contig 12871 bp, 10 predicted proteins | sample NGESurdeep092012_3_FD_184476 | JGI IMG/M metagenome (GOLD analysis project Ga0208080, IMG submission 184476) | Arctic peat soil microbial communities from Barrow, Alaska - NGEE Surface sample 210-3 deep-092012 (SPAdes) | ecosystem: Environmental > Terrestrial > Soil > Wetlands > Peat ...
CTTCTCTGCCATCATCACCACTTCTTGAAGACCTTCGAAGGCTGGATCCTCACCAAGGTCGACCACCACGACCCCCACCACCCGACATGGCGATTCGAACCCCTCCCTCCCTTTGGTCAAGAGCCTGACCTCGGCGCCGACAGACCCAGGGGCGGCATCCCTAGTGGTTAGCGGTCAGGATGTCACCCAAGGCTGACTCCATACCGGGGAGCGTGACGATCTCGAAGCCATTGCGCGACGTCAGCCACTTGAGATTGCGCTGATGGACGTTGTGCTCTTCGTCAAAGCGATCGAGTACCACCACAATCGGAATCGGTTTCCCGAGCCTCCCGGTAACAGGTTCCGCCTCGAGTTCACTCACTGCACGAAGCAGTGGAACCATGGACAAACGAACGGCATTGATAGTGCCCAATCCTGCGTCGGCGACAAGGATAACGATGTCGGGAAGTAGCACCCGTAGCAAGTCAATCGCATCGCCATCGGAGGCCTGTGGGGACATCACGCCGCCTGCCGCTTCCACCAGTCCGACATCGACACGGTGGTCAGGCCAGACCATCTCCTCGATGAGATCGGCAAGAGTGAATGGTGGAAGACCTAGCGCCTCGGCGGCCATCGGGGGCGCCATGGCCCGGTGATACGAGCGGAATGGATGGCAGACCGACCCGGGACCTTGGCCTGACGCCGCACCCAATACTTCAGCATCGGTGGCGCCCCCCAGAGGAGTCCCTTCACTGTCGACGTCGAACGACTGCGCCGGCTTTCTGGCGGCCACCTGCAGACCGCGGGAGCGCAACTCACTCAGGAGTTGGGCGCCCACCCAGGTCTTCCCCACCTCGGTGCCGGTACCACACACCAGGACAATCTTCTCAGGACGCAATGACGCTCCCGTGCGGGATCGTGTCCGGACTATGGGTTCCGTGCTCACCGAACGCGTCGAGTGCGACCAACTCAGCTATCAAATGGTCGACCTGCTCATCGGTGTGGATCGATGACAGTGTCACCCTCAGGCGAGACGTTCCCGTCGGGACGGTCGGGGGTCGGATGGCCGGGACCCACAGTCCATGATCGAGGAGATGGGCCGACGCCCCCATCGCACGTTCCTCCTCGCCGATGACAACCGGGATGATCGGCGACGGATGTCCGATCTGGTCGCCTCCGCCTCCGCCTCCCGCCCCGATTGAAACCGACACTTTCGAAACAAGTCCGGCCAGTCGACGGCGCAGTGCCTCGCCGTCGCTTGATTGAACGATGCCCACAGCCGCCAAGGCCGCGGCCGCGTCAGCCGGAGATGGAGCGGTGGTGAAGATATACGGCCGGGCCCGGTTCACCAACAACTCCACGAAACGACTCGGGCCCGCCACGAAACCACCCAACGACCCCAGCATCTTCGACAGCGTGCCGACCCGCAGTATGTCCACCCCAAGATCTCTATGTGCTCCGATTTCACCGGCTATTAGAAGTTCGGGACCAAGGACAGCGTGGGCCTCATCGAGGACCAGAAGTGCTCCGTAACGTCGGGACACATCAACCAGACCGGCGAGGTCAGCGGCATCGCCGTCCATGGAGAAGATCGTGTCCGACACGATCACCGAGCGTCCGCTCGAAGCTGCCACCAGGTGTTCCAGGTGCTCCAGGTCATTGTGGCGGTACACAGCCACGTCAGCCCGGGCGGCCCGGCACCCGTCGATGATCGAGGCATGGTTCAACTCGTCGGAGAACACCTGCGCACCTTCGGCCGCAAACACCGACAGTACCGACAAATTGGCGGTGAACCCGGTGGGGAACACCACGGCCCGTTCGCAACGTTTCCACTCCGCCAATGCGGCTTCGAGTTCGGCATGGACGGGTCGCGATCCGGTTACCAACCTCGACGCTCCCGACCCCGCACCCCAGCGATCGAGGGCTTCGTGGGCGGCGGCCACTACAGCCGGATGGCACGAAAGGCCGAGGTAGTCATTCGAAGCGAAGGACACGATGTCTCGATCCGGATCAGACCTCCCCAGGCCTGCCCCACCTTCACGGTCAGCGGTCAGGCGACCGAGAGGCCCTCGGGCGTCGAATGTCCGCGGCTGGCGCCATTGTTCGGCCGCTTCGACCTCCCGGCAGGATCCCTCGACCCACTCGGTCCACGTCGAATGCGCATGCAGACCCGCCAAAGAGGCGCGGGAGACGGCCGTCCCACTCATCGCTGATCTTGCTCCCCCACCAACCCGATGGACGCCGCCAGTACTTCGACAACCAGTCCGATCTCTTCGAGCGTGGTGGTCAACGGCGGCATCAGGACCACGACATCACCCAGCGGACGCAACAAAATGCCCTGCTGCAGCGCTTCGGCACACACCCGACGTCCCCAACGCGTTGCACCGCCTGGTGGATCGAGCTCGACTCCGACCATCAGCCCGCGTTGGCGCACCGCTCCTACCCCGGGTCGTCCGACCACGTGGTCGCGCAATAACGAGGCGAGCCGGTCCGCCACCACCGTCACGTTGGCAAGAACGTCCCACTGGTGGATCAGTTGCAGGTGACGCAGGGCCACTGCACAAGCCAGAGCATTCCCGCCGTAGGAGTGGCCGTGGTACAAGGTCTTTTCACCCAGGTCAGCTCCCTCGAATGCCGCAAAGATCTCGCCGGATGCCACGGTGGCCGAAAGTGGGAGGTATCCGCCGGTAATCCCTTTGCCGAGGCACATCAGGTCAGGGCGAAAGTCGGATCCGGCCCATTCGGAGGCGAACAGCTTGCCGGTCCGGCCGAATCCGGTGGCCACCTCGTCGCAGATCAACAGGACCCCGTGGTACCGACAGGCCGCTCCCAACTTAGCCAAGTCCTCAGGTTCGGCCACCAACATGCCTGCCGCACCCTGCACCAGAGGTTCGATAATCACCGCCGCCAACTCCTCGGCATTGGCCTCTACGCACGCCACCGCCTTGTCCGCCCAATCCGGCGAGGCGTACCCGGGGGTCCGGATGACAGGGAACCGCAGCGGATCGAATAACTCGGTCCCAAATCCCCCGTCTCCCAACGACAGCGCTCCGACCGTGTCCCCGTGATAGGCGTCACCCAGAGCCAGAAAGCGAGTGTGGCCAGATTGGCCCCGATTCACCCAATATTGGAAGGCGATCTTGGCCGCCTGCTCGACCGCCACTGCCCCATCCGATGCGAACAGCACGTGGGCGTCATCGACCGGTACGACCGCAGCGAGTGCCTCGGCAAACTCCACCACCATCCGATTCCCATTCCCCAACAGGGTGGTATGGGCCACTCGACCGAGCTGATCGGTCACGGCGGCATCTAGCTCAGGGACGCGGTGTCCGAGCGTCATGACCCACAGCGAGGAAATGGCGTCAAAGTAGCGTCGCCCGTCGACGTCGATCACCTCACGCCCTTTGGCCCGTTCCACGGTGATGGGCGAATTCCCTGCGTAGGCGGCCATTTGCGTGAAGCCGTGCCAGACCACACTGGCATCTCGGGCCGCCCATTGGCCAGCATCTGAAACCGTTTGGTGGGGCGTAAGTGGCGTGGTCATCGGCCAGAGTCTTATGCAACCCGGGATGTGGGTCGAACCGACACCGTCAGGAACCCGTCAGTATCCGGCGTCGAGATGAGCCACTTGGCAACCGCAATAGCCCGGCAATAGCCCGGCAATAGCCCGGCAATAGCCCCGGAATAACCACCGCACCTGCCCGATAGGATCCCCGCCATGGATCGAATCGGCGTCGTCGACACCATGTTTGCTCGGTACGACATGGGTGCCGAGGCACTCAGTGAGCTCGCAGACTGCCCCGGCCACGGCGAAATCTTCGAGGTGGTGCACCGCACCGTGCCCGGATTCAAGGATCTGGGTGTTGAGTGCAAGCGCCTGATCGAAAACGAGAAGTGTCGCATCGTGGTGGCCCTGGGAATGCCCGGGAAAGCCGCCATCGACCAGATCTGTGCCCACGAAGCCGCCCAGGGGATCATGTTGGCCCAGCTGCTGACCTCTACCCACATTCTCGAGGTCTTTGTTCACGAGAACGAAGAGGAGGATCCGGCCAAACTGGCCCAGGTGTGCGTGAACCGGGCCCGAAAACACGCTCGTAACGCCTATTGGATGCTGTACGAACCCGAGCAGTTGACCCGACGGGCCGGACAGGGTGTGCGCCAGGGGTACGAGGACGCCGGACCCATCGCCCACTGATTGTCGGGGCTCCGCCTACCGCCTACCGCCTACCCTGCCGGATCGTGTGGGAGCCCGAGCGTGCGCTCGGCGATGATGTTCCGCTGCACCTCCGAGGTGCCGCCGCCGATAGTGAGCGCTGGAGCGAACAGGAACCCAAAGCTGTAGATCGCTTCCGCCCCCACACCCGTCAACATCCCCGACGCACCGGTCAGATCGCGTGCCAAGGCCATGACGTGCTGGCCGTGCTCATCGGCAAGCGCCTTGCGCACTGAAGCCTCGGGTCCCGGATCCGCCCCCGATACCGCCGCCGACACCATGCGGAGGCGGAGCAACCGCAGAATTTCGCCTTGCGACCACACCTGAGCCAGGCGTTGCCGGAATAGCGGATCGGACGCGCCCCCCGACCGCTTCACCTCATCCACCAGATCTGAGGCGGTCGGACCCATCCCCCACAGCGCACCGGCACCCGACAGAGACACCCGCTCGTTCCCGAGGGTGACTTTGGCGAGTCTCCAGCCGTCACCCTCTTTTCCGACCAGGTTGGCCGCGGGAATCCGGACGTCCTCGAAAAACACCTCGTTGAAGGTGTGGGTGCCGGTCATGTCGACCAGTGGCCGCACGGTGATCCCGAGAGCGTCCATAGGACAGATGAAGTACGAGATCCCCTGATGAACGGGTGCTTCGGGGTCGGTACGGGCCAGCAGTATCCCGAACTTCGCCACGTGGGCGTAAGACGTCCACACCTTCTGGCCATTCACGATCCATTCGTCGCCGTCCCGTTCGGCCCGGGTGGTAAGAGATGCCAGGTCAGAGCCTGCGCCCGGTTCACTGAAGAGTTGGCACCAGATCTCGTCGGCGGCCAGCATGGGACGCAGGTAGCGCTCTTTCTGCTCCTCGGTCCCGGCTCGAAGGATGGTTGGGCCGGCCCAACCGATCCCGATGGTATTGGTGGGACGACGGACGTCCGCACGCTTCAACTCATCATCGACGATCAACTGGGTCTCGGGATCGGCGCCCATCCCCCACGGTTCGGGCCAGTGAGGTGCCACATAGCCGGCGTCGGCCAACTCACGACCGGTTGGAGTCGGATGTCCAGCCAACCACGAGCGCACCGAGGTCCGGCGGGCGTCACCGTCAGGCGGAAGCGCAAAGTTCATGGCTGCGAGCGTAGGCTGCTCCGGTTCGGCCGCGACAATCGGCGGAGTCGGGGCGCGAGACCGAAGGGCCGAGGTACCGGACCGCCGAATGAAGCCTGTGAGTCGAGGGTTCTGGACCAGGGACAACAAGTCCGAAATGGCAAGGGGTAAAACGACCAATGACCAAATGGAATTTCGCAGATGTGTGGGAGGCGGTGGCGGAAACGCTGCCGGAAGCTCCGGCCCTGACTCAGGGATCACGCACCCAGACATGGAAGGACACCGACCGCCGGGCAGACAACCTGGCGAGGTGGTTCCTCGGTGCCGGGGTCGCCAAGCAGGACAAGGTCGCCCTGTATCTCTACAACTGCCCCGAATACTTGGAGGCGACCTTCGCCATCTTCAAAGTTGGCCTGGTGCCCATCAACACGAATTACCGGTACGCCGATAACGAGCTGGCCTATCTGTGGGAGAACGCCGATGCGGTGGCCGTGGTCTTCCACGGCGTGTTCGCCGAACGCATCGAGGGCGTCCGTGACCGGGTCCCAGACATCCAGAGCTGGCTGTGGGTGGACGACGGGACCGCGCCCTGCCCTACTTGGGCCGTCCCGTACGAAGAAGTGGCGAAGAACAGTGAGGGCGAGGGTGATGGCTCTGGCCAGGGACCAGAGCGAGCCCGGGCTCCCTGGGGACGAGGTCCCGACGATCTCAACCTGCTGTACACCGGCGGGACAACCGGCATGCCCAAGGGGGTCATGTGGCGCCAGGACGACCTGTTTGCCCTCATGAACGCTTCTGGGTTCCGGAGCTACGACCAGGAAGCCGGCGTGGAAGGGGTGCGCCAGAGCCTGGCGGAACTCGGCCCCGGGATGACACTGCTCCCCGCCTGTCCACTGATGCACGGTACCGGCGGGTTTACCGCCCTCGAGTGCCTGAGCGAGGGGGGCCGGGTGGTGCTTCTACCCTCCCGCCAGTTCGATGCGGTCGAGCTCCTCGACACCGTCGAGCGCGAGAAAGTCAATGGCTTGATCATTGTGGGCGACGCCTTTGCCAAGCCGATTCTGGCAGCACTTGATGCGCAACCGGGCCGGTGGGGCCTGAGCAGCCTGGTGGGGATTATCTCCTCGGGAGTGATGTGGAGCGAGGAGACCAAGCAGGGCCTGCTCGGGCATCACTCCACCATGTTGTTGGTGGACGCGTTCTCGTCGTCGGAGGCGTTGGGCATGGGAAGCTCGATCTCGTCAGGGACATCGGCCTCCCATACCGCCGACTTCACCCTCGGCCCCAATGTGCGGGTTCTCGATGCCGACGGCGCGGATGTCGTGCCCGGGTCGGACCAGCCCGGCGTGCTGGCCCTGGGAGGACGCATCCCCCTCGGCTACTACAAGGACGAATCCAAGACCGCGGCCACCTTCCGCACTGTGGATGGTGAGCGCTATTCGATACCTGGTGACTACGCCGAAGTACGAGAGGACGGCAGCATCCACCTGCTCGGACGCGGCTCGGTGTGCATCAACACCGGCGGTGAAAAGGTCTACCCCGAAGAGGTCGAGGAAGTGGTCAAGACTGTCGACGGCGTCCTCGACGCGGTGGTGATCGGGATCCCGAATGAGCGCTTCGGCGAGGAGATCATCGCCGTGGTGGAGCTGACTCCCGGCACTGCCGAGGAATCGGTCACTGCCGACGCCATCATCGATCACGTGAAGGCACAGCTGGCCGGGTACAAGGCCCCACGCCGAATTCGGTTCGTGCCCACCATCGGTCGTTCGCCATCGGGCAAGGTGGACTATGCCCGGAACCGGACCGAAACCGCGGCGTGGGTGGGCGTTGAGCTCTGAACCAGACACCGGGGTTCCGCCCGAGTCCACTGAGTCGCCCGAGTCCAGTAAGTCGCCCGAGTCCACTGAGTCGCCCGGAGGACCCGAGGTACCCGCATCCTCCGTCTTGCCTGGACGCGGCGGCGGACCCCCGATCAAACACACGGGCAGGCTTCGGCGTACCGCGGCGTCGGCTCAACTGGTCGGACGGCTTGGCGCCTCCCGGATGACCGGCAAAATCAGGATTCGTCTCACCCCAGCTGACCGTCGCGATGAGCAAGCGGCGGCCATGGAACTTCGCACGGCGGAACAGGTGGCCGAGTCCTTGGGGGACATGAAGGGGGCACTGATGAAGCTGGGCCAGATCGCCAGCTTCCTCGATGAAGGCGTCCCCGAACCGTACCGGGTAGCCCTGGCCGAACTGCAGTCGGACGCACCCCCGATGGCGCCGGAGCTGGCCGCCGGGGTGGTCGAGGCAGAGTTGGGCCGCTCCCCCACCAAGGTCTTCCGGGAATGGAATCCGGTGCCACTGGCCGCTGCCTCTATAGGTCAGGTCCACCGAGCGGTCACATTCGATGGCAGAGAAGTTGCGGTGAAAGTCCAGTACCCAGGGGTGGCCGCTGCCATCGAGGCGGACTTGGCCAATACCGAGATGCTGGCCCGGATTCTTCCGATGATGTTCCCATCGCTCGATCCCAAGATATTGGCCGTCGAGCTGCGTGACCGGCTGACCGAAGAGCTCGACTACATCCACGAAGCCGCCAACCAACGACAATTCTCCGCGATCTACCGGGGCCACCCTTTTATCCACATTCCCGAAGTGGTGGACGAGTTCTCCACTCGCATGGTGCTCACCACTGAATTGGCCACCGGTGCTCGCTTCGCTGAAGTAGAGAAGTGGTCTGCCCACGAGAGGAATTTGGCCGGCGAGACTCTGTTCCGTTTCGTGTTCCGGGGTATCAACCGGTTGGGCGTGTTCAACGGCGATCCGCACCCGGGGAACTACCTGTTCCGTCCAGGGGGTCACGTGACGTTCCTCGACTTCGGCATGGTGAAGAAATTCGCTCCCGAAGAGATGGCCGTCTTCCATAAGTTGATCGAGACACTGGTGCTGCGGGGAGACGCCGAGGGCTACCGCCGCGCTCTCGAGGAGGTCGGGCTCCTTCGGCCCGATCCGTCCCTGTCCACCGATGACGTCGCCGACTACTTCAGTCACTTCTACGACCTGGTGATGGTGCGGGGCCGGCGCACCGTCGAGCATGAGTACGCTTCGGAAACCGTCAGGAGGGTGTTCAACTCCAAGAGCCCGGTGGCCAAGGCGCTTAGCTTGCCGGCCATGTTCGTCATCGTGCAGCGCATTAACCTCGGGCTCTACGCGCTTCTGGCTCGATTGGGGGTAACTGCAGACTGGCGGGGGATCGCCGAGGAACTGTGGCCGATGGTCGATGGACCTCCCACCACGCCGTTGGGCGAAGCCGAAGAGGAGTGGCTCAGCCGCTCCTCCTGATTCGACAATCTTCGCCTCAGAGGATCCAAGTCAGCACATCCAGCTCCGGGCTCCGGGCGGGAGCCGTCAAACCTCAGCCCTTGTTCGCCCCGTGAGCCCGAACGAAATCGTTCACTGTGTAGTACGCGTCGATCGACTCACCGGCGTCGCCCCAAAAACCCTCCAGCACGTCGTACGCCATCGAGCCTTCGTTGATGTAGTGGTTATTTACGTCGGTGATCTCCAACTCGCCGCGGCCCGAAGGTACCAGTGAGGGGATGACATCGAACACATCGGCGTCGTAGCAGTAGATCCCCGTAACCCCGAACTTGGACGGGGGTTGCTCTGGCTTCTCCACGATTCTCGTGATGCGTCCCTCGTCGAACGAAGGCACACCAAGGTGGCGAAGGTGCTGGTCCTCCTCCACCGGGGTCAGGAGAATACGAGCACCCCGAGGATCGGCCCGGAAGGCGTCCACCATTGGCTTGATCGACTGTTCGACAACGTTGTCGGCCAGCATCACCAACACCGGGTCGCCGTCTACAAACCGCGCCGCCAGACCCAGGGCCTCGGCAATGCCACCTGGCTTATCCTGGTAGCCGTAGCTCAAACGGTCGATGCCGAATTCATAGCCGTTCCCCAACAGACGAAGGAACTCTCCGGCGTGGGTCCCTCCCGTGACCAGCATGATCTCGGTGATTTCCGCGTGTACGAGCGCCTCGATGCACCAGTTGATCATGGGCCGGTCGTAGATCGGGAGCAGGTGTTTGTTGGTGATGCGAGTGAGCGGATGGAGGCGTGAGCCGGTACCGCCAGCGAGAATGACACCCTTCATGCGTGGCAGCCTAGACGTGATGGTTGGGGACAGCCGAACCGATCGATAGGGCGCTCCGGACCTCGCGGTCACCCGACGCGGAACCCAGCCAGGACAGCATCGGACAGGGCCGGCCACGCGGCGCTCGCCCACGGTCCAAACGCCCGGTCCGCCAAGCCCGCACAGGCCAGACCGGCCGTCGGGTCGATCCAGAAGAACGACCCGGAACGACCGAAGTGCCCGAATGTGGCCGGAGAATTCGACACTCCCGTCCAATGGGGCTGCTTGTCGCCGCATATTTCCACCCCGAGTCCCCAGTCGCACCGGTCGAAACGGCCGAACCCGGGGAGAACGCCAGGCAGACCAGGGAAAGCCACCGAGATGGCCAAGGCATGGCTTTCGGGGCTGATCAGCTTGGGAACTGCCCACTCGGTCACCAGGGCAAGGAGGTCGCTCAACGGCCCCCACAGTCCGGAGGCTGCGTCCGATGAGGTTGCGTCCGACATTGCTTCGCCCGGTGAGGCCCCGCCCGGTGAGGTCCCGCCCGGTGAGGTCCCGCCCGGTGAGGCGGACACCGGCTGATTCCGTCCTGGATCGAAAACGGTGTCGGACATCCCGAGCGGATGGAGCACCCCATGGGTCACATAGTCACGAAATGACATTCCCGACCGCTGGACCAGCACGTCCGCCAACACGTCATAACCGAAGTTGGAGTAAATGCGCCGGGTACGAGGCTTGGCCAGCGGCGGACCCCGGTCGGGCCCGAGCCCAGAAGCATGGGCCAGCAGGTGGCGGATCGTCGAACCTGGAGGTCCCGCCGGCAGATCGAGGGACAGAGTGCCCTCCTCGATGGCCACGAGGACCGCGAGGGCGGTGACCGGTTTGGTCACAGACGCCCATGGAAACAGTCGATCTTGAGGTCCCACAACCTCAACGGTCTCGGCCTCGGGCGAACTGCGTTCGGCACCTTCCCGTCCAATGCGGATCACTCCGACCGCTGCCGCGTCAACTGCCCAGGTTCCAACCAGATCTAAGGCGCCCATACCGTTCCGATCGTAGATCACGTCATGGGATATGCCCCGGTGACTACTGTGAACGGCGATGTGGCGAAACTCTGCACTCGGAGTTCGGGCCCGGATCACCCAACGCCGGGAAACGGTGCTCGTCGCCTTGGCCACCCTGACCCTGGTAAGCGCCTCGACCGGATGGGTCATCCTTTCGAGAGGCGCCTCCGCATCCCAATCCTCCCGGGCAAGGCCGTCCACCTTTTCCGCTCTACCTATGCTCGACATTTCAAGCTTTGGATTCGCGTCACCAGCCGGCCAGGCCGGCCAGGTCGGCCAGGTCGGCCAGGTCGAGATTCACCACGTCGGCGGGAATTCGGAGACCCCTTCGGTCATCACGCCGATCACGGCGACCGTACCAATTTGGGCGTCAGTGCGCACAACTCCCGCATCATCCGCATCATCTTCATCGGACCCGCTGTCCCTCGAAGCTTTCTACACGTCCCCCGACCCCCTCCCCGCCGCCGCGCCTGGCTCGATTGTCCGATCCGAACCAATCCCTCACGCAGTAGGGCTGCCCGCTCAGGCCACCGCTTACCGCGTGTTGTATCACTCAGAATCGACCACAGGAGCCGACATCGCCGTCTCTGGGACGGTGGTCATTCCCGCTCGCCCACCACCGGTAACGGGCTATCCCATTGTGGCCTGGGCCCACGGAACCACCGGCCTGGCTGACGCGTGTGCACCCTCCAAGCAGGGGGTCAACACCATCCCCTATCTGTCCGAATTCATCGACGAAGGGATGATCGTCGCGGCTACCGATTACCAAGGCCTCGGGACCCTCGGGATCCACCCTTACCTGGTCGGCCAAAGCGAGGGTCAGGCCGTATTGGACGCTGCCCGCGCCGCCCGCAACCTCGCCGGATCAATAGCGTCTGACTCGGTGATCATCTTCGGCCACTCCCAAGGTGGCCAAGCGGCGCTGTTCGCCGGTCAGATTTCCCATTTGTACGCACCCGATCTCTTCGTTGTGGGCGTGGTGGCAGTGGCGCCAGTCTCGAACGTCAGCGAATTCGCGCCGGCAGTTCCGGGACGCAATCCCGATACCTTCTCCGCGTATGTCGTCATGGCCCTGTATGCCTGGTCAATTGCCTACGGAGATCTACCCCTTTCGGACGTATTCACGCCATGGGCCATTGCCACCACGCCAGCTATCGATCAGATGTGCAGCGACGAAGTGACCGACACCTACGCGGATGTGTCCACCAATCGGATCTTCCGCTCGGGTTGGAAGGACAACACGGCGGTCCAGACCCATTTGATCCAGAACGAACCAGGTTTGGCACCTACGGTTGCGCCGGTCTTGATCGTGCAGGGGACGGCCGACTCACTCATTCCCTACGCCACCACTACGACTCTGGTCGATCAACGGCTGTGTGGGGCCCAACATGACACGGTGGAGTACGACGTAGTTCGCGGTGCCAGTCACGGAAGTGTGGTGGGGACCGCACAACCAGACGTTCTCCAATGGATCGCTGCCCGATTCGCCGGACAGACAGCTCCCGACACGTGTGGACAACGTCATCCGGTATTGACCGACTGACTCCGTCGGCAAATATGACCGCGTGCGATCGAAATCGCAGAGAGCACGGTTGCAACGTCCGCCGGGTCACCAGACAGGCACCCGTTTGCCGTTTGCCGTCACCCCCGAGAACCACCGGCTTTCCGATGGCGGAGACGAACGGGCTAGACGTCGAGGAAGCGCCGAACAGCTAACGCCGAACCGGCCACACCCACACCGATGCCCACCACGCCAACCAAAATGCACGTGGCAGCGACTTCCCAGGGCCCCATCGACATTTGAGCAATCAGGTTGCCCTGATTGGCAACTGTCTTGGTGGTGTCAAGCCCGATACCCCAGTAGAGACCGAGTACCACCAATACGGCGACAGCCGATCCGAGCAATCCTTGAATGAGACCTTCCGCCATGAAGGGGAGCCGGATGAACCAGTTGGTCGCACCGACCAACTTCATCACCGAAACCTCACGCCTACGGGCGAAGATGGCCATGCGGATCGTGTTGAGAATGAGCACCGAGGCTGAGAGCAACAGCACCACCGCGACGGACAGAAAGACCCATTGCAGAATATGGATCACACTCTCCATTGTCCTGATCTGGGCGGTCGGTGATGATGGTGTCCCGAAGATGCCCGGTTTACCAGTGACCTGCTGAACCACCGCGGTGGCATCTGATGGATTCTCGAGGACACATCGATACGACGACGGATAGTCGGACTGCTGAGTGGCGTTGAATTCGTCGGCGGCAACAGTTTGCTTGGCTTCGTTGTAGTCGTAAGCCTGGGAGCGGGCAATACAGCTCTTCACCAAGGGGTTCTGGGTCAACTCGGCTCCGATGGCATGATACTGCGCCGGGCTGGCGTCGCCGTTCACCCAGACC
>Ga0208080_1001210_pt1 | contig 12837 bp, 12 predicted proteins | sample NGESurdeep092012_3_FD_184476 | JGI IMG/M metagenome (GOLD analysis project Ga0208080, IMG submission 184476) | Arctic peat soil microbial communities from Barrow, Alaska - NGEE Surface sample 210-3 deep-092012 (SPAdes) | ecosystem: Environmental > Terrestrial > Soil > Wetlands > Peat ...
TGCGGACAATACACGATTCACCTCTCGCCCAAGCATACCGCCGACCGCAGCCGTTTGGAATGCCAAGGTATTCTTTGATTCGGACGCGGCAGGCGCGATTCTTTGACAGCTTCCGAGGGTGGCGGCTCACTTGATTTCCAGGATCATGGCGGAATGATCGGAGACCTTCCGCTCGCGCTCGGCGTGCGAGTAGCGGCAGGCCGTGATGCGCGGCAGCAGGCTCGGGGTGGCGAAGGCGTGGTCCAGGCGGAAGCCGTTGGCCGGGGCGCCGCCCCTCGGCAGGGAATACCAGGTGTACTCGGTGGCATCGCCGTGGAAGTGGCGCCACACGTCGGTCCAGCCTAGGGCCGACAGGCGGGCGAAGTGTTCGGCGCACACGAAGGTGGATCCGGCTTCATCCACCAGCGGCGTCCCGGTGTTGAAGTCGCCAACGAAGAGGAGCGGTTCGGCGATGCGGGCTTCGGCCGCCGCCAGCAGGGCATCCCAGAATCGCGCCTTGGCCGCGCCTTCGGGTTCCTTGGCGCCGGGAATGGCGGTGAGGATGTGGATCACGCCGAAGCCGAAGCCCTGCTCGGGCAGATCGACATCCAGCCAGCGAACGGCATTTTCGGGCGGAGCGGTGGAGGGGCGGTCGCAGCGCAGCGGCATTCGCGAAAGCACGCAAATGCCGTTGTCGATGCCGGCGGGACTGCTGGAGGCGATGTGCGGCCATCCATTGGCGGCGAAGGCCTGGCAGAGGGCCATGCCGGGTTTGGCGCGGAATTCGGTGAGGGCGATGATATCGGGATTGTGGTCGGCGATCGCGCTGACAATACGGACATCGCGCGTACCGCCGCCGTGTTGGATATTCCAAGAGAAAAGTTTCATGCGCCGTTGGTGGCTGATCCCTGATTACAGCACAGTGAGCGACTCAGCGCAGGGGGGAGTACGGTGGGAGGAGGGATCTTCCCCTAAAACTATGAGGCCAGCTTGTACCGCTTTACCGCTATGGCATCCTGGCGCACTTGTGCAAGGTCATAGTTCAACTGGAGACGGAGCCAGAATTCCGGGGTGCTGCCGAAGGCCTTTGCAAGCCGCACTGCCATCTCCGGAGAAATTCCAGCCTTCCCGTTGACGAGATTGTTCAGCGCCTGGCGCGTCACTCCGAGGCCTTCGGCGGCTTTGGTGATCGTCAGGCCGAGTGGTTCGATGCACTCGTACCGGACAAGCAGGCCGGGGTGAGGCGGGTTTTTCATGGGCATAATTCTCTCCTAATGGTAGTCGATCAGGTCCACATCATGGGCGTTGCCCGCTTCGAATCGGAACGTGATCCGCCAGTTTCCGCTCATCGTGATGGACCAGGTTCCCTTCTGGTCTCCCTTGAGTTGGTGCAGGCGGTAACCGGGCACGTTGAGTTCTTGCGGCGATTCCGCGGCATCCAGGGCCGAGATTGCCAGCGCGACGCGAGGACGGAGTTTCGCAGCGATCCGGCTCGCGTTGCCGTCGAACATCTTCTTCAACCCGGAGTGCCGGAAGCTCCCGATCACAAGTCCATCGTAAAGTGACAAGTGTCGAGTGTCAAGCAAGAGAGCGCCTTGTGTACGCTCTCAGAAATCAACCAGCCCGAGGCTTATTTTTAGCGCAGCATCGACTCTCCGCATATCCCCCACATCAACGGCTCCGAGGCGCTTCAGAAGCCGCCGCTGGTCCACGGAGCGGATCTGGCCAAGCTGAATTGCCGACTGCACCAAGAGCCCATTCGCTCTCGCCGGCAATATCGCCACCTCAACAGGATATGGCTTCAGCGAGAGTTTCGAGGTGATTGCCGCTACGATGGTCACGGGGCTATGCCGATTGCCGATGTCGTTTTGAATGATGACGGCCGGACGCGTCTTTTGGATCTCGTGGCCTCGGGCAGGGTCAAACTCGACCAGGTAGATGTCGCCTCTTCGCGGGAAGGTCATGCCTGTTTGGATTTCGCGGGCTTTTTCGTCGTACGGGAATTCTCAAACGTCCGCCACGCTTCTTCCTCAATCGGGAACCACTCGGCGGCCATCGCCAGATCGCGCTCTGCATTCGCCCCGTAGCCGGCTTTAAGCTGTTCGCGAAGGCTTTGCTTGCCTTGCGTTTCGACGTAGTGCAAAACCGCTTGGTCGATAAACCGGCTCCGCGTGCCTTTCGTGGTCACCCGGTCGAGTACACTGACGGTCCTTTCCGGGAGAACGATGTTGATGCGTCTATTCATGGGATTTCACAGGTGCCGGGTGACGACACCTTGAAGCATACACACCGCGAATGTGGATGTCAAATCGGCGAATGTTCCCGGTGCGCCAGACCTAACTCCACCGCCAATATCGCCGCCCGCGGCCTAAGGCCTTCGAGCGCGCCAAGACCCGATCAATGGAAGAGTTGCCCGACTATCCTTAGGTCCGACTCGGGGCGCTTGCACGGCGGGCGGTGGCGTCTTTGAGCCTTCAACATGCCCGTGGTGGAGGCGGGGGGAGTTGAACCCCCGTCCGAAAAAGCCCGCAATGAAGAGAACTACGTGCGTATCCGGCTCATGATTTTTGACCGCCACCTCTGAACCGGCAAGGGTGATGGAAGCCTAGCCCGATTGGTTCTCAGCCGCCAGCTCCGGACCGAAGCTCTTGGCCTATCCCGCAAAATGACGCTCACTCACCACCGCGCGGGCTCAGTGGCTGGAGCGGCTACCTAATTACTTAAGCAGCGTATGCAAACTGCGTATTGGCAGTTATAGTTTCCGATCGTTTTACGGGAGCTCGGAACCCGGCACGCCTCCCCACCACGATTCAATCCCGTCGAATCCGTTGCGCCCCCACATGGTTGCGTCTGGCAGGTACTACGCTCCCATTCTACCACCACGGCGCCGATGGGCGTTTATAATCGAAGTATGCGCAATCGGGATCGCTTTCTTGGCACCTTGATGGTCTCCGCCGTCTTGCTCACCTCTCTCGCCGCCAGCGCGCTGGCGGCTGCACCCATGACCAAAATCAATATCGTCCTCAAGGACCAGGCCGGCAAGCCCGTGGACCACGCCAGCGTGGTGGTCCGCTTCGTTCAGGGGCACTCCGTGGTGAAGCTCGGCAAAGCCATCCGGACTACCTTCGAACTGCGCAGCAACCAGGAAGGAGAGGCGCGCATCCCGTCCATCCCGCAGGGTAAGATTCGGGTCCAGGTGATCGCCAAGGGCTACCAGACCTTCGGCCAGATCTTCGACATCACGGAGGAGGAAAAAACCCTGGACATCACGCTGAACCCGCCGCAGCAGCAATACACCGCGCACTAGGCGCGCGCGCTTGATCGCCACACCCCATGATTTTCCCACCCGAATCCATCTATGAGTTCCGCCGCGAGCTTGCCGCCAAGATGGCCTCTGGGGTTCTAGCTGCTGCCGAAGCGTTCCGACAGGCCCTGGCCGTGGATCCCCACGACCCAGCCGCCACCCGCTTTCTCGCCATAACCGCCGAAGAAAACGGCGACGACACTCTCGCCGCGCAACTCGCCCACCGTTGCATTGAGGCCGACCCCGTCTCGCATGAAGGATACCTGCTGCTGGGTCGCGTCCTCGCCGGCCTGCCGCTCGGCGCCGCCTACGCGGCCCTGGGCAAAGAGAAGCTGCACTTCGATCCCGAGGCCAAGGCGGAACTGGCACACCTCGACCTGCCGGACCCGCCACTCGTGCCAGATGACGAACCCGAAGCCGTCACGCGCGAACTGGAGCCGCACCGCCTGCTCCACGAACTCTTCGTGGCCGGACTGGAGGCCATCGACGCCGCGCTGATCGATCGCGTGCTGGCGCGCGGCGCCGATTGCGCTCCCCTGCTGCTGGGCGTCCTCAACGCTTACGGCGAGGATCTGCTGCACGAAAACGACGGGCTGGTGGTCCGCGCGCTCGCCCTGCTGGGGGAGATCGGCGACCCCGCCGCCCTATCCGCTCTCGCCAGGTTCGTCCCGCTGGAGGATGACACCATCGGCGGCGCGGCGCGCTGGGCCTTCCTGCGCATTGCCCGCCGGCGGCCGGCCGAGACCCTGGACATCATCCGCCGGCTCTCCATCGGCGCCGAGGCGCTCGATCTGGCCGCCCTCGCCCAGCAGCTCTGCCTGATGCCGGACGCCCCGGGGCGCTCCGCGGTCCTCCTCAGCCTGGCCGACAACCTGTCCGAATTCGATAAGAACGAGCGCGATCTGGTGATCGTCAGTATGCTCACCAGCGCGCACGTCATGCATGGCGCGGGCAGCCAGGCGGCCGCCACCATCGAGACACAATACGGCGCGCTGCTCTCGCGCGAGGCGCGCCAGGAGCTGAAGAACCTGCGCGCGGAAATCGAAGCGGCGCGGCAGGAGATCACCGAGCGGGAGGAGCCCTCCATCTACGAAGTCTGTCTGGATGGCTTCGACATGGTGGACGACGAGACGTTCGAACGCGCCGAGCCGAAATTGGGCCGCAATGAACCCTGCTGGTGTGGCAGCGGGAAGAAATACAAGAAGTGCCATTTGGATTCCGACGAAGGCCGCTGATACAGGGCCGCTAATACAGGATGGTGTAGCCATGACTAATCAGTTTGTCCGGTGTTTCACCCCTTTGCTGTTGCTCTCCTGGGCTGCCCTGGCCGCCGACCAGGTGGTGCTCACCAACGGCGACACCATCACCGGCGCCATCGTGAAGAAGGATGGCGGCAAGCTCACCATCAAGAGCGAGTTCCTCGGCGAAGTGACCATGCCCTGGTCCGCCGTGAAGAGCCTCCGCAGCGATGCCGAACTCAGCGTCGTACTGCCCTCGGGCGAAACCGTCAAGGGCAGGATCGCGAGCGCGGGCGACCAGTTACAGATCGCCGCGGGCACCGAGACCAAGACGGCGCCTCTGGTCGGAATCGCCGCGGTGCGCGATGCCGCCGAGCAGCATCACTTTGAACGCCTGCTGCATCCCGGCATCCTCGAACTGTGGAACGGCAATCTCGATATCGGCCTCGCCCTGGCCCGCGGCAACGCCCGCAGCGACATGCTGTCCACCGCGTTTACCGCCGGCCGCAACACGCGCAACGACAAGATCACGCTTTATTTCAACCAGATCTACAGCACGGCGCGCGTCAACAACCTGACCAGCACGATCGCGAGCGCCGTGCGCGGCGGCTGGAAGTACAACCGGAACGTCTCGCCGCGCATGTTCCTCACCGGCTTCAACGATTACGAACACGACCGCTTTCAGAACCTGAACATCCGCTTCGTCGCCGGCGGCGGCGCGGGCGTCAGGGCGGTGAAATCGGAACACACGCAATTGGATTTCGATGCCGGCATCGATTACCAGCGTGAGAACTTCCTGAACGGCTTGAACCGCAATTCCGCCGAAGCCAACTTCGGCGACAACCTGTCCTACCAGGTGTCCAAGGGGACGTCCGTCACCCAGTCGATGCGCCTCTTCACTAACCTGAGCGACACCGGGGCCTACCGGCTCAACTTCGACATCGGAAGCAGCACGGTCCTGAAGAAATGGCTGGGCTGGCACGTCACCGCCAGCGATCGCTTTCTCAGCAACCCGGTCCAGGGCCGCCAGCGCAACGATCTGTTGATCTCCACCGGGTTCAGATTGACGTTCGCGAAGTAGGCAGAAAACGCTCCCTTACGGTCGCGGCTCCGATCAGAGCCGCGACCGTTAGGGAGCGGTTTACAGTTATGCCAGGTCGAACTTTTCCTGGTGCAACAGCGGATCGCTCTTCACGATGACGGGCTTGGAGAGAATCTCCTCGATCTCCTGCAAATAGGTGTTCGAATTGCTCTTGAGGAGCTTGGCCACCTCAGGCGAGACGCGCAGCATCACGTCCTTGGTATCCACCGCGCGCGCGATTTTCTGCGCTTCCACCAGGATCTCCGACACCACCGTCTGCGGGCTCTTGACATATCCCGCGCCTTCGCAATACGAGCACGGCGTGCAGAGCGTGCGCTCCAGGCTCTGCTTGACCCGCTTGCGCGTGATCGCCACCAGCCCGAAATCGTTGAACTGCAGAATCTTGTACGGCGCGCGGTCGGCCCGCATGCACTCTTCGAGCGCCTGCATCACCTTCTGGCGATTCTTGCGCTCGTCCATGTCGATGAAGTCCACCACGATGATGCCGCCCAGATCGCGCAGCCGGATCTGCCGCACAATCTCCTTGATGGCATCGGTGTTGGTCTTGACGATCGTGTCTTCCAGGCGGTTCGACTTGCCCACGTACTTGCCCGTGTTGATATCGATGGCCACCAGAGCTTCGGTCTGGTTGATCACGATGTACCCGCCCGATTTCAGCCACACTTTGGGGCGCAGCGCCTTCTCCAGTTCCGCCGTGATCCCGTACTCGTCGAAGATCGGCGTGGAGCGCGTGTACATCTTCACGCGGTTCACCAGCGCCGGCTGGAAGCGCTGCACGAAGCGCAGCACGCTCTCGTAGGCCTCCTCGTTATCCACCCAGACGCTCTTATAAGCGGCGGTCAATTGGTCGCGCAGGATGCGCTCCACCACGTTGAGGTCGTGATGGATCAGCACCGGCGCCGGCCGCCGCTCGGCCTTCTGCCGCATGTCGAGCCACAGGTTGTAGAGGAACATCATGTCGGCCCGCAACTCGTCTTCGGTCCGGCCCTCGCCCGCGGTGCGCACGATGTAGCCGCCCGAAATGCCGGTGCGGTTGGCCTGCAAAATCCGTTTCAGGCGGAGACGCTCTTCGTCGCTCGGAATCTTGCGCGAAACGCCGATGTGGTCCACCGTGGGCATGTACACCAGGAAGCGGCCTGGCAAGGCGATGTGCGAGGTGATGCGCGCACCCTTCTGCCCCAGCGGCTCCTTGGCGATCTGCACGATGATTTCCTGCCCTTCCTTCAGCAGGTCGCTGATCGAAGGCAGCGGGATCTTGTCCCCGCGAGTATCGGGCCGCGTTTCGGGCCGCGCTTCGGGCCGCACTTCGGGCCGCGCTTCGGGCCGCGCTTCGGGCCGCGCTTCCGGCCGGGCTTCCGGCCGGGCCTCGAAACGCCCATCAGGCCTGCCTTCGGGCCGGCTCTCCGGCCGCTGTATGGTGCGCGGCTCGGCGCCCTGCTCCAGCGGACGCGGTTCGCCCTGCGGACCACGCTGGCCTTCCGGCAACGGACCGCGATCGCCCCGTCCTTTACGGCGGGTGCGGCGCGAAATCCGGTGCGGATAACGTCCGCCCTGTTCGCGTAGGGCGGCGGTCAGGCTGGTGGGTATACGTGCCGGTTCCGGCCCTTCGTCTTCCACGACCGGCTCCGCTGCCTCCTGTTCGGTCGATTCGCCTTCCGCCGGGGACTCGGCGCCCTCGGCATCCGCCTCGGCTTCGTCTTCGCCCAGGGCCGCCTGGTCCGCGACCGCTTCGGCGTCCGCTGCTTCGACTGCTTCGGACTCGCCCGATTCGGGGCTTTCCGTTTCGAAGGCGACGAATCCGGTTTCCAGTGCGACCACCTGGATCGGCGCCGCTTCCACGGGCTCGGCCAACACCGGTTCCGGCGTGACCGAGTCTGGCGTGACCGGCTTTGGCGTAACAACCGGCGCCGCGGCTGGTTCGGGCTTGGCCGGTTCCGCTTGCACAACCGCCTCGGGCGCGGCGACGACTGCCGCTTCCGCAATCGCTTCGGATACCGGTGCCGCTTCCGGCTCGGCGGCTGTTACCGGCGCGCCCTCGGATTCAAAATCTTGCACCGCGCGGGCGGACTCTCCGGTCACCGGCTCGGACTCCGTCCCTTCAAACGGTTCCGCGTCGCCGGGCCGCGTGTACTTGGCCAGCGATTCGCCGGGCAGCACGAAGAAATCGTCCTGCGACGGGTCGAAGACGACGCGGGGTTGCGCCGCCGGTTCCTCCACGGGAGCCGCCTCCGGGATGCCCGCCGCGGGCGATGCCTGATAACGCGATTCGGCGTCGGGCCGCGGCGAGTAGTATTTGGCATCCGGCAAGCCGCGTCCACCGGCGCTACCGCCGCCACTGCGTTGCCCGCGCCCACGACGCGAGCGCCGGCCGCGCCGGTCCGCGCCTCCGCCCTGATCGCCGCCACGGTCGCCACCGCGGTCCCCGCCACGGTCCCCACCGCGGTCGGGGCGCCGATTTCCCTGGAATCCCGGGGGGGCCTGCATGGCGCTCGCCGGCGGAGAGAGAGGGGCGGGAGGGGCCACATCCACGGGCACCGCCACGGCATCTGCCGCCGGAGCGAACACCGCGTCCGGAACTGCCTCGATGGGGGCCGCCTGCACGAGCGCGGCGGGCGTCCGGTCGAGCTTCAGGACCTTCTCCTCCACCGACGTGACGATCTTGTCGTACTCGTCGTTGTCCTCGAAGAAGTCCGATACGTAGAGGAATGCGTCGCGGCCGAGTCCGATATCGACGAACGCGGACTGCATGCCCGGCAGCACGCGCGTCACTCTACCTTTATGGATGGAACCCGCTAAGGAGTACTCGTTTTCGCGTTGATAAAACACCTCAACGACTTGATCGTCCTCCAGCACCGCCACGCGGGTCTCGTGGCGATTGGCTGAAATCACTAACTCTTTCGACATCGACTGCCTCCCCGGGGCATGGAGAGGTCCCGCGAGGAAGTGGCCGCGCCAGTTGGTGGCTGTCGAGGTCCGCCGGTTCTTTGGCGAACCCGGTACACAGAACCGAACTCACGCTGGCCGGAAGTGGAGAAGCGTTTTCCTCATACACCATCCGGCGGGGAACCACTCCTCTTGCCCGGGCGAGCGTTTCCGCGCGGCTTTTCCGCGCTTACGTGCCCATGTCCCGGGGGGTCTCTACAGGCTCCCGAATAATCTTTTCTCGAACGCTCCCTTGCGGGGGCGCCCGGCTAATTCACAAACCTTCTAAGGCGGACGTTGTTCACCAGCCCCAATGCCAAAAAAAACGTCCAGATACTCGAACCACCAAAACTCATAAAGGGCAGCGGGATACCGGTTACCGGCATGAGTCCCGCCACCATCCCCACATTGACGAGAATGTGGAACAGCAGCAGGGCTGCCACCCCCATACATAAGTACATCCCTACCCGATCCGGCGCCGTATGCGCATTCTGGACGATGCGCATCACCAGCACAAAAAACAACGACAACAAAATCGATACCCCCACGAACCCATGCTCCTCGGCAAACGCCGAAAAGATGAAGTCCTTGTGGGCCGTCGGCAAGAACCGCAACTGGGTTTGAGTTCCCTTGGTAACGCCCTTGCCGAACATCCCTCCCGAGCCTACCGCAATCTGGGATTGGATCAACTGATATCCCTTGCCCTGCGGATCGCTCTCGGGGTCCATGAAACTGACGATCCGCCCCTTCTGGTACTCATTCAAAAACTGCCAGCCGATGGGCAGCACCACCACCGTCACAACCGCGATGGCGGCCACATACTTCCAGCGCAATCCGGCCAAAAACGCACACACGATCAGGATTGCCAGGTACGTCAGCGAGGTCCCTAAATCCGGCTGTTTCATCACCAGCGCGGTGGGAACCAACACCAGGCCCGCCAACTTCAACATCTCCCGAATTTCCAATTCATCGGTCCGCAATTCGGTGAGATAGCGAGCTACCAACAATATTATCACCAGCTTGACAAATTCCGATACCTGCAAATGAACGCCGAATCCCACCGGAATCCAGCGCTTCGACCCGTAGGCTTTCTCTCCGATGAAGTAGGTGATCACCAGCGCGGCCACGCTCCCGATATACAGCGCCGGTACGTAATGCAGCATGCTGTGGTAATCGATGGCCATCATCAGCCACATCAGAAACAGCCCGCCGGCCACGTAAACGATCTGTTTCCACCAGGCCGAGGTGTAATCCGTGTCCCGGGTGGCGCTGTAGATCTGCAGCACGCCGACCCCGCAGATCAGCAGCACAATCAGCAGAACCGTCCAATCGATGTCGCGGGGAGAGAGGTATTTCGCCATGGCTAGTGGGACAGACCATCGTTTTTCGTGGTCTGTCGGCTCCGGGCTGTTGACAGACGACACACAACGATCGTCTGTCCCACCATGTTCGTCATTGGGGAGGGGCCACCCCGGCCGTGCCCGCCAGTCCCAGGCCCAAAGCCGCCACCGTCCGGGTCTGGTTCTGCTGCAACTGGGTCACGCGATCCTTTTTGTCGAAGTGCGCCTTGAGCACGTCGCGGACAATGGCCGCGGCGAACTGCCCGTGGCCACCGTGTTCGAACAACGTCACCACTACGATTTCCGGGTTGTCGCGGGGCGCAAAACCGACGAACCAGGCGTTGTCCCTCATGTCCTCGCCGCCGCCGGCTGGCTTGACGTAGTCGTTGGACGCCAACTGTGACGTCCCCGTCTTGCCGCACACCTCGATGTGCGGCAGGGCCGCACGCACGCCGGTGCCGCCGCCCTCGTTGACTACCCCGTACATGCCATCCACCACGGTTTTGACATGCTCCGGATTGAGTGCCCACTCAGCCATTTTCACCTGATCCAGAGGTTTCTTCACCATGTGCGGCTGGTACCACTTGCCGCCCACCGCGATTCCGCCGATGGCGCGCGCCAATTGCAGCGGCGTCACGGTCAGCGCGCCCTGCCCGATCGCCACCGATGGGGTTTCGCCGGCGTACCACTTGGTGCGGTAGTAGCGTAGTTTCCATTTTTCCGAAGGCATCAGCCCGGACCTTTCGTGCGGCAGGTCGATTCCGGTGGTCTGGCCAAAGCCGACCAGATCGCCATAGAACGAGAGGTTGTCGATTCCCAACTTGCTGCCCAAGGTGTAGAAGAAGACGTCGCAGGAGTGCACGATGCCGTTGTGCATGGAAAGCGTGCCGTGCCCCTTCGGAGAAACCCAGCAGTGCTGGTAGCGGCCATAGAGCGCCACGCCGCCGGAACAATGCGTGGTCCATTTGTCATCCACGGTTCCGGTGGACAGGCCGGCCAGCGCGACGATGGGCTTGAAGGTGGATCCTGGCGCCAGCTCGGCCTGAATCGCCCGGTTTAGCATGGGGTGTTCGGGATTGTCCAGAATCTCCTTCCAGTCCTTGGACTTGATGCGCACCGCGAACTTGTTGGGGTCGAAGGTTGGACGGCTGACCATGGCCAGCACCTCCCCCGACCGCGGATCCAGCGCCACCACCGAGCCATTCTTGCCCTGCATGGCCAGTTCCGCCACCGTCTGCACATCCAGATCGATGGTCAGTTGCAGGTCCTTGCCTTCCACCGCCTTCTTGATGGCGAGGGTCTGGCGCACCGTACCGCGGTTGTCCACCACCACCTGGCGCTGTCCATCGACGCCCATCAGCGTATCGTTGTACTGCTTCTCGATGCCGAACTTGCCGACCACGTCGCCCTGGTTGTATTTGGCGAAGTCCGGCAAGTCCAACTCGTCCTCGCTGATTTCGCCGGTGTACCCGATGACGTGGGCCATCATGCCGTTCTTCGGGTAGAGGCGGCGCGGGGTCTGGATCAACACCAGTTCCGGGAAGAAATCCAGGTGCGCAGCCACGAAGGCGAGATCGGCCGGCGAAAGTTCGTCCTTGATGGTGACGGTGACGTATTTCGGCTGACTGCGAACCCGCCGTACGCGTGCGGCCAGGTCGTTGTAATCCAGGTCCAGGCCCTGGGCGATGGGCCGCAGGTGCTCCTCCTTGGCGGATTCGCGGGCCAGCAGCAGGCTGAACGAGGAGTGGTTATCCACAATCACCCGCCCGTCGCGATCCAGAATGCGCCCGCGCGGACCCGGAATGGGCACCGATTTGATGCTGTTCTGCTGCGCCCGCTCGCCGTAGAATTCGGGATTCTGTACCTGGAGCCGCCAGAACCCGGACATCAGGAACAGGAAGATGATCACCGTGGCGTACTGGAAGACGGCAATCTTCCCCGCCGCAAACCGCGTATCGTCGCGCAGCGGTGGCTTATCGGAAAGCCGTGGCTCGAGATTTGGGTCGGCGGAAGGAAGGGTCACAACGTAACTGGCCTGCGCTCAACTCTTATTCTAGCGGATTCGCTGTAATTGGGCGGGGAAACCCGGGGACAGACCTGCCGCCTGGCACATCTTGACACAATGTGCCAAATGCGGTACTTCTCAGATATGGCCACTCACCGAACCACCGTGAATATTTCAATTACCCCGGAACTGGATGCATTCCTGCAGGACCGGGTAAAGTCCGGTCGTTACCAAACCACGAGTGAAGTCGTGCGAGAGGCGCTACGACTCCTCGAACGCCACGAGCAAGAACGCGATCAAGCCTTTCATCAGCTCAAGGCAAAACTGGCAAGAGGCGCTGGCCAAGCAGAGCGCGGCGAGTTGATCGATGGAGATGAGGTCTTCGGTGAACTTCGGGAGATGATCGAAGAACGCCGGCGCGCCAAGGCTGCCAACAAGTGAAGCGGCGTTTCGTTCTAACCCCGGAAGCCAGGAGCGACCTCAAGGAGATACTGCTCGATATCGCCGAGGACAGCCCCGATGCCGCCGAGCGTCTGCGGTCTGAATTCTACGAAGGACTTCAGTCGTTGAGCCGATCTCCCGGTATCGGTCATTACCATGACGAGCTCCTCAGCCGGAAGTATCGCTTCTGGAACTTCTACTCGTATGTAGTGGCCTACGTCTGGGAGGCGAAGCCGATTCAAGTAGTCAGCGTCGTTCATGGCGCAAGAGATCTTGCCGTTTTCTTTACGCTTCGAGTGAGCCATTGACGAAGGCTCCACCCTTGCTTCCTCCGGTGAACCGTGATACTTCTGTCTCCGATACCCGGTTGCGATGCGCCCCAGAGGCGCGCCACCGTTTAGAGGAGACCACATCATGCAAAGACGCGATTTGCTGAAATCCGCGGCCGTTGGAGCCGGACTGACCATTCTGCGAAGCGGCACGCTTCGCGGGCAGAACGCCCCCAG
>Ga0208080_1001216_pt1 | contig 12794 bp, 11 predicted proteins | sample NGESurdeep092012_3_FD_184476 | JGI IMG/M metagenome (GOLD analysis project Ga0208080, IMG submission 184476) | Arctic peat soil microbial communities from Barrow, Alaska - NGEE Surface sample 210-3 deep-092012 (SPAdes) | ecosystem: Environmental > Terrestrial > Soil > Wetlands > Peat ...
CAGATTTCCGGCGGCATGCAGCAACGCGTGGCCTTGGCGCGCGCTTTCTCGAAGGAACCGAAAATCCTGCTGATGGATGAGCCATTTGCCGCCGTCGACATGCAGACGCGGGAGCAATTGCAGGACGAGCTCCTGGCGATCTGGAACACAATGCAGATCACGGTCCTGTTCGTGACGCACGGCGTCGACGAGGCGATTTACCTCGGCGATCGCGTCATCGTGATGGGCTCGCGCCCGGGCCGCATCAATGCCGATATCATGACCGACCTGCCGCGCCCGCGCAGCAACTCGGACATCAAGTCTTCCAAGCGCTTCGACGATCTCCGCCACGAGATCCGCGACGCACTTCACCATGGCGGCGCGACAGGAGGACGCTCATGAGCATGTCCCCAGCAACACCGCGACCGGTGCGGCGACAGATCTCGGTGCTTGCATCATTGCAGACGTATCCTGTTGCAATCCGCACCGCCTCGGTCCTGGTCACATTCGTTGGCTGGGAGTGGTACGGGCGCCATGTCGATCCGATTTTCTTGTCCTATCCGACCGCCATTTTGCGCGCCATTCCGGACATGTTGGCCCGCGGCGAGCTGCAGGATGCGCTGTCGACGAGCGTATGGGAGCTCGTCGTCGGCCTGGCCTTGGCAATCGCCTTCGGTGTACTGACCGGCCTGCTGATGGGGCGATACCGGCTTCTCGACTACATCCTCGATATCCAGATCAATGCGCTCTATTCGACGCCGAATGTCGCGCTGATCCCGCTGCTCATTCTCTGGTTCGGACTAGGCTTCAGTGCGAAGATAGCCATCATTTTCCTGGCCGGATTCTTCCCGATCATCATCAACACCTATGCCGGCGTTCGCAATGTCGGCCGGGGGCTTGTCGACGTGGCGCGCGTGGAAAACGCGGGCGAAACACAGATCTTTACCAAGATAGTGATTCCTGCCTCACTGCCCTTCATCATGACGGGCATTCGCCTGGCGATGGGACGTGCGATCGTCGGTATGGTGGTGGCCGAGATGTTCACGGCGACTGATGGTCTCGGCGGCGCCGTCATCACCTACGGCAATGCTTTTGCCACCGACAAGCTTTTCGTCGTGATCATCCTGCTTGCGCTGCTCGGGATATCCTTGACCGAATTCGTCAAGATTCTCGAACGGCGGCTGGCGCCTTGGAAAGAGACCGAGCGCGCCGAATAAGAACAAGAAATGAAGCGACCCCCGAAAATATTCAAACAAGGGAGTGGAGGAAACATGGAAAACTCAATATCGAAGTCGCGTGCCAGCGGCGGAAGCAAGGGTAGCCGTGAGACGGCTGCGCTGAGCCGGCGCACTGTTCTCGCCGGCGCTGCCGGGTCGCTTGTGCTTGCCACCGGGTTCGCGCGGACGACGTCCGCCCAGGCTCGCGAAAAGCTCAGGCTGCTGATCGCCACCTCGCCGCCCGATCCGGCCTGCCATTTCTTCTTCTATGCGCGAGACAACGGCTTCTACGAAAAGCACGGTCTCGACATCGACATGAAAACAATTACGGCGGAAACGACCACGATGCGCGCGCTGCTCGCCGGCGAGGGCGATATTGCCGCGTTCGTCGGCGCGACCACCGCATTGCAGGCCTACAGCGTTGGCGGTGGAAAGGTTCGCTGCATCAGCGCATTCGCGCCGAAGCTCGACTATCAGATCATCGCCACCAAGGACATCGCCAATCTCAAGCAGCTCGAAGGGCGCAGTTTCGGCATCTCGCAGGTCGGAACCGTCTCACAGTTCGTGCCGAGCCTGATGTTGAAGAAGAGTTCTGCCGATCCGAGCAAGATCAAATGGGTCTCAATCGGCAACAGTGCGGCACGTCTGCAAGGCGTGATTGGGAAACGTGTCGATGCGTCTGCCGTCAACGCCTCGCTGGCGAAACGCGGGCTGACCTATGACTACTTGCACCTGATCGGCGACGCGGCGGAGATGCTGCCGGACTTCGTCTACACCTGGGAAATTACCACTGCGGAAATCGCCAAACAGAAAGCGGGCGCAATCAAAGCCTTCATCGAGGCCACGTCCGAAGGCGTCCGCTGGAGCATGGCCAATCCGGACAGGGCCATCGCGATCAGCCAGAAAGTGTTGCCGGATATCGGCAAGGACGAAATCTCTTTCGCGATCAAGCACTATATCGATCAGAAGGCTTGGAACGCCAACGGCATTTTGCCGGAGAGCACGTGGAAGTTCACCGCGCAGGCCGTGGTTGACGCGGGACTGATCAAGGAAGCGCCGAGCTACGACGAGTTTGTCGTGAAGTAGTTAGCAAACTAATCCGGCCGCGCCACGCTGACGCGGCCGTGCAATCGGGACAGCGTTGCGCGAGCTGTCCAACCGAGGAGTCTTTCGTTGAAGCCTGCTCCCTTCGAGTATCACCAGCCGCGAACGGTCGCTGAAGCCGTCGAGCTGCTTGCAACCTTGGACAATGCCAAGGTTCTGTCCGGCGGACAGTCGCTGATGCCGATGCTCAATATGCGGTTTGTGGTCTGCGACCACATCATTGATCTCAATGGGATCGACGAGCTCGCCTACCTGCGTGAAGAGGATGACGAGCTTCGGATCGGGGCTCTCACCCGGCAGCGTGACATTGAACTGTCGCCGATCGTGCGCAAGCGGCTGCCGGTTCTCGCCGAAGCGTTACGCGTGACCGGACACACCCAGACCCGCAACCGCGGTACGTTTGCCGGCAGCCTGTGCCACCTCGACCCGGCCGCCGAACAGCCGGCGGTCGCGCTGCTTTGCGATGCCAAGGTCGTCGCCACCAGCCGACGTGGCAAACGAACCATCCCGATGGCGGAATTTCTCGTGTCCTACATGACCACGCGACTCGATCCCGACGAGATTGTCACCGAGATCTGTTTGCCGCTTTGGCCGAAGCGGCACGGAGCGGCATTTCTAGAATTCGCGCGCCGCCATGGCGATTTCGCGATGGCCTCCGCGGCCGTGATGATCACGGCGGATGCCGCCGGAATGATCGAGCGCTGCGCTATCACCATTGGCGGCGTCGGCGCCGTTCCGATTAGGCTCAAGCCGGCGGAGGACTCCCTGCGCGGCAAGCCGATGGATGACACTCATTTCGCTAAAGCAGCCGAGGCCTGCGCGGACATCGACGCCATGGATGATGTTCATGCGCCGGGGTCTTATCGCCGCCAGCTGGCGCGCGTGCTCACGGCGCGTGCGCTGCGACAAGCGGCGGACCACCTGATGAATCGATCGTGAGGTCGTCGTGACATGAGTATGCATCGTATCACCGTGACCGTGAATGGCCGGCCGCATGAAGTCGAGGTCGAGGGCCGGATGACTCTCGCTGACATGCTGCGCCACCGCCTCAATCTTACCGGCACGCACCTGGGCTGCGAGCACGGTGTGTGTGGGGCCTGCACGGTCCTGGTCGAAGGCCGTTCGGCAAGGAGCTGCCTGATGTTGGCAGTACAGGCGGACGGAACGAGTATTGAGACGGTAGAAGGCCTGGGTGCGCCCAACGGGTCGCTCCACCCGCTGCAAGACGCCTTCATTGCCCATCACGGTTTGCAGTGCGGATACTGCACGCCCGGCATGCTTATGACGCTGGTCGAGCTCCTGCGCGAGAACTCTGAACCCAGCGAGGAAATGGTACGTAAAGCCATATCTGGAAACTTGTGCCGGTGCACAGGCTATCAGGGAATTGTCGATGCGGCTTTGACCGCGGCCGCGGCCATCGGTCGGCAGAAAAAGGCGGATCGCGCATGAGTTCCTTCAAATTCATCGGACAGCCGATCGCGCGCATCGAAGACGACGCTTTGATCAAGGGCGCCGGCAGATACGTCGACGACATCCATCTCCCTGGCACGTTCGAAGCGGCTTTCGTTCGCAGCTCCTTCGCTCATGCGAAGATCAAGTCGATCGACGCGTCGGCGGCGCGCGCAGCACCGGGTGTGCACGCGGTATTCACTTACGAGGACATCCGACCGCTGCTGACGCAGGATCGTCTGCCGCTTGAGTTGCGTCTCGATCCGCTCCCGCCGAACATCACGCCCTATCCGCTTGCCAAAGATGAAGTGGTCTTCGTCGGAGAAGCGATCGCGGTCGTCATTGCGGATTCGCGCTATCTTGCGGAAGACGCCGCGACCCTGGTCGACGTCGATTACGAGCCGCTTCCCGCCGTGTCGGACTGCTTGAAGGCGACGGAGCCCAGCGCGCCGCGCGTCGACACGCGGCAGAACTCGAATATCGTCAAGGAGTTCCGCCAATCCTACGGCAATGTCACGGCCGCATTTGTCAATGCACCGCATCGCGCGGCGCTGAAGTTCAAGACTCATCGCGGCTGCGCGCATCCGATCGAAGGTCGTGCGGTGCTCGCGAATTATGACTCCATCGAGGACCGGCTGACGGTGTGGGATTCGACGCAGGAGCCCCATGATGTCCGTGGCTTCCTCGTGACCCTCCTCGGCCTCAACGAGAATCAGGTCCGTGTGATCGCCGCCGATGTGGGCGGCGGCTTCGGCTGCAAGCATCTGATGTACCCGGAGGAAGTGGTCATCTCGGCATTGAGCCGGCTGCTGCGGCGGCCGATAAAATGGATTGAAGACCGCCGCGAGCATTTCCTCTCGGCCATTCAGGAGCGCGATCAATATTGGGAGCTCGAGGTCGCCTTTGACGGTGAGGGCCGGCTGATGGGCATGCGCGGGCGCATGATCCACGACCAGGGGGCCTATACGCCGCGCGGCACGAACCTGCCGACCAATGCTTCGACCGCGCTGCCAGGCCCGTACCTCCTGCCAAATCTCGACCTGCACGTGATCGTCGCCGAAACGAACAAGGTGGCGACGATTCCGGTTCGCGGCGCTGGCTATCCATCGGCCAACTTCGCGATGGAGCGGTCGCTCGATCACATCGCGCGCACGCTCAAACTGGACCGCTACGAAGTGCGCCGCCGCAACCTCATTCCGCCGGAGAAGATGCCTTACAAAACCGGCCTTGCCGCTCGTTCGGGCTCACCGATCGTCTACGACAGTGGCGATTATCCAAAGATGATGGCGACGGTGCTGGAGGCGATCGATTACGCCGGTTTCGCCGGGCGGCAACGGCAGGCGCGCGAGCAGGGCCGCTTCCTTGGCATCGGCATGGGAATGGGCCTTAAGGGCACCGGCCGTGGGCCTTACGAATCCGCCACCGTGCGAATCGACCGTTCCGGCAAGGTCTCGATCTTTACCGGCGCCGTCGCGATCGGCCAGGGGCTGAAGACCGCGCTGGCTCAGATCTGCGCCGAACAACTTGGCGTGCGGCCGAGCGATATCGCCGTGGTGGCGGGCGACACCGGAGCCATTTCGCTCGGCCTCGGCGCCTTTGCCAGCCGGCAGACCGTAATGGCCGGCTCTGCCGTGCATGTAGCCGCGGTCGCGGTGCGCGAGAAGACGCTCAAGGCTGCGGGCGAGATCTTGGAGGTTGGCGCCGAAGATCTCGAGTTGCGCAATGGGCGCGTCGAGGTGAAAGGTGTCCCCAATCTGGGTCTGAGTTTCGGGGAGATCGGCCTCGCGATGGCCGGAGTGCCCGGTTACAAGCTGCCCGGCGATCTGCCGCCCGGCCTGGAGCATTCGCACAACTTTCCCGGCACGAGCCTCACCTATTCCGGCGCATCACTTGCAGTCGAACTCGAGGTCGACCCTGAGACCGGCCACGTCGAGCTGCACAAGATCGTCGTCGTCAATGACAGCGGCCTCGTGATCAATCCGAACACCGTCCGCGGCCAAGTGATCGGCAGCGTCGTTCACACGCTCGGCAACACGTTGTTTGAGTGGATGGGTTACGACGATCAGGCGCAGCCGGTGACGACGACCTTCGCTGATTACCTGATGCCGACCGCGCCGGAAATCCCGCGCATCGAGGTGATTCTGCTCGAATATCTCGGTAAGAACAACCCACTCGGTATAAAGGGAGCGGGTGAGACGGCCTGCATTCCGGTCCCGGGTGCGATCATCTCGGCGGTGGAGAATGCGCTGGAACCGATCGGCGTGCAGATCGCCGAATTCCCGCTTTCGCCGGCACGACTCTACGAGCTCATCTGTGATGCACGAGAGCGCCCGCAGTGATCGGGGCCGGGAAGCGCGCAATTTTATCTTCGAACGCGGACGTCCTTGACGGCGACGCTGCAACTATTTGGAGCTTGTGAATGGATCTGGATTTGCGCGGTAAGGTGGCTCTGATCACTGGTGGAAGCCGCGGGATAGGGCGTGGCATTGCGCTGGAACTCGCGGCCGCAGGCTGCACGGTCGTGCTCACCGCTCGCGACGCAGCGGCGCTTGAGTCTGTCGCGTCCGAAGTTCGCAAGGCGGGCGGAAAGGCGCAGGTGCTGGTTGCCGATCTCTTGAAAGAAGGCGCCGCCGGCGAAGTTGCCGAAGCGGTGAAACGCGAGTGCGGGCGTCTGGATATTCTCGTCAACAATGCCGGCGCCGTGAAGCGTGGCACCTTTTTCCAACTGACAGAGAAAGATTGGTACGACGGCTTCGGCCTCAAGTTTTTCGCGCATGTCTGGCTTTCGCGCGCCTTTTGGCCTCTTCTGAAGGCGAGTGCGGGATCTATCGTCTTCGTGTCGGGGATCGGCGCGCGGGCGCCGGTCGCGGACTACATGATCGGCGCGTCGGTCATCGGTGCAAGTCTCGCCTTCATGAAGGCGCTCGCGGACCTTGGCAAGAAAGACGGCGTGCAGGTGCTCGCGGTCAACCCCGGCTCGGTCAATACCGATCGCTTCCGGCATCGCCTGGCGATCATCATGCGGCGCACCGGCCTCGATGAGGCGGACGCAGTTGAGCACCACCGCAAGGAATTGGACATCACCCGCTTTGGCAAGCCGGAGGACATTGGCGCGCTGGTCGCCTTCGTCGTGTCGCCGCGTGGGCGCTGGCTGCACGGGACCGGTATCGACATTGACGGCGGGCAGGTAGATCCACTTCGCATGTCCCGTTATGACGAGCCGGCGCCGTGACGCGGACACGAGAAACAGCGGAAGGGTAACGCGCAATGCTGCGAATGATCATGACGGCCATGCTCGTACTTGCCTGCTTCGGTGCAGCCGAAGCGCAATCCGATTATCCAACCCGCCCGGTCCGCATTGTCGTTCCATCGGCTCCCGGTGGCGGCACGGACATCACCGCGCGGCTAATTGCGCAGGAACTCTCAAAGACGATGGGGCAATCGTTCATTGTTGAGAATCGTGCTGGCGCTGGACAGATGATCGGAATTGGCGCGGTGGCGCAGGCCGACCATGACGGTTACACGCTGCTGATGACGGCCAGCACGCTTGCCATCAACCCGGTGATGTACAAGAAGCTCACCTACGACGTCTTTCGCGACTTTGTGCCAATCACCCAGGCGGTCGCGCTGCCGAACATCCTGGTGGTGAATGCGTCGATGCCCACGCACAGCGTGCGCGAATTCATCGATCTGGCCAAGCAAAAGCCCGGGCAACTGACCTACGCCTCGGCCGGCATCGGCACCTCGCCGCATATGAGCATGGAACTGTTCAAGAGCATGGCCGGCGTGGACATCCTGCACGTGCCCTACAAAGGCACGACGCCGGGTCTGACCGATCTGCTGGCTGGAACCGTCAACGCCATGATGGTCAATGTGCTGACGGCGACGCCGCATATACAATCCGGCAAATTGCGCGCGCTTGGTGTGAGTGGTCTCAAGCGCCTGCCCGGTATGCCGGACGTGCCTACGATCGCAGAAGCGGGCGTGCCGGGCTACGAATCGATCAATTGGTACGGCCTGCTCGCGCCGGCCAAGACACCGGAGCCGATCATCCAGCGCCTGCATGCCGAGGTGGTGAAGGCGCTCGCTCTTCCCGAAATGAAGGCGCACATCGCGGCGGACGGTGCGGAGCCGGTCGGCAGCACGCCAGAAGAGTTTAGCGAGCGGATCCGGACCGACATGGACAAGTGGGCGGCAACCGCGCGCGCGGCCGGAATTACCCCGAAATAGGGTGTCGTGTGCTGCAACGACCGCAAACGGTCAGGCAATTGCCTTTGGGCAATGATTAAAGGAGACAGAAAGATGGGCTTGAAAGTGCGGCGCGTCGTCACCGGGCATGACGAGACCGGACGTGCGGTGGTGGTGAAGGACGAGATCGCCGAGAACATCGTGCGCAAGCGCCCCGGCTATGAGAGCTGCGTGATCTGGGCGACGGAATCCTTTCCATCAGACAACGATGATCCGACCGACGGAGCGCAGCGCAATGTCCCGACCTCGGTTCCCAACGGGACGGTATTTCGCGTGGTGCGCTATGAGCCCGGTGTCGCGCCGCGGGTGCATCGGACTGACTCGCTCGATTATGCGCTCATCCTTTCCGGCGAGATCGACATGGAGCTCGAAAAAGGCAACGAGGTTCATCTGAAAGCCGGCGACGTCGTCGTCCAGCGCGGCACCATTCACAACTGGATACATCGGGGGGCCGAGCCGTGCGTCATTGCTTTCGTGCTCACCAGCGCCAAGCCGCTCAAAGCGAGCGGCAAGGCGGTGGCAGCCTTTGGCTGAGCGGGGAAGCCCGACCCTCGGATGAGGATCAGCTCTCGATGGCGCGGCTGACCTCGATCGCAGCCTGAACGATCGGGCCTATTTCTCCGTCGATCCACTGCTCGTCGCGTGTGCCGCCTGCCACATGCGGCGTCAGGATTACATTGTCGAGTTGGCGGAACGGATGGTCGGGCGGCAAGGGCTCCGTTGCAAACACATCGAGCCCGGCACCGGCTATCCGTTTCGCCTGCAGCCCTTCGGTCAGCGTGCCTCGTCGATGATCACACCGCGTGCCGTATTGACGATGAACACGCCGGGTTTCGCCTTGGCCAATATCTCGGCGTCGAGAAGGTGCCGAGTACCGGCCACGCCGGGGATATGAATTGAGATGATGTCCGAGTTTGCAACTAGCGTGGCCAGATCTACGTAGGTTGCCCTCGCATTCGCTTCGAGCTGCGGGTCGCGATTCCGCCGTGTGTACAGCAGCTGGACGCGAAATGGCTTTAAATATTCGGCCACTAACTGGCCGACTTCGCCAAATCCAATGAGCCCAATCGTGCGTCCGGCCAGGCCGCGAACGGCGCTGCAGCCCGTCCAGTTATAGGCCCAGCCGCTAGGCGGCAACGGCGAAGGCCGGCCAAACCCGCGGCGACTCTCGTCAAGATTGTGGGTGAGCGCGAGCATCAGCATGATCGTCTGCTCGGCGACCAGCCGATTCGATGGCCGGTCGATAATTCTCACGTCAATATTACAGCGCGCACAAGCGGCGATGTCGATGCCGCTTAAATCCCGTCCGAATAGCAGCACGAGCTTGAGCGAGCGGGCCAAGTCGAGGTGTGCCGCAGTTAGAGGTTGTTTCTCAAGAACAATCATGTCCGTGTCGGCAAGCTCGCGCGCGAATGAGTGCGTGTCATCGCACACCACCGCCTGTAAGCGCGCCGGAAGTTGATATTTTTCGGCCCACGACCGCACGAGTGTCACGCCGTCGACCGTGTCTGGCCGAAAATAGCTTCTGAGAAACCTGTCGCCTGCGAGCGACGGCGAGAGCGCTGCGGCGGCGAGATAAAACATATTATCGGGCTCACCGAACATGACTTTCATGACTTTTTCATCTGATAGTTTGTCTCATCTCTAGCGATCAAATAGCTGGCTTCCGAACAGACGGTCACCGGTCTTTTCGACACCAATCAAGGCATCGAGCTCTTTGGTAGCGAGGCGATAGAAATTTGCAATGGGCCGATTTTGCCGGCGAAACTAGGCATAGGGCGAAGCTATTACGCGCGGCGACTCTGTTTGTGTTAAAATCCGCGCAACGGAAATGGGCTATTGATGAAATCGATTTTATGTGCTTCTGGTGGAAGAGCCGACATTGCGCTGACCTAACCTGGCTTCTTTGAACCAAGAATTGTGTGAGCATAGCCAGGTTCAAAATAGCCACGTCAAGTCAGGAAGGCAGCGGACCGGAAGCATCAAATCGCACTCCATCCTTGGCGGACTTCATTACCATTACGTGCGGATTTAGGTTTTCGGTACAGACAGCGGTGATCGACGTGCTGGGGCAGCGCAGCGACGTGGATGCCACGCGCGTCGGCATCGTCGGACAAAGCCTCGGAGCACTCTACGCACCGTTGGCGGCCTCTCTTGAGCCGCGGATCAAGGCATGCGTCGCCAATTGCGGGCCGTTCAACTTCGGGCCTGTCTTGCCAAAAATGCCGGAGGTCTCGCAGGATCTGTTCCGTATCCGCGCTCATCTGCGGACCCGCGAGGAAGCCCTCGTCTTTGCGCACAAGCTTAGCCTTGAAGGCGCCGTCGAACAAATCAAATGCCCGCTGCTCGTCGTCTTCGAAGCCGGCGATAAAATTATTCCAGTGAGCGAAGGCGATCGTCTGGCGCGGGCGGTCACTTGCCCCGTCGACCTCGTCGTCTATGAGGAGGGAAACCACGTCTGCTTCAACATTCCATACAAGTTCCGTCCGCTAACGGCCGATTGGATGGTGGAGCATCTCTAGCGATGTGAGAAGGTCGACAACCTGGTCGATTGTTTTCGGTGCGTGGCACTGAAACGGAAGAGTAGCAGAGGCCGAAATGTTACACGTTCTATATCGTTGCCATCGCTCACCACTGGTCCTCCGATCAGCATAACTTCCAAGGTGGCATTCCGATTGCGTAGTTACAGGCAACCAGGATTCCAATAGTGGAAAAGCAAAGAAACATAATGCTAGATGAGAAGTCTTTGCCGGCTTTAATTATTGACATTGGCTTATGTATCGATGCTTTGCCGACCGTGGAATTGCCAGATTAATTCACTTTGATGTTGCCGTCAGTGATCACCTTTTTCCATTTTTCGAAGTCGGCTTTGACGAATGCGGCTCCTTCCTCCGGTGTTGTCCCGCGAGGCTCGGCGCCGACCTTCGCTAATGCCGCCTTGAGTTCCGGACTGTTCAACGCTTTTTTGATCGCGGTACTTAGCTTCGTCTTAATGTCCGCGGGGACTCCAACAGGGGTGAACACAGTTAGCCAAAGATCGACGCTGAAGCCCTTAAGGCCTGCCTCCTGAATGGTCGGCTTGTCCGGATAGACGGGGCTGCGTATCTCGCCGGTAGTTGCAAGGGGAAGCAAGCTATTATTTGACGTGAATGGGAGCGCACCTGCAATGCTGCTGAACGCAAACTGGACTTTGTTTGTCATTATATCCATAAACGATGCACCAATGCCCTTATACGGGACGTGCGTGGCTTCGATGCCGGTAAGCTGTTTGAACATCTCTCCCGCAAGATGTGGTGTGGTTCCGACCCCAGCCGATGCGTAGTTTAATTTTCCGGGGTTAGCCTTTCCGTACGCGACAAACTCTTCAAATGTCTTCACATTGAGAAGAGGTGTTACGACAAGAACCTCCGGCGATGAGCTAACCACTGAAATTGTGTCGAGCTGCTTGAACAGATCGTAGGGAACGGTCGTCATTAGTGTCGGGTTGATCACGATGGCGGGGTCCATCAGCAACAGAGTGTAGCCGTCGGATTGGGAATTCGCCACGAGACCGGTGCCGACAATACCACCGGCACCGGGCTTGTTTTCGGCGACGACGTTCTGGCCCAGAGTCTGACTGAGGTTGCGAGCTAACGCGCGGCCGACATAGTCGACGATACCGCCGGGGTTGTAAGGAAGAATAAGCCTAACCGGCTTCGTCGGATAAGATTGCGCAAAGCTCGATGACGTCAGAAGTCCAAGTGCGATTGCAGTTGCGATCGCACAGGCGGGAAATCGTATCGCCATATTAGCTCCCTTTTTTCGATATCGTCCCAAAAAAGACACCGCAGCTAACAACAAGCTAAAAGTCCGGTCAATGTAATTTTGTCTGCGCAGCTCGCAGCGTCTGCGAACTGGTGCCTCACTGTGCAGCCGGAATTTGAATTAGGTCTACGAGTTGGTCCTTAGAAAGTGGCGCCGACAGAGTCTTGAAGGCTATCGCGTCTTCCATGATGCTTTGGATGCCGGATACTTTGTCGGGAGACAGCACTGCTTTTGGCATGAACTCGTCCCGAATTTGGATCGCTAGATCCTCGGGCACTCTGCTGTAATCCGCAAAAACACGGACGCCGCGCGGATCCGAATAAAGAAATTCGTAGCTCTCGCGATATGCATCCATGAAGCGCTTGATCACATCTTTGCGCTGGGAAAGGACATTCGCGTTGACGATGTGAACGCGAACGGTCTGATCTTTCATAGAAGGAGCGTCGTTGCCGCGGGCAATCAGGCGAATCTTCCTTTCTTTCAAAGCTTGCAGACCAAAGGGAGGCGATGCCCAACCAACGTCGATTTGCCCCGTCATTATCTGTGTGAACGTGACGGCGCCGGCGCCGGTCGATACGGCCTTCGTGGTCGTGCCGAAATGTTTTATAAGCGCAAGCAACGCGATGTGGGTCGATGCGCCGGTCGTAGAATAGGCTGCCGTCTTACCGTTGGTATCCTGGAAGGTTTTTATCGGCGAACCGGCCGGAACATACCAATACAAATCACCGGCGCCAGTTGTTCCAGCGGCAAGGATTCTGACGGGAGCGCCTTTTGCGTACGCACCCATGACAGCCTGCGTGCCGGCGGCGATTCCTATGTCAACGCTGCCGGAGATGACGGCCTGCATCGTCTCGCCGCCGCCCTGCGTGTAGAGAATGTCGAGCTTTAGTCCGTGTTTTTCGAAAATTCCGGCGCGCTGACCAACTTCAGGTATCGACGTATCCCAATTATTCGGCGCGCCGACTGCAAGCTTGAGGTTGTCCGCCGCGAAGG
>Ga0208080_1001227_pt1 | contig 12738 bp, 9 predicted proteins | sample NGESurdeep092012_3_FD_184476 | JGI IMG/M metagenome (GOLD analysis project Ga0208080, IMG submission 184476) | Arctic peat soil microbial communities from Barrow, Alaska - NGEE Surface sample 210-3 deep-092012 (SPAdes) | ecosystem: Environmental > Terrestrial > Soil > Wetlands > Peat ...
CTCCCTCATGAAAGAATACCAAGCAGTCATCCTGAAATTGACCCAGCGCACGCGCGAGGACGAAGACGCGCTCACCGACTTGCTGAACGAGCGCAGCCGCGGCGGCTGGGAACCGGCGATGATGTCGCAGGACACGCTGCACCTGACGGTTGTATTCTCGAGGCGCGGTGAACCTGCACGCTAGCGCCAGGCTCGCGCAGCGGTGGCCGCATGACTGACATCCTCTTTCACGGCGCGGCCCGCGAGGTCACGGGCTCGTGCCATATCCTGCGCGTCAACGGCAGCACGGTCCTGCTCGACTGCGGGCTCTTTCAGGGACATCGCGCGGACGTCCGGAAGAAGAACCAGAAGCTGCCGATGGACATCGCGAGCATCGACGCGATCGTGCTGTCGCACGCGCACATCGATCACGCCGGCCGCCTGCCGTTCCTCGCCCGCGAAGGGTACGCGAAGAAGATCTTCGCCACCACGGCGACGCTCGATCTCTGCGAGCCCATGCTCGCGGACTCCGCGCACATTCAGGAGCAAGACGCGGGGTTTCTCTCGCGTCACCACAAGGAACACTTCGATCCGCTCTACGCGGCGCGTGACGCCGTGCGCACGATGGAGCTGATGCACGGCGTTGTTTACGACCAGCCGTTCGACGTCGTGCCCGGCGTGAGGGCGACGTTCGTGGACGCAGGACACATCCTCGGTTCCGCGTCGGTGATCCTCGATTGCACGAGTGGCGGCACGACGAAGCGGCTGGTATTCAGCGGAGACATCGGGAGAAAGGGACTTCCGATCATCCGCGATCCCGTGGCGCCCCCGGGCGCGCACACGGTGATCATGGAGAGCACGTACGGCAACCGCGACCATACGAGCGTGGCGGGCGCGAAAGACGAGTTGGCGCGCGTCGTACGTGAGACGGCGGCGCGCGGCGGACGGGTGATGATTCCCGCGTTCGCGGTCGGCCGGACGCAGGAAATCGTCCTGGCGCTGCATGAGCTTGCCGATGCCGGCTCGATTCCGCGGCTGCCGGTCTACATCGACAGCCCGCTCGCGACGAAGGCGACGGCCGTGTTCGACGAGCACCGCGAGGTATACGACGATTCCGAGGCGTTCATCCACGACCACATGGGCAGCAGCGAAGCGCTGTTCCGGTTCCCGATGGTGCAATACACGCAGAGCGTCGAGGAGTCGAAGGCGCTCAACCAGAAGCACGGTCCGATGGTGATCATCGCCGCCTCCGGCATGGTGGAGTCGGGACGGATCCTGCATCACCTGCTCAATGGCGCGGCCGACCCGCGTAACACGATTCTCGTCGTCGGATTCATGGCGGAGGGAACGCTCGGGCGGAAGATCGTCGAGAAGCAGTCGATGATCCGCGTGTACGGCGAGGATGTGCCGCTGCGGGCCCGGGTCGAGATCATCACTGGCTACAGCGCGCACGCCGACCGCACCGAGCTTCGCGCGTGGATCGACGAGGTTCGCGCGCAATCGCCGTCGCTCTCCGACGTGTGGCTCGTGCACGGCGAGCCGGATGCGCAGGACGCGTTCTCGTCGACGCTCAACGGGAACGGATACCGCGCGCACTGTCCCACCGCGGGGACGCTCACGACGCTCTGACACCCCCGCCTGCACCGACCCTCCACTACCGCACGCGCGCCGGTTTCGTAGCTTGCCGACATGCTGCGTCCGGAGCGTCCATTCTATTTGCGTCGTCGGGTGGTCCTTGGAACCGTCGGCGCGATCGTTGTGCTCTGGCTTGGCTCGGTCGGTGCGGTGCTGACCTGGGCGCTGCAGGACGATGCGCGAAGGGCCGACGCCATCGTGGTCATGGGCGCCGCGCAATACCAGGGAAAGCCCTCTCCCGTGCTCCGCGCGCGGCTCGATCACGCGCTCGCGCTCTGGCAGCGGGGGCTCGCCCCGAGACTGCTCCTGACCGGGGGCATCGGCGAGGGCGACACCACGTCGGAAGCCGCCGTGAGCCGCGTCTACGTGATGAACCACGGCGTCCCCGACACCGCGATCCTGCTCGAGCACGACGGGCGCACGTCGGCACAATCGCTGCGTGCGGCTGTGGACCTGCTCCACGCGAGGGGGCTCGGCACCGCCGTAGTCGTGAGCGATCCGTTCCACATGCTGCGGCTCGAAATTCTGGGACGTCGGTACGGCATCGATCCCTACACGTCGCCGGCACTGCCGGCGCCCGGCGCGCAGCACTTGCTGCGCCGCTGGGGGAATCTCCTCGCTGAATCGATCAAGGCGCCGCTCGCGCTGCTCGTGGACTGGTAGCGGGTGCTTGAAGGTGGAACCGCGGCACGCGCTTAGATTTCCGCCGATGCCGATACCCGTCGACACGTACCGCTTGCCGAATGGACTGTTCGTCACCCTCTCCGAGGATCACTCGGCGCCGATCGTCGCGGTGAACCTCTGGTATCACGTCGGATCAGCGAACGAACGCGACGGGCGCACCGGATTCGCGCACCTGTTCGAGCACATGTTGTTTCAGGGATCGGAGCACGTCGGCGCGAACGAGCACTTCGAGCTCATTCAGCGCGCGGGCGGCACGCTCAACGGCTCCACCTGGCTCGATCGCACGAACTATTTCGAGACGGTGCCGTCGAACCAACTCGCGGTCGCGCTCTGGCTCGAGGCCGACCGGATGGGCGCACTGCTGCCGGCGATGACGCAGCAGAAGCTCGACACGCAGCGGGACGTGGTGAAGAACGAACGGCGTTGGTCGGTGGACAACCAACCCTACGGCACGTGGTGGGAGCGGCTGCCCGCGCTCGCGTTTCCGCCGTCGCATCCGTTCCACCACTCGCTGATCGGGTCGTTCGAAGACCTCACCGCCGCGAGCCTCGAGGACATCGAACAGTTTTTCCGGACGTTCTATACGCCGGACAACGCCGTGCTCACGATCGCCGGCGATTTCGACGCGGCGGAGGCGCGCGCGCTGGTGGAGCAATACTTCGGCGACATTCCCCGCGGCGCGGGAAAGCCGCCGCTCGCGCCCATGGCCGTGCCGGCAAGATTCGGCGGATGGCGTCGTGAGGTTGTGGAAGACGACGTGATGCTCCCGCGGCTCTTCCTCGCGTTTCGTTCGCCGACGTTCGGAACGGACGGCTACTATGCGGCGAGCGTGTGCGGCGCCGTGCTCGGCATGCGTCGCGGCAGCCGGCTGCATCGCACGCTCGTGCGCGAGCAGGAGATTGCGTCGGAGGCGACCGCGTTCACGTTCGATCTCAGCAAAGGATCGGACCTGCTGATCATCGACGTGACGGCGCGCCCGGGCGTCAGTGTGGAACGGCTCGAGACAGCCGTGGCGGCGCAGGTCGACCAGCTTCGGCGCGAAGGCGTGACCGGCGCCGAAGTCGAACGCGCCGTGGCGCTGATCGAGACCGATTTCGTTTCTGCGATGCAATCCGCCGGCGAGCGCGCAGACAAACTCTCGCAGTTCGCGACGTACTTCAGCGACCCGGCGCTGGCAAACGTGCAGGCGGATCGCTATCGCGCAGTGACGGCCGGCGCCGTGAATGCCTTCGCCCGCGAAGCACTTGGCACGGACAACCGAGTGTCACTGGTGTATGTCCCCCGCGCGGGCGAGGCAGCCGCATGACCACCGCGCCCAGACCAACGCCGGGATATCCGCGGGACTATTCGTTTCCGTCGATCGAGCGATCGACACTCCCGAACGGCATGCGCATCGCGGTCGCGCCGATGCCGCGCCTTCCGCTCGTCACGGTGCTGGCGCTCGTCGACGCGGGTGCGTCGTGCGACACCGCCGGCCGCGAGGGAGCGGCCTCGCTGACCATTCGTGCACTGGCTGAGGGAACGACGCGACTCGACGGCGCGACGCTCACGGAAAAGTTCGAGTCGCTGGGCACGGGGCTGTCGAGCTCGGGTGACTGGGACGACGCGACCGCGCACATCGCCGTCACGCCGGAACGTCTGGAGACCGCGATGGCGCTGCTCGGCGAAGTGCTCACCACTCCTGCGTTCGCGCAGAAGGACGTGGAGCGCCTCAAGGCCGAGCGCCTGGCCGAACTGATGCAGCAGCAAGTCGAACCGCGCGGCCTCGCGGACGACAAATTTGCCGAATACCTCTTCGTGCCGGGATCGCGCTACGCGCTCCCCGAGGGCGGCAGCATGACGTCCGTGCGCGCCCTGGACGCAGGACAGCTGCGTGCGCTCCACTCCGCGAGATATGTGCCGGGAGCGACGACGCTCGTCTTCGCGGGCGACATCACCAGCGCACGGGCGGTGCAACTCGCCGAGCGCGCGTTCGGCGGGTGGCACGGCGCGATGCCGCCCGGCGCGCGCGTGGACGACCGCGCGTCTTCCGCGACGCGGCAGGTGCACATCGTGAACAAGGCGGGCGCGCCGCAGTCGGAACTGCGCGTCGGCCACGGCGGCGTTCCGCGCAGCCACGCGGACTATTTTGCGATCGTCGTGATGAATGCACTGCTGGGCGGGCTGTTCTCCTCGCGCATCAACCTCAACCTGCGCGAACGAAACGCGTTCACCTATGGAGCGCGCTCGTCGTTCGAATGGCGTCGCGGCGCAGGCCCGTTCGTGGTGTCGACCGCCGTGAAGACGGAAGTGAGCGATGCGGCGACGCGCGAGATCCTGCTCGAGATCGGCAAGATGCGCGAGGAGAAGGTGAGCGCGGACGAACTCTCCCTCGCGACCGCGTATCTCGACGGCGTGTTTCCCATTCGCTACGAGACGACGAACGCGGTGGCGCAGGCAATCGCGATCGCGCAGGTCTATGGACTCGGCGACGACTATTACACGCGCTACCGCGAACACATCCGCGCGGTCACCGCCGACGACGTCCTGCGTGCCGCGCAGACCTTCCTCCATCCGGAGAAGCTGCTCGTCCTCGCCGTGGGCGATGCAGCCGCTATTCGCGCGCCGATGGAACAGCTCGGAGCCGGCGCGGTGAGCGTGCACGAGGCATCGGCGGAAGACGGAGCGCCGGCGTGAGCGACGAGGCGCGCATCAAGAGCACGCGAGTCTACACGGGACGCGTGATCAGTCTCGATGTCGACCAGGTGCGCTTCCCGGACGGAACCACCGGCGAGCTCGAAATCATCCGGCACCCCGGGGCGAGTGCGGTCGTTCCGTTCGTGAGCGATCTCCGGGGCGCAGATCCGCAGGTGCTGCTCCTCAAGCAGTACCGCTACGCCACGGGCGGGACACTCTATGAAATTCCGGCGGGGCGCCTCGAGCCGGGTGAACTCCCCGAGGCGTGCGCGCGACGCGAGCTGCTCGAGGAGACCGGCTGCACGGCGGAGTCAATCGTTCCGCTGACGTCGATGTTCACGACGCCGGGATTCACGGACGAGCGCATCCACCTCTTTCTGGCGACGGGCCTCACGCGAGGCGAAGCGCGCCGGGAGGCCGATGAGTTCATGGAAATCGAAACCGTCGCCCTTTCCGTGGCGCTTCAAATGGTGGAGCGCGGGGAAATCCAGGATGCGAAGACGGCGCTCGGCCTCCTCTTCGCAGCGGGCTTTCGCGTCGGGGTGTAATCGCGCGCGAGACGAAGCCTCACATCAAATAGACGCAGCTTTATGTCCTGAACGGAGGACACCGTCCTCCAGCCGGCAGGACGATCGGCCAAGCGATCTGTTCATCAACCCATTGTCTGACAATGAGTTATGGTGTCTGGTGGATGGACGATATTGCGGCACGACCCATGCACTCTCCTATCGCGGAATCACAGGTTCTCGCTGATCGGAGGATATGCTCATGGGACGCACCGCCCTGAAAGCCGAGGTTCTCAACGCGCCGAAGTTCCGCGCACTCGCGGATCTCCGTGAGCTGGAAGACACGGCGCTGGTCAATGCGTATCTCGGCGGAGAGACCCGCACCTTCGATGTGCTGGTGGAGCGCTATCAGACGCGCCTGCTGAATTTCGTCTATCGCATCGTCGGCGACAGGGAACGCGCCGAGGATCTTGTACAGGAAGTCTTCGTGCGCGTGTACCGGCACCTCGGGCGCTTCGATCGGTCGAAGAAGTTCTCGACCTGGATCTACACGATCGCGTCGAACCTGGCGAAGAACGAATTGCGCAATCGTTCGCGCAACCCGCTCGTGCTGTTCACGTCGATGACGAAGGGATGGGAGGACGAGGAGCGTCCGCTCGAGTTCGAGGATCCGACATCGCGACCCGATGATCTGTTCCGGAAGCGGCACGTGCGCGAGCTGGTCGAGTCGTCGGTGGCGCAGCTGCCGACGCATCACCGGGAAGTGTTCGTGCTGCGCGAGATCGAGGGGCGCTCGTACGAAGAGATCGCCGAGATCACGCACTGCAACCTGGGAACGGTGAAGTCGCGGCTGAACAGGGCGCGGAACTCGTTTGCGGAGATAATCGAGCCGTCGCTTCGGTAGTAGTGAGGAGTGAGGAGTGAGGGGTCGCGAAGAGCGACGGGTGAGGGGAAACATTGGGAATGGGGTGGGCGTGATGGGTGGGCGGGAACCTGACGAGGCGGGGCGGGTACCGTAGGCGTCCCACCCCGACCCGATGGACTGCCGCACTTTCCGACACCAGCACCTTTTCTACACCGATTCTGCGCTGCCGCCCATCCAGGCGGCGGCGATGCGGGCGCACGCCGACGCGTGCGCCCGTTGCGCGCGCCTGCACGTCGCATTGCGCCGCGGGCTCATGATGGCGAAAAGCCTGCCGTCGATCAGGCCGTCCGCGGGGTTCGGGGCGCGTCTGCGTGCGGTATATTCCGCGCATGCCACCGTCGGCGATGCGCGCCCTCAAGTCGGCGCTCGAACAGCGGACGTTCGACCGTGTCTATCTCTTTCACGGTGACGACGACTACCTGAAAGAGGAGAAGATTCGCGCGCTGATCGATCGCGCGACGGATCTTGGTACGCGCGACTTCAATCTCGAGGTGAGACGCGCGGCCGAAACCGATGCGGGATCGCTGGGTCTCGCGCTGGACTCCCTTCCGATGATGGCGGAACACCGCGTAGTGATCCTGCGCGACGTCACCGCGCTGAAAAAGGACGCACGCGCCGTGCTTGCGAAGTACCTCGGGCATCCCGCGGCGGGCACCCTGCTCGTACTGGTCGCGGGCGCGGGGACGAAACCGGACGCGGCACTCATGGACGCCGCGACGGCGATCGATTTCCGCCCGCTGAACGACAGCGAGCTCACCAAGTGGGTTGCGCTCCACGCGTCGAAGCTCGGCGTGACGATCGAGGCACGCGCCGCGGAATTGCTGTGCAGCGCGACGGGCAACGACCTCGCGCTGCTCTCGGGCGAGATCGAGAAGCTTCGCAGCTATACGAATGGAGACGCGATCGGCGAAGCCGCGGTCGAGGCGATCGTCGGCGTCCGGCATGGCGAGACGCTCGGTGACCTGCTGGATCTCGTCGCGCAGCGGAACAGCGCGAACGCCATCGCCTTGCTCGAGCGGGTGCTCGCGCAGCCGAAAACGAGCGGCGTTTCGATCGTGATGGCGCTGACGACCCAGACACTCGCGATCGGCTGGTTGCTGGCCGCGCGCGAACGCGGTCTCGCGCAGCACCAGTTCGAGCGCGAGTTGTTCGGACTGTTGAAGGAGAATCCGTCGTCCGTCGCCGGGCGGCCCTGGGGAGAAGCGGTGAAAGCGTGGGTGCACGCGCTGCGCCACTGGGACCACGCAGCGGTCGATCGCGCGATCTCGCTGTTGCTGGCCGCGGACGTCGCGCTGAAGGACACGCGCATCTCGTCGGAAGAGCAGCTGCTGACGTCGCTGCTGCTCGCCATGACGGCCGGCGCCCCGCGGCGCGCGGCGGCGTGATGGCGCGCTGATGCCGCGCGTGCGCACGATGCGCGTGCTGTTCGCCGGACTGCTGCTGGCTGCCGCCGCACCGGTTGTGCGCGCACAGGGAGGCGCGACCGATTCCACGCTCGTTCGCGTGCAGCGACTGGCGAGCAATGGCAACGCTGCCGCCGGCCGCGCGCTCGCCGATTCCGTGCTTGGTACCGCGAAGGAGGGATCCCCCACATACGTGGAGGCGCTCTTCGCGCGCGCATCGATCGCGGAATCCGCGGACGCGGCGCGGAAGGACTATCTGCGGATTGCGGTGGACTATTCGATCTCACCGCGCGCGGAAGATTCGCTGCTGCGGCTCGCGCAAATGGAGATCGCGCGCGGGGATCGCGCCGCGGCGAAGCAGTACCTCGAGCGGCTCGCGCTCGAGCATCCGGGCGGAGCGTCGCGCGCGCAGGGCGCGTACTGGCTTGGCCGCGTGCTGGTCGACGAGGGTGCGCTCGTGCCGGCATGCGCGTCGCTCGCCGAGGCGAAGGCACGCGTCACGCCGTCGGACGTCGAGCTCGCGAACCAGATCACCTACTACGCGCGTCCGTGCGCGGCGGTGCAGCGCGCCGCCGATTCCGCACGGGCGGATTCGATCGACAAGGTGATGAAAGCGGCCAGGACGGATTCCATCGCACGGGCCGGGTCGGCTGCGAAGGCTGAAAACACCGCGAAGAAGAAGCTGAAGGCTCTGCCCAAGACGAAGGCGAAGGCGCCACTCAAGAAGGAGGCGCCGAAAGCCGCGGCTCCCGAAACGAAGGGTCCCGGCTGGTCGGCGCAGGTCGCGGCGTACGACTCACCCGAGGATGCGCAGCGTCTCGCGAAGAAGTTGAGCGACCGCGGGTACGAGGCGCGGGTGACGAACGAGAAACCGTTCCGGGTCCGGATCGGACGGTACGCGCGGCGCGCGGAGGCGGTCGACCTGGCCGCAAAGCTCAAGGACGCGAAGATCACGGCGATCGTCGTGGAGGCAGAGAAGCCGTGAGCCGGGACTCGGCGACACCGCTGATGCAGCAGTACCGGGACATCAAGGCGCGGCACAAGGACGCGATCCTGTTCTTCAGGATGGGCGATTTCTACGAGATGTTCTACGAGGACGCGGAGACCGCGTCGCGAGTCCTCGGGCTGACGCTCACGTCGCGCAACAATGGCGGCGCTGCCGAAGTGCCGCTTGCCGGAGTGCCGGTCCGCGCGGTGAGCGAGTATCTGCGCCGCTTGGTGCAGCAGGGGTTCCGCGTCGCGATCTGCGAACAGGTGGAAGATCCGAAACTCGCCAAGGGAATCGTGCGGCGGGCAGTGGTCGAGACGGTGACCCCAGGCGCGGCCTTTTCGGATGATCTGCTGGACGGCACGCGAAACAACTTTCTATGTGCGGTTCAGGTCACTGGCGGCAAGATCGGGATCGCCGCTGTCGATGTGTCCACAGGTGAATTTCGTCTATTTACAGTACATCAACAGGACATTACAGCGACACTAGCGCGACTTTCTCCGCGCGAGGTGCTTATTTCTGCTGGCCACGAAGCCGCGCAGGACCTGGTGCGCGGGCTCGACGTCCTACTGACCTTGCGCGAGGCGTGGGAGTTCGAGACGGCGACAGCCGAGGAGGCACTCGCCGAACATTTCGCGGTGCGCTCGCTCGAAGGATTCGGGATCGGCGATGGCGACGCGCCTGCGGTTGGCGCAGCCGGCGCACTGATGCGCTATCTGCGAGAGCTGCTGCCGGCGGGAGTGCCACACCTCGCGCGACCGATCGTCGAGCGTCCGGGCGGCGTCATGCCGATCGACGAAATGACGCGCCGCAATCTCGAGCTCGTGGAATCGCTTCGCGGCGGCGACACCGCCGGCACGCTGCTCGGCGTTCTCGATCGTACGCAAACGCCGATGGGCGCGCGCCTGCTGCGACAGTGGGTGCTGGCTCCGCTCACCGATCTCGCGGCGATCAATTCGCGGCTCGATGCGGTGGATGCGCTCGTGCACGACGCGATCGCGCGCGCGGCGCTGCGCACCGCGCTCGACGGCGTGCGCGACGTGGAGCGACTTGCGGGAAAAACCGCCGCGCTGCGCGCCAACCCCCGCGATGTTCGGGCGCTCGGCGATTCGCTGGCGCGGCTGCCGCACGTGGCAGCGGCACTGCAGCGGATGCGAGTGGCGGGCGTGCTCGCAGAGACCCAGCAATCGTGGGATTCGTGCGCCGACCTTGCGGCCGAAATCCAGCGCTCGCTCGTGGAGCGGCCACCGGTCTCGATCGGCGAGAGTGAGACGGTCGCGCACGGCGTGGACGCAGCGCTGGATGAGCTGCGTACCATCGCGACCGGCGGCAAGGACGCGATCGCGTCGCTGCAGACGGCGGAACGCGCACGCACCGGAATCGGTTCGCTGAAGGTCGGCTACAACAAGGTGTTCGGTTACTTCATCGAAGTCACGAACGCGAACAGCCACCTCGTGCCCGAGGACTATCAGCGCCGGCAGACGCTGACCGGCGCCGAGCGTTACGTGACGCCGGCGCTGAAGGAGTTCGAGGAGAAGGTGCTGCACGCGACGGAGCGCATCGACGTGCTCGAGCGGCAGCTGTTCGACGCGCTGCGCGCACGCGTTGGCGCGCAGATCGGCAGGCTGCAGCGGGTCGCGGGCACGCTCGCACAGCTCGACGTGCTGGGGACGCTCGCCGAAGTGGCGAGCCGTGAGGCATATGTGCGGCCGGAAATCGGGGAGGGATTCGACCTGGAGATCACGGCGGGCCGCCACCCGGTGGTGGAGCGGATGATGCCGCGCGACCAGTTCATCCCGAACGACGTGCGGCTCGCCGCGGACGCGCGGATGATCATCCTCACCGGGCCGAACATGGCCGGCAAGAGCACCATATTGCGACAGATCGGCCTGCTCGTGCTGATGGCACAGATGGGAAGCTTCGTCCCGGCGTCACGTGCGCGGGTCGGGATCGCCGACCGTGTGTTCACGCGCGTGGGCGCGAGCGACAACCTCGTGCGCGGCCAGAGCACGTTCATGGTGGAGATGTCCGAGACGAGCGCCATCCTTCACACGGCGACGGCGCGGAGCCTCGTGCTGCTCGACGAGATCGGCCGCGGAACGAGCACGTGGGACGGGGTGAGCATCGCGTGGGCCGTGAGCGAACACCTGCACGAACGGATCGGCTGCAAGACGGTGTTCGCGACGCACTACCACGAGCTCACGCAGCTCGCCGACGAATTCATGTCGGTGCGCAACTACAACGTCGACGTGCGCGAGAGTGGCGACCGTATCCTGTTCCTGCACCGGCTCAAGCCCGGCGGTGCAGACCGCTCGTACGGCATCGAGGTCGGGCGGATTGCGGGCCTTCCGCAGCCGGTGATCGCGCGGGCCCGCGCGCTGCTCAAGCTGCTCGAGGGCGAACAGATCGTCGCGGCGCTGAGCGGCAAGGCGGGCGTCGCGGCGCGCGCGCCACGCGGCACGGGCGACCAGCTCGGACTCTTCGCCAGCAACCTGCCGCATCCAGTTGTCGAGCGGTTGCGCGACATCGATGTGAACACGCTGACGCCGCTCGAGGCGCTCGCGCTCCTGGCGCAGCTGACGGCGGAAGCGCGCGCGGAGCCTGGGGCCATCGCCCGTGCCGTCGCCCCCGCTGCGGCGCGGGCGTAGATTCCCGCGATGCCAGACTCCGTGCGCGACCTCCGGGTCTACGATTCCGTCCTCGAGACAATTGGCTGGACTCCGATGATCCGGCTGACGCGGGTCACGCGCGGCATCCGCACGCCGGTGTGGGCAAAGGCCGAGACCTTCAATCCCGGAGGCTCGGTGAAGGACCGGATCGGCATGCCGATCATCGAGCGCGCCGAACGCGACGGATCGCTCAAGCCCGGCGGCACGATCGTCGAGGGCACGAGCGGCAACACGGGCGTCGCGCTGGCGATCGCCGCCGCGCTCAAGGGCTACAAGTGCATCTTCACGATGCCGGACAAGATGTCGCAGGAAAAAGTCCGGCTCCTGAAGGCGTACGGGGCGGAAGTCGTCATCACGCCGACCGCCGTGCCTCCCGACCATCCGGACAGTTACGTGATGACGGCGAAGCGCATCGCGCATGAGACGCCGAACGCGATTCTCGCGAACCAGTTCTACAACCAGGCGAACCCGGATGCGCACTATGCGACGACTGGGCCGGAACTCTGGGAGCAGACACAGGGACGCATCACGCACCTCGTCGCCGGCGCTGGAACGGGCGGCACCATCACCGGTGCGGGGCGTTACCTCAAGGAAAAGAATCCGAAGATCCAGGTCGTCTGCGGCGACCCGGTGGGATCGATCCTTGCCGAGTACTGGCGGAGCGGCGGCACGAACAAGATTGAAGGCGTACCGTACAAGGTCGAGGGCATCGGCCAGGACAAGATTCCGGACACGCTCGACCTGCGCCTCATCGATGAATTTCAGACGGTCTCCGACCGCGAAGCCTTCGCGATGGCGCGCCGGCTCACGCGCGAGGAAGGATTGTTCGCGGGCGGATCGTCGGGACTGCTCGCGCACGTGGCGCTGAGCGTCGCGCGGCGCGTGAACGATCCCGATGCGTGCGTCGTGACGTTCCTGTGCGATACCGGCGAGCGCTATCTCTCGAAAGTCTACAACGACGAGTGGATGCGCGAGAACCAGATGCTCGACGTGGAGAAGGTGACGCTCGGACACCTGCTCGACGTGAAGGGCGAGCGGTCGCCCGCCGGCGTGATCAGCACGTCGCCCGGCGCAACGGTGCGGCAGGCACTGCGGCTCATGAGCCTGCACGACGTGTCGCAGCTGCCGGTGATGGACGGCCGCAACTGCGTGGGGTCGGTGAGCGAAAACATGCTGAGCGTGCGCGGTCTCGAGAACGTGAAGGTGCTCGAGCAGACCGTCGGCGACACGATGGACTCGCCGTTCCCGGTTGTGGATGCCGACCATTCGATGG
>Ga0208080_1001231_pt1 | contig 12713 bp, 9 predicted proteins | sample NGESurdeep092012_3_FD_184476 | JGI IMG/M metagenome (GOLD analysis project Ga0208080, IMG submission 184476) | Arctic peat soil microbial communities from Barrow, Alaska - NGEE Surface sample 210-3 deep-092012 (SPAdes) | ecosystem: Environmental > Terrestrial > Soil > Wetlands > Peat ...
CACTGGCCTCTCGGCCGGCGGCGCGATGACCTCCGTCATGCTCGCCACCTATCCCGACGTGTTCGCCGCCGGCGCCATCATCGCCGGTCTGCCCCAGCGTTTGATCCATCCCAAAGCACGATCGTACGGCGCGCGCACATCATCATATCCGGCATGATTTTCGTCGTTGCGAGAAAGGTCTTTATAGACATACACGGTTTTGTCCGGCTTTTTCCAGGAATGGAATGCGGAGCGGCGGATGATGCACGGCACACAGCGGCCACAGTGCTTGAAGCCGTTGCGGGCGTATCTCCCGCAGCTCGTGGTCAGGTGGGCATGTTTTCCGAGAAAGGCCTGATCCGCGCAGCGGGAAAGCATTTCTCCCTTGGTCATGAATTGATAGGGGTTCTCCATGCGGACCTGAAGGCCCGCGGCGGTGAGGAGTTGCTGGATTAGTCCTATGAATACCGGGTGCGTAGTTCGCGTGCTCAAACTGCCGATGCGCCCGGGCGTAAGCGCCGGGTTGATGGAAATGAATCCATTCTCGCAAACATAAAGCGTGACGGGTTTGCCCTCGTGATAGCGCAGGAGCGTCGTGGCAAGGAGAACGCCATAGGCCAGGAAGATCATCGAGCGGGCTCGCTGCGAGAGTTCATTGGTGCCGGGACACGAAACCACATGATTGAGTTGCAGATGGAAGAGCCCGCCAGCGATTTTCGAGGCAAAATAGATTTGCTTCTGCTTGTCGCCGACTGACACTTGGCTGACAAGGTACGGCTTTTTTCCATCGCGCGCCGTAAGGTCAATCGCGCCCACAAGGCTGTCGAGCCCACCCGAAAGCAGGGCAACACAATCCTCTGACGGCAAGTTTGGCCTTTTTGGCGGCACGGGCTGAATGCCGCTATCGAGAAATGTAAGCCGCCAGATATCCGTTGTCAGAAACCGTAATGCGTCGGTCAGCAGCCCAGCCTGCGAAGTCCAGAACGCGCTATCGCCAATGGCGATTTGCAGGTCAATCTCGCGCGTCCAGCCGTCTGGGCTTTCATTGCGGCGGGCGGCCGTATCGGCAGCAACCACAGCAAGCGCAATAGACAGCAAATCCCACGCGCGCGGCGCGGCTTTGAGCTTCAGACGGTTCAAGGCCTCGCGGATATTGGCTCCCGCTGCGCCGCGATTCGGTTTATCGGCATGTCTATAAAGGACGACATCGAGTTCGGCGGGAGTGCCGGTTTTAAATTTAAGATCGAGAGGCGCGCATTTGATCTTCATTGCACGTATGCCTCAAAGACCTCGAATGTCTCCTGGATGGTCTGGCGGACAATGGCGGCGATGCGGCGCGCCGTCGGTTGCCCGCCCGATGAACGGAGCTTGCGGAACGTACTTGAGATGGCCTGCCTGATGTAATCCTTCATGTCACGCAGGCGGGCGAGGCCTGCCGAGATTGACGGCGCCTTGTCCTGAATGTGCTTTCCGATATCCAGCTCGATGCGGTTGAAGATGTCGGCGGCGACGAACCGTTCAATGATAAAGAGCCGATCGTCGATCGTAAGGTTGAGGAAATCCGCGTCCGGCGCGCGCGCCAGCAATTCGGATAGCGCATTGTGGATGGCATTGCGGTCCGCTTCGCCGTCCAGCGTCCCGTCAACAGGGCGCGTGGCTTCAATGATGGCGTTCATGACCTCATCGGTCGAACGGCCAGACAGCAGCGCGGGGTCAAGCGGGCTGCCAGGCTCCGCTGCCCGGCCTGCCGCAACCGAGCTGAGTGCGCCGTACAGCGACCCGGCCGTGCGGGCCGTTCCCGCAAGGCGGCGCGTGGCGGTACTGCTGCCGCCGAGTCCTTTGCTTACGTAGTGCCCGAGACCGCGGCGCATGTCGCCTTGCGAGCCGGATTGTGCATAGCGGCCGAGACTGGTTCGCGCCGGCCCGAAGCGGCCCGGCGGTGCAAGAGGCGCCGGCGAACGGGGAGCGGGCGCCGGCTGAGGCGGTGGGGGCGCGCCTGTTTGATCGGGAAGCGGTGCATCGCCGTCGTTGTCATCCGGGCCCGGCGGCGGGAGCGGGTCAGGCACCCAGGGCGGCACCATGGGAGCGCCGGGCGGCGCGCCGCGGCTAACCGGTCTTATGGAATGTCTTATCCGGATGTAATTCGATAAAGTTGCAGATTGTGAACTGAGGCTGTCTCTATCCTTGCCCAAACACACCTTCGGCTCTTTTCGCAAAATCTTCGTGCATTTGAACGCGACTAAGAATCGAACTGTGCTTAGAAGCATAGAATAATTTTTCAGGCGTATCGTAACCCTTTCGAATAGCGGGGCTGAGGCCTTCGACAACCTTCTGGCTCAGCGCGGGTTGCGTCTCGAACGGGTCAAGATCTTTCACAATCTTGGATATCAGGGCCAAGGTGAAGGAAAGCCCGCGTGGAATAATTGTGCCAACAAGTTCTCGCGCCCTTGGGCAAATCCTTTTGGTCCATGCCTTGACATTATCCGGAGAGCCGCCAAGTTCGATTTCGATCTGCCGTATCGGTTGTCCCGTAATCCAAGCACGAAGTCCGGGCAACAGCTTTTCAATGTCTCCTTCTGCCAATTCTTCTTTTGATGATTTTCCTACCACCGCTTTGATGCTCTTGGAAACATCGCCAAGCAAAGCGTCACGCGCGCTGACGTCCTTGTCCAGCCACGCGATAGTCCATGCGAGCCAACCATCCAACGTTGTTGGAAGATCGCCGAGCTCATCCCTGATGCGGTCTCGCAGATCCACTAACAATCGCGCGGACAATCCGCTTTGAGTCGCCAGGACCGCCGTGGCGCTATCGAGACTGCCAGGCATGGCTGCCGTAATTGCCGTCTTCAGACGAACGATTTTCTCCTCAAACTTTGCTTCGGCTTTGAGCTTTTGGGAGAGATACGCGCCAAGCGATTTGTTGAGATCAAATAGGCGCGTCGGCTCTTCAGTTCCCCCTTCGACTTCGCGCAAAACAGCGAAGCGGTTGACCGTATATTGAACGTCGGCATCCGTTGTTTGTCCGGCCATTAGCCTATCGAGAACAACTTCCAAAGGATCGGCGACTATTACGCAGTGGTCATCATCCGGAAGAATGGACCGCAATTTGCCAACGGTTTCTCCTGAAAGTGAATCCATTTTATCGAATGAGATTATGGGCTCTGGAATAAGCAGAACCAAACCATTTGCCAAATGTCCCGCACGCCCCGCGCGAGCGGCGGCATTTAGAATTTCATGCGCCTTGAGAGATTCCCTACCACTTGCATCAGCTCGCTTGTCCCCAGCCAGAATCGCCAGATGCGCCGGCAGGTTTAGACCTTGAGCGAGCGTCGGCGTCGCGACGATCGTCCGGGCGCCGTCGGCTCGTTTGAACATTCCTTCGCAAATATCCCTTTCTAATCTAAGCATCGATGAGTTGTGAGGTACCGCGATTGCGGGGCCGACTATCACCGCGTGTTTGAGACCCCCCAACTCCTTTTCGAGAGCTTGCCACCGGGCGTCTTCGAATCGAGTGGATTGGACCGTTTCCGGAATTTTCGCGGAAATTGCCGCCGCGACCGTGACTGCGTCCGCTTTCGTGTTTACGAAAACAATCGACTTAAGGCCGGTGTTTGACGCGGCCACTGCAAGATGGATCGCGACTTCATTTGCATTCGGCGTCAGCCTGACGCTGTTGCCCCAGAGAGCCCCCGCTAGCATGACTGGTTTGTCAGAGATCGCATTTGTTATGCAAGCCGCCGAGTTTTCGGTTAGCCAGTTGTGCTGCAAACCCCAGATTGCGTATGGCGTTGCGCTAAGCTGCTTTCTGGCTGCTTGGCGAAGCGTGACCGCTCTTTTCCCAGCATGGTCGTTCGCTATTCGCTGCGTATCGGATGCGGCTTCTCGGGCGCGCGTTAACTCGGCGTTATCGTATATGATCACGCCTCGCGCTTGACGGCTTGGCTTCCACGGAAGATCCACTGCGACGCAAGGTCGCCCGGTAAGCGCCGCGACCCATTCCGACATTTCATCTACATTCTTGAGCATTGCAGAGAGAAGAAGCATATCGGCCTTGGGAGCAACGTGATTGAAGCCGAGAACACAGAGCATGGCATCGAGAGCGCGTCTGATCCGTCCGATTTCAGGGCTGAGAAGATGGCATTCGTCGAAGACCAAAAGACCAACATCCTTAAACGCTTCGGGCGCGAAAGAAAGCATCGCGAGGCATCGTTCGGGCGTCATCACTTCGATATCGCGGAGCTGCGCGTTGTCGAGCAGCAAAAGATCGAAGTCACTGGAAACGACAGAACCCATCACATCCGCGGGAAACATTTCTTGAAGATCGACGGTCAATTGATCGACGAGAGCATGCGTGGGCGCTAGGAATACAACCTTCTTGCCGCCCGCCAATATTCCCGCGATTTTGAGCGATGAGACCGTTGTTTTCCCGGCACCGGTAGGCAGCACGACAACCGACGAGACTCCGGTTTCGTAAAATCCCTTTGCGATTGCTTCGCGATGGTTCGGCCAAACAAAAGGCACCAGCTTTGCGCGTGACCTTAGCCACTTATTCCAGGACTCTTTATTTGCACCCAGCGGCGGCGGCACAGCAAATAGGCTCGCAAGAGCCAAGCCTTCCGAAGCGGAGAGAAGTAATGAGGCTAGATGATGAGGCCCCGCATAAGCGAGAACAGTCGCGCCCTCAATTCCTGGGAGATATGCACCCCCGGAAATCGCGGAAATCTTCAAAACGGATTCAAAGGCGCCACGGGCGCTATCGAAGCGCCCGGCGGCTCCCGGGGGTGGCACTTCGTGCAATATGTTCGCCGCGAGAAGCTCAACTCCGGTAATTAGCGTTTCAAGGAGCGCCGCCAAGGCCCGCTCCTCTAAACTGAAGTAACTACCTCCGCGCCGCCATCTCGCCGATCTCGCAAGAATTTCATTCAGGCGCCCACGAGCCAAATCGGCGATATCCTCCGATAAAATCTCCGCTTCATAAAGCTGACCATCTTTCTTCGGTCTTATCGCGTTAGATGCCTCGTTGGCATCCGCGTATTGTTCTGCTGACAGAAAGAGAACGGCGGCAGCCATGCTTGGATCAACGCGGTCCCGATCTATGTTTGGAAGCTTCTGTTCGGCGCTGTCCGCTTGCCGACGGGAAAGAATCTGCTGTGCTGTACCGGCCACAAATGCCGCCAGCCGTCGGACAGCTTCAACCGTCGTTAACGCGGTCAAGATTTCATACGTATCTGCGAGACGTTCAAGACTCCATGCTGCAACGAGCTCGCTCAAATCGTCGTCACTACCACGAAGCCGAGCTGCGGCAAGATTCGCGTATTGCGCGGTAAGCAGTGCCGGGATGATTGCCGGGTCCAGCCCCGGCATGGCTGGGGCGGACCGAAGTAATGCTGCTGTCGTTGCGTCGAACATTACTTTCTTCCGCCGTCGAGAGAATTGAGATAACCGACTGCCTGTTTCGCCAGCTTTTCGAACCAATCTCTCATTTTAGGTGGAACAATGAAACTTGCCCCGATGCGCTGATCCGCGTTTATGTTGTCTATCCTGTTATAGTCGGCGAACAATTTTGTTCGTTCGTCTTGGCTATCCACGGTAACCGCGAAAGACGCGCGGTAACGGCGGAGCGTTTGATCCGTAATGGCGGACGCGAATTGAGTTGCGGTAACCTCATCAACGCCGGCGGTCATAATGAGTGAGATCGCAGTGGAAATGATCTCAGCACTGCGCTCGTTGCTATGCCGCCTTTTGAACTCTGGCAAAACTCTGCCCAAGAAGGTGCTTCTAGGATTGTCGGTGCATTTATCTTCGAAAATAGTGGTTCGTAAAATACCTGTCTTGTCAGTCTTAAGCTCGATCATCAATCCGTCGAGGCCCTGCGATGTCGCGCTTACATGTGGGGTTTTAAGCAACACTCCCGGATATGCCTGCCGAGCCGCGAGCCATGAAATGGCTTCGAAGATGAGACCGTCTCGCTGCCACAGCGGATAGCCGCCTCTCGGCGTTTTCGCAGGTTCTTCGACCGTCAGTTTAATCTTAGCTTCTGCTCGAAGCTGCGCGGTGCTGATTTCTGGTTCAGCAGGGGCGAGTGTCTTGAGGATATGGCCGGCATAACTTGCTTGTCCCATGGCCATGATGGCAATGAGCCGAGCAAGGGTTGCCTCGTCGGCAGTTTTCCAACGCTCTCCAATGCACTCGGAATCGATGTCGACGGCTTCTGTGCTAAGGACGTTGGCGCTTGCGGTAACAGTCATGCCTTACCCTTTGTTACAGCAAGAGCCGGCAGGGCCCCCGACTTTGATATAGCAGGATTTTTTTTGGTGGCGGGTGCTGGATTTAAACTGACAACCTTTAGGCCGCCGCTCATTTAGCCGGGGTTGTTAAGTTGAAGCGCGGGAGGGATTTGCGCCGAGAAAGGGGCGCGACGTGGGTCATCGGCCGTCTCCCTACCCTTTTTCCTCGCGTCACGCGTGGTATCATAGCTTTAGGTAACGCGAATGGACGATGAAACAACGAAAGAATTGGCGAAAGCATCTCGAGCGATCGCGAAAACTGCGGGCAAGGGTATTGATGCAGCTCGTGAGTTTGGAGGTTGGCTGAATAAGCTGTTCGGCCGGCCGATTGTAAGCACTGTAGACCTTCTTTGGACTGACCGCATCGAGACGCGCCGCATACGTGCTGCAATCTATGACCACAAAGAATTGGCGCTTTTGTTCACTGCTGTCGGAAAAGAATTGAAGAAAAAGGGCGCAAAAAGGATACGGGCTGTCCCCGCTAAAATTGCAATACCTTTGCTTGAAAATGCAACGATGGAGAATGAGCCCCGCTTGCGTTTGCTTTGGGCGAAACTGTTGGCGAGCGGAATGGCGGGCGAAAAAATTGAGAGGTCTTATGTCAGTGCCTTAGGTGAGCTTACTGGACGAGACGCCAAGGCCTTGGATAAGATGTACATCGAGTGGAAGAAGGAAACGAACAAGAAAGAAACGAAAGCTGGGCCGATAACTTACGAAAGTGGGATTGATAGTATCGGCGGCGCGACGACAAATAAGCTTTTCGCGCTCGGTATCGTGACGCCGACCTTCCTTACGTTATCGTTATATGAGCCTCCCCGTCAGGCAAGATGGGGAGACTATGGGGATAGCTCCGAAGACGTTTCGGTCCCCGGAGACTTAAGTGTGGTCAAGTTTACACATTTCGGGGAAGGGTTCTGCGACGCACTCGGAATGGGTGGAAGCCGAAGAACCACTATGCGCGGTTACTAGATGCCAGTTTGTGTTTTAGGCGAGGCGCTTTGCACCCTCTATCAGCGTCCGCCGAGCGCCGTGGCTGCGCGGTAGCCAATCTATGAGGGCAAGACGAGAAGCGCGCGGACTGGACGGCTAGAGTGGCAGGGCTCAAACTGTGAGATGGTCAATTCCTTTTGCGCGGCAATTCGGTCGAGCGAGTTGATCTCGAACTGGATGTCAGCCGACGCCTCCACCACACCTGTTTTAAAGGGCGCCTCGAAACCGTATCTCCGAGGGAAAGTACAGAGCTGCAGAGAAAGTGGCGCTTTAGAGAACGGATTTACGAGCGAACCGCGTTAGACGGTGCAGAGGTTGGTGCCGGGATGTTGCAAATTCACCACGTTTTATCACAGCAGTATCGCGACAGAGAAAAGTTCGCTGGGGGATAGTGGCGGAGGGAGTGTAACTGCAAAACAAACTCTCTACTCGTAGCGCAGGGGTGTCCGTTCTATCCTATTGTTTTTGCGTTTGTTTTATCCATTTTGTGAATCTTACCCACACGCGTACCCACATCAAACAGTCCCATCTTGCATCGCGACCAACCCAACGCCGGCCGCGAACACCTCGGTCAGGATGGCGGCGGCCGCTTGCCGATGATGTTGACCACCTTAAACGTCATCACGATCTCGCTGGCCTGATTGATCACCTCGATTAACGAGGTGAGGGCTTCCTCGCCGCGCTGACCAAACGACGCCTCAAACGCGGGGCCTTCGTCGGGGCCGTCGATTTGCAGGCCGCCATCAACCGATACGTCGCAGACCACAACACCGACTCAAAGCCATTCCGCTGGAAGGCTAGCCCTGACAAAATCATCGCCGCTGCAGCCCGAGGGCACCAGACGTTGGATTCAATCCACTCTAGCTGGTGGCCTCTTCCATCATTTTGGACCTCAGGCGCGAGGCCGGCTGTTGGCAGTGCCTCCCGAAGGCGCGAATCAGCGCGGCGATTTAAGCCGAACAATTTTCCAACCGAGCTTGCTGATCTCGGCGGCAGCCATCGGTGACACCGTGCCGGTCGAGGCGAGCACAGGGATAGTGCCGGGTTTCAAGCGGCGTATTTCGGCGGTCGCCGCAGTGAACGTGCGGCTCTGGACTTCGGTCCAGGCGATGTCGTCGAACGTAAACACCGCGACGATGTTGCCGCTGCGCGCGACGTTGATCGGCTGCCCAGCGACGGTGACAAAGGAAGCGATGCCGCCGAGCTCGCTGCTGCGCGCCGCCAGGGTCTGGGCGCGCCGGCGGTGATAGAATGCGAGGTTGCGCGAGCCGGCGCCGGCGGCATGTTCGACGAAGGCGACGGTGTTTTCCGCACCGAGTTGCTTGAGCGCGCGCGCCATGATCAGCAGGTCGGCGGGCGTGAAGTTCCGGTTCTCGACCAGGCGGTTTGCCGTCTCCGCCGGAACGCCGAGCGACAACAGAGTCGCGCGCACCTCGGCAATGACCTGTGCCGCCGACTTGTCGCGCAGGGTGTCCTTCGCGCTACTCACGGTCGCGACTGACGAAACGGCGATGCCGACCCCGCCGGGGACCAGCGCCAGCCCGGCCCGGACCGGCAATCCCCCGCCGGCCATGGCGCCGGCCATTTCCTTCAGCCTCTGCACCAGCGGCGGGAAGTCGGTGTAAGGATCGACGTCCAGCTCCACCGCGAGCTGACGTTGCGTATCGCTGACCCCGAGCAAACTCTCCAGTATAGGATCGCGGTCAGCGCGATTGTTGGCGAGCCCGGCGCCCACGCGGTCGAGCATGTTGCCAATACCGCTCAGCGAGCGTTCGACAGTATCGGCGGGCTTGGTGATGAGGTCGGCGCCAAATTTTATCGGTCCCAGCGCGGCGCGCCCGAATGCATTGCCGAAGGCATCGGACTGAGACATTTTCTCGAGCGCGGCAACGGCATCGAGTTCGTGCAGGCGTAATTTGGCAAACTCGACGCCATCGAACGCGAATTCGCCATAGGAAGTATCGACGTCGAAAATGCGCATCACGCCGTCGCTGCGCACGACTGGCTTGACCTTGTAGTTGGAGCCGATCGCCGCCGCGCCAAGAAATATCTTTACAGCTTCAGGCTTTGGCGCCTCGAGGGCGACCACTGTTGAGGACATTGCCATCGCACTCAGAGCCGCGGCGACGAGCATCGGGATATTGAGTCTGCCCCCAATGCCGTGTGGTTCTTGGCGTACGGGCCACGCCGCAGCCGCGCCACCGACAAGCGTGATGAACTCGCGCTCCAGCATGTGCCCCCTGAGTACACGCATTGTGCAACGGTTAAAGGCTAGCACTTTGCGATCGGGCGGCAAGTGAGAAATGGCAAACAACCGACCTCAGACGCTGATCAGGCCCGATGTCCGAGATCAGTTGTGTGTGGACGCCTCATGTCCGAGCGCGCATGCGTCTTCGGAGTTCTCGAAATCGATTGAGCAGCAATGCTTGTTGGCCGGCTTAACGCACCTTCTCGATGGTGCGGCGAGGGAGGATTCCATCAATTTTAGTCAAGACATTGTAAATGCTGAAGATTGAATATCACCACTGTGACTTATACCCCATGTGTATCCCAACAGAGTCGATCAAATGCATCCAAACAGCCCCCATCCGGCGCTAGGCCGGCCGGCACCGTGCTCACCGAAGGCCCGGTAACCGCCCGGTCGTGTTCGACATGGTTGGAAAGCCACGAACCGTGCGCGGCCCGCAAGGCAGATGGTCGAGCGCGCGCTGACGCTCGACGTGGGTGAGCTGTTTCGCGGGGGGCTTGCTCGCACACGGCTCACGCATGCGCAGCGTGATCAGCTGGTTGGGCGCGGCTGGCAAGACTGCCGCGTCGGTCCCGTATGAGTGCGACATCGTATGAGTGCGACATGATGAACTCCGGCGAGGGCCGCCTGCGTCTGCGCTTCTCAACGCTTGATCCAAACAGCGGCGGTCGGCGGCAGGTCAATCAGCGGGCCACGCTAGCCGCGACGCGTCCCGGCTTCGGCGAGGAGCTATACTGCTTCGTGGACGATGGCCGGCGCGCAGCGCGGCTGCACCTACCGCCAGGTGCGATCAGTTCGGGTTGCGGCTCTCGACAAAAAACGCGCCGCAAATACGGCACGCCAACGTCTAATCCAGACATCCGACAGTAATCGCTACCGCGCCATTCACCCCGATTTCAACGATCGGTGATGCTGCCTATTGAACTAGGCCGCCGGCACTTACGTTCGCGCCTCGGAACGATCGTGAACCTTTTTCCAGGTCAGGCCGACCAAAGACCAATGGTGCGGTCTGCGGTGAATGTCGACCAGTTCATGGCATCCTCTTGTAATAGCCGTCATGAACCAATCGCGGGAAGCGTGATGCTTACGTTCGGAACCATCGCTGCGATCAACGCTGCAATACATCCGGCATTGCGCACATGCCGCGACGATGTGTCTTCGATCTTAGTGCAAGGGCTGACCTACGGCAGTGGGCTCGCGGCGGCGGCCCTCTTTGCTGCTTATATCGCCAATCCGCCGAAGGTGATCGCAGCTAGCAAACCTACACCCCAGGCAGAATGGGTCGATGTCGAACGGCCCCATCCAGCCTTCGCGCTGACAATTCCGGAAGCGGGCGACGCTCCGGCGGCGTACTCAATTCTCCGCCACATCACGGGTGGCGGGCGCAAGGACGTACTTAGTCTTGGCGAGCCGCATGGCGCCGCGCCCTATCTCAGAGTCGAGATTTACCGACCCGGCCGGGAAATCGACCGCTTCGGCGATTCCGGCAGCGAAATCGCGGCGCGCGCCGGCGATCTTGGCGCCGCCGACGCAGTCCGCCGTGAGGACGACCTCGACAGCAAATTCGGCTTTTTTTCCGTCGTCAACTTCGCCACCACGCGCGACATTCCGCGAAAATGCGTCGGCTTCGTTCGCTCCTATAGTGAAACCCGGTTGCAAATCTCAGGATTGTTCTGTCGGGGCGGGAGCAATTTCATTGAGCCCAGCACGCTGAGTTGCGCGCTCGATCGCCTCACGCTGCTTGCGGCTGGCAACAATTCGGAAGTTGGCGCGCTATTTGCGCAGGCCGAACTCCGGCGCAATTTCTGCGGACAGCGCAACATACTGATGGCCCCGACTCCGAAGTACCGTACGTTGTGGAAAGCCGTCGAAGAACGCCAGCGCGCAGCTAACTGATGGGCAGCCTTCGCTTCATCGATCTTAATGACGAGCCCACGCAGGGGGATGCGGCCGGTGGTGCGTCGCGGGATGACGGCCTGCCGCCAAGGTTTGGCTCTCAAACCATTCAGCAAACTACTGCCATCGCTGTGCCATGCGAGTCCATGCTCCCTTCATCGCATTCATCGCGGCCCTTCGGCCTGCGGCCTCGGGCGCGCTCGTCAATCGTGATTGTGATTTTTGTCGACGATGATCCATGCTGCATCGACGACATATTGGACGCTGAGTTTCTTCATCCTGCGGTGCGTTCGGAGCACTTCTGCCTGACGAGGCGAGAACGGCGCTCCGGGACCTGCGTATGCGTCCCGTCGCACTACCGGTCTAGCGCGCCCAATGATTGTTTGTACCTCGGCCCGGCGCTATCGAGCCCGCGGCCTTGTGTGGCCTTTACCGCCCAGCCATTTCACCTGCTTCATTTGACTTAGGTTAGATCAATACAACTAGGCGTTTTGGAATTAGCCTGGTGTTCTTATAAATTGTATATACTATGGTTGTATGTTGGTTGGAGAATGCTCGATCGGATCGTAGTCACTTGGTGCAGGCGCCGGAGGGAAGTTATGCGTCGAAAAGCGTTCGCGACGACCGTCTCGCTCATCACGCTTTTCGCCTGTTTCGGTGCAGGTTCCGGTCATGCCGCAGACCTGATCTGGCAGGTCGAGAACCCGTTCCGCTTCTTCAAGCCCACCCGCTCATTCGCGCTACATGAGGCCGCGTTCAACGCGGTACGCGGCGATCGCAACGGAGCGCTGCCGGCCGACATCATCTTGCGCGTCGAGCGTCGCCTCAACGATCCCGATTGCAAAGACGCCTCGACGCCGGATACCTGCGAAGCGACGGCAGGCCCGCGTTATGCGCAAAGCCGGCTCGGCTGGGCCGCGCAGACCCTTGGTGAGACCTGCTATGAGGGTAATGGGCGTCCGCGTCGTTATTCCGTCGTCTGTGACCGCAAATATTCCTGGGGCACGGCGAAGGAGGATTACGTTCTGCCGGAGGCACACACGGTCGCGATCCAGATCGCGCCCGAGCAACTCGCCGGCGTCACCGGCGATTGTCTATGGACCTGGCAGCCGCGAAAACCGGGCGGCAAGGCAGAGACCAAGAAGCTCGCCTGCAAGAACAAGCTGACCATCGCGCGTGTTCCCTATGCGCTCGACCGCACCCATTCCGGCGTATCGGTGACGGTCAAGCTGCCCGACGGCCACGAACTGGTCGATCGCGAGGTCGTGGTCGAGGATCTCTTCATCGTGGCGCTGGGCGATTCGTTCGCCTCG
>Ga0208080_1001238_pt1 | contig 12646 bp, 14 predicted proteins | sample NGESurdeep092012_3_FD_184476 | JGI IMG/M metagenome (GOLD analysis project Ga0208080, IMG submission 184476) | Arctic peat soil microbial communities from Barrow, Alaska - NGEE Surface sample 210-3 deep-092012 (SPAdes) | ecosystem: Environmental > Terrestrial > Soil > Wetlands > Peat ...
GTCGAGGTGAGCCTCGGCCGCCCGAAGCGGTTCTTCTTGCGCAGCACCGTGATGGAGTTGTTGAGTGACTGCATCACCAGAAGGATGATCACCCGCTCGGACCACTTGCGAGGGACGAGAAGGCGCAGCTGCGCCGGATTGCGGAGCAGCGCCACGAAGAACTGCAGCCACCTGCCGCGCCGGGTGCCGCCGTCGGTCAGGAGCGTGTTGAGCATCCCCATCGAGTTGCTGCCCTTGCCGTAACGCACCGGCTCGATGTGGGTGTTCTCATCCGGATGCCATGACGAGGTGATGGCGACGCCGGAGGTGTAGTCGTACTTGGGTTTGGGGGTGCGCACCCCCAGGATGGCCTCCGAGTTGGTACGCGTGAGGTAGCCCAACCGCGGCGAGATGTCTGGGAGTTCACTGGCCTTCAGCCGGTGCAGAAGCTTCTGCGTGTTGTAGGTGCCTGCCGAGAACACCACGTGGTCGGCGGTGAACGTCCGGCCAGACCGGCCGAACCATCGGCCGGTGTGCTGCGTCTCGACCGCATATCCGCCGCCGCTGAGCGGCCGCACGTTCGTGACCGTGGTGAGCGGGTGCACCTCGGTGCCGTTCTTCTCGGCCAGGGCAAGGTAGTTGGTGGTGAGGGTGTTCTTGGCGCCGTGGCGGCAGCCGGTCATGCACGAGCCGCACTGGATGCAGCCCGTGCGCTCGGGTCCGGCACCTCCGAAGAACGGATCCGGGACGGTCTCGCCGGGCTCCTGCTTTCCGTCGCGACCGAAGAACACGCCCACGGGCGTCATGTGGAACGTGTCCGCCTTGCCGAACTGGTCGGCTAGCCGCTTCATCTCGAGGTCGCTCGGTGTCATCGTCGGGTTGGTGACGACGCCCAGCATCTTCTTTGCCTGTGCGTAGTGCGGCGCAAGTTCGTCACGCCAGTCGGTGATGTGCGCCCATTGCGGGTCGTCGTAGAACGGCTGCAACGGTTCGTACAGCGTGTTCGCGTAGTTCAGCGACCCTCCGCCGACGCCTGCCCCTGCGAGGATCAGGCAGTCCTTCAGCAAGTGGATGCGCTGGATGCCCGTCATGCCGAGCTTGGGTGCCCAGATGAAATCGCGCAGTCTCCACGAGGTCTTGGGCAAGGTGTCGTTCGTGAAGCGTCGACCGGCCTCGAGAACGCCGACGCGGTAGCCCTTCTCGGTCAGGCGAAGGGACGTGACACTTCCACCGAACCCGGAACCGATCACCAGGACGTCGTAGTCGGACACTGTTCTCGTCACCAGCCGTTCGAGCGCCACCGCGCTATTGACTACAGATCAATAAGAGTCTAGCGCCGGGCGGTAGGGACGGCAACGAAGGGACACCTGACCTCAGCGCGCAGGGTGCTCACCGGTGACGATGAAGATCGTCTGACGCGCGACGGAGACCGCGTGGTCGGCGTAGCGCTCGTAGTAGCGGCCCAGCAGCGTCATGTCGATCGCGGCCTCGGTGCCGCGCGACCAGTTCGGTGACAGGACAAGGGTGAACAGTTTGCGCCGCAGCGCGTCCATCGAGTCGTCTTCGGCCTCGATCGCCTGGGCAAGGGCGACGTCGCGCCCGTCGACGACGTCGGCGACCTTGTGGACGAGGGACCTCGCGACCTCACCCATCTGGGAGATCACGTCGTGCGCCTCTGGTGGGACCGCGCTGACGGGATACCGCAGCCGAGCGATCTTGGCGACGTGGCGGGCGAGCGCACCCATCCGTTCCAGGTCGGCGACGAGGTGGATGGTGCTGATCAGCACCCGCAGATCGGTCGCGACCGGCTGCTGCTGAGCGATGAGCTGGAACGAGCGATCCTCGAGCTCCCCGCTCAAGGCATCGATTCGTCGATCGTCCTTCATGACCTGCTCGGCCAACATGATGTTCGCGTCGAGCAACGACTCCGTTGCGCGTTCCATCGCGACGGCAACGAGCTTGGCCATCTCGAGGATGCCCTTACCGATGTCGTCGAGTTCGTCGTGGTATATGTCGCGCATCAGCTCACCTCTCGAGCGGTTTCGTACGTGCGGGTAATAGACGTTGTGTACATCGCTCGTCTACCCGAAGCGCCCGGAGATGTAGTCCTCGGTGCGCTTGTCGCTGGGGTTGGAAAATATCTTCTGGGTCTCGTCCATCTCCACCATCTGGCCCGGCCTGCCGATCCCGGCCAGGTTGAAGAAAGCCGTGCGGTCAGAGACCCGGGCCGCCTGCTGCATGTTGTGCGTCACGATGACGATCGTGTACGTGTCCTTCAGCTCCTGGATGAGGTCCTCGATGGCCAGCGTCGAGATCGGATCGAGGGCCGAGCACGGTTCGTCCATCAACAACACCTGCGGCTCGATGGCGATGGCCCGCGCGATGCACAGCCGCTGCTGCTGGCCTCCCGAGAGTCCGGCTCCCGGCTTGTCGAGGCGATCCTTCACCTCTTCCCACAGGTTCGCCGAGCGCAGCGACTTCTCGGCGACCTCCTCGAGCTGGGACTTCTTTGCGTGTCCGCTCTGGAGCTTGAGACCCGCCACGACGTTGTCGTATATCGACATGGTCGGGAACGGGTTGGGTCGCTGGAACACCATGCCGATGGTGCGTCGGATATCCACCGGGTCGACGGACGGGCCGTAGATGTCGTCTCCGTCGAGCAACACCCTGCCTTCGACGCGCGCGCCGGAGATGACCTCGTGCATGCGGTTCAGGGTGCGCAGCACCGTCGACTTGCCGCAGCCGGACGGGCCGATGAACGCCGTCACGCTGCGCGGCGCGATGTTGATACTCACCTCGCTCACGGCGAGGAACTTGCCGTAGTAGATGTTCACGTCCTGCGTTTCGATCCGCTTGGCCATGGCTACTCGTTCTCCTCGGTCGGCATCAGTTGGCGACCTTGCTCAGGCGGCCGATGAGTCGGGCGATCAGGTTCAACGCCATGACGATCACGATCAGCGTCAGCGCCGCTCCCCATACCCGGTCCACGGCGAAGTTGTGCACGAGGTGCGGCTTTCCGTCTGCACCGAGCAGGTAAGTGCCCTTGTTGCTGAAGTTGATCGCCTCGTCGTTGATCATTGCCGGCAGCGCTCCCTGCGCACCGTTGAACAGATCGGAGTTGAGGCTGGGCGCGTAGCCGACCAGGATCAGCAAGGGCGCCGTCTCGCCGGCGACCCGAGCGATACCGAGCACGATGCCCGTCATGATGCCGGTCAGCGCGGTCGGCAGCACAATCCGAAGGATCGTCTTCCACTTGGGGACGCCGAGCGCGTAGGAGGCCTCGCGCAGCTCGTTCGGCACCAGTCGCAGCATCTCTTCGCTGGTACGGACGATCACCGGGATCATCAGCATCACCAGGGCCAGCGAGACGAGCCACCCGGCGCGCTGGCCGTGGAACGTGCCGATGAAGACGGCGTAGATGAACAGCGCGGCGACGATGGACGGGATCCCGGTCAGGATGTCGACCATGAAGGTCGTCGCCTTGGCCACAGGCCCGCGTCCGTACTCGACGAGGTAGATACCGACCAGCAGGGCGATCGGCACCGAGATCAAGGTGCACAGGCCCACTTGCTCGGCCGTGCCGATGATCGCGTGATAGGCGCCGCCACCGGCGTCGGTGAACGTCAGGTTGCGTTGAGTGTTGGTGAACCACCCGTCGCGCGTGATGGCGTGGATGCCCTTGCTGATCACGGTCCACAACAGCCAGATCAGCGGCACGAGTGCGACCAGGAACGACGCACAGATGAGGACCGTCGCGAGCTTGTTCTTGAGCTTGCGGGCGGCGCTCGTGTGCGTGACGCGCAGGCCCGAGCCGACCGTCGAGCTGATGGTGCTCACGTGAACTCCCTCCGGCGGTTGACGATCGCCCGGGCGGCGGCGTTGACGGCGAACGTCAGCAGGAACAGGACGAGGCCGGCCGAGATGAACGCTCCGGTTTCGGTGGCACCGTTCGCCTCCTGCATGTTCAGACCGATCAGTGAGGCGAAGGTCTGCCCACCGTCGAAGATCGAGAAGCTGAAGGGCGCACCTGAGGGCTTGGACAGGATGAGCATGACGGCGATCGTCTCGCCGAGTGCCCGGCCGAGTCCGAGCATCGCGCCGCTGACGACTCCGGGACGACCGTAGGGCAGCACGGCAAGCCGGATCACCTCCCAGCGAGTGGCCCCGAGTGCCCACGCCGCCTCGACGTTCTCCCGTGGCGTCCGTTCGAACACATCCCGGCTGATCGCGGTGATGATCGGCAAGATCATCACCGCCAGGACCACGGACGCGTCGAAGATCGAGCCGGTCGCGACGCCCTTGTCCTTGAACAGCGGGATGAAACCGAGGTGGTACAGCGCGCGCTGGACGACCTGCAGGTGCGGGGCGAGCACGTAGATGCCCCAGATGCCGTAGATGATCGAGGGAATCGCCGCCAGCAGATCGATGACGTATCCGATCGGGCGGCGTAGCTGTCTGGGCGCGTAATGCGTGATGAACAGCGCGATGCCGATCGCGACCGGCACCGCCATCACCAGCGCGATCAGCGAGCTGATGACTGTGACCCAGAGCAGATCGGCGACGCCGAACTCCAACGGCGCCGCCTGGACCTGAAACCCTCGGGAGAAGAGGAAGTTGGCCTTGTCCTTGCCGATGACGGGGACGGCCTTCGCGATGAGGAAGGCAGCGACGAGACCGATGAGAACGATGATGAAGACGCCCGAACCCGACGTTATCCAGCGGAAGATCCGGTCGCCCATGCGGATCTTCGCCCCCTTGCCCGAGGGCACGACCGCGAGGGCCGGCGTGTCGTCGAGGGTGCTGATGCCGAGCGGTTGCTCCGAGCCGACCACCGGTGGATCGGCGAACGGGTGCGCGGGTGCGGGGTGCACGAAAGGACCCGGTTGGCGGTCGGCCGGGTCCTGCGGGTGCTCGATCATCGTCTCTCGCTCAGGCATATCGGCCGCTCTCCGATCTGGACGAGCAGGCCCGCCGGGCGTCGTGGTCTGACGCCCGGCGGGTAACGCTGCGCATATCGACCTGCTAGCTGATGTTCGCGATCTCAGCCTGAACCTGAGTCTGCACGGCGGCAGGAAGCGCGGCATAACCGAGGTTGTGCACCGCACTCTGTTCGGCTGAACTGGAGATGAAGTTCATGAAGGACTTCACCAGTGCGCCGACCGTCGGGTCGGAGTACTTGCTGCAGACGATCTCGTAGGTGACGAGGACGATCGGGTACGAGCCCGCCGTCTTGGTCGCGTAGTTCAGCTTCAGCGTCAGGTCGCCGGGACCGCTCGGGTTCACCGTCGCGGTGGCGACAGTCTTGCCAACCGTGTCCGAGGTCAGCTCCACTGCTCCGGCGCCGTTGTCGACCTTGGCCTGGCTGAGGTTGTTCTGGATGGCGTAGGACCACTCGACGTATGCGATCGAGCCTTCGGTCGACTGGACGGCGGAGCCGACGAGCTGGTTGCCCTTCTTGCCCTGCCCTGCGCCGCCCCAGGTCTTGCTCGGGGCGATGGTCCACTCGGCCGACGCTGACGCCGCGAGGTAGCGCTCGAAGTTCTGCGTCGTCCCGGACGCGTCGGACCGGTTGAAGACCGTGATCTTCTCCGACGGCAGCGACACCCCTGAGTTGATCGCTGCGATCGCTGCGTCGTTCCATGTCGTGATCTTGCCGAGGAAGATCTTCGCCAGCACGTCGGGAGTGAGCGTCAAGCTGGTGACGCCCTTTACGTTGTAGCCGATCGCGATAGGTCCGGTGACCATCGGCAGGTCGATCGCCTGGCTGCCGCATGCGGTGGTCGCCTTGGCAACCTCGCCCTTGGTCGGATCGAGTGCGGCGTCGGAGCCGGCGAAGTCGACCTGCTTGGCCGTGAAGTCGGTGACGCCCTGACCCGAACCGCCACCGCCGTAGGTGATGGTCGCGCCGGAGCACTTGGTCTGGTAGTCCTTGATCCACTGCGTCATCGCGTTCTGCTGCGCAGTCGAACCGTCGGACTTCAGCGTGCCGGTCTTGCAGTCGGTCGTGCTCGTCGACGAGTTGCCGCCGGCAGGAGTGGTCGATGAACCGCCGGAGTTTTTGCTCGACGAGCCGCAGGCGGCGAGCAGCAGCCCGCTCGCGATGAGTCCGGCTACTACGCCGGCTCGGTACAGCTTCACGGTGAGTTCCCCTTCGTCAGTGACCCTGTCGAACCGCACGCTATGAGCGTGAAATGGCGGCTCGGGGTGGTGAAGGTGAACGGCCGGTGAATGAAGCGGACCGCTTACATGTCCGTAGGTTGTGACCTGGATGACACGCAGCTGAACTGCGGCGTGTCCGGACGCTGCCGCGGCTCCCATTGGGTGTCCACGTCGTAGCTGGTGAACCCGATCCGCTCGTACAGCCGCAGTGCGGGGGCGTTGTCACCGTCGACATAGAGCAACACCCGCGCGCAACCACGCCGCGCCAGGTGGTCGAGGCCGCGGACGAGCAGGGCCGTGCCGAGGTGCAGCCCCTGCGCGGACGGGTCGACCCCGAGCACGTAGACCTCGCCGCTGCCATCGGTGTGGATCTTCGTCCAGTGAAAACCGATCATCCGCCCGGCCCGCTCGGCCACGAGAAACCCCGCCGGGTCGAACCACGCCTCCGCCTCGCGTGCCTCGAGGTCTGCTCGCGTCCATCGTCCCTGCTCCGCGTGGTCGGCGAACGCGGCGGCGTTGACCTGCAGCCACGCCTGCTCGTCACGGCCGGGCTCGAACGCCCGGACGGTGACGCCGTCGGCGACGGAGGCGTCCGGTAGGGGTTGATCGAGCGCTCGGCGAAGCTGGTGCAGCTCGCGCCGCCGGTCGTATCCCCGCGCTGCCAGGATCGCGCCGAGCGGGCTTCGCCGGCCGTGTGACCACACCCGCGCGTGCGAGCCCGACGATTCGGATACATCCAGCAGCGCGGAGATCGACTCCGTGTCACCGACGATCTCGGCCGATCGGCCGTCGAGCTGCGCGTAGCCGACGAGCGTGTCGCCGTCGTAGGCGAGCAGGTGTGAGACATCCGCGGCCGACATGCCCGCGAGCGCCTGATCGGACAAGGGGGGCTCACCGTCCCGCGTCTGGACCGCTGTCGCCAGGGCGCGAACCTGCGCACGAACGTCGGCGTCGAGAGTCGCCGGAGCGGCGATGGATACAGCCATGCCCGCACGTTACCGAGCGGGCCGAATCAGATCGCCGCGTCCGCGTTCGACTCGCTGTCGACGGCCATCTCGACGTCGATCGATCCGCCGCCCACCAGTCGTCGACTCGTGGCGTCGGCCGACGGACGCACGAACTTGTAACCGACGTTGCGGACCGTGCCGATCATGGCCTCGTACTCGGCACCGAGCTTGGCGCGAAGCCGTCGCACGTGTACGTCGACGGTGCGGGTGCCCCCGAAGTAGTCGTACCCCCACACCTCCTGAACCAGGTGCGACCGCGTGAACACGCGTCCGGGGTGCTGCGCCAGGAACTTCAGCAGCTCGAACTCCTTGTACGTCAGATCGAGCGGTGCCCCTGACAGGCGAGCGGTGTACGTGGTCTCGTCGATGGTGAGGTCGCCGATGTCGACCTGCTCGGGCGTTGCGTCGGACATCGCCGCGCGGCGCTCGACCGCAAGGCGAAGGCGCGCGTCCAGCTCGGCCGGTCCGGCGGTGTCGAGGACGATGTCGTCGATGGTCCACTCGGCGCTCATGGCGACGAGCCCGCCTTCGGTGAGGACCGCGATCACCGGAACCTGAACGCCTACGGCACTCAGCACTCGAGTGAACGACCGTGCCGCGGCAAGGTCTCTGCGGGCGTCCACCAGGATGAGGTCACCGAGCGGTCGATCGACGAGTTTGGCCGCATCGAGCGGGAACACGCTCACCCGATGGGCCAGCAGGCCGAGCGCAGGAAGTACTTCGGTGGTCGGCTGACTAGCCGCGGTTAGCAGGACGAGTTCCACGCGCGCCTCCGATATTGGACTACCGACTGGTGGTGCATCGGGAGGCGGCGGCGTTGCCGTACCCGGGTGGGCGGCGCTGCCCGGTGACCGATCCGGTCTGACGACTCTTCGGTGAAGAATACCTGGTGTGCGCCCCACAACCTGCGTCACGCTCGCCACAGTCGACGATGTGCGGCTATCTGCGACCTTTTCGCAGGCCGACGAGGCGGGCTTGGCCGTCGTCGTGGCGCACGGATTCACGGGGTCGTCACGCAATCGAGCCGTCCGGAGGATCACGAATCAGATCGTCGAGGCAGGTGTGTCGGTGCTCGCCATCGACTTTCGCGGTCACGGCCGATCAGCCGGCCTGAGCACCGCCGGTGATCTCGAGGTGCACGACGTGGCGGCGGCGGTCGCCTGGTTGCGGGCCGAGGGATTCAGACGCGTCGCAGTGTTGGGCTGGTCCATGGGGGGCTCGGTCGTGCTTCGCTACGCCGGACTCGGGGGCGACGCCGATGCGGTGGTGAGCGTCAGCTCGCCCGGCATGTGGTTCGAGCGTGGTACGCGCTCCATGCGGGTCGTCCACTGGTTGTGCGAGACGCGCAGCGGCCGACTGTCGTGCCGAGTCCTGCGAGGTACTCGGCTGTCCCCGGCCGGGTGGGTGGAGGTTCCCGAGGCACCTGCCGAGGTGGTCGGACGCATCGCGCCGACCCCGCTGCTCATCGTCCACGGCGACGCCGACCACTACTTCCCGCCACGGCACGTCGAGGCGCTCGCGTCCGCGGCCCCCGACGCGCAGGTGTGGATAGAGGCCGGGATGGGGCACGCCGAGACGGCGACGACACCCGAGCTGCTCGCTCGGATCATCAGCTGGGTGCGCACGGTCATCGAGACCGACCGCGTCTGGGACGATGGCGTTCGTGAGTGAGCAGCCGGCGTCCCGTTCTGCGCGCAGAGGTGCACACGCCGATCCGGCCGTCGACGACGTCGACGCGTCCGCCTCTGACTTGCTGGCCGATCTGGGCGTCGTCCTGGTGGGGGGTGTCGGGTTGCTCCTTGCCGCTCGGACGAGTGCAACCGCCTTGTTGATAGCGATCGCCGTGCTGCAGGCCGCTCTGGCGTTCGCGTGGGTGTTCGGCACGCGCATGCCTGGCCGGGTCGGCGGTCTGTTGATCGCGGCGGCGGCGGCGGGCGGTTCGGACGTTGCTGTCTCGCTATGGCCGCACAGCCGCCTCGGGACCCTCCTGATCGTCTTCGCCCTGGCGGTGCCCTTGATGTTCGTGCATCAGCTCAGCAGAAGCGCGGCCCGCGTCCGCGTCTCCGAGTCGCTCGGCGGCATTGCGATCCTGGTGGGCGCCGAAGCGGCGCTGCCCGCGCTGATGCAGCTCCGGCACGAGCTCGTGCCCGCATCGACGGGTGGTCACATCGTCAGCGGCGTGGTCGCCGCAGCCGCCGGTGCACTCATCGTCGGCTACCTCGTCGACCTCGTCATGCCCGCGCCGCGCATCGATGTGGCCGTGCCGCGAGGGCTCCTGGCGGTCGTCGCATCGGCGGGCTTGGGAGGCTCGATCGGGCACCTGCTCCTCGTCGACGGCGCCCACTTTCAGGGTGCTCGTGGCGCGTTCATCGGGGCGGCGATCGGAGCCCTGATCGCCCTGCTCGCCGTCGCGGCCGCGTTCGTCGAGTTCTCGACCACCGCGTCCGGGGGCGGCGTCGCAGGACGCTTCCGGCCCGTGCTGAGTGGTCTGCTCCCGCTGAGCCTGATCGCGCCGGTGGCGTTCCTGCTCTGCCTGGCTGTCCGTGCCTGACCCGCGGTGAGACCGATGAGTGGCTGTCGAGGCGCGCAGTGACGATCGTCATCCTGTGCGCGCTGGTGATCGTCCTTGTCCTCGCGGTCACCCTCGCCGACCGGATGTGCGCGACCCTGGCAGAGCACAAGGCGTCGGAGTACCTGTCGGAGCCGTTCGGGCACACCCCGACGGTCCGGCTGCACGGAACCCCGTTCCTGACCCAAGCGTTGCGGGGTCGCTATACCGACATCGAAGTGTCCGGCGGCGGCCTGCAGGTCGGCGAGATGGCGGGCGCGACGCTGGATGCCCACCTGTTCAACGCGCTGCTGCCGCCCCGCGAGCTGCTCGGCCGGCGTGCGACGGAGTTGCCGTGCGAGCGAGTCGAGGGCCGAATCGTGCTGCCGTACGGCGAGTTGGCCCGCGTGAGTCGCATTCCGGGCTTGTCGTTGACGTACGAGCGCGATCGTCTCGTCGCCTCCGCGTCGCTGCCGGTGCCGGGCATCAATCAGCTGGCGCGTGTGAGCGGCGAGGCTGAACTCATCCTGGACGGCGGCCTCTGGCTGCGGGTCCGCGGGCTGTCGGTGGCCGGAATCAGCCTGCCGGGCCTCGTCCTCAATCAGCTGATGCCGAGTCTCAACGTGCCGATTCCGCTGCCCGAACTGCCGTACGGCCTACGTCTGGAAGAACTCAAGCCGGTCGCGTCGGGACTCATCGTGTCAGGGTCCGCTGACCAGGTGGTGTTCAAAGCGCCCCACTGACCCGACCGCGGTCACCGCCCTGCCGCGGCGCAGCGGCGATGCCGCGCACCAGCCTCCATGATGACGCGCTTGCGGGCGCCGGTTACTCTGTTGACCCATGGGCATCGCGCTCTGCGCTGTGAGCACTCCGCTCACCTCTCGCCGCACGGTCGACCTGTGCCGTGTGGGCAGCTGCCTGTGTCGCGTGCGCTGACCGGGTAGCCACTACGCTGCCGCGTCTCCAGCTGGCGCGCTCAGCCTGCTTCCCGGTGATCGCTCCGCGTTCCCACCGCCTTGTCGCACTCGTCGCGAGGCGGACAACCACGTCATCCATGACGGAATCTATGAGTTGAGGAGACAGATCATGAGCCGCGCAGACGTGCTCGTCTCGGCCGACTGGGCCGAGAAGAACCTGACAACACCGGGGATTGCGTTCGTCGAAGTCGACGAGGACACCTCGGCCTACGACGGCGGCCACATCGAAGGCGCTGTGAAACTGGACTGGAAGACCGAACTGCAGGACCAGGTGCGGCGCGACTTCGTCAGCAAGGAGCAGTTCGAGCAGTTGCTCTCGAGCAAGGGCATCGCCAACGACGACACCGTCGTCCTGTACGGCGGCAACAACAACTGGTTCGCCGCGTACGCATACTGGTACTTCAAGCTGTACGGCCACGAGGACGTGAAGCTGCTCGACGGTGGCCGCAAGAAGTGGGAGCTCGACGGTCGTGAGCTGTCGAAGGAGCCCGTTTCGCGACCGGCGACGACGTACACCGCAAAGGACCAGGACCTCTCGATCCGGGCGTTCCGCGACGAGGTCCTCCAGGCAATCGGCCAGAAGAACCTGATCGATGTCCGATCGCCTGACGAGTTCTCCGGCAAGTTGCTGGCGCCGGCGCACCTGCCGCAGGAGCAGTCCCAGCGAGGCGGTCACATCCCGACGGCGCTCAACGTGCCGTGGAGCAAGGCCGCCAACGAGGACGGCACCTTCAAGTCCGACGACGACCTGCGTGCGCTGTATGTGCGGGAGGCCGGTTTGGACGAGGGACGCGACACCATCGCCTACTGCCGAATCGGTGAGCGGTCCAGCCACACGTGGTTCGCGCTGCACGAGCTCCTCGGCCAGCAGAATGTCAAGAACTACGACGGGTCGTGGACCGAGTACGGCTCGCTTGTCGGCGTGCCGATCGAAAAGGGCGTGTGACATGTGTGGCGCTCCTGCCCAGACCCCGATCCTTCCGGCCGGCATCGACCTGACGAAGGAGACCGTGATCTACGGCCTCGTGTCCTCGGGCGACGCCCCCGTTCCGGGCGCCTACGTGCGTCTGCTCGACGCCACTGGCGAGTTCACCGCTGAGGTGGTGACGTCGGCGACCGGTGACTTCCGCTTCTTTGCCGCGCCGGGCCAGTGGACCCTGTCGGTGCTGCATCACGACGGCTCGGCCCGCAAGGCGGTTCAGGCTCTCGAGCCCGGCCTCGTCGAGGCGTCGCTGACACTGCAGTAGCTCCACCGCACTAGCTCCACCGCACTAGCTCCACGTCAACCTCCGTGATCAACAGCAGAACCCGGTCGCCACCGTGACCAACTTCTGCTGTTGATCACGGGGAGCGGCGGGTAGATCACGGGGAGCGGCGGCGGTCAGTAGACGAGGGCTTGGGCATCGCGCCTGAGGACCTCATCGACGAAGCTCGCGCTGCCCGCGATCCGCGCGCCGGGCACCAGATCGGCTTCGGTGATGCCGCGGCGCGCGGCGCACTGCGTACACACCGTCAGCGTGCCGCCGACCAGCACCGCGTCGCGCAGCTCGGCGAGCGGGGCCGAATGGGGCAGCTGGAACGCCTCGGCACGTCCGGGCACCGCAAGCCAGCTGGCCTCGCCCGTGAGCCAGAGCGAGACCTCCGCGCCGGCGGCCAGGGCAGTTGCCGCGACGCTGAATGCCTGGGAACAGCGTTCGGCGTCATCTGCGCCGGCTGTGCATTTCACGACGAGAGTTCGACTACTCGAGGAGCTCATCCGGATATCCTGCCTGTCATGGAGACGACCTATCTCGTCATCTTGATCCTGGTGTTCGTCGTGGTTGGCGCGATGTCGCTCGGTGTCCTGGCCAAGCTGTTCGAAGACCGGCAGTAACCGGCCATCGTGAGCGGTGATCAGCCGGCACCCGACACCGACGATCTGCACGCGGGGGCGCCGCTTCACGACGCGCTACTTGCCCTCCTGCCGCTCGTGGGTA
>Ga0208080_1001240_pt1 | contig 12632 bp, 15 predicted proteins | sample NGESurdeep092012_3_FD_184476 | JGI IMG/M metagenome (GOLD analysis project Ga0208080, IMG submission 184476) | Arctic peat soil microbial communities from Barrow, Alaska - NGEE Surface sample 210-3 deep-092012 (SPAdes) | ecosystem: Environmental > Terrestrial > Soil > Wetlands > Peat ...
TTCTCACCCGACCTCGTTCGCCAGTTCAATACCAACTTCCGTCTCGTCTCAGCCGAGGACCACGCCTACGTCTTCGCTCGCATCAATTGATCAGGATAGTGGCGCTGTCATAGAGCTTCTGTAGGATTTCGCGCAGTTCGCCACGCAGTTCGCCAGCTGAGGGAAGCTATCCAGAGGCCTGACAAAACACCTTCACCTGAACCACGAATAGTGGAACAAGGGCACCGTCTGGAGGGTCTCAGCCGCCGCGACCTGGCGGTATTTCGAAATCGTGGTAAGACCCATCCGCGACTTGGTGATGAATTGGTTTCGGCCCACTGCGAGCACGGGCGGTCGCACGTGTGGTGCCCTTCGACCTCGGTCGAAGGGCACCACACCTTTTCAAGTTACGGGGAGCAGAGCACCCAGGCCGTGATTGTCACCGCCCCATTGCCACTTACCGTGTCGATGACCGTCGCGGTCCAGTAGGTGGTCGATCCTGGCGCTGAAGAGGCTAACGCTCCGCGAGCAGAACCTCCCTGCACGATAGTCGCTCCACCACCGAGTGCAAACTTGCCAGTAGCGCAGGTTGCTGTGGCTGCTGTACTGACGGTTCCGACGGCAGCACCACTGGCGAGTTGGGCTGTAACCGTCCCCTGAACGAGGGTAGTGCCACTGAGGAGACCGGTAGCACCAGTTGCACCCGTGGCGCCAGTCGCACCCGTGGCACCGACACCAGTTGCACCCGTGGCACCGGTGGCACCGACACCAGTTGCACCCGTGGCACCGGTGGCACCCTGAGCGCCCGTGGCACCCTGAGCGCCCGTGGCACCCGTGGCTCCGATGGAACCGCCGGCCCCGTTGGTGCCGCTGGCCCCGGTGGCTCCGCCGGCCCCGTTGGTGCCGCTGGCCCCGGTGGCTCCGGCTGCTCCGATGTCACCCTGAGGCCCTGTCGGACCGACAGCACCAGTCGCACCTGTGGCACCTGTGGCGCCGTTCGTGCCGCTGGCCCCGGTCTCGCCGACAGCACCCGTGGCACCGTTCGTGCCGCTGGCGCCGGTCTCGCCGACAGCACCCGTGGCGCCGTTCGTGCCGCTGGCCCCGGTCTCGCCGACAGCACCCGTGGCGCCGATGGCGCCGGTCTCGCCGACAGCACCCGTGGCACCGTTCGTGCCGCTGGCCCCGGTCTCGCCGACAGCACCCGTGGCGCCGTTCGTGCCGCTGGCCCCGGTCTCGCCGACAGCACCCGTGGCACCGTTCGTGCCGCTGGCACCGTTGGTCCCGGTGGCGCCGGTGGCACCCGTGGCGCCGATGGCACCGTTCGTGCCGCTGGCCCCGGTCGCACCCGTCGGACCGACAGCGCCGGTAGCACCCTTAGCGCCGGTAGCACCCATGGCGCCGGTAGCCCCCGTGGCGCCTGTAGCACCCGTGGCACCTTTTTGGTTCCAGGTGATCGGGAGTTCGCCCTTGTTGCACGTCTGGATGGTGAAGTCGATCAGGCGAATCGTGCCATCCTTCGTCGCATAGCAGGCCGAGATCACACCGGTTGTACTGTCAGGAATCGCAGCATTCGCGAAAGGAGCCCCCAGCAAGGCAAGGCCTCCGACGGAGGCGGCGATCTTCACTGACCGGCGACGGAAAACATCTGCTTTGAAAGCGGCCACAATTATCTCCTTGGTTACGGCCGCACACGAGCGACCCGGCGTGTGCTGAGTGAAGGCAATGGATCGCTAGAGCGCCGGATTCGCCGCGAGACCCCCCGCCATACCTCCGACGGATCCACACGTTGCTCGTCACCGATGTTCGTCCCCGATGCTCGGGGAGTGGCGCAAGTATAGGCCCCTCCCGAACCGCGGTCTAGTACGTCATTTGCATGAGCGAAGATGTCCCTTTTGTCAGCTCTTGACGCGGTTCGGGCGTAACTCATAGTTCGTATCGTTCTGTCGATTTCGGCCGTGGTAGCTCCGTCTACCGTGACCACCCGAGGTGGTGGATGTTCCTGTGCTGGCGTTATTGCCTCGGATCAACAGCCAAGCCGGCGGCGATTTTCGGCGTACAGATGCTGCCCGTCCAGCAGAGGCGAGGCGACCACCGGCAGCAAACCGGGCCGCATCGAAGAACGGGGCGAACTCCAGCACTCTGCTCCCACGATAAACCTCTCGGGGGAAGTTTCTGGTGGGTGCTTTGGCTTGCTTCTGGGTACGACCTGGGGAGGGGACGAGGGTGGCCGCACTTAGCTCGACAAGGCCGCCCACCAACCAAGTACCTCTTCGCCACGTGCACAACTCATAGCTGGTGGATGACGCCGACACTGAGCAAGGTCGAGTACCCGCACAACGCCATACGGCGGCAGATCCTTCAGGATGAGGAAGCTGTGACATTGACGGCACGGAATGCCGAGCGGCTGGCCGTCATGATCCAGCAACGGAGTAGTGGCATGACTCTGAAAGCGATCGGGCAAGAACATGGGATCACGCGCCAGCGGGTGCGGCAGATCCTCACGGAATACGACAAGGACTACGACGGGCATCAGGTCTTCCGGTCGAGGCACGAGGCGCACCTCGAGAAGATCAGACACCAGGCAAGCGAGAACCCACTGGCCCTGCTGAGTTCGCTCGGGAAGCGCCCATCGGTCGAGGAGGCGATCGGCCAGGCCGGGGCGCTCCGCCACACGCGGCTCGGAATACGTAGTGCGAGGACACCCCCCAGGTCCAGGGAACTCATCATTGAGGACCTGCAGGACGCGGCCCGTCGTTCCGCAAAGCGGTACCTGTCATCGATCGAATACGACAAACATCGGCGGCCAGCATCGTTGGCGTCGAACCGTATCCAGGCGGTTTTCGGCTCTTGGAAGAATGCGACCAACATGGCCGGCTTGAAGATGGGCCACGTATGGCGCGGCGGCCACGGCCGGCGATGGACCGACGACGACCTTCGAGAGTGGGTCATTAGGTTCGTTGATGAAGTACCAAGTCTGACAACGAGCGCACTGACAGAATGGCTTCAGACGCCGGATGGTTCCCCGTCAGCTAGCCTCATTAAGGTGCGCCTCGGCTGGTGGACAGAGGTCCGCCAGGCTGCGATGGCGACATCAGCAGCTCGACGAATCGCTGAGCCTCGAGGTCAAGAATCGTGAACTGCGGCAGCGGTGGTCGTGGCTTCAGCGAGGGCGAAGGGGGCAGCTGCTGCCGCCGCTGCTCCACCGCCTGAGCCACCCGCAGCGAGCGTGTACTACGCCAACTGCACAGCGGTTCGTGCGGCTGGTGTCACCCCGATCTACCGCGGCCAGCCTGGCTACGCCAGCAAGCTCGACCGCGACAATGACGGCATCGCCTGCGAATGACGGCTCACGGGCACGACCTGAGGATTGCAGCCTCTGCTCCGCAGTAAACAGTCTATTTACTGCCGCGAACTGGTACCCTCAGAGCGCAGCCAGGCACGGGCCGGCCCCGTGCCCGCGCGCCTCGCGCGCACGTTTACCGCGACGACCCTCTGGAGGACAACACGGATGGCGACCAAACGAGCGTTGACTTCAGTCCCGCAGGCCGGGGTCGGTACCTCATGGACCACGGCGACGGAGTCTTTCCTGCGCCGCGACCTGGCCTCAGGCACCCGCCGGGTCTACCGGCTCACGCTGGAGGCGGTGGGGCGGCACCTGGACAGCCCCATGCTGGTCGATATCACCAGCGCCAGCCTGGGACGTGCCGTGTCCATGGCCTACCCCAGCGCGTCGCCCGCGACCTGGAACCGGGTGGTGGCAACGCTGCGGTCGTTCACTTCCTACGCAATGCGTCAGGGGTGGCTGGATCATGAGGTGACCCAGGGGCTGGAGCGTCGTCACGTGCCCGAGGACCACACTCGGTCCATGCCCCATGACGAGCTGGACCGGCTGTTCACCCGTCGTGACGTCAGTCTGCGCGATCGTTGCTTATGGCGGCTGCTGTATGAGACGGGGGCCCGGGCCAACGAGGTCCTCAACCTGGACGTCGAAGACGTCGACCTGGACAACAAGCGGGCTTACACCGTCCGCAAGGGCGGGGACCGCGACATGCTTCATTTCCAGACCGGGTCAGCCAGACTGTTGCCGAAGATCATCAGCGGGCGCACCAGCGGACCGTTGTTCCTGTCGGAGACCGTCTCGGCCGGCTCGCGGGCGCCGGCCGCGCTGGATCTCGATTCCACCACGGGCAGGGCTCGGCTGTCCTACCGCCGGGCTGCGGAAATCTTCTCCGCAGCAGCCCCCGGACGGACCCTGCACCAGCTGCGGCATTCGGCGATCACCCACCTCGCCGAGGCTGGGGTACCGCTGCCCTTGTTGATGGCCAAGTCGCGGCACGCGTCGCTTCGCACTCTCCAGCGTTACGCCAGGCCAAGTGTTGACGCGGTCGCCGCACTGACCGCTGCTCACGACCCGGCTCGTCGGAGATGACACCAGGCTCGTCTGGGTGAGATGGGCACCGCTCGGCCCAGATCGAAGGGAAAACATCGTCTGACAACGGGCGTTCTCAGACGATGTTTTCGCTCATGGACATCGTGATGCCAGTGGACATGACGATCGCGGCCGGGCGAGCCCCTGGCGAATGACCATGGCGTAGCCGTCTAACTGCTAAATGGGCGGCGGTGTCTCAGGAATTCACCATCGTCGTCGATGCACTCGACAGCAAAGGCAAGGAGGTCGCTGACACCTTCGCCGCGACAACCAGCGATGAGATCGTGGCAACGGTCGTCGCCGAGGCTGATGGCAAGACCTTCACCATCGTTGCCGGCCTTCCAGGCAGCGCCGTGATCAGCGTGTCGGACGGGACGATCGTGGTTACCGAGGCCGTGGATGTGGTCGCTGGTGTCGCCGCGACCATCAGCATCGTCGAGGGTGCTGTCGTCGCGCAGTAGTCCCGCTTGCCAACGAAGCCCGCACCCTTGGAGATGGGTGCGGGCTTCGTTGCTTGTCAACGCCGGCTGTGGACCAGCGGCAGGATGCGAGCAGAAATCCAAAAATTGAACCGGGTCCCATAATGGCGCTCCGCGCCATTTAATCGCTTCGCTCACCGCTCTAAAGCCGCGGTGGCTTCCGTCGGCTGCGCCTCCGGGTCTCTTGCGAGGGAAATTCTTCTGGACTGAGCAAGTGGATGCGGCGGGACTAGCAGCTGGACTAGCTGCGTGCGCACCCTACCCGCGCGAGGGAGCTGGAGAGGAGCTGATGAACAAGTGCCCGTAAGCTGATGAACAAGTGCCCGTAAGCGCGACGCGGCTCTATGATCCAGTAAGCACGTCCTCAGCGACAGGATCCCGGCCAACTGGATGTGATCTACGTCTCATTCGCCGAACGGTGGCAAATAACACCGATTTTGGCTGTCAACGTCCGTTGCAACCCGACTTTGTTCAGTCCAGGGCCGACTCGCCGGCTCGGAGCAGTGCCTCGTTGATCCGCGTCAGAACCTTCGGTGAGATGGCGAAGGCATGCATGAGGTCAGAACCTTCGGTGAGATGGCGAAGGCATGCATGAGGTTGACCGGAGTCAGGATTCGGAGCCGGCCCGTGTCAGTGATGCCGCCATCGACGACTTGACGGTCAGGCGGTTGGGCAGCTTCAGGTCAGTGATTGGACCGCCAAGAACTTCTCGGTGGCAGTGTCGTCGGACAGGAAACGGAGTCGCAGCGCGCGGTAGAACTTCTGCACCCCACCCGGCTTGCTGCTGTCTTTGAAGTGCCGGGTTGCCACCTGCGCAACGGTCAACTCGCCTGTGATGCCATCAACGGGGACTCTCACGGCCTTCCTCCCACTCTTCAGGTACTTCGTCAGGGACATCGCAGAACGTTGAGGTCTTGCATGTGTCGCCTCGGCCGGCATAACTGGCAGTCTGGCAACTACTGGGAAAGGGTCGGACGATGCGACACACGGACGCTGGTGACGCTGCTCGCCAGGAAGTCTTGACGTTTCTGCAGACCTTCAGGGATGAGAGGGGCTACCTGCCGCTCATCAATGAGATCGCTCGCGGAACCCAGATGTATCGCAACAACGTGAAATTCCACCTTGAGCGGCTTCGTGAGCTCGGGAAGGTGGACTTCGTCTCCGATACCGACGAGAGTCATGACTCGTCCAAGACTCTGCGGGCGATGGGTTCCGTCGATGCGCCGATGGATCCGCGCGGTTCGATCTGCAAAGATCTGCCGCCGGTCCAGTTGCCGGCTCGTGCCGAACCAGTTGGCCGGCACACTCTAACGCCGAGCCCGAGCCCGAGCCCAGCCCGCGCGCCTGCCGACCCAAACAGGGCTGAACAGCTCCTCGGAGCCATCCAGCAGGGGGCACTGCGGCCTACGCTGCGAAATGGGCGACGCTCACAGTCCCAGCCAGCAAGGCCGCCACCCCCGCAAGGGGGTAGCGGCCTGTGCGGTGTTGGCTGCTAGCTGCGGACCAGGTTCACGACCGTGAATCCTGCAGCAGCGATCGTGACCCTGTTGGAGTGACCGAACACGAATCCGTCACCAGCCACGGCAAACGGCTTGCCAGTGGAGTCAAACGCCCGCTGCTCCAGCACGAACCCCTTCGGTACGTCGATCGTGCGCGTACTCGTGGTGGTTGTCGAGCTGATGTACAACGTGGAGTCCCCAGCCGGCCCAGTGACCGCGACTGTGGAGATCAGCGGCTGGATCAACAGTGAATCCACAGCGGCTGCGCCGTTGCTGGTGCCAACCACGGCCGTAGCACCGGCCGGCAGGGTCCGCGCCAAGGTGAACGGGAAGAGCTTGCCCGGAGCCGCGGCGATACCTGTGGCCCCCGCCCCGCCGTTGGGAGTGCTACCCAGCTGCACGTTCCCGGCCGTCCAAACCGTGCTTCCGGCCGGTGCCACGCCCTGGTTCACTACCGGATACAGATTCCGGACCTGGTCGGACGGCGCAACCGGGATGCTCACGCTTGCTCCGGCGTTCAGCGCAACGTAGGAACTGGAGGACCATTGGGCCGCACCGGTCCAGGTCGAAGCGGGTGTGACCAGTGAGCCGTTGCCGGTGATGGTGCCCGAGTTGGCATCGACGACGCTCAGCCCGTTGACCCCGACCGTCTTGTTGATGCCCAGGGCCTCGGCCTTCAGCGCCGGGTTCGCGTCCAGGGCCTCCATGGTGAGCAGGGTGTGGATGGTGGACTCGGCACCGGAGTTCAGGTTGACGTTGCCGCCGGGGTCGATACCGTCGATGGCGTCACCGGTGGCCGGGTTGTAGGCCGGCTTGCCACTGGGGTTGGCACCGAAGAACCAGGCAGTGGTTATCGCGGCCAGGTGCAGCAGTCCGGGAGCGTTGGCCGCCTTCGCGGTCGCCACCAGGCCTTCCACGCGGCAGTCCACGCCGTAGGCGATCTGCGAGTCGTTCGGGGTCGGTGTCCACTGGTTGATCGGTCCGCCGGCAGCCAGCAGCTGCGGGGTGAACTGGGCCATGTCCTTGACTGCGGCGGTGAGCAGGTCAGGGCGCCCCAACGAGGTGGCGGCAGCCGAGAGCGCGGCCGGGGCCATCCCGCCCCAGGCGTGCCAGTCCGTCTGTGACTGGGTCCACGGCAAGATGGCGCCGAAGGGCCACTGGTTGACCGACCCCGAGGACATCAGGGCGATTCCCTGGCTGTACTCAGTCAGTGCGGTGGTGACCACAGCATCAGTCGGAGCGGCTGTGTGGTAAGCGGCGAGCCCCAGCACGGCCTCGCCCGAGGCGTCCGCCCCGTCGTTGAGCAGCCAGGCCGGTACCTTGACGCCGGTCGCCACGTCATAGGTGCCGTACTTGGACAGCGACTGCTTCTTCAGGGAGGCGACGGCAAGGTGAAGCCGGTCCTGCAGGAAAGAGGCGAACGCAGGGTCGGTCTTCTTGAAGTCGGCGTATCCCTCCCCCAGCGCCCACACGGTGCGTGCCAGCCAGTAGGACTCGGCCGAGTCACTGGGGTTGGGCAGGTCGATGGGGGTGGCGCTGGGGTTCAGGGTGCCGTCCGACTGCTGCCAGAGCACGACGTTGCCCACGTTGGGGCCGGAACTGTCCTGCAGATAGGTCAAGGAACGCAGCGTCTCAAAGGCATGCTCCCTACTGGCCGCACTCCCGGTCTGCTGCCAGTCCCGCAGGTAGACCACCGCCGTGCGGGCGATGTCGTCCGCGTCGAACGCGCCCTGACCGTAGTAGGTGACACCGCCCGGGCCCACGCGGGGGTCCCCGCCGCCGACCCGCGTGTAGTTGTCATAGGAGTTGTAGTTCGCGTAGACCCAGGGGGCCTGCGCGGTGGGCTGGGTGGCCTCCTGGTAGGTGGTGTGGTGGGCCACCGGGCGCAACGGGACCGTGCCCAGCAGGAAGTTCAGGTGAGACAGGTTGGTCAAGCGCGCCGTCGCAGACGGCACACTGGGCGCCACCGGCGCCACGGGTGCTGCGGGTGCCGATGTCGCCGATGCCACTGCACCAACTGCCAGGAACATCGACAACCCCGCCACCAACGCCACGGGTCTTGAAATCAGTTTGGACCGAAGATCGGTTCTACTCATCAAACTCACCTGGTTCGTGCACTTGTCTGACCGTCAGATGTCACTCGTGTGCGGCCAAATCAGTTGAATGCCGAGTCCGTCCTGGGTCGAACGGCCTCCGTGCCTCCGATCTTTGTCTCTGAGCAAGAATACGCCAGTACCACGAGGCTGTCTCTGGTCATCGCAGAAGCAGCCATGGCTGTTGGCGCTAGAAATGGGTTACGCAATAAGGTCGCTCTCGGTGAGCGAGCAGGGCGTCAAGCAAGTCGAGAGTGGCCGGGGACTTGGCGGCGACCTGGCCCGTCCGAGCGAGAGTGTCTACTCTGACCCCGCCCAGGTACAGCGAACCCAGAGCAGACACGTCCATTGACACGTCAGACGGTGCATTCTTGGAGTTGTCCGCCGTCACTGTGGCCGTTCCACCGCGCACCGACAGCGCGTAGACCCCATCGGCAATAGCCAGGGGATCTGAAACGGCAATCCGCACATCACCGTCGGACTCATAGCGAGGATGTCTCGCACTCTTCGGCTCCTGTGATGGCCACTGATGTCTCCGACATCCTGACGGCCGAGATGCTGCAGATTTACTCGTGCTTTGCCCATCTGCTCGTGCGTGCACCATTTGCCCAGCCCGCCAATCTTTGGCAGCGCCCCCCGGTTAGGTTCCAGTTCCCTCTTCGGAAGAAGGTCACATACGGGACCCTGTCTTTCACGATGAATCGTGCGCGCAGTTTTGAACCACTCCAATCTGCGTTGAATTTGGCGCCGATGACCTTCGGCCGGCACCTCGAGGCCGAAGTTGAACGGGTCGAAAATCTGTCAACGTCCGTTCACAGGCGAGAAAATGGCAACGGGCGTTCCGGGGCCGGCCGAATCCGCGCCAGCCGCGAGGCGGAGCGGATCTGACAACGCCCGTTGGCAGAGGACTTATTCTGTGGCGTTGCGGAGGTGGATCCTGCCTGACAGCACGCACGCCGCCGGCGTGACAGGGTGCCCAGGGAAGGCAAGTCACGTCGACCGCGACATGAAGGCCGCTCGCTGCGGTATGTCCGCGGCCCAACTCTGGCGGGTCGATCATGTCGCCATAGCCGGCAACATTGAGCGGACAGTCGAACAGTGACCTGCCGGCGCGGCAGGCGAGCGGATGCTGAATCACGAACCCGACCTTGCGGAACTCGATCTGGTGCGGCTCGTCCGCGGTGATCCGTAACGTGGCGGCGATCCATGGTGTCCGAGGCCCACGCCGAACATGTGGCCGGTTGACCGCTGCCGTCGTCGACGTGACCTCCGCGCGAGACCGGCGCACGCCCGAGGTCCCGGAAAGAGGGAGGAACTCGCTCCGGCAAGGCTACCGGGCGTGGACGTAGACGTACGTCCGTGAGGTGTTGTAGACGAGCTGGAAGCGGGCCGTGAAGTACGCCTCGAGCTCCGAGGTCCAGGGCAGGTAGCTGCTGAAGGGCACGCCCAGGACCACGAAGTCGCTGGCGTCGAAGTAGCCCCTCCACTGCTCGACGTACGCCGCAGGGGGTGGCAGTTTCTGGCGGGGAGGCGGGTCGGCGGGATCGGCGGCCAGGTAGCTGCCGTAAGGGTCGGTGACCGGGGGACAGCCTGATCGCGCCGAGGTGAAGCGGTTCGCCAGGAGCACCCGGTCGGGCTGGTCGAAGACCACGCACGATCCGATGGGGACGATGGCCGCCACGACGTCGCTGTCGTCGTAGGCACCGGCGAGGTAGGCGTCGTCGGCCTTCACCTGCTGATGGACAGCGAGGGCGATCACGGCGAGCCCGACTAGGAAGGCCCCGCGCTGTGCGCCGCGACCCGAGCCTGCCTGACCGAGGCGCATCAGCGCGATCCGCAGCCCACCCGCGGTCCTGGCAAGGACAGCGACAGCGAGCAGTGCGACGTAGACGCCGGGTTGGTAGGCGTAGTAGGGGTAGAACTCCGAGGGGATCAGGAGGGCTCCGACCGTCACGGGGACCGCTCCAATGAGGAACCACTCCTCCCTCATCAGCTGGCCTCTGGTCAACGCGATCACCAGCAGGGTGGCTAGGGTCAGGACGAGAAGCGTCATCGAGCCCGCCAACGGGTGCAGCGGCGGTCCCTGGAGCGACCGGATGCCGGTCATGCCGTCCAGGCGCTGAGGGGTGGTCAGGGCGTCGATCGTGCCGGCTGCCCGCTGGGCCTGCACCAGGAAGATGTCGTAGACGAACTGACGTGGTGAGGCGACCAAAAAGGGCAGAACCGGCACCAGGGTCCCGACGGCCACGGCTGGGACGACGCGCCGCAGCAGGACCCGTGCGTGGGGGAGGCAGGCGAGCAGCAGTCCGGCGAGCGGGAAGAGCGCCCACAGCTTGACCGTGACGGTCAGACCCAGAATCGCCCCCCCGACGAGCAGGCGCCCGGAGCCCAGGCCGTGGTCCGGCCGCCTCAGGGCCCGGAGAACGAGCTGCGAGCCCAGGAGCGTCCCGAGCACGACGAAGGGCTCGAGCTTCAGGCTTACATCCGCCTCGGCCGAGAACGGGAAGGCCGCCACGGCACCGCCGGCCAGCACAGCCGCGGCACGGCCCCGGGGGCGGAGCAAGGACGCTGCGAGCCCTGCGTTCGCTGCTGTGACGACCAGGACTAGCAGGCGGGCGACGACGAGCGCCGGGGCGAGGCCGACGAGACTGCCGAGCGCGGCGAGCGGCGCCATGATGACCGTGATGCCCGGCGGCTGCAGGAAGACGAAGTCCCTGTACGGCAGGGACCCGTGGACGAGCCTCACGGCCGCACCGAGGTAAATGGCGTCGTCCTCGTCGTACGCCGACATCCCGAAGAGCACGTGGGGCAGGAGCAGGCGCCGAACGCCCAGCACGAGAGCCAGCAGAACGGGCAGCACGATCGGTGCCACCCTGACCGCCCGGTCCCTGACGACCACCGAGCGCGGGCGCTCGTCGGGCGCCAGTGCCACCGTCACCGGGGAGAGCCCAGCACAGAGCGGTAGTCCTCCAGGGTCAGAGCGCCGACCGCGTCCCACCCGAAGGACGACACCGCGCGCTCCCGCCCGGCCCGTCCGAGGGCCGCCGCCCGTGCAGGGTCCTCGAGCAGCGACACGACGACCCGCGACAGCGAGGGCTCGAAGCCCTCGCCGAGGTCGACCAGCAGCCCGGTCTGCCCGTCCAGGACGACCTCGGGGATGCCGCCCACGGAGGCGACCAGGTCGTCGTCGTAGGAAGGGAGGAGGAAGCCGAAGGCGAGCTTGCGAAACGCGCATGCGACTGCGAGCGGCCTTCCGTGCAGGTGACGACCACGCTGCAGCCGAAGCTCGTAGAGGTCGCCCGTCACGGCCACAGCCTAGGCCACTCGAAGGCACTCTGGTGAGTAGCCGGGGGGAATCTCGCCCCCCGGCTCTCGTAGAGTGAAGTAGGCCGCCGGCGAGGTGCCCGTGGTTCGGGTCCTTTTCCGTCGGCCCCTTCCCGAACCGTGCTGGCGAGCTTTCCCCGCACACGGCTCTCCAGTGATCGGATGACGTCCAGCACCGTTTCGGCACTCTGCATTACGCATACCTCCCATCGCTGGACATCGTGATCACCTGTGCCCCTTTGCCCTGTGCTCCGGCTTTCCCGGGCTCCTCGGCGGGTCGTTGCTCCCGCGACTACTACGGGCACTCCGTCGCCATAGGGCTCGCGCCCCGTAGGCGATCCCGCGGTACGTCTTCGTCATACGTGTCGAGCACGACGTAGGCCGCCCACTCATCCCCTTGACCACCCTCGCTGGGCGGTGCTCCGCGCCACGGAAGTTGCCCGGTCTCACGGTTCATGCCCGGGCATGGCGCGGCGTCGGTTACAGGCGTCATTCCGACGGGTGCGTCACTTTCACCACTGGGGATTGGGCTTCAAACAATCCAGCCTTGGCCATATCGCGCGGGTCTTGCGGCACGACGCCCCTGAACGCCTTCGAGACGGCCACCGCTTTCTCGGCATGCTGTTGTCCCCTTCCGCTTTCGCTTCCAGGTAAGCCGAGCGACCCAAGAACCTCCTTCCGAGTTCCTCCCGACTGCGTCGGGGATACAACGAAGCGCCTCACGGCGCACACCGTACGTGACAGTCTCCCGTCATACGGCTCCCACAGGTCGACCTGGGGTAGGCGGGAGCAGATGCCAGTGGGCGAAGAGTCTTGGCTGGTGCTGACG
>Ga0208080_1001242_pt1 | contig 12625 bp, 15 predicted proteins | sample NGESurdeep092012_3_FD_184476 | JGI IMG/M metagenome (GOLD analysis project Ga0208080, IMG submission 184476) | Arctic peat soil microbial communities from Barrow, Alaska - NGEE Surface sample 210-3 deep-092012 (SPAdes) | ecosystem: Environmental > Terrestrial > Soil > Wetlands > Peat ...
AGCCGTCGACCACGCAGCCGATCGCCGCCCCGTGGCTCTCGCCGAAGCTGGTGAACCGGAAAAGATGGCCGAACGTATTGAACGACATAGGACTTCCGCTAGTCCGAGGTTTGGTAGCCCGCGCCTCCGCGGCGGTCAAATAAGCGCCAAAGCGACGCGGATTCACGCGCGCTGCGCGTCGTGGATCAATCGCCAGACGCGCACGAAATGCCAGGTAAGCTACGGAAAAACAAGCGGTTTTCAATTTTTCAGTGTGCGGCGCCAACCGCCATCAAGCGTAACGTGTGAGCCGGTCGTCCTTAAACACATAGACCACGCCTTGCGCGATATCGACGAGCGGGGCGGCCGCCGGCTTGGCGATGCCGAAAAGAGCGATCAGCCCGCGCGCGGTGCCGCCATGGGCGGTCGCCACCGTATCGCGTGCAAGGCTTGCGTACCATTCGCCCATGCGCGCCGACATCGTCTCGTAGCTCTCCCCGTTTGGCGGCAAGAAATGCCACTTGTCGTGCTCACGCGCGGCGATGCCTTGCGGATCGCGCGTATGCAGTTGCGCGATTGTGAAGCCCTCCCAATCGCCGAAGGAGATTTCGGCAAGCTGCGGCTCGACCCGGTAGCCGTCGGCCGGCAGACCGAGCGCCGACCGCACCAATTCCATGGTCTGGCAGGCGCGCCCGAGCGGGCTCGATACGTAGTCGAGATCGGCCGGATCGCGGTCGTCGCGCGCGAACAGGTCGCGCAGGATGTCGCCGCAATGGCTGCCTTGCGCGCGGCCGCGCGCATTGAGCGGGATGTCGCAACGGCCTTGCAGGCGGCCGGCGACGTTCCAGTCGGTTTCTCCGTGACGGATGTAATAGACGGTCGGCCGCGGCATTGCCGATGCGGTTAGTTAGTTACATTGCGCATGATCTTTTCCGAAAACCGGTTCCCACTTTTCGGGATCATGCGCTATTCGACCGTGAAGTCCGGCGCGTCGGGGTGCTTGATGCCGACGATGTGGTAGCCGGCATCGACGTGGTGCACTTCGCCGGTGACCCCGCTTGCCATGTCCGACAGAAAATAAACGCCGGTCTTGCCGACATCCTCCAGCGTCACATTGCGCCGCAGCGGCGTGTTGTATTCGTTCCACTTCAGGATGTAGCGGAAATCGCCGATGCCGGAAGCAGCCAGCGTCTTGATCGGCCCGGATGAGATGGCGTTGACGCGGATATTCTTGACGCCGAGATCGGCGGCGAGATAGCGCACCGAGGACTCAAGCGCCGCTTTGGCCAGCCCCATCACATTGTAATGCGGCATCCACTTCTCGGCGCCGTAGTAGGTCAGCGTCAGCAGCGAGCCGCCATTCGTCATCAGCTTCTCGGCGCGCTGGGCGATGGCGGTGAACGAGTAACAACTCACAACCATGGTCTTGATGAAATTGTCTTCGGTGATGTCGACGTAGCGGCCGTCGAGCTGATCCTTGTCGGAAAAGGCGATCGCGTGCAGCACGAAATCGAGCGAGCCCCAAGCCGACTGCACAGCTGCGAACACCGCATCCATGCTCGCCGGATCGGTAACGTCGCAATGGCCGACCACCAGGCCGTCCACCTCCTCGGCCAGCGGCTCCACGCGCTTTTTCAGCGCCTCGCCCTGGTAGGTGAAGGCGAGATCGGCGCCATGCTCGCGGCAGGCTTTCGCGATGCCCCAGGCGATCGAGCGGTTGTTGGCCACGCCCATGATCAACCCGCGCTTGCCGCGCATCAGACCTGAAGTTTCCGCCATTACCTTCCCCGTCTCGCCGGTAAGCGCCGGCCGCCTTCGTATGGCATAGGGTCATGGGGTCATCAAGCAAAGCGGCTGCTTCGATCGGCCTTCTTCGTTAATTCAATTCGTTTCCGGGAATATGATCGGGATTGAGGGGTTTTTTCTAGCAGTTGACGACGCCGGAGGTCGGATATCGTAGATTCGGTTCCGAGCTCGGTGTGCGGTTCGAGAAGGGGGCAGGCTTGGCCACGTTCCGGCAAAACGTTGAGGCGACGATCCCGGCGCTGCGGCGGTATGCCCGCGCGCTGACGCGGGATTCCGACATCGCCGACGATCTGGTTCAGGACACGTTGGTGCGGGCGCTGCGCTCGGAGCATCTGTTCCATGGCGGCGACGTGCGCAGCTGGCTGTACACGATCCTCACCAATCTCAACCGCAACCGGCGGCGCTCGCTGGCGCGGCGGCCGATGCTGTTGTCGATCGAGGACAACGACGCTCCGGACCTGGCCGGTCCGGAAGCGGGCGGCCGCGACATCGAACGCGCGCTCGCCACGCTGGTCGAGGACCAGCGCCATGCCTTGCTGCTGGTGGTGCTGGAAGGCCTCAGCTATCGCGAAGTCGCGGAAGTACAAGGCGTGCCGATCGGTACCGTGATGTCGCGTCTGGCGCGTGCGCGCGTACAGATCAAAAACTATCTCGACGGCGAGCGCCCGACGCTTCGCCGCGTGAAATAACGGAGAAGGTGACCCCATGATCGATCGCGATTCACCCGTGACCGATGAAGAGTTGCACGCTTTTGTCGACGGCGAATTGCCGGCCGACCGCAAGGAGGCCGTCGCCGCTTGGCTTGCCACGCATCCCGACGATGCCGCGCTGGTCGGCGCTTGGCGCTCGCAGGCCGACAGCATCCGCGCGCGCTACGGCGCGGTCGCCGACGAGCCGGTGCCTGAGCGGCTCAAGCTCGACCAGGTGATGCGGCGCGAGCGCGCGAGCGGGCGGTCGTGGGCGGCGATGGCCACCGCCGCCGCGATCGTTGCATTCGTGATTGGCGGCGCCGCCGGCTGGATGGCGCGCGGCGCCTCGGCCACGGCGCCCACCAGCTTCGACACGTTCACCGCCGAAGCGCTCGATGCCTACAAGCTCTACGTGGTCGAGGTGCGTCATCCGGTCGAGGTGCCGGGCAGCGAGCGCCCGCACATGACGCAATGGCTGTCGAAGCGGCTCGGCTCCGAACTGCGCATTCCCGAGCTGCAATCGATCGGGTTGAAGCTGGTGGGCGGCCGGCTGCTGCCGGGCCCGACCGGAGCGGCGGCCTTCTACATGTATGAAGGCCCCTCGGGCGAGCGCTTCACCATCTATTGCGCCAATGCGGCGGTGCCGGAGACGACCGCGCTTCGCTTCAAGAGCGACGAGAGCTTCGCTGCGTTCTATTGGGTGGACGACAAGGTCGCCTATGTGGTGAGCGGACCGGCCGACCGCGACCGGCTCGAGGCGGTCACTAAGACGGTCTACGAGCAGGTGGACAAGACCGGCGGACGCAAGTCGTAACGACGGCGGGCGTCAGTCGACATCCTTGCGTGGATCGTAGGGCTTCTGCTCGCGCCACTTGCGCATCAGCTCCTGGAGCTCGTCGTCGGAGCGTTCGGGCAGCACGATGCACACGGTGGCGAGCAGATCGCCGGAGCCGCTCTTGACGCCACCTTTGGCCTTGAGGCCCTTGCCCTTGAGACGGAAGGTGCGGCCGGAATCGGTGCCCGCGGGAATCGCCAACTCCACCGCGCCATCGAGCGTCGGCACTCGCACCTTGCCGCCGAGTACCGCTTCGTAAAGCGTGATCGGCAGCTCGAGCCGCAAATCCGCGCCGTCCGGCGTGAACACCGGATGCGGCGCGACATTGACGGTGATCAGCGCATCACCGGCCTTGGCCGTAGCGCTCGGCCAACCCTGGCCTTTGAGCCGGATCTGCTGGCCGGTCGTAAGCCCGGCGGGAATCGTCACCTCGACGTCCTTGCCGGTCGGAAGATGCACGCGCGCCTTAGTGCCTTTGGCCGCTTCGGGAAGCGTGATGGTCAGGCTCGCCTGCAGGTCCTGGCCGGTGGTGGCTGCGCCGAAATTCTCCGGCTCGAACTGCGTGCGCGCGCCGCCGCGCGTCGCGTTGCCGAACATGCCGCGCAGGATGTCCTCGAAGCCGCCGCCACCGCCGGCACCGGGACCAGCACCGCCCCGGCGCTGGAAGCCATCGGCACCGAAGCTGAAATTTTCGAATTGGCTGCCGCCATGACCGAAACCGCCGCCGCCCGGCTGCGCCCCTTCGAAGCCGTGGAAGCGCGGCTTGCCCTCGGCATCGATTTCGCCGCGGTCGAACGCCTTGCGCTTCTCGTCGTCGCCAGCGATCTCATAGGCGGCATTGAGCTCGGCGAAGCGCGAGGCCGCCTTCGGATCGTGCTTGTTGGCGTCGGGATGCAGCTTCTTGGCGAGGCGCCGGTAGGCGCTCTTGATCTCAGCCTCGCTCGCACCCTTTGAAACCCCCAAAATTTCGTAGGGGTCGCGCATTCGTGCAATCTCCGTGAAAAGTCCCCTGCCGGCCGGTGGAATGCCGGCGACTCAATGCTCAATGTGGGGTTCCCACGGCCCGGATGCAACGCGCTCGGAGCCGTCGGGAATGTTTACGACCGCTTCCAGGGCTTGAGCGTGCGCACTTCCCAGGCGCCCTTGTGGTGCTTGCAGGCTTCGCCCTGCAACCAGGCTTGCGAACTGCCGCTCACATAGCTCGCCAGGAAATCGCGGCAGGTTTGGCCGTCCTGGGTATAGGCCGACGCAATCGCGGTCACCGTGCCGCGCGCGCCGCTGCGCGGATTTTCCCACGGCACACTGGCGTCCTTAGCCCCGCGGCTGAGCACCTCGCTGACGGCGACGCGCGCAAAGGCAAGATCGGCGTCGGGCGGCAGTTCGCTCACCTGCTTGGTGCCGGGTGGCGGCGTGATCGATCCAGTCTGGTCGGACTTGTCGCCGCCGAACACCGTGTCGAGCTGGCCGGAAACGCTGCAGCCGCCGCCGGCAAGCGCCAGCGTCATGGCCGCGGCCATGGCTAAGCCGCGCCATAGGCGCGAGCGCGCACATCCACTATAAAGGCGCCAATGAAACCGACGGGTCTCGGGACCAACCACGCAAACACTCCGAAGATGTCCGATACGACTCCGATTGAACACCTAAGTTGGTTAACGAGTGGTGATTTCACCGCCGCGGACGAGCCATTTCGGCTGTTTGCCGCCTGGCTCAAGGACGCGACCGCCGCGGAACCGCGCGACCCGACCGCCATGACGCTCGCCACCGTCGACGCCGATGGTCTGCCGAACGCCCGAATGGTGCTGCTGAAGGGCGCGAATGAACGGGGATTCGTCTTTTACACCAACATGGACAGTCAAAAGGGACGCGAATTGGACGTCCATCCCAAGGCGGCCCTGGTGTTTCACTGGAAGTCACTGAACCGGCAGGTGCGCGTGCGCGGGCTGGTGGACCGCGTCACCGATGCCGAGGCCGACGCCTATTTCGCCACCCGCCCGAAGCAGGCGCAGATCGGCGCCTGGGCGAGCAAGCAGTCAGCGCCACTGGAAAGCCGGTTCGCCTTCGAGCAGGCGGTGGCGCTGTATGCCGTCAAATACGCCATCGGCGAGGTGCCGCGGCCGCCCAACTGGTTGGGCTACCGCATCGTGCCGCTGCGCATCGAGTTCTGGCACGACCGGCCGTTCCGCCTGCACGACCGCATCGAGTTTCGGCGGGACGCCTTAAGCGCGCCGTGGAACAAGACGCGGCTCTATCCGTGAGCTAGCATGCGCATGATCCCGAAAAGTGGGAACCAGTTTTCGGAAAAGATCATGCGCAAACTCTAAAAGCGAAGCCTAGAATTACACTAAGGACGAGTATGCCGAATTCACCATCGAACCAGCCGCGCCGTACGCTGCTCCTCACCGGGGCGAGCCGCGGCATCGGGCATGCGACCGTCAAGCGCTTCTCGGCCGCCGGCTGGCGCGTGATCACCTGCTCGCGTCATGGGTTCCCGGAGAACTGCCCGTGGGAGGCCGGCCCCGAGGATCACATCCAGGTCGATCTCGCGGATGAAGGAAACACCAACGAGGCGATTGCCGAAATCAAGCGGCGGCTCGACAACCACGAACTGCATGCGCTGGTCAACAACGCGGCCATCTCGCCCAAGGCGGAGGACGGCAAGCGGCTCGGCTCGCTCGACACCACCACCGACGTGTGGCGGCAGGTGTTCCGGGTGAATTTCTTCGCGCCGATCATGCTGGCGCGCGGACTGATGGAGGAGCTCAGGGCTGCAAAGGGCTCGGTGGTGAATGTGACCTCGATCGCCGGCTCGCGCGTGCACCCGTTCGCGGGCGCCGCCTATGCCACCTCGAAAGCCGCGCTAGCCTCGCTCACCCGCGAGATGGCGAGCGACTTTGGCCGGCTCGGCATCCGCGTCAACGCGATCGCGCCCGGCGAGATCGACACCGCGATCCTGTCGCCCGGCACCGACAAGATCGTCGAGCAGATTCCGCTGCAGCGCCTCGGTACGCCCGACGAGGTTGCCAAGATCATCTACGTGCTGTGCACGGAGACGAGTTCTTACGTGAACGGCGCCGAGATCCACATCAATGGCGGCCAGCATGTGTGAGCCCCTTCTTCCCCTCTCCCTTTGTGGGAGAGGGTGCCCGAGCGAAGCAAGAGCGGGTGAGGGGTCGGGGCTTAAATTGAGGCACTGACCCCTCACCCGGCTCGTGCTCGCTATCGCTCCGCACTCGCCACCCTCTCCCACAAAGGGAGAGGGGAAACGAGCATGCCGCGCCCCCGCCTTCGTTCACCGATTCAAATTTCAAATAGCCTTAGCCAACGCTCCGCCGCCCGTATTCTTTGCGGCGCCGGATGCGCCGTCATCCCTTTCCGTTCCCGCGCATAAAGCGAGGGGATGGAGCGCCGCGAGGCGCACTAGTCCTTCAGTTTGCCGCGTCCTCTTTTGGAGGACGCGGGCGCCTCTCGGCGCTCCATCGCGGCGTCTTTTCGGCGTCCGGGCCGCGCTTCTGGCGGCTGCATCGTCTTAACCTTCGGCCCTCAAGCACCGCCCCCTTTTGGGCAGCCGACCTTCGAACCTCGGGCAAGCCGAGCGGCCCGCCGTCAGCCAGCTCCCTGGCGGGGGATCCTATTTTCCCCGGGGCGGAGCCCCGGCGCCGTCCCGAGCGCGGAGGTTGCATTTCCTCCGCCCGCGGGCGCCGCATCCTGCTCCATCATCGAAACGCCTCGCGAAGACGCCCCTCGGTGAGCCTGACGGAGATAGGAATATGATCTTGTAGGAATATAGTCAAGGATTATTTTTGGGGACGGCGCCGAGATACACAGCAACGGCGGGCAGCACGTCCAGAACAAGACGCGCGCGCCTACAGCCACTTCTTCCATTTGAAAACGAGCAGCGGCCCCACCGCCGCCAACACCATCAACAAGATCGCGAACGGGTAGCCGAACTCCCAGTCGAGCTCGATCATGTTGTGATGGAAATTCATCCCGTAGATCGAGGCGACCAGGGTCGGCGGCATGAACACCACCGCCACGATCGAGAAAATCTTGATGATGTCGTTCTGCTGGATGCTGACGATGCCGAGCAGTGCGTCGAGCAGGAACATGACCTTGTTCGACAGATAAGTCGCGTGGTCCGACAGCGAGGTCACGTCGCGCTGCATCGATTGCAGTTGCGCGCGCGTGTCCTTGGCCCAGCGCATGCCCTCGGCTTCGTTGGCCAGGAAAAGCAGCAGGCGGCCGACCGACACCAGGCTCTCGCGCACCTTGGAGGTGAGATCGCCCTTGCGGCCGAGCGCCGTGAGCACGTCCTTGTAGGACGGCGGCTGGGCCTCGTCGTCCGGCTCGAAGATCGAATGCGAGACGTGATCGACCTCGCCGCCGATGCGCTCCAGGATGTCGGCGGCGCGGTCGATCACCGCGTCGAGCAGCTCCATGAGCACGGTCTCGCCCGCCACCTTGGCCGGGCATGCGCGCGCCAATTTGTGCTCGACGATGGCAAACGGGCGCGGCTCTTCATAGCGCACGGTGGCGAGACGATGGTTCGAGAGAATGAAGGTAACCGGCGTGGTCTTCGGCGTCGCGCTGTCCGACGCACACATCAGCGTCGCGGTCATGTAGCGCGCGCCGTTCTCAACGTAGAGGCGGCTGGAGACCTCGATCTCCTGCATTTCCTCGCGCGTCGGCACCGCGATGCCGAGCAGCTGCTCGACCAGCTTGTCTTCCTGCACGGTCGGTGTGACCAGATCGATCCACACCGCTGCCTCCGGAGGAGCTGCGCCGGGTTCGACCGCAATTCGCTCGAGCGTATTGCCACGCGGAACGTAGACCGAGAGCATGCATTCTCCATCTTGCGCCGGTCGGGTCGTCTCTCATGACCCGATCACGCGGCTTCACGCAAGACATAAATGCCGTGCCGCGCGGCCGTGTGGGCGGCCGCACGCGTCATCGTGTCGATGTCATGTCGATGATGAATGGTGCGAGCCGGTACGGCGTCGCACTCGGCCGGCGGCTTGGCGGCTCAGTCGCTGTCGCAGGAAGTGAAGTGGCTTTCGGCCGTGTTGTGCTGCGCGCCCTGATGGCGCAATGCCGCGGCGACCGCGGAAATTCCGATCTTGCCGTAGCGGCTGTCGAGGTCGGCATATTGGCGCCGGGAGTCTTGGCTCTGCTCCGCTGCCTTCGATGCGTTCATGATTGCTCTCCGATACGTCCTAGCGTTGCTCGCGACACTGAATATGGTGAATGACTGGGGCAGAATTGCGCGGCAATTCGTGTCCTATCGAGGCATTTGACGAAAGCTGCCAGTATTCGCGTCAATTTCAGTAATATACCGACTATCATGGTAAACTCTGTCTTAAGATATTGTGGGCAATGTCGATTTTGCGGCCGGCCGGCCGGGTTACCGGGCGCCGGGGACCCCTAAAGTCGAGTGCGGCATTCTTGCCACAGTCCACGGGAAGCTGCCTGTGGGTAGGCCGGAAACCATAGCAATCGCGGGGCTTCTCCGGTTAATAGCAGTCTTACGAATAATCTTGCGAATCGTGGATTGCGGGCGCTGCGCCGGGCCGACCGGGAAAGAGGAAGAACAATGGCGGCACGGGGGTTGTTGGCGGTCCTATTTGGAGCCGGAATCGTGCTGGGCGGCTGTATGCAGTCCACGATCGAACCGGCGTCGGAAGCAAATCTGAGCGTGCGTGACAAGAAACTGCTGGCGGCGGCGCCGTATGAAAAGGCGACGATCCCCGAGCCGTATCGGCGCCACCTCGTCCAGTATCACCGCAAGGAAATGCCCGGAACGATCGTGATCGATTCCGATGCGCGCTATCTTTTTTACGTGCTGCCCGATGGCAAGGCGATCCGCTACGGCGTCACCGTCGGCGAGGAAGCGCTGGCCTGGTCGGGCGTGGCCAAGGTCGCACGCATGACCGAATGGCCGACCTGGACTCCGACGGCTGAGATCAAGAAGCGCATGGATGTGCCAAACTTCGTTGCTTCCGGACCGCAAAATCCGATGGGCGCGCGCGCCCTGTACCTCTACGAGGGCAACAAGGACACGCTCTATCGCATCCACGGCACCAACCAGCCGGAGTATATCGGCCAGGCGATTTCCTCGGGCTGCATCCGCATGACCAACGAGGACGTCATCGACCTCTACAAGCGGGTTAAGCCGGGCACCGTCGTGGTGGTGCTGGCGCCGAACCAGGGCGACTCGCCACTTAATCCGCGGGTGGCCTCGAGCAGCAATCCGATCCAATAAGCGGATCGCGCTTCATTGCAGCGGCGCCCGGCGACAAGCCGCGGCGCCGTTTTCTTTTTCAGGCGCCGAGGTTTTCAGGCGCCGAGTTTCACGCGCACGATCTCCGGCGGCACGCCGAGGCGAAATGCACCTTGCTGGTGCCGAGCCCGCCGGACACGATCACGTGGCGGCCCTGCTCGACGATGTGGCCATAGGCAAAGCGCGCGCCGTAGGCCGACGGCGCCTTTACCGGCGGCATGAACTGCAGCCGGATCTGTCCGCCATGGGTATGGCCGGCAAGGGTCAGGGCCACACGGGGCGGCACCCGGGTGAAGATATCCTGCTCGTGCGCGAGCAGGATCACCGGATCGTCGCTGCGCACGCGGGCAAGCGTGCCAGGCAGGTCGTCGACGCCCTGGAATTGATTGGGGCCGATCCAATGGGCGAGTTGATCGCCGAGCCCGGCCAGCCAGAACCTGCGGCCCGGCTCGCCCAGCAGCACGGCGTCGTTTTCCATGACCGTTCCATGACCGGAATACGCACCTGGCGTAGCGCGGTCCGCACCCCCTCAATGTCGTACCACCAGTCGTGATTGCCGAGGATTGCGTAGACGCCGAGCGGCGCCTTGAGACGGGCAAGCTCGGCCGCCCAGGCGGCATGCGGCACCCGTTCGATAACAAAGCGATGGGTGGCGAAATAGCCGCCCAGGATCACCAACAGATCGGAGCCGAGCGCTATGCCGGCATCGACCATCTGGTGCACACGCTAGTGATGCAATTCAAACGCCTGAGTCCGCCGGAAGTGCCGATATCTTGCTCCAAACTGCTTCATACGGCGGTATCAAGCGTCAGATTCTGACCACTAGATCCCCATGTTGGGGCCGCCGGCATGGATGTCGGCGATCACGGTGATGCCGAGCCGATGGCGATCGGGCCAGCCTGGCGGCGCCGGGGCGTAATCGGTGATCACCAGATCATTGGCGGCTTCCATGGCGGCATACGCGCCGGTCCCGGGCAGCATCAGGCCGGCGACCCCGGTCAGACCCAGCCCGCCTTTGAGCAGGCCGCGGCGCGTCGGGCCGCGCTCCGTGAGCGGCTGCGGCATGAAGAAGGCGCTGGAGGCGCCGATGATCATGGCGAATTTGTTACCTCGGAACTATGAACGGACGGTGGATTTGCATTACAACTTTCGCTTCGCGGCCGCATCCGGAATGGCCGGCCGCGGGGTCGGCAGCGGCACATTTTTGCCGTCGATTTGGTTGCTGGCGACCTCAGCTTCGGGCTTTGGCGGCGGCAGCGGCTCGCGCACGGCCCACTGGCAAATGCGATAGCCGTTGTGGCGCTCGGCGAGATCAAGATGGATATGGGCCTCGTGATAGCCGTCGGAGCCGGGACCGAGCACGGTGGTGAAGCGCGCGCATGCGCTCTTGCGCAGATCCTCCCGCAGATCCTTGGCCGCCGTTATGTCGGTCAGCGCGATGTAACGGCTGTCGACCAGCGTGAAGCCGCGCACATCGACGGCGTTGCCCTTGCCGTGTTCGCTGAGCTTGGCGCCAGTGACCCGGTTGCGGCCGCGGCATTCGAAGTCGTCGTAGGTCTCGACGCTGCGCAGGGCCACCCCGGCGGTGGCGACGCGCGGCGCCGCCTCGTCGCGCACCCAGGACGCCAGGGACTCCGCCATAGCGCAACGCAGATAGGGCGCCGGCTTGATGTCGATGCGCTTGCTGTCGGCGAGCAGCACCGCATCCACGCGCACCATGTCGCCGCCGCCGCAGGCGCCGGGCCCAATCAGCCGCGGCATCGGCGCGATGACGGCGATCCTCGCCAGCCGCTCGTCGCAGTCGGAAAGCTTGGCGGTCACCTCGGCGGAGTTGAAATCGGGGCCGGCGGCTTCGCGGAAGGAATGCGGCTCGGTCCAGGCCGGCGGCATGCTGGGCCGCGGACGCGGAAGCGGCACCTCTTCGGCAGCGGCCATGCCGCTGCCCGCGCCTATGAGCCATAAAATTGCGATCAGCCGCCCCATTGAGGTGATATCTGGCACGATTGCGGTATTTCTGCGGGACGCGGGATTGGCATCACGAAACCGTTGCGCCGCCGCGCGCGGCCGTTAACCTTGGCGCTGGCCGGCGGGGGCGCCGGTCCAAAAGAAAGACTTCCAGGAGGGACATACCATGCTCGGGCTGATGCAGGATTGGCCGCTGCTGCTCCATCGCATCATCGACCACGCCGCGACCTTTCACGGCGAGCGGAAGGTCATTACCCGTTCGGTCGAAGGGGCGATCCACACCACCAATTACGTCGAGATCCGCGCCCGCGCGCTCAAGGTGGCGCAGCGGCTCGAGCAGGACGGCATCAAGCTCGGCGACCGGGTGGCGACGCTGGCCTGGAATACCTGGCGGCATCTGGAAAGCTGGTACGGCATCCTCGGGATCGGCGCGATCTACCACACCGTCAATCCGCGCCTGTTCCCCGAGCAGATCGTGTGGATCATCAATCACGCCGAAGACCGCGTGATGATCACCGATCTCACCTTCGTGCCGCTGCTCGAGAAGATCGCCGACAAGCTTCCCAGCATCGAACGCTATATCATCCTCACCGATGCCGCGCATATGCCGGCGACCACGCTGAAGAATGCGATTGCTTACGAAGACTGGATCGCCGAGGTGGACGGCGATTTCGAATGGAAAACGTTCGACGAGAACACCGCCGCCGGCATGTGCTACACCTCCGGCACCACCGGACATCCCAAGGGCGTGCTCTATTCGCATCGCTCCAACGTGCTGCACGCCTTCATCGCGGCGCTGCCGGATTCCAAAGGCATCTGCTCGCGCGACGTGGTGATGCCGGTGGTGCCGATGTTCCATGCCAATTGCTGGTCGCTGGCCTTCTCCACGCCGATGGTCGGCGCCACGCTGGTGCTGCCCGGCCCTAAGATGGACGGCGCCTCGATCTATGAACTGCTCGACACCTACAAAGTCACCTTCACCGCGGCGGTGCCGACGATATGGTTGATGCTGCTGCACGATTTGGAAAAGACCGGCGGCAAGCTGCCTCACCTCAAGCGCGTGGTGATCGGCGGCTC
>Ga0208080_1001244_pt1 | contig 12617 bp, 9 predicted proteins | sample NGESurdeep092012_3_FD_184476 | JGI IMG/M metagenome (GOLD analysis project Ga0208080, IMG submission 184476) | Arctic peat soil microbial communities from Barrow, Alaska - NGEE Surface sample 210-3 deep-092012 (SPAdes) | ecosystem: Environmental > Terrestrial > Soil > Wetlands > Peat ...
TACCTGCGTACGCCGGCTGCCGATGGGAGGCCATGATCCCGCGGCGCGCCGAGATCTCGTGCCCGGCTAGGTGTGCGAGCAGCCCCTCCCGGTCGAGCGGGTACTCTGACCCGACTTCGACCCAGAACGACTGGACGTTGGACTCACCATACGGCGGGTCCTCGACGCACCGAAGTCCCGGAACGTCGGCGAACGCAGCGCGGTAGCGGTCCGCAATCTCGCGACGGCGCACGACGACCTTGTTGAGCCTGCCCAGCTGGACGATGCCCACCGCGGCTTGCAGGTCGGTCATCCGGTAGTTGAAGCCCATCTCGAGGTACTCCTCGGCGGGTGGGAGCACCGACTTGTGCCGATCGGCCGCGCTGACGCTCATCGCATGCTCGCGCAGCCGCCGCGCACGGTCGGCCCACTCCGGGCGTGAGGTCGTCACCATGCCGCCCTCGCCGGTGGTGAGGATCTTGCGTGGGTGGAAGCTCCAGGCGGCGATCTCCGCGGTGGCACCCACGGGTCGACCGGCATACGTCGAGCCGGCGGCGCAGGCCGCGTCCTCGACCACCACGATGCCGCGCGGGTCGCACAGGGCCCGAAGCGGCCGGAGGTCGAGCGGCATACCTCCCTGGTCGACGGCGACGATGGCCTTCGTCTGCGAGGTGAGGACCAGCTCGACGGCTGCCACGGTGAGGTTGCCCGTCAGTGCGTCCACGTCGGCGAACACCGGGGTGGCGCCAACGTAGCGGACGGCGTTGGTCGTGGCGATAAAGGAGAACGACGGGACGACCACTTCGTCCCCGGGACTGATGCCGGCGACGACAAGCGCCAGGTGGAGGGCGGTCGTGCAACTGGAGACCGCGACCGCGTGGTCGGCCTGCATCCGGTCGGCGAAGGCCTGCTCGAAGGCCGCGACTCGCGGGCCTTGGGCGACCCATCCCGACTCGAGCACCTCGGTGACCGCGGCCACCTCCTCGGCGCCGAGCCACGGAATCATCACGTTGATGCGACTCATGATGCGTGCAGGGCCCGTCCTGCCGCCACAGCCTCACGCTGCGGGCGCCACCAGTCGACGAGGGTCCGCAAACCGTCCTCGAGCCCGATCTCGGCGCGGAAGCCGAGGTCCCGCTCCGCGGCCGCGGTGTCCGCGAGGCGGCGCGTGACCCCATTGACCGCCCGGTCAGGTCCGTGCTCAACGGAAAGGTCGGAGTCCATCGCCCGCAACAGCGCCTCGGCCAGCCCGAGCAGGCTCGTCTCGGTGCCGCTGGCGATGTTGTAGATCCCTTCGCGGACGTCGCTCGCCGCGGCCAGGATGTTGGCCCGGGCGATGTCCTGGGTGACCACGAAGTCCATGGTCTGCAGGCCGTCACCGAAGATGAGCGGTGGTTGACCGTCAGCGATCCGCTCCATCCACCGGACGAGGACCTCGGTGTAGAGACCGTGGACGTCCATCCGGGGTCCGTAGACGTTGAAGTAGCGCAGGCCCACGTAGTCCAGCCCCGACATCGCTCGAAAGCTGCGGGCCATGCCCTCGTTGAACGACTTCGCCGCGCCGTAGAAGGTGTCGTTGTTGTGGTGGTGGTGGCGCTCGTCGGTCGGGAACTGCTCGGCCAGGCCGTAGACCGAGGCGGACGACGCGAAAACCAGCTTGTCGACCCTGTGCTCCGCGGCGGCTTCGAGCACGTTGAACGAGCCGTCCACGAGAACCTCGAGGGCTAGCCGCGGCTCCTCTGCGCACTGCGTGATGCGGATGGCGGCCTGGTGGAACACCAGGTCCTTGCCCCGGGTGAGGTCGTGGACGAGGTCGCGATCGCGCAGGTCACCCTCGACGAGGGTGACCTTGCCGGACGGCATAGCCGTCTCGAGGTTCTCCCGCCGGCCGCGGACGAGGTTGTCGAGCACGTCGACGTGGGCGGCGCCCGCTGCCAGCAGCTGGTCGACGATCGTCGACCCGATGGTCCCCGCTCCCCCGGTCACCAGGACGGTGGCGCCGTTCAGCCCGGTCATCGGTGCATCCCGGCGCCGGCGCCGACGAGAGACCGGAGGGTGTGTCGCGGCGGCTGGCCGGGCGCGTCCACGGGCGCCATCGCCCCTGCGCGGCGCTGGCTCTCGGATGCGGCTTCGAGCACGGCCAGAACGCGCAGGCCGGCGCGGCCGTCGGTGAGCGGGGCGCGCCCCTCGGTGATGGCTGCGGCGAACTCGGCGACCATCTGTCCCAGCGCCTCGCGCTCGGGCAGCGCGGGTGCGTGCATGTCGCCGAGCCGGTAGTTGACGTTGACCGCCCGCTTCTCCGCCGCGTTGGCCGAGCTCGAGGTGAGGTCCAGGTCGACCCCGCGGTCGTAGACCGACACCCGCTGCTGCGGGTTCAGGTCGTCCCAGACCACCGTCTTGCGGCTGCCGCCGATGACGGTGTGCCGGATCTTGGTGGGGCTGAGCCAGTTGACGTGGATGTTGGCGATGGCCCGGTTGCCGATCGGCATGGTCAGGTAGCCAAGGCAGGCCTGTCCGGCGCCGATGGGGTCGGACCCATGGGCCGACACCTCCAGCGGCGAGAGCCCCTGGGGAAGGATGAAGTCGAGGATCGACAGGTCGTGGGGCGCCAGGTCCCAAAAGACGTCGACGTCGGGCTGGACCAGCCCGAGGTTGATGCGCACCGAGTCCACGAAGAGGATGTCGCCGAGCTCACCGCTGTGAATAAGGCTGCGGAGGTATTGCACCGGCGGGGTATAGCAGTAAGTGTGGTCGCACATGAGCACCAGACCGAGCTCCTCGGCCCGGTCGACCATCAGCTGGGCGTCAAGGCGGCTCGACGCGAGCGGCTTCTCGACCAGGACGTGCTTGCCGGCCTCGAGCGCCGCCAGGGCGATCGCGGCGTGCGTGTCCGCCGGGGTGGCGACCGCCACGGCGTCGATGTCGGCCCTGGCCAGCAGCGCGTCCAGCGAGGTCTCCACGTCGACGGTGGTCCGGTCCCCGATCACCCACTCCGCTCTCGCCTGGTCGAGGTCGCAGACGGCGACCAGGTCCCAGTCCGGGCTCCCCCGGAAGTTCCTCACCAGGTTCGGCCCCCAGTACCCAGCTCCCACCACGGCAACGCGCAGCGCCATGTCCAGCCCCTCTCGCATACGAACCTGCTCCTGACCATTCAAGACTGACGGTCAGGGGCAGCGCGCACCTCATACAGATGCGGTAGTTCGGCCTACAACACGTGATACGCGAGTTGGGGACTGCGCACCGCGAGACTGACGAACCGAATCCCCGAGGTGGTGAAGATGAGTCGGTACTGCAGGAAGCACGAGCCGCCGGTGATGCTGTTCGCGGTCGCGCTGACCGTCCTCCAGCCGGTCCACGAGCCGCTGCCGGTGTCGGCGTTCGGCCCGGAACGAACCTGGCCAGAGCCCGAGGATCGATAGCAAAGAAGCGCCATTTACACCGTTACTCGGACACTCCCGGCCAAACCCCCGTCTATTTCGTGGTGAAGATGGTGTCGACCCAGTAGTTGGTGTTGTTATAGGAGGAGGTGGGGAAGCCGGCGGCGCCGTAGAGATAGACGCCGTTGCTGCCGGCGGGTGCGGTCAGTGGCGGGTTGCTGTAGGTGGAGTTGAAGAATCCGGAGTTGAAGGAATAGTGGCCGGTGGGGGTGTAGTAGCTGACTACGTAGGTGGTATTCGCGGTCACCGCCACGGGCGTGGCGAAGGTCAAGGTCTGCCAGCCCGAGGACGTTTCGTTGGTGAATGTGCCCGTCGCCAGTTGCGATCCGGTCGAGGACCAGAGTGTGCCGGTGTGCACGCCGGTATTGGTCGATGCTTTGTAGAATCGCACTCCGGCGATGAATCCATTGACTGTCGGGGTTATCTTCACTCCAAGGTTGACCGCCGAGGCATCCCCCGAATCCACCGTCGCTGGCGTCGCTGACGCCGGGAACAGTGAGCACGGACACAGCGCTGCTGTGGTGAACGTCCAGGTAGCAGGGGAGGACATCGCGTTGCCGTTGGTGTCGGTGGCCGACACACTCGCCGTGTAAGTGGTCCCAGCCTGCAAGGCCGTACTAGGTGTGAATGTCGCCGTCTGCGTGGTGGAGTTGTACGACACCACCCCGGCGACCGAGGTCGACCCGCTGTTGAGCGTGAATACGATCGATGACACAGACACCGGCTGGGAGAAAACCGCGCTCACCGACGCCGTTACCGCGATACCGGTCGCCCCAGCCGCAGGTGACGTCGACGTCACGACGAGGAGCACGCTCGGCGTTACGGCGTTGGAAGGCTTCGATGGCGGACCGCTGCCGTTGGGGTTGGATGCGGTGACCACAAAGGTGTATGTCGTGCCGTTGGTTAAGCCGGCCACCGTCGTGCTGGTGGGCGCGGGCGTTCCGCTTACGGTTGTTGAGGGTTGAGCCGTTGTGCCGATGTAGGGAGTGACGGTGTAGCTCGTTACCGCTCCGCCGGTTGTTGGCGCGTTCCAGCTGACACCGGCTGATGCGTTGCCTGCCGAGGCCACAACGTTGGTCGGTTGGCCGGGGACCGGCGAGGGCGTGAATACAACGTCGACCCAATAGTTTTCCCCTGCGTAGGTGCTAGTCGGGAACGTCGTGGTGTTGCTGTTGGAATAGAGACCATTCCCGCTCGTCGGCGTGTTTCGCAGGACATGCAGTGGGGCGCTGTCGAGACTGTCATTGCCGTCTGGTTCAGGGGCGGGATGCGGGTACATGTATCCCGCATCTTGAGAGTAATGCCCCACCGGCGCGTAGTAGGAGGCGACATAGGTGGTGTTGGCGCTGATCGGCACGGCGGTAGCGAAAGTGACCTGCTGCCAGCCGGATGCAGACTCGTTGGTGAACGTGGCGTGGGCCAGCAGTTGACCCGTGGCGCTCCACAGATTCCCGACGTGGGTGCCAGTGTTGGTGCTGGCCTTGTAGAAGCGGACGCCGCTGACCGCGCCGAACGTGTCGGCGCTGAACTTCACCCCCACCTCGACAGAGTTGCCGTCACCGGAATCGATGCCGCCGGGTGTGACATTGCCGCCCCAGACTGAACAGGGGCAGGAGATGCTGACCGTCACTCCGGTAGACGGAGTCTCGACGTTGCCGCTGTCGTCTACCGCACGCGACAGGATTGTCGATGTTGGAGAGCCGTGGGCGATCCACGTGTATGACCAGCTCCTGGTTCCTACCGCGGGATGCCAGCTGCCGCCACCATTCGTGGACACTTCGACGCCGGCCACCACCCCTCCGCCGGCATCGGTCGCTGTCCCCGTGATCGTGATTTTGGCTCCGTCAGGGTAGCTGCCTGTTCCAGTGGGCGATGTGAGCGCTGAGCTGGGTGGTGTGCTGTCTGAGGACCGGGTAGCCGGGGTGAGACCGGAAATCAGCGCATAGGGCTGGACTGCCATGTCGGCGAACAGGTTCACCGTTGCCTGTTGCATGGTGGGATCCGGCGGTCCGCCGGTCGTCGCGCCATCCAAGCCCCACGACCATTGCACGGTGCCGGCGCCGAACACCAACGCGCCGCTGGCTGCCCGGTACATCGTGAGGTGATGGGTCGCCGTGCGATTGGAAGCCACGTTGGTGCCGTAGTCAATAAAGGTTTGTGCGGTGGTAGAGGTGGTTGAGGATAGATCGAATAGGCCGGCTGGCCGGGAGCCATTGTCGGCGTCTTCGTCCCATTCATATCCGAGGGTGCCCAGACCGGCTCCGAGGGTGAGGCTTTGACCGGCGGCCAGTTTCGCGACCGCCGTGTTCCGCCACAGTCGCAGAGCACTGTATTGGGAGGGCACTTGGATGTCGGTCGTACCGGAATTGACGATGAAGAACTGGCCCGTCAGGGCGTTCTCCGGGCGGCCGCCGTCGGCAGGCGGGCTGTACCGTGGATCGCGCCACGTGCCTGTCCAGGTCGGGGGGTCCTTCGGATCGACCGGGGCGTCAAAATGCGTTTCCTTGTAGGACACGAGGGTTCGGCTCGGAGTGTTCGTTCCGTCCGTGCTGGCTTCCCACCGGGTCTTCCAGTACACCTCGTTCCCGCTGAAAAAGGCCAGGTTGACCCCGTGGTCGCGAGCGGACTCGACGTTGGCCCGCTGATCGCCGGACCAGTACTCGTCGTGCCCGACCGATAGGAAGACCTTGTGGTTCGTGAGCAACAAACCGCGGGTGGCTACATCAGCTCCGCTGGTATAGCTGACGTCGTACCCGTTGGCCTCCATAAAGCGGATCATGGGATATTCGGTGTACATGATCCAGCTTCGTCCGTTGTCGTCGGCACCTGTATGGAAGGGCCGGTTGTAGGAGACCTTGTAGGCGGCTTTGTAGCCGCCCGGGTTACCCGGCGGGCAGGCGACGGTACACTGATAAAGACTGTTTCCGCCGTAGGTGTTATAAGCCTGCCAGGTTTCATCAGATGTCTGCACGACGACGTCAGACGTCGAGGCATCGTTACGGACCACGAATGGGATACGGCTGCTGCCACCAGTGTCGTTGCGCACCAGATGAGCGAGGTACAACCCCGATACAGCCGTGACCGGGACCTGCCAACTCGCGGACACCGCCCAGTTGCCGCAGTCGATGAGACCTGTGCTGGAGTCGGTCAGGCAGGCGGGCTGGCTCTGCGGCAGGGACGCCGAGGGTGTCAGCCCGGCGGCAACCTTGCGCGCGCCGTTGCCCTGGTAGTAGCCCATTCGGAGGATGTCGATGTGATAACTCGACGCCGGAGTACTGATCTTGAAGGACACCGCGTCGCCGATGTTCACGCTCATCGACGTCGCGTAGCCCTGAATGGTCGCGTCTCCGGCGCCGCTGACTTGCCAGTCACTCGTCGGGTCGCCTGCAAGCGTGTTCTCGCAAGCGATCACGCTGACGACCGGTGGACCACACGGGCTCGCGGCCACTGCCGGCGTTACCCAGAGAACCGACGGGGTCAGGACTGCGAGAACGGCGACGACGATCGTCATGATCAACACAGCGCGCGTTCGGTCACCGTTTCGCAGGTGCCGTCCGCGGCTCGAGGACCCTGCCGACGTCATGAGGATGCTCCCCGGGTCGCGATGCTCGGAGGAACAGCGCTCGCCGTACCTGCCAGGGCAGTTCGACCCTCGCCCCCCGTTTCGCCTGGCATCTTGTCGCCGGTGAAGTAGTACAGCGGAAACCCGTCGAACGTCACCTGGTCACTGCCGTCGCTCCGTTGAATACTGCCGACGTCTGACTGCCTAAAACCTGTCCCAGCCTGGGGCTTCCCGCCCGGGCTAGTCACCGGAACCCACACCCGCTTGCATGCTGCAGAACAACTAGACCTTCCCGCCCGATCGGAGGAGAGGAGGTAAACGGTCAGGCCCCGACTGTCCATCATCTTCGTTCCGAACGCAGCGCGGCCTCCCGAGATCACGACCGGAACTGGACGGGACCCGCTCCGCTCCGGATCAAGACCGGAATTGGCGACCGCCGGAGCACGAGCGAGGCGAGCCGTCCCGGTGCCATCAGCAGGCAACCGGGTCACCGCCCGCGTCCACCGCGCGTGTGCTGCGATCGGTTGTGCCACCGCCGCGCCGCTCAGGCGAGCAATGGCGAGCGCAGAGGCCACCATGGCGACAGCCCCCAGTAGCGCGACCCAACGTCGGTTCATCAGTAGGCTCCGGCACCACGAAGCACGACCTTCGCCGTGCGGAAAAGGATCTGCAGGTCAAGCACGAGACACCAGTTGTCCACGTACCAGAGGTCGAGTCGCAGGGACTCGTCCCAGGTGAGGTCGCTGCGACCGCTGACCTGCCACAGGCCGGTCAGACCCGGCTTGACGCGCAGGCGGCGCACGGCGTCGGGCTCGTAGGCCTCGACCTCGCGCATCAGCGGGGGGCGAGGGCCGACGAGCGACATCTCGCCGCGCAGGACGTTGATCAGCTGCGGCAGCTCGTCGACGGAGAACCGGCGGAGCAGCCGTCCGACCCGCGTGACCCGCGGGTCGGACTTCATCTTGAAGAGCACGTCGTTCCCGGCGTCGCGCTGCTGCTCGGCCAGCGGGGCCAGCCTCGCCTCCGCGTCGACGCACATGGTGCGGAACTTGATCATCTCGAACTCCTCGCCCCGCGCCCCGACGCGCTTCTGGCGGAAGAGCACCGGGCCGGGTGAGTCGAGGCGGATCGCGACGGCGACGGCGACCAGCACCGGCAGCGCGAGCAACGTCAGGGCGAACGTGAACGAGCGGTCCACGAGGGTCTTGACTGCGCGCCGCCCGCCGGACAATACCGGTCGCTCGACGTGGAGCAGGGGCATCCCGGCCGTGGGTCGGATCGACAGGCGCGGACCCGCGACCCCGAGCAACCCGGGCGAGACGACGAGCTCGACCTCACGCTCCTCCAGCGACCACGCCAGGCGACGCAGCTCGGGGCCGTACAGGTCAGGGTCGCTGGACACCGCCACGATGTCGGCGTCGAAGAGGTCGACGGTCGACATCGCCTCCTCCGGGTAGCCGAAGACGGGCACGCCCTCGACCTCGGAGGGCCCGTCACCGGACAGGTCGAGACCCGACACGCAGGCGGCGACGACCCGCAGTCCCTGGTTGGGGACGCGCTGGATCTCGCGGAGCATCGGCAGGACGGACTTGGCGTTGCCGATGATGACGGTCGCCTGGGTCTCACGCCCGCCCACTCGGCGACGGTAGAGGTCGCCGCGCACGGCGCGGCGGGCGAACAGGCCGAGGACGAGGAGCAGCGGAGCCACGAGCACCGAGACCGTGCGCGGGACCTCGACGTGCACGGCATACGACAGCAGGGCGGCCACCCCGACGAGGTAGACCGCACCGCGCATCACGGCGCGGTACTCCTCGGGGCCGGAGCCGGCGAAGCGGCGCTCGTAGCCGTGGGAGAGGGCCAGGGTGCCCAGCCACAGGACGGGGACCACGGCGAGGGTTCCGAGTCGCACGGCCAGCGAGCTGCTCGGCATCGCGACGAGCGCGGCGGCCAGCGCCGTGGCGACGGCCACCGCGAAGTCCGCGGCGATGACCCGTCGGCGGTAGGCGATGTTCCATGAGGCGCGCCTGGGCGGGCTCACCCACGGTCCACGGACCGGGGTGGTCGCCTCCACCCGCACCGACCGCCTACGACGGCGAGTGGAGCGCGTGGAGACCTCCCCGGCAGCCCCGTGTGCCCGTCCTGCCAGGAGCGACTCTCGCCGCCCTGAGCTCGTCACGTCTGCCATGTCTCTCTCCCCAGAGCAAGGCGTCCGCTGCCGACGCTAGCCCGGTCGGTCTACCGCGAACAGGCCTTTTCCATGACCACCTCGGTCATGAAAGACGCTACTGGTAAACGGATTTCGTGTACTCCACCAAGAGCATTAGGACGACCTACCCCACCTGACGTAGAGGTTTCATGCTGTTGCCCGAGGACCCGGGAGGCAGATCCTCCATCTGACCGAGTCCACGTGCGATGGGCTGCGGTCATGCGATCGGCGACGGCTCGGCCAACGGGTCGGGATGAGTCGGAGGAGAGGTCAAAAATAGTCACTGACTAGTCAGTGACTATTTTTGGCGGACCTGAGTGTCCCTCGCCGGGACACCCACCCAGGTCTGGCCGGACGGCAGGTCCTCGAGGAGGCACGCCCCCATTCCGAGGATGGAGTCGTCGCCGATCTCGACCCGTTCGCGCACCGAGGACGACATGCCCAGATAGGCACCCCGCCCGACCACGACACCACCACCCAGCGTGACCGTGGCACACAGCGTCGCGAAGTCGCGGACCTCGTCGTCGTGCGTCAGCGTCACCGACGGCATGCAGACCACGTGGTCCCCCACGACGACGTTCGCCGTGAGCGTGACCCCGGCCAGGAGGATCGAGCCCACCCCGACCGTGCACGACGGGGGGACGTCGACGCTCGGGTGGAGGACCGAGGTGAAGCGATCGCCCGCGCCCATCTCGACCAACCGGTCGACCAGCCCGGCTCGGACCTGTCCCCAACCGGCGCAGACCACGAGCGGAGCGTCGGGATGGGCGGCAACCAGGTCCAGACCCCCAAGAACCGGCAGCCAGCCACCGGCCAGCTGACCCCAGCGGGTCGCGTCGTCGTCGACACACCCCAGGACAGCGCGCCCGCTGGCTCTGGCAGCCTCCGCGACCTCGAGGGCCAGACCACTTGCCGCGACGAGGATCAGTCCGCTAGCCACAACGCCACCGTAGGCCCCGGCCGCCTGTCGCGCAGCACGTGGCCGCGAAACGCTCATCTGCCCAGGCGGGCGCGTGGAACTTCCCCATCGCCGTAGGCACCGTGGTTCTTGGCCGGGCTCAAGCTGGTTGCCGCCACGACAGAACCTGGGCCGATTCCCCGGCCGTTCTGGAGGGCCCTGCGCCTGGGCGGCGTCCTCGACGACTGCGAGCCCGTGCCGCTGCGCCAGCGCCGCGGTGCAAGAACTGACGGCGATGGCCCGTCGGGCGCCAGCGTACTCGGCAGACTACCTCTCGAACTCGATGACCTACTGGCCGCAAGTGACCCCGCCCGAGGCCAGTGCCTGCTTCGACCATGCTGGTGGGCTCCGGCGTGAATCTGGTTGGCGACGTATAGGAAGATTCAACGAGGGACGAACCTCTGGCCAGCATGAGGGCAATCTGCGCCATTCGACGGGATCACCTCGTCATGCCGAACCTCCACTACTCCTGCCCTACGAGCGAACGTGACCGCCATGAGGGTGGAGTGGACCTTGAGCTTGTGCAGGATGCTCTGGATGTGGGTGCGGACGGTGTTCGGTGAGATTTGCAGCAGCGCGCCAACCTCATTGCGAGACCTTCCATTCATCAGGCAACGCAAGACGTCCATCTCGCGCGCCGTCAGGAGGGCCATGTCTCCGGCCTCGGGTGAGAGCCTTCCTGGATCCGACAGGGCGGCCAGGACCTGAGTCAACAGACCCGCCGGCAGGTGAGTCTCTCCTCGTGCCGCTCCCCGGACTGCGATCAGTAGCGTCTCGACTGCGCCCTCTTTGGACACCCAGCCAAGGACTCCCATCTGCACGGCCTCGGACACACGGCGGCTATCGGCCGAACCCGTGACGATCACGATCCCGAGGTTGGGCCACTGAGCCAGCAACTTGCGTCCGACCGCCAACCCGTCCTCACCAGTCAGGGCCAGATCCAGGGTCACCACGTCAATCTCGTTGCGGGAGAATAGTTCCATGGCCTCCGTGGATGACCCGGCGACCCCCGTGATCTGGAGGTCAGGCTCAACGGAAAGCCGGGTTGCCACAACTTCGGCGAACAAGCGGTGGCCATCTATCACCGCAATGCGAATGCGCTTGTGTTGCTTCACCTCCAAAGCCTCGCGCCTGCAACGTCACGGCAGACCCTACAGAGGCTGGAACTGGCATTGCGTCGGACGCGGGGCAGTCAGTACGTCAGGTGTATGAGATCGCGTCTGAGGGCGCACGCATATGGACCGGCCAGGTCTCATCTGTAGCGTTGGCAGTCATCAGCGCGGCCGCCTGCAGGCGCGAGTGCACGCCGAGCTTGGTGAGCAAGTTCTGCACGTGCGTGCGAGCCGTGGACCGTTGCACACCAAACTTCTCAGCCATCCCATCGGTGCTCAGCCCATCCATGATGCAGCGCAACACATTCCATTCGCGCTCAGAAAGGGGGTCATCGTCGCGCGCGCGAGGGCGCAGGGCGTCCTGCAGCAGAGCCGGATCCACCGCCAGGAAGCCTGCATGCGCCATCTGCAGCGCCTCGACGAGAAACCTGATGGGTTTCTCCTTGCCGACGTAGCCCGTGGCGCCCTGGGCAATGGCGTCCGCCACAAGACTCGGGCTGAGCGAGGCCGACAGGATGACCACCATGGTGTTCGGGCTGACCTCGCGGATCCGAGCGATGGCACCGAGTCCGTTGCCGTCAGGAAAGTTCACGTCGAGCAGGCACAGATCCGGTTGGTGGTGGCGGGCTGCCTTGACCGCTTCAGCAGGATCCAGGGCTGTGGCGACGACCGTGTGGCCGTTGTCGCTCAGAACCAGGCTGAGCCCCTCGATCAGCATCTTGTGGTCGTCACAGATCAGTAGTCTCATGAGAGCGGCCTCGCGGACTGTGGGCCGGGCAGAACGATCCCTGGCAGAACGATCTGCGCGACCACGCCGCCCGTGGCGCCATTCCTGAGATCGAAATCGCCTCCGCAGGCGGAGACGAGAGCACGGGTGATGGTCAGCCCGAGCGAGTTATTAGAGGGCATCTGCCCCAGACCGGGGCCATTATCGATGACCCTGATCGTCACTTCGTTGTCAATGCCGGTCACCTCAACGGTGACGTGCCGGCCTGGGCCGGCTGCTCGCACTGCGTTGTCCAGCACGCAGTTGAGAGCACGGCCAAGCGCGACTGGAGCGGTAACCGCCAAGAACCGGTCAGGACCGATGTATTCGATCTCGGGGCCGGCTGTGTTCTGCGCCAGGCGGACACAACGCTGGGCCAGTTCGACGACATCGACCCTTTCGGGCCGGTCATCAGCAGCGCCACCAATCACGCCCTCGACCAGGTCGGACAGCCACCGTGTCTGGTCGAGGATCCCAGCCAGACGAGCTCGAAGGTCGCCACTCTCCGCCCCCGCCAGCAACAGGATGGCGAGCAACGGCTGTCGAAGATCGTGAAGAAGGGCACGGACCGTGTCCAGGCCCCCCGGCGCCATATCA
>Ga0208080_1001245_pt1 | contig 12598 bp, 14 predicted proteins | sample NGESurdeep092012_3_FD_184476 | JGI IMG/M metagenome (GOLD analysis project Ga0208080, IMG submission 184476) | Arctic peat soil microbial communities from Barrow, Alaska - NGEE Surface sample 210-3 deep-092012 (SPAdes) | ecosystem: Environmental > Terrestrial > Soil > Wetlands > Peat ...
CTCTGGCGGGAGAGCGATCATCCATGACACCATCGAAAAAACCACCTTCTGTAAGAGGCACGAAGAAAACCAAGGTTGAGCAGCTATCGAGGCCAGATCGAATTAAACTTGCCAAAGCCAAAATGGTGAAGGTCCTCGATCACTTTCTCTACGTCCTCGAACTTCACGCAAACAACTCGTTTGTCGTTTACTCGCCGGTGCTTGTTTCTCAAATCCCCTATTCCTACGCGGCGAATGCATTCCGGGTTTTTCAGCGCAGCATGTACCAGATCGAGATCGTGCGGTTGTGCGCGATCTGGGACAGCATCGACCTTGACAAAGAGAACATCCCGACCGTGATCAAGCTGATAGACGATGACAAGATCATCGAAATGCTGGCCGACGAAACGCGGAGCCATTGGGCGAGCGGCGCGGGCGGCGTCGCGGCGATCAATCCATCGAACGATCCCATTATCGCGGCGGAGATGGAGCGGGAAATGATCGAAGCCATCGATCTCCAATTCGCAGACGAGCAGGCGTCAAAGGCACGAACCGAATTGAGGCAGGCAATCGCAGACGCCAAGGCAGTTCTTGGCTCGCCGCGATTGGCCTCGATCATGAACATTCGCGACAAGCATCTTGCACACTCGCTCGAAATAACGCGCGCCGAGAAGAACGGACCTATCCAGCCCATGAAGAACGGCGACGAAACCGAACTCTTGAATGCATCGATCCCAATTATCGAGCAGCTCTACTGTTGGGTGAACGGTACGAGTTTCTTGATTGCAAATTCGCAAAAGATAGACCAGCACAACGCCGAGGCCCTGTGGAACGGCTGCAAATTCAGCGTCCTTCGATGATGGCGTGCACGTTTAGGACCGCCACCGGCAAAGCGCAGCGCATCAAAGCCGATCCGCACCGGCTCGATAATCAGCCGAGAGCGAGGCCGATCACGCTGGCCCCGATGCCGTGGGATGCCGGGAAGCGGTGAGGCCGGTTGGCGCGGCCCTATTTGCAAGTTCCACTGAAGATTTCAAAGACGCCCTCGCTACCCCGGTTCTCAATAATGAATGGTTTTTCTTTCCGCTCATTGAAGCTGTAGACGACGACTTTGTAGACGCATTGTCCCATGACGCGACCTTGGCTCACGAGAGAACTAACCGTTGAGCCTCGCTTCATGATCTGCCACGTCGGTGATCCCAAGAATATCTCACCGACCGCATTTCCAGTGCTCTTGTCGATCATGAATTGGGGGCTCCAGTCCATCTGCGACTTGGCGCGGACGAGCCCATCATCGTTTAAGAGTAGCTGCTCCTTTGCTTGGCACGAATAGGTATCCGCAGCCTTGCCCGGAGAACATGCGAACGAAAACAAGACGATGGACAAAAAAACACTTCTCATTTTCAGAGATACCCTTAATCGCATGTTGTTCTCGCGTTAAACACACACCGTTGCTGACAGCCGCACCGACTGCTGTCAACAGCGGTTGAACCGTCCGCTCACTGCCTTATCTTTCGGTCATGGTGTTGCGTAAGAGTGCGTCCCGGCGTCCATCCGGGTTTGTGGAACCGTGCCGACCGTCGAAGGTCGCACGGCCACCGTCCGGCCCGCAGTGGGTCCACGAAATCAAGCATGACGGCTTCAGGCTGATGGTGCGCCGGGAAGGCCCGCGGGTCCGCTGCTTCACCAAGGGCGGCCACGATTGGGCCGACCGCTTCCCCGGGATTGTCGAGGCCGCTAGCCGCCTCAAGGCGGCATCGTTCCTGATCGATGGCGAGGCCGTGATCGTCCGCGATGACGGGCTGTCAGACTTCGATGCGCTACGGAGCCGCCGCCGCGACCATGACGCGATGCTGTTCGCGTTCGACCTGATCGAGCATCAGGGCGACGACCTGCGCGACCTGCCATTGCTGGCGCGAAAGCAGCGGCTCGCGAGCGTGCTAGGCAAGGCTGACAGTGCCCTCCGGTTCAACGAGCATCTGGCACATGACGATGGCGCGGTCGTGTTCGAGCACGCCTGCCGGATGGGCCTTGAGGGCATCGTGTCCAAGCGGATCGATGCGCCGTATCGGAGCGGGCCCTCGCGGACGTGGCTGAAGTCGAAGAACCCGCTGAGCGAGGCGGTGCGCCGGGAGCGCGAGGAAGATTGGACTAGCCGGGGCTAAGAAAAAAGCGTTGCCGGTCATGCCGGCTTTCACGTAGCCGCGGTAGGTTTTGAGGAGCTGCGGGTCGATATGAAGCTTGATGCGGTACATCAGTTTCTCGCGCTCGTTGGCGGTCTCCACATATTTGGGTGTGAACTGCGCTTCCCCGGCCACGAAGGACACCGTGGCCGGAAAGAGGAGCGTAAGCACCCGTCCCCCGGCTCCTACCACCTCACCGGCCTGGGCAAGACGGTATTCGACACGACCCGATACCGGCGCCTTCAGAGTCATATCGGCAATCGACGCTTCGATCTGTGCAACCTGTGCTTCAGCGACCTCGGTCGCTGCTTTGCCGTCCTCGATAGCGACCTTCGCGCCTTCAAGCGTGGCGCTTGATATGTCTCTCTGCGCGGTGCGGCGGTCAAAGTCCGCCTGCGTGATCGCGTTCGTGCGCACAAGTTCGAGGCCGCGCTTCAGCTCAACCTCGGCAAGCTTCAGTTCAGCCTCGCGTAAGGCCACGTCGGCCTGGGCTCGCGCGACACTCTGGTGCGCGCGATGAACGGCAGCTTTGGCCCCAGCCAGTTGGGCGACAATTTCGGTGGTATCGATACGGGCAAGAATATCGTCCTTTTCAATGGTGGCCCCTTCGTTGACACGCAGTTCTGCGATGCGACCGGCATATTTGGCTGCCACATCCACACGCTCGACTTCAACGCGACCATTGGCGCGCACCAGACCCGGCGGTACGCGTAGCGCCTGTTCCTTAAGCCAATAGGCGTAACCGCCGGCTGCTCCGGCCGCTAAAGCTACGATGGTCAGGATTGGAGCAATCCGCATGAGGGTTCCGTGATAGAGTTCCCGTGAAGTATCTTTGCCAACCTCGGCGCGTCCTTTCGAATGACAGCAGCGCGAAGCGTCACTTCATGACGCGAGCATGCCGTCGCGAGCATGTGCCTCATCGTATGGGAAAACGACGCTGAGATCCGGCACCGCAAGGTGTTTGTCGGTCTGCGGGCAGGCTAGACGAGCCAGCATGTCTCGGATGACATTTAGGTGCGCAGAGTGCTTATCGTCCGCCCGAACCACAATCCAGGGAGACAGCGGGCTGGATGTTCGGGCCAACATCTGATCTCGTGCCTCGGTGTAGTCATCCCAGTGCTTTACCGCGACTTCATCAATGGGGCTCGTCTTCCACTGCTTCAGCGGGTCGTGCCGCCGGTCCCTAAGTCGCAGCTTCTGCTCCTTCTTGCGGATGTCGAGGTAATATTTCATGATTTGAATTCCGGAACCGATCAGCATGTGCTCGAACGGAAGAACGTCTTCCATGAAGCGCTCATATTCACGATCGGTACAGAACTTCATTACCCGTTCAACGCCCGCCCGATTGTACCAGCTTCGATTGAAGAGAACTAACTCCTGCGCTGCAGGAAAATGTGTCACATGGCGCTGAAAGTACCATGAGGTGCTATCCCGATTGGACGGCTTGCCAAGCGCCACAACGCGGGTTTCCCGCGGGCTGAGGTGCTCGACGATCCGTTTTATCGTTCCGTCCTTTCCGGCCGCATCACGTCCCTCGAATATGACCAGCACTTTGTGCCCGTGCTTGATGACGTGCCTTTGAACCTTGACGAGCTGAATCTGAAGCTCGCGCAGCGCCTTCTCATATCGCGCAGACCCGTTCTGCCGACCGTGTATCTTCGTGGTCTTCGCCATCCTGCTTAATAATCCTTCAAGATTCCTCTACTGACGGCGGTTGCCGGTGAGCTGCAGCAGGAGGATGAACAAGTTGAGAAAATCGAGGTAGAGCGCAAGCGCGCCAATGATCGCCTTCTTGCTGGCAACGACAGAATTGTCACTCGCCAGATAGATCTCCTTGATACGCTGCGTGTCGTAGGCCGTGAGTCCGACGAACACGATGACCCCGATCACCGAGATGGCAAGTTGCAAAGCCGACGACGCCAGAAACAGGTTCACCAGGCTGGCGATGATGATGCCGAACAGGCCCATCATCAGGAACGAGCCGAAGCGCGCAAGATCGGCGCGCGTCGTATATCCGTAGAGGCTCATGGCCAGAAAGGTCGCCGCCGTGATGAAGAAGGTGCGAGCGATGCTCACGCCGGTATACATGAGGAAGATTCCAGCGAGCGACAATCCGACCAAGCCGGCATAAACCCAGAAGGCGGTTTGCGCGGCGCCAAGGCTCATCTTCTCGATGCGGAAGCTTAACAAGAATACCAGCGCCAGCGGCGCCAGCACGATGACCCAGAATAGAAGTGGCGTCTGCACGAGCGAGGCGTAAAGACCTGTTTCGGCAGTCCCATAGGCGACAACCCCGGTGAGCACCAATCCTGCTCCCATATAGTTGTAAACGCTAAGCAGAAACTGCCGCAATCCGGCGTCGATTTCGGCCCGCAAGGGAGGCGTCCTCGCAAGCCCTGTCAGATCAGATGCGTGATTGTCGCTCATCGGACGTCTCCTGATTGCTTGCTATTGGCGAGCTCCTCCAACAAAGCCCTCCGACGTGTCGAAACATCTACTCTCACAGTTGACACCCCACGATATTGAGGCAGGTCAACGCAGGCGGGGAAATTAACTTTAGCGCGCCCAACGTCCGGGGCGTATCCTCGGTAATGTAGCCTTAAAATATCTCCGTAACCTGTAACCTGCCGCCGTCCTACTCCGAACTCATCAATGAGAGCACACATCAAGGGCTTTCGATCCAAATCGCCATCAAACTAAATGAGAGGTATCTACAATTGTCCAAGATCCTTATCGCGATCACAGCGGCGCTAGTGATCATGTCGTCCCCTATGGGATTGCTAGTCTCCGATCCGGCGGACGCCGGTGCGTCGGCCAGTGCAGCGTCGAAGAAAGTCGAGCCGTCAGTACAGAATGGAAAATGGCGCTTTGAAGGAAGCAGTCTCGTCTGCAATCATGAACTATCGGGATTGCCACCACCCCAGACGACTACCTCGTTAAGAATAGAGTGCGCCGTAAGTCGGTGGGACAATGGCGTGCTCGCGACTTATCTGAATTTCTACCTCACGCCTTACCTCTACCTGATACCCGACGAAGAGCCGTTTGAGGCGCACTTGGTGAAGGCGCCCTTCGCGCTCGGATTGGTGGCCGACGGATCGGGAAAGGGCACCGAAGCGTCTCCCTTGGTTCAAGGTGGCATGTTCGAAGTGAACGCATCCGCCAATGAAGACATTCCAGACACCGCCATTCTCGGCATAATCAGTTCGAGAGATACGATGCTCGCGGTGCGGACGCTCGCCCTCGGAAAGGATTTAACTTTCACACTGATCGACTACGACACAGAGCCGCCGATTAGGCTGCGTCTCAGACTACCCGGCGACCGTAACTTCGCTTCGCTGTATGATCGGCTTCAAAGGTCAGTTTGATGACGGTGAACGATCAGATTGCTTCTCGGTGGATAAACCGCTTGCCGCTGCGTTGGGCGCTCGGCGGATTGCTACTTGGGGTCGTTTGGAGTGCCATTTCCGGTTACTTACAAGGCAGCTTCAAAAACCCTGCGGGAGGGCTAGAAGCCGGGTTGATCCGACTAATTGTAATCATCGTGCTTCCGCTTGCTTTGCTTGGCGCGATCTGGGGATACAGCGAGCGGGTAAAGCTAGTTCGCAGTGCCAACCAGGGTACTGCCATTCTAATTGAGACAATTCGTCGAACGGTTTCGCGACAAATCGGCAAGGCGATGATCTGTGGAATTGCGTTTGGTATTTTCGTGAACCTGTCCCCCTACCCGCGCAGCGCTTTGCCATGGGATACGCTGGAGCACGTCGCCGCCAATCTAAGCGCAGCCCTTGGTTTTGTGCTACTCGCCATTCCTATCGGCTTGGTCGTGGGCTATACCTTAAAGCGCAATTTGTTCCGCAGGTTTTCCGACACGAATTAGTCGCCACTCAGCCTTCCGAAGACAGTCGCAGGGCGTGGAGGCCCTGTCCGCGTTCGGCGACATCGGCGGGCGGCCAAATTCCTTGGCAGTGGTACACAATCACCCGGTGCGCGCATGCGGGACTACATGCGCCGACGTCGCGCCGGGCAGAAGCCGAAGCCGCGAGCCCCGAGCCCTGCCGCCCTGTACGAGATCGGGCGTTGGACGCGGAAGCCCGAAGCGCAACGTCCGGCATGGGCAGCGAAGGTCCTTGAAGGCCTCGATCTCGAAAGCGAGGAAGGCCGCGCCGCCGCCTATAGTCGTTACCTCAGATATCGCGCCGAGTATCGCGCCGAGCGGAAGCTGGAGAAGCAGCGGGACCGGGAGCAGCAGGAAACCGTGCGCTGTGACTTCTGCGGCGAAGCTTCGTCCGCCAATCGCGTGATTGTCAGGAGCGGCCTTTCGCGTGTGACGATCTGCGAGCACTGCGCCCGAAAAGCCGTCGCCATCGCCGAGGCCCAGTCGAAATCGGGGTAGCGGCTGGTTTTCCCTGTAGTAGCCATCTTTCGGTGATCGCAGAAATTCCTGCAAATAGCGGGTTTCTCGCACACGGCGATGAAGAACCGCACCGGCAGCGGATTGATGCCGATCATCGAACTGCATCTGGTCGCGGTCGGCACTGCCAAGGCCACGGAGTTTCCGCCGCCGCGTCTATCCCACTTCGGATTTCTCTGGAAAATTATCCGGTGACACTCTGATCGGCGCGGCTTCGGGAAAAATCTCGTGCAGAAGCCCCAGGCGCTTGGCCTCCAATGCCGAACCGAGCATACTCACGCCTGTGACGTTGCCCCCGGGCCGATTGATGCTCGTGACGATACCGGCCTTCACCGGATCGGCGGAGCTGACGAAGACAATCGGAATCGTCGCGTTGATGGCGGCACCCTACATTTGCCCAATCGCAGCAAAGATCGCCCTGATCGAGAACGGCTCGCTTTGCGCTTCGAGCGATTCAAGGAGGCAACGTGAGTTGCCCCTGCACGCATCGTCAACCATTGCCCGGCGGGCTTGAAGCTTCTATTGCCTGCGGAAGGCGAGCCCTTTCCGCTGTCCTAACTGTCCTAACTGTCCCAGCACTACTCGCAACCGACTCAAACTGTTGAGCTTTGTTGCTGTGACACCAATTGGTTCGAGCCGGATTGGCTTTACGTTTTGTCCGAGCATGCTCTTCTTCAGTCGCCGTAACCATCGGATCGGCGACAAAATGCATGATCAGAAACCCGATCACGGCGTTCCAAAATCCCGCCACCATCCAGGGTAGCGTCACCGCGAATAACACCAGCAGCGTTATGTCGATCATGCCGAAGCCGCCCGGCGAAAGCGCCAGCGCGGCGAGCGCCAGGGATCCGGCCATCGTGGCTGCAAACAGGACAACAAACAGCACCCGCCGGCCGAAAATATCAATTCGGGCGGCATCGGCCTGGATGACTTGCAGCGGAGAGCTCTCTAACACGCGGTTGCGACTTCTAATCCCTCGGCAGACAGTGCAGACTCAATGATATAACACAACAACCGTCCAGGAATTCCAATCCGGGGATTAAGGAAATTGGCGATCAGCCGGACCGACGAAGTTGCCGAAGCGCTCTGGTATAGCCGGCCCGGACAAGCCGAAATCCGCCAGGAAACGCTCGCACCACCCGGAGCGGGCGAAGTGCGCGTGCGGGCCCTTTTCGGCGCGGTCAGCCGCGGCACCGAGGCGCTCGTGCTTGCCGGGCGTGTGCCGGAGAGCGAGTTCGAACGCATGCGCGCGCCCTTTATGGCGGGAAATTTTCCATTTCCAGTGAAATACGGCTACGCCACGGTCGGCCGGATCGAAGGCGGGCCGGAAGCCTTGCGCGGGCGCACGGTCTTCACGCTCCACCCGCACCAGAATTTCTTCAACATCCCGGCGAGCGCCGCCGTGGTGCTGCCGGAAAATCTGCCGCCGCAACGTGCGGTGCTCGCCGCCAATATGGAGACCGCGCTCAACGCGGTCTGGGATGCGGCGCCGGGTCCAGCCGACCGTATCGCTATCGTCGGGGCCGGCGTGGTCGGCTCTTTGGTTGCGTATTTGTGCGGGCGACTTCCCGGCGCGGATGTGACGCTCGTCGATATCAACCCGGCACGCGCGGAATTAGCGCAAGCCCTTGGTGTTAGTTTTGCAAGGCCCAAAACGGCAAAGGGTGATTGCGACCTCGTCGTTCACGCCAGCGGCAATGCGGCCGGGCTTGACACCGCTCTCGCGCTCGCCGGCGAGGAGGCAACCGTGCTTGAAATGAGCTGGTACGGCGACGCGCCGGTGACAGCACTGCTCGGCGGCGCCTTCCATAGCCGCCGGCTGCGGCTGATATCGAGCCAGGTTGGGCAGATCGCGCCCTCGCACCGGCCACGCTGGACGCATGGCCGGCGGCTCGCTGCGGCGCTCGCCCTGCTGACCGATCCGCGGCTCGACGCGCTGCTGGCGCCGCCGGTTGCATTTCGAGATTTGGCGCGACGGCTACCCGATATTCTTGATGCCAAGAGCGGCATGCTCTGCCAGTCCATTACTTATCCTTGAGGAGGTTCCTTGTTCGCTGTTGAAGTTCGCGACCACATCATGATCGCCCATTCGTTCCGCGGAGCCGTGTTCGGGCCGGCGCAGGCGCTGCACGGGGCAACCTTCGTCATCGATGCGGCCTTCATCGCCGAGACGCTCGATAGCAACGGTTTCGTCATCGACATTGGTCGCGCGCATGACGCGCTCAAGGCCCTGTTGGCGGCGCTGAACTATCGCAACCTCGACGACGTGCCCGAATTTAAGGGCAGCAACACGACTACCGAATTTCTCACGAAACATATTTTCGATGGTCTGGCCAAGGACGCCCGCGCCGGTGAGCTCGGTCGTAACGGCCGCGAGCTCAGGGCGATACGTGTCACCCTCTCCGAGTCGCATGTTGCGCGCGCCTGGTACGAGGCGGATTTGTGGTGAAGCGTTTCGCGTTCGCCGTGCCGGGCGATCTTGCGACCCCGACCGGCGGCTATGCCTACGACCGGCGCATGATTGCCGAACTCGGCCATCTCGGTTGGCAAATCGATCTGCTCAATCTCGGCGAAGGCTTCCCCTGGCCGAACGGAGCAACGCGCGCAACCGCGCGAACGCAGCTGCTCGCGACGCCCGCTAGCCGCATTATCGTTGTCGATGGCTTGGCGCTCGGCGTTCTGCCGGAAACCGCGTCACAGCTTGCCGGCCGTAATCCGTTACTGGCGCTGGTGCATCATCCGCTCGCGCTGGAATGGGGACTCTCTGTGGAGCAAGCCAACGCGCTACGCGCGAGTGAGCGGGCGGCGCTCGCAGCCGTGCAGGGCGTTGTCGTTACCAGTGCGGCCACGGCGCGGCTGATCACTTCCGATTACGGCGTGCCGGCCGAGCGCATCACCGTCGCAAGGCCGGGCAGCGATCCGGCCCCGCCGGCGCCGGGCAGCCAGGACGGTGTCGTGCGGCTGCTGTCGGTCGGCGCCGTTGTGCCGCGCAAGGGCTTCGACGTGCTGATCGCGGCGCTGGCCATGCTCACCGATCTGTCATGGCGGCTGACGATTGCGGGCGACCGCACGCGCGACCACAATACCGCCGCGCAGCTTGATGCCGACATTGCACGTCACTCGCTTGGAAATCGAATAGCCACGCTCGGCACGGTATCACCGCAGCGCCTCGCGGCGCTCTACGCGGAAGCCGACATGTTCGTCCTCGCCTCCCGTTTCGAAGGTTACGGCATGGCCTATGCCGAGGCCGTGACGCACGGCCTCCCCGTCATCGGTAGCAATGCAGGCGCCATACCGGACACGGTCCCGCCGGAAGCGGGCCTGCTGGTGGCCCCCGGTGATATTCCCGCATTGGCGCAGGCGCTGCGCCGCGTCATCGGCGATGCCGACCTGCGGCGGCGCCTGGCCGATGCCGCGCGCGCTGCGGCACCGCAGCTCCCGCCCTGGCGGCAGTCCGCGGAGATTTTTGCGCGCGCATTGGAGACGCTGGCATGAGCGGCTTCTCCGCCGACTGGCTGATGCTGCGCGAATCTTACGACTTGCGCGCGCGCAATCCGACGGTTCTCGACGCGGTCGCCGCCTCTCTCAAGTCGCGCCCTTCGGTGCATATCGTCGATCTCGCCTGCGGCACCGGCTCGACCCTGCGCGCGTTGAACCCGCGCCTGCCCGAGCGGCAGAACTGGAAGCTGATCGACAATGATCTGGACCTGCTGGCACGTGCCACGGCCACGCCGCTGGCCAAGGATACCGCCGTTACCGCCATCCCGCTCGATCTTAACCGCGACCTCGACGCCGCGCTCGACGGGACGATCGATCTCGTCGCGATCTCGGCCTTGCTCGATCTGGTCTCCGATAGCTGGCTGAACCGGCTCACGGCGGCAGTCGTCGCGCGTTCGATCCCGCTTTACGCGGCGCTGAGCTATGACGGGCGGATCGGGTTCACTCCGCCGGATCCGCTCGATGCGGCGATTGCTGCCGCCGTGAATGCGCATCAGCGCACGGACAAGGGCTTCGGGGCGGCGCTCGGACCGGCGGCGGCCAGCTTCGCCACCGCGCGCTTCGAAGCGCTCGGCTATTTGGTTGTGCACGGCACGTCCGACTGGACGATAGGACCGGACGACCGCAACATGCAAACCGAAATACTGGCCGGATGGGCAAGCGCCGCGCACGATATGGGCGCGCTACCGCTCGCCGACACTACGGCTTGGCTTGCGCGCCGCCGCGCCGTCGTTGCCGCCGGATGCTCTTCACTCTATGTCGGTCACGTCGATTTCTTCGCAAAACCGAGCGCCATACGTTGAGCCGACAGATCGCAGTCGAACAGCATATCGTCTTCAATTTTATGCACACGTATGGGCATACGTGGCGCCTGATCGGCACGTTCGAGTGGCGGCAGGACAAGGCCAGGGCCCCCGGTACCCAGGATGATTGGTGCGACCATCACATGCAAGCGGTCGAGACATCCAGCGGCAAGAAAGCGTGATACCGTGTTGGCGCCGCCTTCGATCAGCATGCGGCGCATGCCGCAGCCTGCGAGTGCGGAGAGAATCACTGACGGGGCGATTTGCCCATCAGCCGCGGGCAAGGCAACAATTTCCACGCCGGACGGCGGCGCACAGCGCGTGCCCTGCGCGGTGATCAGCAAGCGCCGGGCACCGTTGTCGGCAAACATCCTGGCGTCGGCGCTAAGCCGACCCCTCGGATCGATAACAACGCGCGCTGGCTGAGGCCCAGCGACCCTCCGCACAGTTAATTGCGGATCGTCGGCGATGGCGGTGCCGACGCCGACGACGACGGCGTCCACCAGGGCCCGCAGCCGGTGCAGGTGCACCAGTCCCGCCGGCCCGTTGACATATTTCGAATGTCCGGATTCTGTCGCGATCCGGCCGTCAAGTGACTGGCCGATCTGCCCGACAATCACGAGATCGTCTACTTTGCCTTTCCGCAGCGGACCAAACACATCCGCCCAGGCTTGCGGAAGAGGCTGCTGGCCTCCGCGGAATATGTTGCTAAAGTCTTCCCACGGGTCGGAAGACGCTGATTTACTCGAGGGGAAATTGCTTATCTGCACGCAGAAATCCAAAGCACTGGGTGGTTGCGTTAACAATGCGACTATGTGCCATCGTGCCACAAAAATCATCTATTTGCGACCGGAATGATTTAGGGCGCGTGGTGTTCCACGATCACGGCCATAAGAATGGAAAGTCCGGGGATGAGTGAAGTACAGACGGGCGCAAGCTCGGCTTTGTTCGGCAGTTGGGGGCACACCAGTGTTAGCCGCGGCCTCGGCGAATTCCACGGGCGACGACCTGTTCTCTTCACCGCAACGGGCGAAGCAGTACTTGCGTTGCCCGTCGAAGGTCTCGACGGGCAGCGGCTTGCACAGCGCCAAGACCACAACCAGGACTGCAGCCGCGCGCAGAAATGAAGCGTCGCGCAAGCCGCGCGGAGCCAGTGTTGCAACTATGACGAATGCCAAAACCAGCGCGCCTTCATGCGTGAAAGCAAGCGTGAGCACTGTGACGAAAACGAGTGCTGTCCCTGCGACGGTACGGTTCGCATAATGGCTGACGGCGAGCGCCGGCCAGAACACTGCGTGCGCCAGCCACATTTCGGTCGGAAAGCCAAAGACCAGCGGGCAGAGCAGGGCCGTCGAACAACAGGCGTAGACGAAGATGAGATGGTCACGTGAACGGTCGGCCGCGAAAGTGCCGATCAAGCCCGCAAGCGGCGCGAGATAGAACAGCAGCCCATAGACGACGATTCCGGCGCCTGGATTCCCGCTTAGCCCGACATAGATCTCGGCCGGCAACAGACTGAGCAAAAAGACCGGAGCGTTCCGACGCGAGACGCCGTTCGACGCCGCGCTGACCCATTGGGATGAGGCCGCCGTGTACGGGCTTCTCTACGGTTTGGTCATTACAATTGGAACATGGCGTGCTCCTATCGGACAAGGACCGCCGGAATGCGGTCGCGTCTCCAAGATGAGGAAAAAGGCATTTGAATTCGAGTGGGAAAGCCGCCT
>Ga0208080_1001248_pt1 | contig 12592 bp, 9 predicted proteins | sample NGESurdeep092012_3_FD_184476 | JGI IMG/M metagenome (GOLD analysis project Ga0208080, IMG submission 184476) | Arctic peat soil microbial communities from Barrow, Alaska - NGEE Surface sample 210-3 deep-092012 (SPAdes) | ecosystem: Environmental > Terrestrial > Soil > Wetlands > Peat ...
ACACCGAGCTGCGGCCAGCTTGCCATCAGGCCGCGACGCCGCTTGTCGCCCCACTCCATGGACATCAGGACCGAGCCACCCCACTCGCCGCCGACCGCGATTCCCTGGACGAGGCGCAGAAGGGTGAGCAGGACCGGCGCGAAGATCCCGATCGTTGCGTGGCTGGGAAGCACCCCGATGAGGAAGGTCGCCAGGCCCATCATCGCGAGGGTGATGACCAGGGTGGCCTTGCGTCCTACCCGGTCGCCGTAGTGCCCGAAGATGGCGGCGCCCACCGGTCGGGCCGCGAACCCGACGAACAGGGTGGCGAAGGACGCGAGGACTCCCATGTATGGAGAGCTGCCGGGAAAGAAGAGCTTGGGGAAGATCAGCGCAGCGGCTGTGCCGTACAGGAAGAAGTCGTACCACTCGATGGTTGTCCCAACGGTGCTGGCCAGGACTGCGCGACGTCGGTGGCCGAGCGTGATGGCCTGCGCGTGCGAGGTTTCCATTGTCTACTCCCTTGGCTCAGCCAGGTGGCCGTAAGCCGTTCGACCTCCAAGGTTGGTACGTTTCGGGCGTTTTGGTGCAGTTCGTCAGGCTGGCTGCGGTGAACGGGCTAGTGACTGCGGTGAGCGGCGTGTCTGAGCAACACGACCTGGCCATGCTGCGCGGCTCCACATCTGAACCAACCAATGGTGATGTCCTCGCCAACGACGACGCCAACAACCGGGTCATCGTCGTTGACCCACGTACCAACCGCGTCGTCTGGCAATACGGTCACACCCACGTCGCCGGGAGCGGCGCCGGGTACCTGGACAACCCCGATGGCCTGGACCTCTACCCACCCAACTCCGAGCTGGTCACCCGCGCCGCGACCATGGGCACAGTCCCACAGTCCTGACCGACTTTCTTTCACATTTCGGGATCAAAGCGACCGACGCGCTGATAACTTGCAGAGTGACTTCAAGATCGTGCGCGCCATCGTGGGTCTCCCCGACGAACTGGTCCGAGAGGTCCGACGCAAGACGCCGCCCGGGGTCGGATGGTGCGCCCAACGCCTGAAATCGCAACGATCTGGAGAAGACATGGCCGCCCCCTCGTTCACCGCTCTTACGCCGTTGGCATTCCTCGAGCGCGCGGCGGACGTGTTCGCCGACAAGACCGCGATCTCCTACGGCGACCGTCGGGTGAGCTTCCGCGAGTTCGGTGCCCAGGCCACTCGACTGGCGCGCGCGCTCCAGGCTTCCGACATACAGCGCGGGGACCGGGTCGCGTACATGTGCCCCAACATCCCGGAGATGTTGGTGGCCAACTTCGGCGTGCCGCTGGCCGGCGCGGTCATGGTGCCCATCAACACCAGACTCTCCGCAGATGAGGTCCGGTACATCTGTGACCACTCCGGGGCGAAGCTGCTGGTGGTCGACACGGAGTACCTGCCGGTGCTGGCTCCGGTACTGGATGGCCTGAAGACCATCCAGGAGGTCGTGGCGGTCACGGATCCGCTCGGTCCGGCCTCGCCCGAGGCGGCCGAGGACGCTCACATCTCGTATGACGAGCTCATGGCGCGCGGCTCGGACGACCCGCTGCCGTGGACCGTCGACGACGAGCTGAGCCTCATAGCAATCAACTACAGCTCCGGCACCACCGGACAGCCCAAGGGTGCGATGTACACACATCGCGGCGCGTACCTGAACGCGTTGGGCGAGATCATCCACCAACGGTTCGACCCGGAGAGTGTCTATCTGTGGACGCTACCGATGTTCCACTGCAGCGGTTGGTGCACCGCGTGGGCGGTGACCGGGATCGGCGCGACGCATGTGTGTCTGAGGGCCGTACGTGCAGATGTGATCTGGCGACTCTTCGATGAGGAGCACGTCACCCATCTCGACGGCGCCCCCACCGTACTGGTGACGATCGCCGAGGCACCGCAGGCGCACAAGCTTGACCGCGGGCTGGTGGCGACCGTGGCCGGCGCCGCGCCCGGACCAACGGTGATCGCCCGGATGCGCGAGCTCGGCGCGAGGATCGTGCACGTCTACGGGATGACCGAGGTGTACGGCCCATACACGATCAACGAGTGGCAGCCGGGCTGGACAGCTCTGCCGCCGGGGGAGCAGGCACGTCGACAGGCGCGACAGGGCGTGGCGATGATCCAGTCCGACCCAGTGCGTGTGGTCGACGATGAGATGAAGGATGTCCCGCGCGACGGTCGCACGATGGGCGAGATCGTGATGCGTGGCAACAACGTGATGGCCGGCTACTACAACGACGATGACGCGACCGAGAACGCTTTCTTTGGCGGGTGGTTGCACTCCGGGGACCTTGGGGTACAGCACTCCGATGGCTACATCGAGCTGCGCGACCGCGCCAAGGACATCGTCATCTCCGGTGGGGAGAACATCTCCACGATCGAGATCGAGCACGCCATCGAGGCCCACCCGGCCGTGCTCGAGGTCGCCGTCATCGGTGTTCCTGACCAGAAGTGGGGGGAGCGGCCGAAGGCCTTCGTCGTGCTCAGGCCTGGCGCCGAGGTCAGCGAGTCAGAGCTGATCGCCTACCTCCAGACGCACATTGCCCGTTTCAAGGTGCCCGGCAACATCGAGTTCGTCGACCACCTTCCGCGGACGTCGACCGGCAAGCTGCAGAAGTTCGAGCTGCGTGAGAAGGAATGGGCTGGGCACAGCAGTCGCATCCAGGGATGAGCGTGACCACCGGGAGGCGCAACACCTCACCGCGAAAACCAACGGAAGGAACGAACATGACGGTAATCACCCAGCGGGTCGTCGCCCTCGAAGACCTTGCGAGTCTGGTGGGTCAACGTGTCGGCGTCAGCCGCTGGCACCGTGTCACCCAGGAGCAGGTGAACTTGTTCGCCGAGGCAACCGGGGACTACCAGTGGATCCACCTGGACCCCGAGCGGGCCCGGACGGGACCGTTCGGGACGACGATTGCCCACGGCTACCTGACGTTGTCCCTCGCGCCGATGCTGATCGCGGACGTTCTCGAGGTGACCGCGGCTTCCCTGTTGGTCAACTACGGCATCGAGAAGGTCAGGTTTCCCACGCCGGTGCCCGTCGGGTCCCAGGTGCGGATGGCGGTCGATCTGGTCGGCGTCCAAGAGACCCCCGAGTGGGTGCAGACCACCTGGCGCCTCACGTTCGAGCTCGAGGGAGTGGCCAAGCCGGCCTGCGTGGCCGAGGTTCTGATGAGGCACTACTTCTAGAGATCGACACGCTGAGCACCTGCGAGACTCCGGATGCGGTCGGGTGACCTCTCTCGGGTGATGTCGGCGACCCGCTATCGCTGACCTTTGATCTCCTCCATCATGGAAGGGTGATCGCTCGCGACACCCATCGTGCCGTCCGCACGTTTGTGACACTGCTTGTCATCGCTGGGTCGGCCAGCCTGGCATTCACGCTGAGTGTGACCTGGCATCGGGGACTCGGCGACCTCCGGCTGCTGGCGCTCGCCATGGCTGTCCTCGCCCTGATGAGCGTCTCCCCCGTGGTTTTCGAGTGGAAGGGCGAGGCGGGGAGCGTCAGCCTCGAAGAGGTCTTCTTCGCGATGCTCGTGATGACCTCGCCGCCCGCCGCAGTCATCGTCGCCATGATGTTCGGCAACGTGTGCATCTACGTGTTCAACCGGCGGACGTTGCAGCAGATCACCTTCAACGTCAGCCTCGTCGGTCTGTCGACGGCGAGCGCCCTCGGGGTCACCTGGCTCGTGGCCGGTGGGCTTCCGGTCGATCCGAGCTGGCGAGGCATTGCCGGGGCGCTCGCCGGCGTTGTCATTCTGTATGGCGCATCGGCAATGGGGGTTCGGGCGATCGTGGCCGTCGCCGGCGGGCTGTCGCTCCGCAGTCTGGCCGCCCGGATGAGCGCGACCGATCTGGTGATCCTCTCCTCGAGCGCATCCCTGGGAGTCCTGACCGGCCTTGCCTCCCGGACCCAGCCCTTGTCAGCGGTATTCGTTGTCCCGCCGCTCGCGGTGATCGCGTTCGTGCTTCAGCAGCACGCTCGCGCTGTTCGCGGACGGCAGCGGCTCGACCGCCTTCTCGACACGGCTGTGGCGGCAAGCCAGGCGACCAGCGGCCCTGAGGTGCAGGACATCCTGGTCGACGCCGCCGGCGAGCTCGTGAACACAGCTGAGGCCCGGATCCAGCTCGGACCGCCGGCTGACGACGAGCTCGGCAGCCTGATCAAGTCGGATGAGAGCACCCTCTGGCTCGTCGCGCGCCCCCGATCCGGCCATAAGGTGGACACGGCCGAGGACACGTCGATGCTTGACGGCATCGCGGCCATCGGGTCGGGTGCCCTGGGGTCGGCCGAGCTCCTCGACCGGGTGCGTCACCAGGCGTTCCACGACAGCCTCACCGGACTGCCCAACCGGCTCCTCTTCGAGGACAGGGTGAACCAGGCGCTGAGGGGAGTCGACCGGCACTCGGTGGGCGTGCTCTTCGTCAACCTCGATCTGTTCAAGCGGGTCAACGACAGTCTTGGCCACACAGCCGCAGACGGCCTGCTGCAGCAGGCCGCCGAGCGCCTCCTTGCGACATTGCGATCGACCGACTCGGCCGCGAGGGTGGGTGGGGACGAGTTCGCGGTACTGCTCTCTGATGAAGCGGACGAACCGGCGGCCATGGACGCCGCATGGCGCATCAACGACGCCATGCGGAGACCCTTCATGGTTGAGCAGCAGGAGCTGGTCGTGACCGCCAGCGTTGGTGTTGCGCTCTCTCCTGAGGACGGTTCCAGCTATGCGTCGCTGTTGCGCGCGGCCGACCTGGCGATGTACGACGCCAAGGGCGCAGGTCGCGACACGGTACGACGTCCGCCCGTCAGGGTGCGCCCAGCGGGCGGGATGGTGTTCGAGAGCGAACTTCGTCACGCTCTCGAACACGACGAGCTGTGGGTTGCCTACCAACCTCAGATCGACCTGGCGAGCAGGCGGATCGTCGGCACGGAGGCTCTGGTCAGGTGGGCGCACCCTGCTCGGGGTCAGCTGCGTCCCGACCAGTTCTTGCCCCTGGCCGAGGAGCTGGGGCTGCTCGGCGCCATCGACGAGTGGGTTCTTGCGACGGCCTGCCGACAGACGGCCGTATGGCGGGCGGCTGAAGTGCCGGGACTGCGGGCCGCGGTCAACATCTCAGGAGGGCTTCTGCGCTCGGGCACATTTGACGAGCTGGTTCTGACCACGCTCGTGCGTAGCGGTCTACCGACGACGGCGCTCGAGATCGAGGTGACCGAGGAAGTAGCCGCCACCGAGGGCGAGGCCGGTCTCGAGTCGCTGGTCCAGCTCCGCGAGCTCGGGGTCCGGGTGGCGATCGACGACTTCGGTACGGGCTACTCCTCCTTGTCCAGGCTCCGCCTCCTGCCCGCCGACATCGTGAAGATCGACCAGTCCTTCATCCGCGAGATTGTCGACAGTCAGTCGGCGGTGCCCCTGGTGACCAGCACGATCAACATGGCGCATGGGCTCGGCCTCCAGGTCGTCGCAGAAGGGATCGAGACGACGCACCAGCTGTCGTTCCTGACCGAGAAGGGCTGCAATACGGGACAGGGCTACCTCTTCGGCCGGCCAGTGCCTGCCGACGAGCTGCGCCCTGGGCGGCGGCAGTGGGCACCCCCGGCCGAGACCGTCCCGGGCAGTTGAGCCCAGCGCCCGTGGACGCACCTCTTCGGAGGGCGTTCGAGCTCACCGGCCCACCTTGGTCGGGCATGCAGCTACTCCAAGAACGACCTGTCCCTGACGCCGACCAGTCTGGCGGACTACGTTGCTCTGAACTCTGGCTACATCGGGTGCACCGACCGCGATCATCACGTGGGATGAGGGCAACAACAAGCAGTTCTTGGTTCCGCTGATCGTGATCACCCCGTACACCTTGGCAGGTGGCGTTTCCTCGATCGGCTACAACCATTACTCCGTCCTGAAGGGCATCCAGCAGATGGTTGGATACTCCACCCCACTGCCAGATGGTTGGATACTCCACCCCACTGCTCGGCCACGCCGCCGACCCCGGCACCATATCGATCCGTGACGACCCGGTCTTCGGCCTTCGACCGAGTCCGTGAGGTGGTTGGTCGACCTGACCGCGTACGTCCGCGGCCGGCCATGCAGCTCCCCGCCTGATCGAGCTCACCCACAGCGGGGGACCTTCGACCTTGTGACCGGGCCCTCGGACGGGCAGCATCAGAGATGCCAACGTCCCACCTGGGTTCGAGCTAAGCGTGGAGGTGGCGGTGAACGCTGTGGTCAGGCTTGCTCGCACGGACTTCGACGCCGTCGTCATGGACCTGGACGGGGTCGTCACCGACACCGCTTCCCTGCACGAGATGGCGTGGAAGCGCATGTTCGACGGGTTCCTGGACACCCGTCCACCGAGGCAGGGAGAGGACCACCGGCCGTTCGAGAATGAGGACTACCGGCGTTTCGTCGACGGCAGACCCCGCTTCGACGGCGCTGCCGGCTTCCTGACATCTCGGGGCATTGAGCTGCTCCCGGAGAAGATCCACGCCCTGGCAGCTGAGAAGGACGTCGACTTCCAGGACCTGCTGCGACAGGAGGGCGCGAAGCTCCTGCCTGGCGCAGTATCTCTGCTCACCGAACTGCGCCGTGCGGGATTCCGGACGGCGATCGTGTCCGCGAGCCGCAACTGCACCGCGGTTCTGGGCCGGGCCGGCATCACCGAGATGTTCGATGCGCAGGTGGACGGTGTTGTCGCTGCTGAGCTCGGGCTGCCGGGCAAGCCGGACCCGGCGGTCTACCTCGAGGCAGCGGGGAGGCTGAGGACTCCACCAGAACGGTCCGTGGTGGTCGAGGACGCGCTGGCTGGGGTGGAGGCGGGACGTCGCGGCGGCTTCGGCCTGGTCATCGGGGTGGACCGTGCCGGACATGGACCGGAGCTCCTGGCCCATGGTGCAGACGTCATCGTCGCCGATCTCGCAGGTGTCGACGTGGCGCAGCCATCCGCGGCGGAACGGCCACGGCCGTGAGCGACTGGGTCCTCGCCTACGAGGGTTTCGACCCGGCGCACGAAGGTCTGCGTGAGGCCCTCTGCACGCTCGGCAACGGGTACTTTGCCACCCGCGGAGCGGCACCGGAGTCGCGGGCGGACGGAGTCCACTACCCCGGCACCTACGTCGCGGGCTGCTGGAACCGGCTGAGGGACGAGGTCGACGGACAGACGGTTGAGAACGAGAGCATGGTGAACCTGCCCAACTGGCTTCCGGTCACCTTCGCGGTCGACGACGGCGAATGGCTGGACCTCGCTCAGGTGGAGCTGCTCACTTCGCGTCAGGAGCTGGACCTTCGACGTGGTGTCCTCACCCGGTGGCTTCGCTTCCGCGACACGCAGGGACGGCTCACCGGGCTGACCCAGCGGCGCTTCGTACACATGCAGCGGGCGCACCTGGCCGGGCTGGAGACGACGGTCACAGCAGAGAACTGGTCGGGTCTGCTGCGCATCCGGACGGGCATCGACGGGACGGTGCGGAACACGGGCGTGGACCGCTACCGGAAGCTGGCCAGCGACCACCTCCTGTCGATCTCTCAGGGATCCGCCGGTGACGACACGATGGTGCTGACCGTCGAGACGAGCCAGTCCCGGATCCGGATCGCCGCCGGAGCGCGGACCCGGGTGCGGAGGTCCGGCGAGCTGTGCGACGTACCGCGGCAGCTGCGGACCGAGCCGGGCCTGGTCGAGCAGGAGATGTCGGTGGCTGTCACGGCCGGTCAGGAGGTGACGGTGGAGAAGGTGGTGGCCCTGCACACCGTGCGCGACTGGGCCGTCTCGGAGCCCGCCGAGGCGGTCGCGGCGGAGCTGGAGCGCGCCGACGACTTCGAGTCGCTGCTCGACGAGCACACACTGGCCTGGGCGCAGCTGTGGGACCGGTTCTACACCGCGTTGGACGACGGTCACCAGGCTGGTCCGCAGGCGTCGCTGACCATCCGGCTGTACCTCTTCCACCTGTTGCAGACGTTGTCCCTGTACACCCTGGAGGCGGACGCCGGCGTGCCCGCTCGTGGGTTGCACGGCGAGGCCTACCGAGGGCACGTCTTCTGGGACGAGCTGTTCGTGCTCCCCGTGTTGACCCTGAGGGCCCCCAGCCTCACCCGGGCCCTGATGAGCTACCGGTACCGCCGGTTGCCAGCCGCCCGCGACGCGGCCCTGGCGTGCGGTCTGACTGGCGCGCTATACCCCTGGCAGTCGGGCAGCGACGGCCGCGAGGTGAGCCAGCTGATCCACCTCAACCCCTTGTCCGGACGATGGCTTCCGGACGTCAGCCAGCTTCAGCGGCATGCGGGCCTGGCGGTGGCCTTCACCGCGTGGCACTACTTCGAGGCGACCGGCGACCTCGGCTTCCTCGAGGAAGAGGGTGCCGAGATGATCCTGGAAATCGCTCGCTACTGGGCCTCCCTCGCTACCCACGACCCGGGCCTGGACCGTTTCGTCATCCGGGGTGTGATGGGACCCGACGAGTTCCACACCGGGTACCCCGGAGCCGAGGCCGCAGGCGTGGACAACAACTCCTACACAAACATCATGGCGGTGTGGGTGCTGCGCCGGGCGCTCGACGTCCTCGAGGCACTTCCCGCCCGGCGACGGCTGGAGCTCACCGAGAGCCTCGCGCTGCGCCCCGGCGAGGTGAAGCTCTGGCAGCAGATGATCCACACGATGTTCGTGCCGTTCCACCTCGGTGTCATCAGCCAGTTCGAGGGGTTCGAGGACCTGGAGGAGCTCAACTGGGAGGCGTACCGAAAGCGGTACGGCAACATCCAGCGCCTCGACCGGATCCTCGAAGCGGAGGGGCGCTCGGTCAACGAGTACCAGGCCTCGAAGCAGCCCGACGTCCTGATGTTGTTCTATCTGCTCTCCGCGGACGAGCTACGAGACCTGCTCGGCGATCTCGGCTACCCGATGGAGCCGGACCTGATCCCCAGGACCATCGAGTACTACCTCGGCCGCACCTCGCACGGCTCGACGCTCAGCGCCTTGGTACACGCCTGGGTGCTGGCCAGGGCGCACCGGGACCAGTCGCTGGACTACTTCAGGCTCCTGCTGGAGAGTGACGTCGCCGACGTGCAGGGTGGCACGACCGCGGAGGGGATCCACCTGGCCGCGATGGCAGGAAGCGTCGACCTGTTGCAGCGATGCTTCACCGGGCTTGAGACACGCGGCGGCGTGCTGAGGTTCAACCCGCAGTGGCCTGAGCAGCTGGGCACGTTCAGCTGTCGGTTGAGGTTCCGCGGTAACGACATCATCGTCCGGATCAGCAGCACCCTGTTGCGTGTCAGTGCGGTGTCCGATGACGTCCCCGAGATCCAGGTCAACTGCCGCGGCCAGCTGCTCACGCTGCGGCCGGGGGAGTCGGTGGAGTTCGAGCTGCCGTCCGGTTGACCTCGGCCCCTCTGGCATGTGGGCGCCTCGGCGCCTCGGCGCCTCGCCGCCTCTGGCACGTCGGGCGCCGCGTGTCATGGTTGCGCCGGGGGCCTCAGGGTCTTTGCGACATTGCTCACACGGCGATCGGGGAAGCCTGTGGCGGCCAGCTGGTTGTACGTACCAGCAGTTCAACCAGAGGAGCCAGCGTGACAGACCTTTTCTCGCCGTACCAGCTCGGGAGCCTCGAGCTCGCCAACCGCCTCGTGATGGCGCCGCTCACCCGTAACCGTGCCGGAGCGGGTGAGGCTCCGACCGAGCTCGCCGCCGAGTACTACGGCCAGCGGGCGGCGGCCGGGCTCATCATCAGCGAGGGCACACAGCCCTCCGCGGTCGGTCAGGGGTACCCGCACACCCCCGGTCTGCACACCGACGACCAGGTCGCCGGCTGGACGCTCGTCGCGGACGCGGTGCACGCGCGGGGCGGCAGGATCGTCGCGCAGATCATGCACGCCGGGCGCATCAGCCACCAGGCGATCACGGGGCTACACCCGGTCGCGCCTTCAGCTGTCACGCCCGCTGGCGAGGTCTACACAGAGCAGGGCATGAAGGCCTTCGAAACGCCTCGAGCCCTCGAAACCGCTGAGCTGCCAGGTGTCGTCGCGGAGTATGTCGACGCAGCCCGCCGGGCGGTTCAGGCCGGCCTCGACGGCGTCGAGCTGCACGCAGCCAATGGCTACCTCCTTCAACAGTTCCTTGCCGACGGCAGCAACAAACGCACCGATCGGTACGGCGGGTCTCCGCAGAACCGTGCCCGTTTCGTGGTCGAGGTTGCGACTGCTGTGGCCGAGGCCATCGGTGCCGACAAGGTCGGGATCCGGATCTCACCGGCGGGCACCTTCAACGACATCACCGAGACCGAGACCGAGCAGACGTATGCCGCACTGCTCGACGGGCTGAACCCGCTTGGCCTGCTCTACCTGCACGTCCTCGAGGGCCCGGACACCGACTTCCACGAGCAGCTGCGCAAGCAGTGGGACGGCACGGTCATCTTCAACACCGGCTTCACCGGGCCGTCGGACCTCGCCACCGCGCAGGAGACCGTCGACACCGGTGCCACCGACCTGTTCTGCATCGGGCGGGGTTTCCTCGCCAACCCGGACCTGGTCGAGCGCCTGCGCATCGGTGCCGAGCTCAACGAGCCCGATCTGCCGACCTTCTACAGCGGCGGGGCCAGGGGTTACACCGACTATCCGGTGATGTCCGCCTGAGACGGTCCATGATGGATCCGTTGATGACCTCCGCCTGCCGGGAGAAGTAAGTGCTCGGTGGCATCTCGAACAAGGAATGACCATGCCACAACGACCAGAACCCTTGCTGCCGTTGGGGTTGCGTCTGCATGCACGCCGCGTTGTCGTCGTGGGCGGTGGGCCGGTGGCGCTTCGACGTGTCGGTGCCCTCCTGATGGCGCGCGCCAAGGTCACCCTCGTGTCGCCCACCGCCGTCGCGGCGTTGGAGGACCTTGCTGATCGCGGCCAGATCGACTGGTATCAGCGGCCCTACGAGCAGGGTGACCTGCGCGAGGCCTGGCTCGCCATGGCATGTACCGCAGACGCCGCAGTCAACGCGGAGGTGCTCGCCGCGGCTGACGAGGCACGCATCTTCTGTCTTCGAGCCGACGACGCGTCCGGGGCCTCGGCCTGGATGCCGGCCACTGGCCGCAGTGGACAAGCCACCATCAGCGTCCACGGCAACCGCGACCCACACACCGCGGCTGCCCTCCGTGACGTTGCTGTCGCTGCGGTGGAGGCAGCGTTGCGCCAGGACCCCAGCCTGCCCGCCAAGCGCCGGGCACAGGCTGCTGGGTCATTGGGCAGGGTGATTCTGGTCGGCGGCGGCCCGGGGGATCCGGAGCTGTTGACACTCAAGGGTTTTCAGGCGTTGGCGGACGCCGATGTCGTCGTCGTCGACCGGCTGGCGCCGTTGGCAGTCCTGGACGGGCTGCGCGAGGGTGTCGAGATCATCGACGTCTCGAAGATCCCACGCGGGCGCTTCACGCCGCAGGAGGAGATCAACGAGATCCTGGTCAGTCGAGCGCGCGAAGGTCGCGTCGTGGTCCGGCTCAAAGGCGGGGACCCATTCGTGTTCGGACGCGGCATGGAGGAGGTCATCGCGTGCAACGAGGCCGGAGTCCAGGTCGACGTGATCCCCGGGGTGACGTCCGCCGTCGCTGCACCTGCGTTGGCCGGCATCCCGCTCACGCACCGCGGCATCTCGCAAGGCTTCACGGTGATCACCGGTCACGCAGCCCCGGATGATCCGCGCAGCACCCTGGACTGGGACGCACTGGCTCGTGGGGGCACCACGCTGGTGGTGCTGATGGGCGTGGAGACTCTGGCGTCGATCGTCGGCGCTCTGGTGGATGCCGGTCGTGAGGGCGACACCCCGGTGGCCTGCGTGATGGATGGGGGCCTGCCCAGCCAGAAGGTCGTCCTCACCACACTGGCCGCGATCGTCAGCTCTGGTGCTCCGCCCGAACTGCGTTCTCCTGCAGTGACCGTCATCGGAGCCGTCGCTGCCTTCGCCGCCGGCTAGGTGGTTGTGGACAGCACCTGTGCCTGGGCGACCAGCAGCTCGACGAACGCCGGGCTCACCCCCAACGGGTCCGCCACGGGCAGGTCCGGGCAGGCAGCGACCACTGAATCGGACAACCTCCCTGGTGCCACGAAGAGTGAGGCGACCGCCGGATTCTGAATCCCCTTGTCGGACAGGGCTTCCAACGCCTGAATTGGCGAGGGGGTGGCGGCGGATGCGAAGGCGGGCATGACCGGTATGCCGTGTGCGCACTCGAGGTCACGCGCCAAGCTCTCGATGTGCAGACGCGCCGCCTGAGAGCCCGACCCTGCCGATGCGAGGACCAGCGCGTCAACCTGCCGGTGGACCCCTGCCTGGAGCAGACGGTCGGCCAGCGCTTTGAGCAACAGCTCGCGCGCGCGACGCCCGCCGGAGAGCAGGGACGGCGCCACGCTGACGTGCATCTGCTGGGTGACGCCGCTGGCCTCGACGGCCACGGGAACGTCGTGGGTCAGGTGGTAGCCCGGCGTGAACAACAACGGCACGACGCGCACTGAGGTGAAACCGTCGTTCGCGAGGCGGCGGAGAGCGACGTGCGGGGCGGGCGTCGTGAAGTCGAGGTGGGCGGCGCGGACCTCCAGGCTGCTGCGTCGGGCGACT
>Ga0208080_1001250_pt1 | contig 12586 bp, 10 predicted proteins | sample NGESurdeep092012_3_FD_184476 | JGI IMG/M metagenome (GOLD analysis project Ga0208080, IMG submission 184476) | Arctic peat soil microbial communities from Barrow, Alaska - NGEE Surface sample 210-3 deep-092012 (SPAdes) | ecosystem: Environmental > Terrestrial > Soil > Wetlands > Peat ...
GATGGCAGCGAGTTCCCGATCGAGATCATGCTGAGCCCCCTCGAGAGCGCCGACGGGATCCTCGTCACCGCGGCGATCCGCAACATCAGCGTGCGCAAGCTGGCCGAGGGCCAGCTGCTCCAGGCCCAGAAGCTCGAGTCGATCGGACGACTGGCCGGCGGGATCGCCCACGACTTCAACAACATGCTCTTCGTGATCAACGGGCATGCCGAGATGCTCGACCAGGACCTGGTCCCGGAGAGACGGGCAGAGCTCGATCTTGACGAGACGCTTCGAAACGTGCGGGCAATCCGGGAAGCTGGGGAACGAGCGGCGACCCTGACGGAGCAGCTCCTTGCCTTCAGCCGCCAGCAGGTCATCCGCCCGACGGTGCTGGACCTCAACGCTGCCGTCGATGGCCTCGAGCCGATGGTGCGGAAGCTGATCGGCGAGAACATGCGGCTCGTCATCAAGCTGGGCGACGACGCCGGTCACATCCGTGCGGATGCAGGGCAGCTCGACCAGATCCTCGTCAACCTGGTCGTCAACGCCCGCGACGCGATGCCTGACGGCGGAACGGTCACGATCGAGACCGGGAACGAGGTGGTCGAGGAGCGATACGCGGTCGAGCATTTCGACGCACGGCCCGGCCCGTACGTGCTGCTCGTCGTCAGCGACACCGGGGTCGGGATGGATCGCGCAATGCGGGAGCGCATCTTCGAGCCCTTCTTCACGACCAAAGGGCTCGGCAAGGGGACCGGCCTTGGGCTCGCCACTGCATACGGAATCGTCCACCAGGCGGGCGGCCACATCTGGGTCTACTCCGAACCCGGGCTGGGCTCCACGTTCAAGCTCTGGTTTCCGCGGGTCGACGCTCCCGGAACGGCCGAACCGCCGGAGGTCGCGGCAACCCCCGCGGTCGGAACCGGCACGGTCCTCGTCGTCGAGGATGAGCCCGTCGTTCGCGACATGACCGCGCAGATGCTCACCCGGTCCGGCTACCGGGTGATCGCGGTCGCCGATGGCGACGAGGCGATCGCGCGGCTGGCCCGACTCGAAGAGCCGATCGACGTGCTGGTCACCGATGTCGTCATGCCGCACATGTCCGGAATCGAGCTTGCCGAGCTGGTGATGGATCGCTATCCGGACGTCGGAGTCGTGCTGCTTTCCGGGTACACAGCCCAGACACTCAACCTCGAACGGGTGACGAGTCGCGGCGCGACGTTCGTGCCGAAGCCGGTCACGTCAAGCCAGCTGGTTCTCGCGGTCCAGCAGGCGCGGGCGAGGCGGCAGGCCGACCCCAGCGTGACGGAGCCGGCAGTCGGGTCCGGGAGTCATTGACCATGCCGTCAAAGGGGCGCGAAGCACCGATCCTCGTCGTCGATGACGACACCGCGACGCGCGAGCTCGTCGCCACGCACCTTCGACGCGAGGGCTTCGACGTCCGCGAGGCGGCGAGCGGCGAAGCCGCGCTCGAGCTCATGGCCGGCCAGAAGATCGGCCTCGTCATCCTCGACATGGGCATGCCCGGGATGTCGGGCTTGGACGTCATCCGCGCGCTCCGGGAGCAACCGAAGACGGCAACCTTGCCGATCATGGTGTTGACCGGCATGGGCGACGAATATCCCCTGGTCACGAGTCTCGGGATTGGTGCCGACGACTACCTCCCGAAGCCGATCCGGCTCGATGAGATCGCGGCCCGAGTCCGCGCACGCCTGCGGAATCAGGACGTCGCCGCGGAGCAGGCCCTGCGCGCCAGCGATGACCTCTACCGCGCACTCGTCGAGCAGTCGGCGGACGGCGTCCTCGTCTCGGACCAGACCGGCCGCTACGTCGAGGCGAACCCGGCCATCTGCCGGATGCTGGGCTACTCACACGATGAGCTCCTGGCGACGTTCACGCCGAGCCTGAGCGCAGACGATGACCCGCTGACCCCCGACGACATGGACGTGCGGCTCGCCGAGACCGCGGCCGGAGCCGGCCTCCTCGTCGAGCGGCGGTACCGGCGCAAGGACGGGACGAGCCTGCCGGCGGAGGTCAGCTTTTCCCAGCTCCCCGACGGCCGTCTCCAGCGCAACATCCGGGACATCACCGAGCGCCTGGCCGCCGAGGTGGCGCTGCGCGAAAGCGAGCGCACCCTTGCCGAGGCCCAGCGGATCGCCCATGTCGGGAGCTGGGACTGGGACCTTGCGTCCGACACGGCGCGCAGATCCGACGAGACCAACCGGATCTTCGGGGTCGAGCGCGGCGGGCTCGCCGGGGCCACCGAGGCATTCCTCGCCGTCGTTCACCCCGAAGACCGCGCTCGCGTGCGGGCGTCCGAGCGAGCGGCGATCAGCCAGGGCGCCCCGCACGACCTCGACTACCGGATCATCCGGCCCGACGGCGAGGTGCGGCTCATCCACGAGGAGGGCGAGGTCATCCGGGACGGGTCCGGCAGTCCCGTACGCATGGTCGGCACCGTCCAGGACATCACCGCGCGACGGGGTGCGGAGGCGGAGCGGGCACGTCTCGTGTCGGCCGTCGAGCAGACCGCCGACGCGATCTGGATGAACGACATGGCCGGAACGATCACCTACGTCAACCCGGCGTTCACACGTGCCTACGGCTACGAGTCCGGCGAGGCCGTCGGTCAGCACGCCGGGATCCTGGACAGCGGCAGCCACGAGCCCGCGTTCTTCGCCGCGATCTGGGACTCGGTACGCGCAGGGCAGACCTGGACGGGAACGATCGTCAACCGGCGCAAGGACGGCACGCCGATCGACGTGGAATCCGTGATCTCGGCGATCCACGATGCCGATGGTCAGTTGACGGGCTACATCCAGGCCGACCGCGACGTGACGCACGAGCGCGAGCTCGAACGCACCCTGGTGCGAAATGCGCGCGAGCGGGACGCGATCGAGACGGCGCTCGCGCGGATCGACCCGGCTGCATCGGCCGAAGAGATCGCGGCCGAGGCCTGCGTAGTCATCAACGGGCTCCCGGGGGTCGATTCCACCATGGCGGTCGCGCTTGACCAAGTCGAGGGTGCCGTCCTCGCGGTGGCCGGACAGCTTGCGACTACCTTTGCTCCTGGAACGCGAGCAGTCGCCGCGAGCCGGGCGGCGTATCTGCGGGAGCGGGGCTCCAGCGGCCCGTGGTACGAGAAGTGGCGGCCCGGTCCAGACACTGGAGCGTGGACGGAGGCCATCACGGCAACCGGGCTCCTGGCTACCGCGTACGCGCCCCTGCGGAGCCCGCGCGGCGTTGTCGGCGTTGTCGGCATCGCGAGCCACGACCCGGCGACCGCGCACTCGCTGGTCGAGCACATGCCGGCACTCACCGCGTTCGTCTCGATCCTCGGGGCCTTGCTGGTCCCAAAGCTCGAAGAGCGGCGCCACGAGGCTGAAGGTCGTTCGGTCATCCAGGCGGTCCTCGACACCTCGGCCTTCGCACCGTTCTTCCAGCCGATCGTCGACATCTACACCGGAGCCGTGGTCGGGTACGAGGCGCTCAGCCGCTTCACCGATGGGGTGCCGCCCGATCTCCGGTTCGCCGCGGCGGCCAAGGCCGGACTCGGCATCGAGCTCGAGATGGCCACGCTCCGCGGAGCGATCGCGGCCGCTGCCGTGCTGCCGCCCGATGCACACCTGAGCCTCAACGCCTCGCCGGCGCTCATCACCTCGGGCGCGCTGCGAGCCCTCTTCGCCGGCGTCGCCCGACCGCTCGTCCTCGAGATCACCGAGCACATTGGGATCGACGACTACGCGGCGCTCCGGTCGGAGCTGGCGGTCCTGGGCCCAACGGTTCGCCTCGCGGTCGACGACGCCGGGGCCGGTTACGCCAGCTTCCGCCACATCCTCGAGCTCGCACCCAGTTTCGTGAAGCTCGACATCGGCCTCATCCGCGGGATCAACACCGATCCCGCTCGCCAGGCGCTTCTTGCCGGCATGGCCTACTTCGCCGTGAAGCGCAGGATCCGCCTCGTCGCGGAAGGGATCGAAACCAGCGAGGAGCTCAGGACCCTCCGCTCGCTTGCGATCCCCTACGGACAGGGCTACCTCCTCGGGCGGCCGCAGGATGGCCGAGGATCGGGGCCGTGGCCGAACGTCGTCGCGCTCGGGACGAGGTCCAAGAAGGGTCGCAGCCTCGCGCGCGCCGGCTGACGCCCCACGATCTCCGCCGGGCGTTGACGAGCTTCAGGTGGTCGACGTCGACGAAGACGCGGACCAGGCGCCCGTCGCCTCGCCGAGCGCGGATTCCAGCCGGGCACGCTCGTGCGCCGCATCAATCCGATCCTGGGCTGCCCGGGCCCGGTCGGCCGCGGCCCGGGCGCGGTCGCCGGCGGCCTGGAGGCGCAGCCACTCGAGCTTCTCCGCATCGGGCGCGTCCGAGGCGGCAACGGTGTGCTCCAGCGCCTCGGCGCGGAAGTCCCGCTGCACCGCCATCTCGTCGCGGGCGGCAGCCGTGGCGTCCCGGTCGCCCGCGGCGCGGAGCCGGGCGCGCGCAGTCTCCGCTCGGGCGCCGCGGGTTGCCAGGCGACTGACCCGGGTTGCGTCGCGCGCGACGCGGGCGGCATCGTGCTCCTGGATGCTCACGGCGCTCTCGAGCGGCACGCCGCGGTCGGCCCTCGCATGCTCAAGGTCGGCGACGAGCTGATCGCTGATCGCGTCGGCTTCGTCACGTTCGGACGCGGTCTGGTCGGCGTCGGCCGCGGTCTGGTCGGCGTCGGCCGCTCCCTGGTCGGCGTCGGCCGCGGACCGTTCCGCGCCGATGGCCCGCTGGTGCGCTGCGCGCTCGAGCCATTCCGACGCCGTGCCGTCGGTGCCTTTGATTTGCACGGCATGCCTCCGCGACGCCCGGTCCGTCGTGTCAACGCAGCGGCGGTCGCCGATGGGAGTGTCCACGCGGCGGGGCCCCGCGTCATGACGTTCCGTCATGACGTCCGCGACGGACGTGGACACAGTGATCGTGGATCAGTCCGTGCTCGCCGGCTGGAGGTGCCAGGTTGATTGCTCCCGGTGAACCGACGACGCCGCCGGACCGCGAGTCGCGATTCCGCGCGCTCGTCGAGAGCATCCCCGGGGCCGTGTACCGGCGCGGTGCTGAGTGGCCCTGGCATTTCGAGCTCGTCAGCGACGGCATCGAGGCGATCGCCGGCTATCGAGCGAGCGACCTCGTCCGGCCCGGTGCCCTCCCCGACGCCCTTCTCCCGATGCCCGAAGACCTGCCTGTCGTCACGGACGCGGTCAGGGGCTCCGTGTCGACCGGGCAGCCATATGACATCGAGTACCGCGTCCATCACGCGGACGGGACCACGCTGTGGGTTCATGACCGCGGGCGCCCCGAGTGTGACGCGGGCGGCGGGGTGACCTGGATCGACGGCGTGATCTTCGACGTCACCGAGCGAAAGCGGGCAGAGCGAGTGCTGGTGGAGCAACGGGCCAGGCTCATCGCGCTCATGGACAACATCCCCGACCACATCTACTTCAAGGACGTCGACAGCCGCTTCACCATGATCAGCCGCGCGATGGCCACGTCATTCGGCCTGAGCGATCCCTCGCAGTCTGTCGGAAAGACGGACTTCGACTTCTTCCTGGAAGAACAGGCACGTCCCGCTCTCGAGGATGAACGGGAGATCATGCGATCGGGGAGGCCCGTGGTGAGCCTCGAGGAACGGGAGACATGGCCCGACGGCCGCGAGACCTGGGCTTCGACGACCAAGCTGGTCCGCACCGATGGCGAAGGGAACGTCGTGGGCACGTTCGGGATCTCCCGCGACATCACCGAACGGAAGCGTGCGGACCAGGAGCTTCGGGAGACCAACGCAGCGCTCGAAGAGGCCATGGGCCGGGCGGTCAAGCTCGCCGCGGAAGCCGACACGGCCAACCAGGCCAAGAGCGAGTTCCTGGCCAACATGAGCCACGAGATCCGCACGCCCATGAACGGGGTCATCGGCATGATCGGCCTCCTGCTCGACACGGAGCTCGACGACGAGCAGCGCCACTACGCGGAGACCGTGCGCGCGAGCGGGGAGTCGCTGCTGGCGCTCCTGAACGACATCCTCGACTTCTCCAAGATCGAGGCGGGAAGCGTCGAGCTGGAGATGCTCGACTTCGACATGCGCGCGCTGCTCGACGACTTCGCGGCGATGCCGGCCATGCGCGCCCACGAAAAGGGGCTGGAGTTCATCTGCGCGGTGGCGCCCGACGTGCCGGCCCATCTTTCCGGTGACCCGGCGCGCCTGCGCCAGGTGCTCCTCAACCTGGCCGGCAACGCCCTGAAGTTCAGCCGCAGTCGCGGACAATCCGATCCCCACGCGGGCCGGGGACCTGTCCATCACCGTCAGTGTCGGAGTGAGCCTGTGGCGCGAGGGCGAGACCGAGGACCAGCTCCTCGAGGCCGCCGATGCTGCCCTGTATCGGGCCAAGGGCGCCGGGCGGAATCGGGTCAGTCTTAGCGGTGAACCAGGCCCATCGAATCACGCGAGGACCTGATCCGTGAGCGCCCGGAACGCGGTGGCCCGAGCCCCTGGCAGGCCCCTTGGCCTGCGCGGGAGCCTGCAACGGTTGAGCCGTGGGCTCGTCGCCTACGGGATCATCGGGCTCGTCGTCGCGTCGATCGGGTTCGGCGCGATCGCCTGGGTGAACATCCGGATCGGCGAGATCCGCGGCGACGCCGAGGCGACCGTCGCCCGGCTGGCGACAACCGTGGGGCTCGCCGCGAACCTGCTCCACGGCGCGTCGACCACGGCCCTGTCTTTCGGCGCGACCGTCGATCAGTCGGCGCAGGCTGTCTCAGCCGCGGCCGTCACGATCACCGAGGCGCGGTCGGACCTGTCCGCCCTCGCGGCGCAGCTCAGGTCGGTCAGCATCCTCGGTGCGACGCCGCTGTCGTCGCCGGCGGACGCGATCGGGCGCATCGCAACGAGCATGGACGGCCTCGACACGCGGCTCTCCCTGATTGCCGACAGTGTCAGGGGCAACCGGGACGCGCTGGCCGGCAACGCCGCGGCGCTTGGCGTGCTGGGTGACAGCACCCAGGTGCTTGCCGCGCGCCTGGGGTCGGGCATCGGCCCGGACTCGTTCGGCGACGTCCAGCAGGTCATCGCCGTCACGCTGCTCGTGTTCGCGGCATGGGCATTCGTGCCGGCGCTCGGGGCGCTCGTGCTCGGCGGGTGGCTGCGGAGGCAGCTGCGTCGACCGCGACCCGGGTGACAGGTGCGCGGGCCGTGTCCGGCTCGTGGGCCCGCAGGCGAGCGTCGCCGCGGTCGCCCGGCCGATCCCGGTCGAGCAGCCGGTGATCAGGACGACGTCTGACTTCATGCCAGTACCTCCGCCCGCCGCGAATCGGCCTGGGCTCATCGCGCGAGTCGAGCGGTCTGCCCGGCTCGCCTGAATACGCCACATAGCAGCGTGCCGGACGCGAACAGGACGATCCAGGTGATCATCAGGACGGTCACCTCGAACGCGACAAGGTCGTGCCCCAGCACCGCAAGACCGACGAACGATGCGACCGCCAGCACGAAGCTCAGGACGAACAGCCCGCGGATCGCGCGCTCGGCCCGTCCGCCCGCGAACACCGGAGCCGCGAAGAGGAACGCGACGGTCATCATCAAGTAGCCGAGCGACTCCAGGGCGATGAAGAGCCCGTGAGGGTCGTACTGCGTGAACAGGGAGAGGCCCGCGGTCTCGCCAGCCTGGAGACTCGGCACGACAACCGTGAGCTCCAGGAAGTAGTCCACGAGGATGACGACTGCGTAGACGAGGGCGAACGACAGGCCGATGTGGCTGTAGAGCTTCTTCGGCTCCGGCGCGTGGGCGTCGATGCAGGCCATGAGGACGACGAACGTCGGCGCCAGCAGGATGCCGGGCAGGAGCCAGAGGTAGTCGCCCGGGATGAACTGGGCCACGTCAATGTACGGATAGACGACGCACGCGGACACGCAGAAGGGACCACTGCGCGCCGGAGTCGCGATGCCAGCCACCGCGAACACCGCGACGACGACGACGGTCAGGATGGCCGCCCAGAATCCCAGCCGAGCCGCGCTGCCCCCAGTCGCGGAGCGAGCGGTCAGGTCCGTCATCGTGCTCCCGTCCTCTTCATCGTCAGGTCCTCGCCACGCCCGCGGTGGAGGCGCCGACGCCGAGGGCCCGGTTCGACTCGACGCCGTAGAGGCTGGTCGACCCCCAGGCAAGACCCGCGGCCGACACGACGACCATGAGCAGGGCGATGAGGAGCGATGTCCGATAGGCGAGCGTGAGATCGCCCTTGAGCGGCAACGTGTTCATGGTGAGCTCCTACCTTCCGAACGTGGCCTGGGGAGGCCAGTGGAGCCAGAGCACGCCCACGAGGACCGCGACGTTCACGCCGAGGGCGACAAGGGTGTAGAACATCGGCCAGGTGCCGAAGAAGAGCACGATCCCGGCGCCCGAGACGAGCGCGGACGCGACGGCCAGGGGCCGCCAGACGCTGCTCGGCACGACGACGCCCCAGAACGACATCGCGGCGATGACGAACCCGGTCAGCGACACGATCCAGAACGCGCTGGCGATGGTTGTGGCCGTGTCCCCCGGGAGCGACGGGACGAGCCAGGACCGGGCCGCAAGCCAGCCACCCGTGGGCGTGCCGGGGCGGAGCCGGATCCAGGCCAGGGCTGCGAGGGCTCCACCGTGGCCGAGCCCATGAACGAGCAGCACGCCGGCTGCGATGAGCTTGATCGCCTGGTCAGACATGTCCCTGCGCCTCCTGTGGCTCGACCCGGAACACCGGGTGGTCAGCCGGGTCCGGGAGGGCGGTGAAGAACTCGCGCGCCCGCCAACCCATGTGCTCGCGATAGGCGGCCACAACCCGGTCGTGCTCCTCGCCCTGAACCTCGACCGCCCGGAACGGCTCGTGCGTCCGGCCCCTCCGCAGCTCGCCCTGGCCAGCCGCCCGCAGGTTGCGCACCCAGTGGGTCTCGCCGCCTCCCGAGACGAGGTACCGGGCGCCCTCGACCTCGAGGGTGGGGATCGGCGTCCTGACCGGGCGGCCGCTGCGCCGACCGCGGACCGTGAGCGTCGGGCCGCCGAGCAAGAGCGTGATCGGGTTCACCACCCGGCTCATGAAGAACCGTGAGGGCACGTACGGCCGGGGCCGCGGCCTTGTCTCGTTGCTGGTCATCGAGCTGTCAATCTGCGACACCGGAAGACTCCTTCGATGGTTCGGTTGTGCGTGGGCCGTCGTTCACCGACTCCGCCGACACGGGCATGCGTTCGGCGGCGATGAGCCCGAGGCCCGCGTCCCGCAGCCGGGTCAGCAGTCCGTACAGGGCGGCCTGGTCGACGGCCCGGAAGATCAGGAGCGAGTCGCCGCCCGGCAGCAGCCGGAGGTCTTCGCAACCAAGGGAACGGGCGCGTCGCTGGTCGAGGTGGCCAACGACCCGGATCTCGTAGCGGTCCATTGGCCACGATGTTCGGGCTGGCGAGCCGCGACCGCGCCTCGCGAAAGGCCGGTCTTTCGTCGCGCGGTTCCCCTCCCGAAAGGAGGGGTTCAGGCGCCGATGGTCCGGGGCCGCAGCTTCAGACGAGGCCGACCTGCTGGGCGCGCAGGAGCGCCTGGGTCCGGCTCGTCGCGCCGAGCTTGGCGAGGACGTGGCCGACGTGCCACTTCGCCGTGCCGAGCGAGACCGTCAGGCCGGCGGCGATCTCCGCGTTGCTCGCGCCCTGTGCCATCAGCCGCAGGACATCGAGCTCACGGGCGGTGAGCGTCTCGAGCAGCCGCCCGTCGGCGTCCTGCCACACCGTTGTCCCCGACAGGGGCGGCCGCGACGCGCCGGCTTCGCTCGGCTCGGCTGCGAACGCGGCGATCAGCTCATCGACGAACCCGGGCGCTGCCATGCGCACCTGCGGCAGGAGGTGGGCGATGCTCCGCCCGTCATCGACGAAGCGTCGGATGTAGCCGCCCGGAGCGGCGAGCTCGACCGCCTGCCCGAGTGCTCGCAACGCCTCCGCCCTTCGGCCGGTCGCGTCGGCGCCGACCGCCTCCAGGACGCCGATCGAGATCAGCTCAGTGGCGGCACCGGACGCTTCCTGGGCCACTCTCGTCCGAGCCAGCAGCTCGCGAGCCTCGTCAGGTCTGCCCTGTGCCATGCGCACCCTCGCGATCGTCGTGTCCATCGAGCGACGCAGGACCTCCAGGAGCGGTGAGCCGGGCGGCGCATCCGGTGTGGCCCGGTCCGCCCAGCGCCCAGCGCCCGGGACATCGCCCAGCCGCAGGAGGATCCGGGCCTCGATCTCGCCGGCAAGCCCGGGGAGCGCCATGCCGGTCGAGCGAAGGTCGCGCTGGCTGGTGCGGAGCGCCTCGAACGCCGCGTCATGGTCGCCGCAGGCAAGGCGAGCCAGCGCGAGGTACGAGATCGCCCAGCCGAGGACGGGGCGGCCGATCCCCATCTGACGCGCTGCCTCGAATCCCGCCTCGAGCTCGCGACGGGCCTCGACGAGGTCGTTGGCTTCGTAACGGACGATGCCGAGCACCACCCGGGCCGGCCAGGCGATCGGTCGCGGCTTGCCCTGCCTATCGGCCTGTTCAGCGAGGACGGCACGGCAGATCATCTCGGCCTCGCCGCGGAGGCCGGCCAAGGCCAGGGCCTGGCCGAGTGGGCTGACCGCCGGCAGGACGGCCATCGGGTTCCCTGCCTGAAGCGCTGTCTGATACCCAACCCGCAGGGTCGCAACGGCCGCGAGGTATTCCCCGCCCGCGAGCGTCGCGAGACCCGCAGCCAGGAGCCCGAAAGAGCGGAACAGCGGATCGTCGCCCACCAGCCCGAGTCCCTCGATCGCCAGATCCTCCGCGGCGGGCCCGGTCACCGTCGCCATGAGCGCCCGGAGGACGAGCAGCCGTCCCTCGGCCGGCCCGCGCGCGATGGACGAGGCGAGATGACGCCCCGCGAGCGCGAGAGCCGCCCCTACCTGACCGGTCTCGAAGAGCGTCCATGCGTGCAGGGAGGTGAGCTCCGGGCTCATCGAGACCCGCTCCGCCGGCAGCGCGTCGAGCCAGCCGAGAAGGGTTGACAGCTCTCCCGCCTCGAACGCCGGCCGTGCCGCCCGCTCGACGAGGCGGATCGCGCGGTCGACCGAGCCGGCGGCAAGGGCGTTGTCAATCGCCTCGGACTCGAGACCGGCATCCTCGAACCAGTCTGCGGCGCGCTCGTGGAGCTGCCGTCGCTCGTCCTCGCCGAGCTGGGACCGGAGGTAGTCGGCGAAGAGACGGTGATACCGAAACCAGCGCCCTTGGGCATCGAGCGGGACGAGGAACAGGTTGGCTCGCTCCGCCCGGTCGAGCAGCGCCGCGGCATCTTCGCGACCGGTCAGCTCGCGGCACAACTCGACAGTGAACCGCTCCGGGATCGCGGTCTTGACCAGGAACGAGCGCACGTCCTCGTCGACCTCGGCGAGGACCTCGTCTGCGAGGTAATCGAAGACGAAGCGCCGGCTTCCGCCAAACGCCCGGATCAGCGCCTCGCGATCAGGCCGGTCGCGCAGGGAGATGGCGGCCAGCTGAAGTCCCGCGATCCAGCCCTCGGTGCGTTCGAGGAGCCTGGCGAGCTGCTCGCGATCGAGTTCGCCAGGCAGCGCCTCGGCGAGATAGCCGGACGCCTCCGCTTGGGTGTAGCGCAGATGGTCGGCCCGGAGCTCGACGAGCCGGCCGTGGGCCCGCAGCCGGGCGAGGGGCAGGGGCGGGTCCTCGCGGGTCAGGATCACCAGGTGAGCGAAGGGCGGTCCGCGCTCGATCAGGAACCGGACCAGGCGGTGGATCGGCTCGGCGGTGATGCCCTGGTAGTCGTCGACGATGAGCACGAACGGGTCGTCGCTCGCGGCGATCTCGTCGAGGAGCGTGGCCCCGACGAGCTCGACGCTGGGGCTGACACCGGGGCCGAATAGCCCCTCCATCGCGTCGCCCACCTCTGGCCGGACCGCTCGCAGCGCCGCGACGAGGTAGCGGACGAAGCGGGTGAGATCGTTGTCGGCGACGTCGAGCGAGAGCCAGGCGTGCGCGAGCGCCCGCGACTCGAGCCAGCCGGCGACCGCGACCGTCTTGCCGTATCCCGGCGGTGCGGACAGGAGCGTTAGGCGGGATCGGTCCTCGAGCCCACGATCGAGCAGCGCGCTGAGCCGCGGACGCTCGCGGTATCCCGAGACGGAAGCGGGCGCCTGGAGCTTCGTCCCGACGATGGGGACTCTCGATTCGGGGTCAGCCGATGTGGACGACGGCACAGACCGGATTATCGGTGGCCGTGACCCACGACACGCAGCCGTCTTGCCCTTCATTGGTTCTTGGACGTTGCCCCACCGGGCCAGGGGGTCACTACGAGCGTCAGGCAGTCGAGCTGCGTAGCCAGCGCTCTGCCAAGACGATGGACCGGCTCGGCAGTGACGAGCTGGTAATCGTCGATCACGAGTGCGAACGGATCGTCGCTCTCGATCAGCCCCTCGATGAGCGTGGCGCTGACGAGCTCCGGGCTTGGGGTCGCCCCGGGACCGAAGAGGTCCGCGGTCGCGTCGGCGGCCGCCGGTCGGACCGTTCCCAACGCCCCGGAGAGGTAGCGGGTGAAACGGGAGAGATCATTGTCGGCGGCATCGAGCGAGAG
>Ga0208080_1001252_pt1 | contig 12571 bp, 13 predicted proteins | sample NGESurdeep092012_3_FD_184476 | JGI IMG/M metagenome (GOLD analysis project Ga0208080, IMG submission 184476) | Arctic peat soil microbial communities from Barrow, Alaska - NGEE Surface sample 210-3 deep-092012 (SPAdes) | ecosystem: Environmental > Terrestrial > Soil > Wetlands > Peat ...
CATAGCCGCGAGGCGCGGTGGGCGAAGGCCTGCGCCGCCGCGGTGTCTTTTTCCTCGGGCGGTGGCGCTGCCCCCACCATGATCGCGAAATAATTGAACAGTCGGTACGACCAGGCGAATTTGAAGAACGCATAGACGAAGATGGTGGCAAGCCCCAACATCTTCAGCTCCCACAATTCGCGCGAGGACGCGCCGCCGAATGGCAGCACCGACACGACGGTCAATATTTCCTCGGTCGAGCGCAGCAGTGTGAGTGTGCCGCCGATGGCGATCAGGCTGGTGGAGGCGAAAAAGGCGGTGCCGTTCTGCAACGCGGCGGTCACCTGCGCATCCACCATGCGCATGTCGCGCGCCAGCAGCCGCTCCATCCAATCGTCGCGATACGCGTTCATCAGCGAGTTCAGGCCGCTGCGGCCTTTCGCGGTCCGCTCGATGACGATGGAATAGGCGATCCAGGCGCAGAGGAACCAGGCGAATGCGAGCAGGTCTGGCAGGGCTAAGGTCGGCATGGCTTCGAGTCGCTCCTGGCGCTTGATCCCGAAAAAAGGGAACCGGTTTTCGGATAAGATCAAGCGCAAACCTTAATGCGCCATGGTGCCCGCTTGCGCGGCCCGCTTCAACCGCCATTGGCTTGAGCGGCGGCGGCGGCTCTGCCACCATCGGGCAAAGCAGGAGGACCCATGCCGCAGACCATCACCACCGGATACAAAGCGTTGGTGGACGCCGCCGAACGCGAGATCGAGACGTTGCCGGTCGAGGAGGCGATCAAGCTCGCCGGCCGCGACGATGTAGTGCTGGTGGATATCCGCGACGTCCGAGAATTGCAGCGCGAGGGCAGGGTGCCCGGCGCTTTTCACTGCCCGCGCGGCATGCTGGAATTCTGGATCGATCCGCAGAGCCCCTATCACAAGCCGCTGTTCGCGCAGGACAAGCGCTTTGTGTTCTTCTGCGCCGGCGGCTTGCGCTCGGCGCTGGCGGCGCAGACCGCCCAGCGCATGGGGCTCAAACCCGTCGCCCATGTCCAGGGCGGCTTCGGCGCCTGGAAGAAGATCGGCGGTCCGGTGGAGGTGCCGGCGGCGATGCTGGGCGAGCCGAAAAAGGCGTGAGCAGGCGAAAGATCAGGCGATGGCGCTGACGCTGATCATCGGCAACAAGAACTATTCGTCCTGGTCGCTGCGGCCATGGATCGCCATGAAGGTTGCGGGCATCGAATTCGACGAGCGGGTGATCCCGCTCTACGAACCCGGCAGCCGCGAGCAGGTGCTGAAGTTTTCACCGGCCGGCAAAGTGCCGGTGCTGATCGACGGCGACATGCAGGTCTGGGAATCGCTCGCCATCCTCGAACATTTGGCGGAGAAATTTCCCAAAGCCGGCCTCTGGCCGGCAGATGCGCGCGCGCGCAGCCATGCCCGCGTGGTGGCGAACGAGATGCACGGCGGTTTTATGCCGCTGCGCCGCAACTGCCCGATGAACATGTGGTTGCCGCCGAAAAAACGTCCGCAGCCGGATGAGGTCATCGACAATGTGTGGCGCGTCGACGCGCTGTGGAGCGATTGCCGTACGCGCTTCGGTCAGAACGGACCGTTCCTGTTCGGCGCCTTCTGCGCGGCCGATGCGATGTACGCGCCGGTGGTTTCGCGCTTGCACAGCTACGGCCTCGAGGTAGGCTCGGTGTCGCGCGCTTATATGGGCGCGGTGATGGCGCTACCGGCTTGGGCCGCGTGGTGGGAGGCTGCGCTCAAGGAGCCCTGGGTGATGAAGGGCAACGAGCCGGACTGGCCGCTGGTGCGCGGGATCGCGGCGCGATAGCCACCGGCGTCAGCGATATCGGCAACATCAACGGCACGCTGGCGTGCGCCGGCCCGAACGGGTCCTACGCGCTCACTTGCACCAACGCTACGGTGTCGGGCAATACGCTGTCGGCCACCTGCAAAAAGAGGGACCAGACCCCGGTGCAGACCAGCCTGAAGGGACTCCAAGGCTTCCAAGGCAACGTTAGCAACTGCGACGGCAAACTCCAGAACGGCGAGTGCTAAGACGCAGCATCGCCTCTCGTTAATTGGAAAGCCCGGCTTCGACGCCGGGCTTTTTTCTGCGACAGCCCAAAAGCGTGCATAACGAAAACCCGGCGCATGCGCCGGGTTTTCCAGTTCAGGCCGCGTAATCCGCCAACCGTCAGTTATCGACGGCTTCCTTCACCGCGTCCTTGAAGCCGCCAACGGCATTCTGCAGCTTGCCGGCGACCTGCTGCGTCTTGCCTTCGGCCTGGAGCTTGCTGTCGCCGGTGGCCTTGCCAGCGACTTCCTTCACCTTGCCTTTGGCCTGCTCGAGGCTGCCTTGAATGCGATCTTTGTTCATTTTGTTTGTCCTCATGATGAGTGCTGTAGCAACCATGTCGTCAACGTTCGAGGGTTGGCGAGGGTTCCGTGCGAAACGATATGCAGGGCGCGCATGATGAATAGCGCGGACAGCCTGAAGCCCCGCGCCGGATCGCTCCGGCACGGGGCGTCAGTCACGTCACGTTCGCGAAATTACTTCGAGCCAGTCGTGCCGCTGGTCGGATTGGGCGAACAGGTCTGGTTGTTTAGCTTGGCATCCTTCTCGCAGGCCGCCAGGCTCGCATACTTGCAGTTCATAGCGTCGCCGGCCTTGCCAGTGATGCAGAACTTACCGCTGCCGATGGTTTGCGAGCCCTGCATGGAACTGCTGCCCATCGAGCCGGCCTTGCCCTGGTTCGTCGGGGTCTGCGCGCTGGCAATCGAGATGCCGGCGATGAGGGCCGCGACGGCGGTGAGGGTGGTAAGGGTTTTCATTATTTAGCCTCCTTGGTAACGAGTGGGTGATGTCGCGGGGGCGACACCCTGAAACAACGGGCGCGCGCGAACTGTGTTCCTGGAACTCACCCGGTTTACGGGAAAAAGATTCAAAATAAGGTGACAACGTGGCAGACGGCCGAGAAATTTCCCTGCCGTCCGCCGTCGTCGTTAGGCTTCGAGGATCGCAACGATCTCGTGCGTGCGCGGGTCGATGACGAGGATTTCATTGCCGACCATGATGTAGTCGTAGCCGCGCCACTCGGGATAGATCACGAATACTTCCTGTGGCAGCGGGTAGAAGTGGACGCTATCCGGAACGCGGATTCCCACGCGGACCGAGACGTTAAGCTGCGCCGGCGCCACCTTATGCTGCTTGATGATGGCGGTGATCTTTGTGTGCTGCTCGGCCGAGAGCTTGGCGGAACCTGCGGCCGCGCCTTGGCCGGTGGTCGTCTTCTGCTCGGTCGTCGATTGGCTCGACATCGACGATGCGGCGCCTTTGGCTGTGCTGTCTTTACTCTTGGACTTGATGTCGGCGCTGCCATTGGCGTCGGGCGAGCTCTTCGCCGCGGCACCTTTATCTAGGGTCTTGTCCATATCGCCCTTGTCCATGGAGCCCTTGTCGGTGGCGCGAGTTTTGTCGGCGTCCGACGCTTTCGGCGCCTGACCGATTGTCTCCGGCGCCTTATGGGTCACGGCTTTCGGTTCGCCGGCCTTCATGTTCGGCGCGACCTTCTCCGCCGGCGCGTTCTGCTGCGCAGCAGGGGCGGGTGCGGGCGCTTCATCCTTTTTCATGTCCTGCGCCGATGCGGCGCCGACGGTGAGCAGCAGCATTGCCGCCACGGTCGATAACAGTTGTGCATTCTGCATCGATTCCTCCTCTGGTCCACCTCCCGCTACTTTCGGCGTGGTGGAGTGCATGACGAGAACGTCGCCAGGACCCGCCTGTTCCAAAATCGCTGGTATTGCTTGGCGCATGATCTTTTCCGAAAACCGGCACCCACTTTTCGGGATCATGCGCTGAGCCGCAGTTTCCCTGCCATTGCGTTCCGGGTTCCGCCAAGGCACCTTTCAGCGGGATTAAGGGGAGGGCGCTTTGGCGATTCTTTCATCGTCCATCGATCGCAACGCGGCGGACTTCCGGGCCAATGCCGAGCGCATGCGCGCGCTGGTCGCGGACTTGGCTGCGCGCCGCGCCGAGGCCGCCTTGGGCGGGGCGGGAAAAGCGCGCGAGCGCCATGTCGGGCGCGGCAAGCTGCTGCCGCGCGACCGAGTGATGAACCTGATCGATCCCGGCTCGCCGTTCCTGGAGCTGTCTCCGCTCGCCGCCAACGGCATGTATGACGACCCCATCCACGGCGCCGGCCTGATCACCGGCATCGGCCGCATCGAGGGCCGCGAATGCGTGGTGGTGTGCAACGACGCCACGATCAAGGGCGGCAGCTATCATCCGATGACGGTGAAGAAGCATCTGCGCGCGCAGGAGATTGCGCGCGAAAACCGGCTGCCCTGCGTCTATCTGGTCGATAGCGGCGGCGCCAATCTGCCGACGCAGACCGACGTGTTTCCCGACCGCGAGCATTTCGGCCGCATCTTCTACAACCAGGCGACGATGTCGGCGCTGCGGATTCCGCAAATTGCCGTGGTGATGGGCTCCTGCACCGCCGGCGGCGCCTACGTGCCGGCGATGTCGGACGAATCCGTCATCGTGAGGAACCAGGGCACCATCTTCCTCGGCGGCCCGCCGCTGGTGAAAGCGGCGACCGGCGAGGTGGTGAGCGCCGAGGACTTGGGCGGCGCCGACGTGCATGCGCGTAAGTCGGGCGTTGCCGATCACTACGCGCAGGACGATCATCATGCGCTGTCGATTGCGCGCCGTATCGTCGCCAACCTGAATAGCAAGAAGAGCGTGGACATTCCGCTGAGCGTAGCGCGCGAGCCGGCGCTCGATATTGCTGACCTCGATGGCATCGTGCCGGTGGACCTAAAGAAGCAATACGACGTGCGCGAGGTGATCGCGCGCATCGTCGACGCCTCCGAGTTCGACGAGTTCAAGGCGCTGTACGGCACCACGCTGGTGACCGGCTTTGCACACATTCACGGCATGCCGGTCGGCATCCTCGGCAACAATGGCATCCTGTTCTCGGAGAGCGCGCTGAAAGCCGCACATTTCGTCGAACTGTGCTGCCAGCGCCGCATTCCGCTGCTGTTCCTGCAGAACATCGTCGGCTTCATGGTCGGGCGCGATTACGAGGCCGGCGGCATCGCCAAGGACGGCGCCAAGATGGTGACGGCGGTGGCCTGCGCGCAGGTGCCGAAGATCACGCTGATCGTCGGCGGCTCCTACGGCGCCGGCAATTACGGCATGTGCGGGCGCGCTTATTCGCCGCGTTTCCTGTTCACCTGGCCGAACGCGCGCATCTCGGTGATGGGCGGCGAGCAGGCTGCCTCGGTGCTGGCCACCGTCAAGCGCGACAACATCGAAGCCGGCGGCGGGACGTGGTCGGAAGTCGAGGAAGAGGAATTCAAGAGGCCGATCCGCGACCAATACGAGACCGAGGGCAATCCGTATTACGCCACCGCGCGGCTGTGGGACGACGGCATCATCGCGCCATCTGAGACGCGGCGCGTGCTGGCGCTGGCGTTTTCGGCCGCACTCAACGCGCCGGTGCCGGAGACGAGCTTCGGGGTGTTTAGGATGTGAGAAGTGCAGCGAGGCAGGGCGATGACGTCATATCAATATCCTGTGTCAGCTTGCGACGTGGTTTGTAAGGGCGATCTTGAATGTTATCGCGCGAAAAGAGACCTGTGGATCGAGTGGCTGGACACTGATCGCGTGCATGCGGATTATGAATTAGCACCACAATATGATGTGGAATGATGTGGCCTATCGCACTTTCAATGAAGTTCGTCGGTTTGCTTCGGATAAGCTAACTGCCGCGGTTGCGCCGCTTCTCAGCGAGTTCCTTGATGTGGGATACATCGCCATGCAGTTGCTGGCCATTTCTAAACTTACAGATCGATCAAACCCAAAAATGCCCACAAGAGCCGTTATTTCACTAAAGCGGTTAGTCGACGAAGTATCTGCCGAACGCATGCTTATTACGCCCGAGCATTATATTGCCTTCGGTGGGCTGCCGTACGATCCAGGGCCGGCAAAGATAAAACACGAAAGCTCGTTTGTTCCGGGGCAGATTAGCTGGGGCAAAAAAACGGGGCCGGACGCTTGGTGGCCTTCGGAAACCTATAATGAGAGCTCGATCGCCTGTCGGGCCTGCCGGCGTCAAAGCGCTCCCGAAATGATTTAATCTCCGAAGACGTCTTCAAGCGACTCTCAGATGCACTTAAGCATCCTGTTCTTTAGAAAATTTGGTTGATGAGAAACAAGATAGTTGCGCACGCCGCTGACCCTGCGACGCGGCCGAATGCCGTAAACGATGTCACGTTGGAAAAAATCGCAGACGCATATAGAATTCTTGTGCAGGTGACGCAGTTCGTATCGTCGAACATTCTTCTTGGGGGCGGTGTTGGGACTTTTCCGAATGCTCAATTCGATCAGCTGGAATCTCTAGATGAGCATTTTGTTCAGTTAGAGCAAATTCAGAAGCTTCATGTATTTTGGGACGAGCAAGAAGCTGAGCGTAACGAATGGGTTATGAAAGCGGATGAGACAATACTGGCACCGTAAATCGGAGCGTGGCAAGCGTCGGGTGGCCAAAGGTGCGTAGCGCCGTGCCCACGCGGAATGTAGTCTAGGGGTTTCGTTGCGATCGGGGGGCTTCGCTTAGCCCACCCTACGAGTCTGTCTCGGCGCTAGCTCGGCCTCATGGTGAGGAGCGCTCGCAGAGCGAGTCTCGAACCATGGGGCCGCTGCATCCTTCGAGACGACCGCTTCGCGGTCTCCTCAGGATGAGGGCTGGTTGAGCCGCGCATCACGCCTTTTTTCGCTACTGCTTCGGCAATTTTGCCACCTTGCGCAGCGCAGCGTTGATGCGACTCTGCCAGCCGCGGCCGGTGCGGCGGAAATAGGCGCGCACGTCGCATTGAATAGCCATTCTGGGTCAATTACGCCGCTGCCGCAGACTAAATTTGGCTTGTTCAGTGCGTAGCGGACACGAACTCGCGATAGCTGCGCCATGACGCCCGCGCGAGGCCGATCGCTGTCGCCAGCCACGCTGCGAGCGCCACCCACACCATCATGAGCGAGATCGAGTGCAGCGGCGGAAAATCGGTCGCGAGCGAGAGCCGTAGGCTTGCCAGCGCATACATGCCGAGCGGGAACACTAGGCTCCAGAGCATCGGCGTATATGTAATCGGCACGCGGCAGACGCCGTGCTTCCAGATGCCGAACAACAGCAGCAGCGGGATCCACCATGTCCCCCAGGCCCAAATGATCAGCGTGACGCCGTCGATGAAAGGCCGCATCGATTGCAGGAAGGGTAGCGCGCTGTCGGTGAGGATCAGGGTCGAGCCGGCATTAGTGCTGATCGCCGCTGCACCCATCACCACCCAAAGTAGCGGCGTGATGTCATCGGGGTCGAACTCGAGGAAAAAGATGCGGTGGGCGAACAGCACGATGAAGATGCCATAGAATGCGAGGCCGACGCCCCACAGCATGTGGATGAGGACGAAGATTGCGGTACCGAGTTGTCCAATTGGCGGCGCCACAAGCGTCCCGAGGATGACGAGCGATTCCGTGCCTACGATGGCGATGAGCCAGCCGCCGTGGACGACGTTGGCGCCATGCGCGGTGTTGAGGAAGGTGAGTACGCCGAAGCTCAGATAGATGAGGCCAAACCAAAGAACGAGGGCGAACAGCCACATCGTCAGCGACAGCGTTGAGAAGCCGCGCAAGTTGAGGCCGGTGCCAAAGACGTCGGTGCCCGCCACGATCGTGAAGAAGGAAAAGACAAGACGCGGATTGATGAGATCGGCCCACAGCGCCTGGCTAAAACGCGCGGCGCGTAGCAGCGTTGCCGCGAGCAGGCAGGGATAGGCGATGACGTTGCAGGCAAAGAGCGCGTCGGACAGCTCGCGGCGGCCCTCGAAGAAGAGGGCATTGGAAATGATGCCGGTCGCCATGACGAGCGCGAATGAGCCGGGATAAAGCGTCGCGACCTGCAGCTTGAGCCAAGCCGGCAGGATAGCAAGGCGGTTGCGCGATGCCGCCGGGTGCCGTATTGGGGCGCTTTTTTCGCTTCGGGGTCATGCAAGCCACCGCAAGACAGCCATTCGAATCGCCTCTAACCTACCATTCCAGCGCATGCATGCGCGGGCCGAGTGCCTGCTTAGGAGAAATTGAAAGGACAACGCAGCATGTCGATGCTGATGCCCACGATCTCGTCTGCCACACTGTTCGGACTGGTCGTCGCGGCCAGCCTGCTCGCCGCCCATCCCGCCCGCGCCGCCATCGAACTTGATCCGGGCATGTGGCAAGACACCGAGGCCGGTGAAGAAGACGGCAAGCCGGTGAAGCCCGCGGTCACTAGCGATTGTATGACGCCGGAGGAAGCCAAGGATCCGGTCAAGGCGTTGTCGGTGATGAAGGACAACCCCGGGCAATGCAAAAAGCTCGAGCTCAAGGAGAACGGCAATCTCGTGTCGGTCGAGATGCAATGCGGCGACCCCAAGGAGCTGTCGATCGAAATGATCGGGACCTACACCTTCCTGGATCGGCGGCACTACACCGGCACGATAAAATCGACCGTCACCCTTGCGGGCAAGAAGACCACCGCCAACAAGACGGTGGATTCGAAATGGATCAGGGCGTGCAAGCACGCGCCACCGAAGAAGTGAGATTTGGTCATTGCGAGCGATGATTGGATTGGATCGACGGCTATGAATTACCAATCTGCCCTTATTGTCGGCGCCGGCTCGGGACTTTCGGCCTCGCTCGCGCGCGCCTTCGCCAAGGCCGGCATGCAGGTGACGCTCGCCGCGCGTTCGACTGACAAGTTCGCCAAGCTTGCGCAGAAGACGGGTGCGAAAACCTATGCCTGCGATGCGACGAAGCGCGTCGATGTCGAAAAGATGTTCGCCGAGCTCGATGCCGCCTCGGCCACTCCCGATGTCGTGGTGTACAACGCCAGCTATCGCACGCGCGGGCCGCTGATCGATCTCGATCCGGCCGAAGTGAAAAAATCGATTGCGGTCTCTGCCTTCGGCGGCTTTCTGGTGGCGCAGGCGGCGGTGCGGCGCATGCTGCCGCGTGCCCACGGCGCCATCCTGTTCACCGGAGCGTCGGCGAGCGTGAAGGGCTATGCGCAGTCGGCGCCGTTCGCGATGGCTAAGTTCGCGCTACGCGGTCTGGCGCAGAGCATGGCGCGCGAATTGTCGCTGCAGGGCATCCACGTCGCGCATTTCGTCATCGACGGCGGCATCAAGAGCGCGCGCCGCCCGGAGCCGCCCGACCAGCCGGATTCGCTGCTCGATCCCGACGCCATCGCCGCGAGCTACCTGCATGTGCTGCAACAGCCGCGCAGCGCCTGGACTTCCGAGCTAGAGCTGCGGCCGTGGGTGGAGAAGTTCTGAGCCCAGCTCACCGCCCCAGCATGCCGGTGACCGTGTCCCAGTTCACGAACGCCCGCGCGTCGGCGGTGGCACGGCCGACGGCTGCGTGCTAGACGCTGCGGCCATGACCAATCCCGACGATCTCAAAGCTCTTGCATCCACCGGAATACTGCGCGGCGGCATTGTGGTCTCGCCGGCGGCCTCGGCCTTTTTCGCCATCAAGGACGACAAGGGCGAAGTGCGCGGCGTCACCGTCGATCTGATGCACGCCTTCGCCGAGGCGCTGAAGCTGCCGCTGGCGCTGCAGATCTATGACAATTCCGGCCAGGTAACCGATGCGGTGGCTGAAGGCTCCTGCGATGTCGCTTTCATGCCGCAGGATGCCGAGCGGGCCAAGAAAGTCGATTTCGGCCCGGCCTATTATTTCATCTCGAGCACCTATCTGGTGCCGGCCGGCTCGACCATCCAAAGCATCGACGAGGTCAACCGGCCGGGCGTGAGCATCGTAGCCATCTCCAACACTACGACCGCCCGCAGCGCCCGGCGCACCGCGCCGAATGCTTTCGTTCAGGAAGTGCCGAGCGTTGATCAGATGACCGAGATGGCGCGAACGGGCAGGGGCGACGCCTTCGCGCTCTCGCATGACTCGTTCGCCGGACTGTTGCTGAAACTTCCCGGCGCGCGCGTGTTGCCCGGGCATTTCCAGCAGACTGGCATCGCGGTGGCGGTGCCGAAGGACCGTGACGCCGCGCTAAAAATCGTTCGCGGGCTGATCGAAGACGCGAAAAAATCGGGCCTGGTGCGCCGCGCGCTCGATCGCGCCGGTTTCAGAGACGCGGAAGTGGCGCCGGCGGCCTAACCAGCGCCGGCAATTCAATTCACATCGTCACAATCACGTTGCCGATTGTCCCCTTTTCCACCGCCTCGTGGGCCGCGGCGGTGTGATCAAGCGCAAATGTCGGCTGCGCCACCTGGTTGCGCAGCGTGCCTTGGCCGAGCGCGCGGTTGATGGCGGCTACGGCGCGTTCGCGCTCGGCCACGTCGAGCTCGTAGACCAGGAAGAATTGCAGCCGGATCGAATTGGTCAAGCAGAAAAACGCCGGCAGCGTCGCTTCCGCCGCACCGGTGCCGTAGATGATGACGCTGCCCTTGGGCCGCAGCACGCCCGGCAGCAATTTGGCGTTGCTGGCGAGGTCCATCTCGATCACCGCGTCCATGCCGCGTTTGCCGGTGATCTCCATTACCCGCTCGCCGACGTTCTCGCGCTTGTAGTCGATGGTGTGATCGGCGCCAGCCGCGCGCGCGGCCGCGGCCTTTTCGTCCGACGATGTGGTGGTGATGACCGTCGCGCCCTGCGCCTTGGCAAACTGTATGGCGTATTGGCTGACCGCGCCGGCACCGCCGGCAATGAGCAGGGTGGTGCCCTTGGCCGCATGCGTGAGCGCGACGGCATGGTTGGCAGTCATGGCAGGTATGCCGAGGCAGGCGCCGGCCTCGAAGCTCACTTTCTCCGGCAGCTTCACCGCCTGCGCAGCGGGCAGCGCTATCATGTCGGCGGCCGTGCCGAAGGCGCGCTTCCACTGGCCGTTCCAGACCCAGACCCGTTCGCCGATGCGCGATTTGGCGATGCCGTCGCCGACCTGGTCGATCACGCCGGCGCCGTCGCTGTGCGGGATCACCCGCGGGAAGCCGATCTTGCGGGTGGCGCCTTGGCGCGATTTGACGTCCGACGGATTGACGCCGGAGGCGGCGAGCTTGACGCGCACCTCGCCGGGGCCGGCTTGCGGCGTCTCCACCTCGCCGACGCGCAGAACTTCGCGCGCCGCGCCGTTCGTTTCGTAATAGGCCGCTCGCATGCTCGAACCCTCCCTGGCGCATGATCCCGGCAACGATAGCACGCGGCGACGCGCCCGAAATCGGGCCCCGGAACCCGCAGGCGGGCTTGCACGTTTTCTAAGTGGCACAATGCGACTGTTGGGCCGGATGGGTACCGCGTCTTCCCGCAGGTGATGCGGGGGGAGCGTTGTGATTTTGCATGAACAGAAGAGGTTCGACCATGATTTATCGCGTCTATAGCGGCCCGAAAGGATCGGGCGACATTTCGCCGCTCGCCAAAGAGCGGATGTTGTTCAAGGAATTCGCCGGGCTCACCGATGCCCTGTCATGGGCGCGCCACGTGGAGCAGACCGGGCGCGTTCCGCTGCTGATCGAGGGCGACGACGGCACCCGCATGGACCGCCGCACCATCGGCGATGCCTTGGGCGTGGGGATGCGCGAGCAGGTGCGCGGCTAGCGCATGATCCCCGAAAAGTGGGTACCGGTTTTCGGGAAAGATCATGCGCAAGCGAAAAAAAAGTCGACCGCGTAGTCGGATGGGGAAGAGCTTGAGCCTAGATTTGGGCGCAGGTTTGGGTTTGGTAGACTTCAGCCGGCGACTCGGCTCCATTCGGAGCGAGCGCGTGCCGTCAGCCGTTCCCATTTGGTGCCGACGATATCCCAGTTGACCAGCGGCCGCTGCACGCTCGCCGGAGCGTTCACGGTCTCGAGCGCATTGTGAGAATCGTAAATATAGGCACCGCCGACGGTCAAAAGGGCGCCGAGAATAATTCCAAGCAGAACTCGCATGACGAACCTCCACATTCCCTGCATCAGAACGCACCCGTTACCGCGAAGGTTCCACGCCATTAAGCGGCATATGGTGCCATTTTGGCGTTTGGGCAGCCAGTCCTCGGGCCAGTCGCAATCCGTCATGAGGCCCGGAACATGTATTGTAACTTATTGAAAAGACTGTAGTTCTTCCGTAAAAAACTTCGCCCGCAAACGAAATTAGCTGCTATATTGAGGCTATGGGTAGGCAGTCAGCAAAAGCCGCCCGGGGGTCCACCAAGACCGCCCGGCGAACCGTCAAAAAGGGCGCCAAGAGCGCTCGCGCCGCCGACAAAAAGGCGTCGAAATCGGCCCGCAGCCCGGTCGGTAAGACCACCCAGCCTGCGCGCGCGGCGTCCAAGCGGGTGGCGAAGATGATGTCGGTACCGGAGATGATCCGCACCCCGAGCCCGCCGATGCAGCCGGTAGCCGCGCACGAGATCGTGCTCAAAAGCCACAAGTACCAGGTCGGGGAGATGGTGTATTACACCTCGCCGACGTTCGGCCGCGCCGCCGCCACCGGCAGCTATACGGTGGTCAAGCTGCTGCCGTCGGAAGGCGACGACTACCAGTACCGGATCAAGAGTTCCGGCGAGGCC
>Ga0208080_1001253_pt1 | contig 12568 bp, 7 predicted proteins | sample NGESurdeep092012_3_FD_184476 | JGI IMG/M metagenome (GOLD analysis project Ga0208080, IMG submission 184476) | Arctic peat soil microbial communities from Barrow, Alaska - NGEE Surface sample 210-3 deep-092012 (SPAdes) | ecosystem: Environmental > Terrestrial > Soil > Wetlands > Peat ...
CGGTGTGATCCAGACACAAATGTCATGACGTTTACGGCCCGGCCCTTCAGCCAATGGCGTGGGCCGAATGCGGAATAATTCCGACGATGGTGAGCATCGAGCCGTCTGCCAGATTCCAGCTTTGAACGCCGAAATCACTGTTGGTCATATGTGACACATTGGTGTCAATCACAATGACATTCTCTCCAACAACGTCCACCTCGAAGTGGGGCGTTGCGTGCACAAACGCCAGAAGCGACGCATTGGCTGCCGAGTCGAAGTCGTGAGCCGATTGAGGGGTTGGGTTGACGCCCACCGAAGAACCAAGCACAAGCGGAGCACCAAGAATGGACGACACGGATTGTATGAGGTCTGGTGCGCTCGACGTCGGAGGAGCTATAGGAGCCACAGGAAGGGCTAAAGGGCCAAGCTGAGCTGGAGAAGGGGCTAGGGCGGCTAAGGTCGAGCTGACCGTATAGCCCGCATGAGACAACGCTTGTTCAATTGCACCATCAAGTGGCAGGTGGATCGTAGAAAGGACGGTTGGACTAAAGAAGCTTCCGCTACTGGTATCGGAGGCGACCATGAAATAGGCATCAGTCGAGATTGGAACGCTAGAAGGGAGCACGTGGCTGCCACCCCCAGCCCCGGTTGAATTTGGCGGTGGCGCCGCTGCAGTCGAATCCGGTCCGGGCGAGATCGGCTGTAATTGGAACGCCTCGCTGGGATTTAATGCCAAGGCGCCATGGCCGGGATTTGGATCTTGGCTGCGATCCGTCAGGGTACCAGAAATGTCCGTGTTGCCGCGACTATCCGCGGTTGGCGCTGTATTTGAATTGACACTCAGGGTAATGGTCTTGCCATCTCCGGCAACCATGTCGTCGTTATGTTCTGCTGCAATCGGCAGAATGTGTTTTGCGCCTTCTCCAGATTGTGGATCACCTTGCAAAAAGGCTGTTATTGCAGCCAGATTTATGGCGTCGCTGGCGCTCTCCCAATTGCCCTTTTCATTGCGCTGAGCATGCGGCGATACACCAATCTGACAATCGAGCACACATTGCTGATCATCGGCGACCGTCTTGGTCATCAGTTCCGAGGTTGAGCCGGTGCCGAAATCGGCAAGCCCCGATAGCGCAATCGCAGCCGCCGCGACCGCCGTGGCTTCTATCGCCGCCAGAAACGCGAAGGGATGGGATGCTGCTCCTGCCCCCGGCTCCAAAAGCGCCTTGATGCTAGTGACAAAGGTCTGGAACAGAGTATCCGCGCTCGCCGGTTCCGAGAGCAGATGGGTGGATTCTGCATCTTTTTTCTCGTGTTCGCGGGCTCCCTGTGCAGCTTGAGCCGGAACGGAATGAAAATCGATCGAATAGAAGATCGCAGCAATCATCACGCTGAGTAGCGCGGCCGGATGAATGGTTACGCTCGCGTCCGCCTGTGCCTTAATCGGATTTCGCAGTCCAGAAACAAAGGACCTTGTTAGTGCGGAGAAGCTTGCACCGGTCAGCGGCTGTGGAAGCGCAGGTGAGTATAGACGATAAAGACCACCAAATCGCGTGGCGTGGATAACCACCTCACCCCCGGTCCGGCAAAAAATAAACCACGGGTCGCCCTCATCGGTTACGCCATGATCGGTTTCAATCGAGATGTGAGCTTGAACCAGCGCATGCTCAACCCGATACAACTCGGCGAGCTCTGCATTAGTCCACCCGGGTTGATCCGATACCCGACTAGCGAACGATAAAACCTTCGACGTCATTTCCCAACCCTTTAGCTCGTGCCTCTCGCTCAAAGATTTCTCGTTGCGGTTTCCTCGTCGTCGAAAAGAATGTCATAAGTCACCGGCTCATAATATCTGAGCAGTGTCTTCATGAACGTTTTCGAGTCGACACCGAGAGCATTGGCCCAAAGCTTGCAGCGATCCGATGGGACACGGCCTCGCCCGGTCTCAAGTTGCGATATGAATGTGTAGTAATCCGCACCGACAAGCTTGGCTAGGTCTCGCTGTGAGAGCCCCCGTTGCTCGCGAAGATTACGAAGCCATTCACCTACGGCCCGACGTAGCTCCTTCACATCGGTGTCGCTGCTGCGCTGCGCGTTCGTGTACCCCTCCTTCAACTCTCCAGCAGCCGAAGTCTAAGCTAGCCTTTGTTCAGTGACAAGCTGGTCTCTCAGGGCAAGCGAAATGCAATTATGTTGAAAAAATCTGCTTTTCGCAGCGCTGGCTGCGATTTCGCTGACATTTTGTTGAATTTTGCAGGTCTCTTCCGAACCTGCCCCGTTAATTACCGCTGTGCACAACGGCCGCCGTATCGAGCCAGTTAGGCTTTGTTCGCTCGCATTGCGGCGGATAATGCACTCGGTCTTAATGGTGCTGCAGCGACCGCAATAGCGCGGTCACGCCTGACCTGTCACCAAAACGTTGGGGGGGCCGCCAAGTTCTACCGACACCTGCTCCCTTGTGTGAGGTCGAGGCGATAGCGGAACTCAGAACGAGATCGGATTGGACCTGTGGCTCATTTTTCCCGAAGTGCCCCGCTTGCTCGGTTACTAAGCGGTCGGACGAGATAACTGATAACTGTACGTTCGCCGGTCGGAACTATGACCTCTGCTTGCATCCCCGCCCTAATTTGCTCCTTGATCATGGTCGGCACGTTATCTTTATTGATCACAATGCGCGCCAAGAAATACGGCTGCTTAGATTGCTCGTCCGTCATCCGGTCCCGCGAGACGCTTTCAACTTTGCCAGTAATGAGCGGGAGGATCTGGCCGTGGAATGCACTAAATCTTATCTCGGCCGCCATGCCCGACTGTATGACGTCTATATCCGAAGGCGATACCATGGCGTTGATTACCATGCCTTCATCGTCCGGAATGAGTTCGAGCAGCGGCTCGCCGGGCCGAATCACACCCCCGATTGTTGCAACGTGAAGGTTCTGAACCGTACCGGCACGTGGTGCGCGGATCTCAATTCGGTGCAAAACATCCGTCGAAACCGTTACTTTTTCCCGCAAGTCGGCAATTTTCGTTCGTACATCCACAATCTGCGCGTTCACGTCCTCAGAAAACTTCTTGTGCAGCTGTTCAATCTGCAGGCGCGCCTCGCCAATATCGTTTTGCGATTTGGCGGTATCGGCGTCTGCTCGGCCGATAACTCCCTCCAAGCGGCTCTTTTCACGTTCCATGGCCAGAACGCGAGTTTTCTGCACCAGGTTCTTCGCCAAAAGCCCACGTAAATCGTCGAGCTCCACATTAATGAATTTCAATTGATCAACAGTGGCTGCTCTCTCGACGGCAATACCATCGATTTGCGAGCCAAACTGCTTTATCCGCGACTCAAGAATAGAAATCTGTCCGTCGATCGATGCACGACGCTCGGCAAACTGCTTTTCCTGATCTTTGATGGCATCCTTGATGGCCGATTGCGCGATGGCGTTCACGAGTCCGGGTGGAAATGTTATTTGCTTTGCGCCATCACGCTCGGCCATGAGCCGCGCTTCCTGAGCCAGCAGCCCGTCGAGCTGATTGTGCGCCACGTCGGCATTGGCCCGTGACATCGTGTTGTCGAGCTTGATAAGGAGATCTCCCTGCTCAACATGTTGGCCCTCATGCACCGGGATTTGCGCGATGATACCACCTTCAAAATGCTGAATGACCTTGCGGCTTGATTCCATAGTCACCAGACCAGGAGCCACTACAGCACTGTCGAGCCGCGCGAACGCCGACCAGCCACCCAATACGCCAAAAGTCAAAATGATGACGAGGTAGCCCACCGCGGCTGGGCGCCGCCAGTCTGGCACGGGTGCACTCTCAAAATGCATCGTTTCGACAACCTGTAGGGCCTGACTTTGCCGGTCTTCGAAACGGCCAAAGACACCGAACAGACTGGTGCATCGCCGCCAAACAGCGAGCAATGATTTTCTCACCACACCTAGCAGCCGGGAACTAAGCGAACTCTCAGAATCCATGACGCGCCTTACCTATCTCGTCGCCACGATCGCTGGCCCAATAGGGGTAGCTCCCGATGCGGCCACCCGCGGCGCCAGCAGCTTGTTGAAGATTTCATCACGCTCCCCAAATCCTTGCACCTGGCCCTGTTTAAGCACAAGGATCTTATCCATCATCGCCAAAATATTGGTCTTGTGGGTAATCAGAATGACTGTTCGATTTTCGGCCTTCAGCCGTTGCAAGGCATTCATCAGCGCGGTTTCGCCCTCCGAATCCAAACTGGCATTCGGTTCGTCGAGAAGAATGAGGGTCGGCATGCCATAGAGCGCCCGCGCCAACGCGATTCTCTGACGCTGCCCGCCTGACAGGCTCTGACCGCCGTCACCAATCTGGGTGTTGTAGCCAGCCGGCATAATCTGAATCATATCGTGCACGCCGGCCATCTGTGCGGACTCGATCACCATCGCTTCGTCCACGGTTTGGAACCGCGCAATATTCTCCGCAATTGTCCCGGAAAACAATTCGACGTCCTGCGGCAAATAACCAATGTGGCTTCCGAGCTGCTCATTGTCCCAGTGCGACAATGCAGCGCCGTCGATACGAATTTCTCCATTATAGATCGGCCACACGCCGACGATCGCACGTGCAAGGCTGGACTTGCCCGCAGCACTCGGGCCGATGATGCCAAGGGCAGAGCCGGCCGGAAGAGCAAAGGACACCCCCGCTAGCACTGCACGCTGCGCCCCCGGCGGCACGACGACGACGTTTTGCACCGACAAATGACCTTCCGGGTTAGGCAATTTCATCCGCGACTGTTTCGCTGGGATGATCCCCAAAAGTTCGGTAATTCGCTCGTAGGCTGAACGTGCTGCAAGAAAAGTCTTCCATTGCGAAACGATAATCTCAACGGGAGCTAGCGCGCGGCCCATGATGATTGACGCTGCAATCATAGCGCCGGGCGAGGCCTCCTGAATAATCGCTAGGTAGCCGCCGATGCCGAGGATCGCAACCTGCAAAAAGGCGCGCAAAAATTTTGTTGCTGTGAGCAGGATGCCGGCGCGATCGCTAGCCTCCGCCTGCATCGTAAGCGTCTCATTATGCCGACGCAGCCAACGATCACGCAAGGGCCGCCACATGCCCATGGCATGCAGCACCTCTGCGTTACGAAATGTTGCTGCCACAAATGTCCCAGCCTGGCCCGCACTTATATTTGCACGCTTGAGTTGGTCCCGGGTCAGCAATTCATTCGCAATGGCGAAGCTAAAAATTAGAAGGGCGCCTGTTAGGGCAACCCAGCCAAACCACGGATGCAGGATAAAACATCCGGCAACAAAGATCGGGACCCAAGGCGCATCACAGAACGAGATCAGTCCGGCGCCGGTCAGAAATTCACGAATAATGTCGAGTTCGCGCAGAGCGGTGTGATGTGACATACCCGGTTGAATAAGCGTGCCATGCAGCACGCTTTCAAACAGTTCGGAGCGCGTCGTAGAATCAAACAATAGGCCGGCTCGAACCAAGACGGCAGATCGGATTTTCTCCAAAACCGCATACACGAGGAGCAAAAAGCCCGCAATCAAGGTCAAGAACAGCAGCGTGAAATAATTTCGGCTGCTAAGCACACGATCGTAAATTTGCAACATGTAGAGCGGGCCGACAAAGGATAGAATATTAATAAAGAAACTGAAGATGATCGCCGATACGAATGCCGGACGCGTCACCTGAAATCCACGCGATAACAGATTGTTTTTGGTCAAATTTTTCTTTTGACGCGTCCACATGTCGTCCCAACCCCTGCAAAGCTTCTGGCCGCCCTATTTGCTACGTCCCGCAAACGCATAGAAAACACCCCCCACGTCCTGAGGCCGGGGTCATTAGTACCGCCGAACGAGTTATTTTTATGGCAAGAGCCGCAGTGAGGCAATGCACACAAACCCATCCGGGACGCCGTTTGCCATAATATACACTAACATTTCAAAAAGGTAAAAGGTAAAATTCTTGTACAAATTCAATCTCTTTGAACCGCGACGCTTCGTTCAGACCGAGCACTTAAAAGGTCAACAGTGGGTCAACGGACGATGGGGAATGGTCATCCCACTATAGCAGAATTCAGTGGCCGGCCTTGGTTGCCTTGGTTTGCAAAAGGGGGTCTCGTCCGCGATTCTCGCCGACATCGAGAGCGTGAAACCGGCCTCCGACCACCAGTTGCCGATGCGAGCTGGCAACCCATTCCGATCAAGCACTGACCGGCCGGTACAGTAAACCTTGTACCCGCGCCCGCAAAGGTGTATATATTAAAAAATAATCAGACGGAACCAGCGCTATGTACACGAATGCACAGCATCGTAGCGACCCTGAGGTCCAGGAATTGCGGCATAGAGCCGGCCTTTGGCTGAGGGAACTGCGGGAGAAGCGCGATTTATCACAGCGACAACTCGCCGACCTCGTAGGTGCCGAGTATTACACGTTTATATCGCAGTTAGAGACTGGTCGCGGACGTATCCCCCCCGCCCGCTATCGCGAATGGGCTGCGGCCTTGGGGGTGGCGCCGGCCGAATTTGTTCGCACGCTGATGAAATATTACGATCCCATGACATACAGCATTCTTTTCGAAGACCCTCCCGCCAAAGACCAGGGTCCGGCAACTAAGAACGCTCAGGCAAACTCACTCTCATCGTAATATTCGGCCTGACCATCAGACAGAACCACGGGCTTCAGTTAGCCGATGGTGGGTTGCCACATTCCAAATGAAATGCGCAGTGCGGAGCTGCCTTCTGCTCAGGGATTTTGCCAGAATTCAGAAACGATTCTCAAACCAACTCGACACAAACTTTTAGACCCTGGGCGGGAAGTCGAGTAAATTATATCCTTCAAATACATTGCCGCATTTATCTTTTTATGCCACGCAGATCGGCCAATCTCTACGACTATCAATCTGGGTCAATTTCAAACTGAGCCACAGCCCCCGAGTGTAATCCGGTGCAAATCCATTAAAGTATGTTGCCCATTTGTTACAGCCTCAATTCGCGATGTGTGCTAATCTGCACTTCTTCCCGGATAGGAGACAAATAAAAAAGGGGAAGCCCAGAAAGAAGCGGTGAATAGTTGGAATGAGAATGCGTAAACGCGAACTGGTAGGCGCTCGTGCCGTCCGAGCGATTGGCGTCGTTGGTGCGACATGGCTGGCCGCGCTCGCGGCGAGTATGCCTGTAGCGGCGGAGACGGTGGAATCCGCTCTTGTGAAGGCCTATCGAAATAATCCGCAACTCAACGTACAGCGCGCGCTTGTTAGGGCGACAGATGAGAATGTGCCGCAAGCGCTCGCCGGTTATCGACCTCGCATTACCGCGCTTGCAACCGTCGGCGAGCAATCGGTTTCGACAACGTCCCAGCTGCTTCCGCAGCAGCCCGGAGCACCCGCACAATATCTGACGAACAGCGGACAAAATGCCCCATATTCTGCCGGATTGACGATAACACAGACCGTGTTCAACGGCTTTCAGACCGCCAATCGCACCCGCGCCGCCGAAGGCCAGGTTTTCTCGGCTCGTGAAACTCTGCGAACCACCGAACAAGGCGTTTTGCTCAGTGCCCTCACTGCTTATATGAATGTTCTGCGAGATTATGCAGGTCTTGAGCTACAGAAGCGCAACGTCGAGGTTTTAACGGAACAGTTGCGCGAGACGCGTGATCGCTTCAAGGTTGGAGATGTGACGAGCACCGATATCTCGCAATCGGAGACTCGATTGGCCGCAGGAATGACGCAGATCTCTGTCGCGGAACAAAACTACAAAACTTCCGTGGCCACCTATCGTCAGACCATTGGTGATGATCCCGTTAACCTCAACCCCGGCACAGTGGTCGATCGCTTCTTACCGAAAACACTTGGTGAATGTATCGCTGAGGGCATTAACCAGCACCCTGCTATCAACACAGCCATGTACAATGTGGATGTTGCGCTGCGTCAGGTGACAGTCGCTGAAGGTGCGCTTCTTCCATCATTCGTTGTGCAGGGCAACGCGCAACAAGCTTTCGAGTCTCAGCTCGACGTCCCAAAAAATTACAACCTATCGGTCATTGGCCAACTTTCGGTGCCAATTTATCAAGGTGGGGCCGAATATTCCGCAGTCCGGCAGGCCAAAGAAACCCTCGGACAGCAGAGACTCCAACTTGATCTCGTTCGCGACCAGGTACGGCAAGCAATTGTACAGTCCTGGAGCCAACTCGATGCGGCCAAAGCACAGATCAAGTCCACGCAAACCCAGGTAACGGCCGCCGAAAGCGCGCTCAATGGCGTACGCGAGGAGGCGCGGGTTGGCCAGCGCACCACGCTCGATGTCCTTAACGCGCAGCAAGAGTTGGTGAATGCGCGCGTGGCCGTGGTCACGGCGCAACGCGACCGCATCGTAGCTTCCTATACGGTGTTGGCAGCAGTGGGACGACTTTCGCCGCGGGTACTCGGATTACCCGTGACAAACTACGATGCTATCGTGCATTACCAACAAGTTCGGGATAATTGGGTTGGCCTGCGCACGCCGGATGGCAAATGATTGATCGTGGACTTGCCGACCAACAATGGTGCCACTGCTCTGATATTTACCAGCGCGCAAATTCTGGGGTGCCTCACCTACGCCGTGTTGACAGATTGGATCCAGAGCCTTGCGGCCGCGATGCATAGCGTGGAGACGAACACCCTGACGGTTTTTCATAATGCCTGCCAATGCGACGGAAGTGCTTCAGGCGATTTCAGCGCTGTTTTCACCTCGGCAAAGGAATTGCCATCAACATGGATGTGGGCAAGGGCGATTGAGATCACCACGAGCCTCGACCTCTCCTTGCGGCCGACCTTTGGGTGATGCGCGGCTTGTCGTGCCGTCCTCGTCTTGTACCACACCCGGTTCAGGAATAATATCTTTCATGAGCTTCATTCCTTCTCGGTTTCATTGAACAATATCGTGTCCAAAGAAACCGGGGCCAGCTCATGCCGTCCTCGTCTTTAATAATGTTTAACGCCTGCGCCTATACACTCGCTCTCTATACAGGGTCATAATCGCGCCGGGGTTGCCTCATGAAACCAGAAGATTTTGACAGCACGGTGTTAATGCCTTTAATTCAGTTAAACGACGCATTTCTTGGTAGTGGATCTATTCTCGATAACTTCGGACTTGTAAATTTTGATGCCATTATTGATCACAACTTGCCTCTGCCAAATGGAGCGGAAAACGACACTGTCAGTGACGGGAGCCTGCTGGCCGATTCAGCAAATGTCGAGGTGATAGCATCAGCGCAGATTGCCGACATCGCCACGCAAGATTGCTATCAGTGCAATTTGAGCAACGGAGATCACGGCAACAATAATCCAGAATCGACGCCTGAGACTTTATTGGCAGACGACACAGCTGAGACTGGTAGTGTGGTCGGACAGTTTCATGCAATTTACTCAGCAGATTTAGAGATTAATCATTCTGCGCCGATTGAGAATAATTTAGTTGTAGCTGCCTCAGTAAGCTCGCCGTGTGATTACGGACCAGTTCCGGCCGTCGTTCAGATTGTCCAAAGTCAGACCGCAGCCGTCTCGGGTATGCCGCTTAGTACCAGTGAGACAAACAACGCCCCTGCCTCCGAGTCGACGGCTCCCCTCATCAGTAGTTTTGGGACCGAGGCCTCGTCCACAGTGGCGTCTACTACATCAACAGTGGGGCCCACCACATCAACAGCGGCCGCCACGAGTGCAGGCCAAGGCCTGATAATTAATCTTACATATGATAGCAGTGTCAGCAGCGCCCCGAGCGGATTCCAAACAGCATTGAGCTATGTTGTTAATTTCTTTGAGACCACTTTTTCTAATCCGATCACGATCAATATCAACGTCGGTTACGGAGAAATAAACGGACAGCAGTTGGCGTCAAATGCTCTTGGCGAGAGTGAAGCGAGCCAATACGTGCCCGTCAGCTACAGCTCGGTAAGAAGTGCCCTCCAAGCTCAGGGCGCGCCCGGTTCCTCCACGTTGCCATCGAGCTCTCCGGTTTCAAGTAACTTAAATATGTCTCAAGCCGAAGGGAAGGCCTTAGGGCTGTATCAAAACGACGGCAGTCTCGACGGTTATGTTGGGTTCAGCAGCACTCTACAGTTCAACTACACCCAAACCGCGACGCAAAACCAATACTATTTCATCGGCGTCGTCGAACATGAGATTTCAGAGGTTTTGGGCCGGGTGTCGTTCCTATCGAACTTCTACTCTCCGATGGACTTCTATCGTTATTCGTCGCCGGGTGTCCGCGATCTTGTCACTGGAGGCACCGCCTATTTCTCGATCGATAACGGTACTACGAATTTGGGTACCTGGAATAACCAGTCCTCCAATGGGGACCTTGGGGATTGGTATCCCAATGGCCCGGCGCCGGGGGGGAATGACGCCTTCAACGATTATACCAAGTCCGGAGTGATCAACGTCGTTTCGGCGAACGATATCATCCTGATGAATGCTCTCGGTTGGACCGGTTCGGCATCGATCCAGCCGATCCAGCCGACGATCTCGGCGGTGGCGGAATCCCCGTCAAGCGGCGACCTCAATGCCGGAAAATCTGTTTTTATCACACTGACGCTGAGCTCGACTGTTATGGTGTCGGGAGCGCCAACGCTATCACTGAACGACGGCGGTACTGCAAACTATAGTGGCGGCTCTGGAACCAATACGCTCAAATTCAACTATACGGTTGGAGCTAACGATTCGAATGTGCCCTCATTGGCAGTTACCGCGGTCAATCTAAACGGCGGTACGATCCAGGATGGTGGGGGAAATAACGCCAATTTATTGTTGGGCAGCGTTACCCAGAGCGGTCCGCAGATCGACACAACAGCGCCGACGGTGGCCTCGATCGCGGCCTCTGGAGCTGGAATCACGAACGGAAGTGGGGATCTGAATGCGGGGAAAGTCGTAACCCTGACGGTGACAATGAGCGAATTGGTGACGGTTGCGGGTAACGCGCCGACCCTGGCGCTCAACGATGGTGGGACGGCGACATACACCGGCGGATCGGGCACGAATGCTCTGACCTTCAGTTACACGGTTGCGGCTAGTCAGAACACCAACGACCTGATCGTATCCTCGTTCAACCCGAACGGTGCCACCATCACCGACGGCGCCAGCAATAATGCGAATGTGTTGGGCGCTACGAACTATAATCCGGCGGGGATCATGCAGATTGACACAACAGCGCCGACGGTGGCCTCGATCGCGGCCTCTGGACCTGGAATCACGAACGGCAGCGGGGATCTGAATGCGGGGAAAGTCGTAACCCTGACGGTGACAATGAGCGAACTGGTGACGGTTGCGAGTGGCACGCCGATCCTGACGCTCAACGATGGTGGGACGGCGACTTACACCAGCGGCTCGGGCACGAATGCTCTGACCTTCAGTTACACGGTTGCGGCTAGTCAGAACACCGACGACCTGATCGTATCCTCGTTCAACCTGAACGGTGCCACCATCACCGACGGCGCCAGCAATAATGCGAATGTATTGGGCGCCACGAACTATAATCCGGCGGGGATCCTGCAGATTGACACAACAGCGCCGACTTCGCTTTCGCTGTCGGCTGTCTCCGACACCGGTGCCACGCATGCAAACGCTGGTCATCAGATTACAATCGCTATGACCACGAGCGAGGTGGTGACGGTAACCGGCACACCGACACTGCAGCTCAATGACAATGAGGTTGCGACCTATACCAACGGATCAGGCACCAACACGCTCACCTTCACCTATATGGTGCAATCCGGCGATGTCGCTGCTGACCTGCAAGTGACTGGCCTTAACCTGCCGACGGGTACCAGCATTCATGATGCGGTAGGCAATAATCTTTCAGGCCTGGTGGCTGGTGATCTCGGGCTAATGATCAACATGGCTACGTTTCCCTTTACCGGCGATGCGATGTCGCAAATCGAGGCGATTTACATCGGCTATTTCGGCCGTGCCGGTGATCCGCTCGGCACGAATTACTGGACTAATCAACTGCTTAACGGCGGCTCTACAGTTCAGAGCATGACCGGGATTGCAGCCTCATATTCGGTTCAACCCGAGGCGCAGGCCCAATACCCTTTCCTCGCCAATCCGTCGGGTGCGACCACGTCGGGCGCTGGCAACCAACTCGACCAGTTCATCAATTCAGTCTACCAGAACCTGTTTGGCCGGGCCGCGGATGGAACTGATACGTCTGGCGGGTTGGGTTACTGGCGAGGGCAGATCCTCAACGTACTGGCCACCCATGATTCGACGGCGCTGGCCAATGAGCTTGGCAGTTTCATTCTCCAGGTCGCGTATGGCGCGCAAGGTCAGGATCAGACTGTGCTGGCGAACAAGGTCTCGGTGGCCGACGCCATCACACAGACGTTTTCGGCGCATAACATACAGTTCGGCACGACTGCCGACCAGTTTGCTCATGCCGATATTGCGAGCGTGACCGCCAGTGCGGCGTCGGTGACTGCGGCAGACATTGCGATCATCGGGATCATCAATTCTTTGATCTGATGCGACTCGCTAGAAGCGAATTGGAGCTCAAGCATCTGCGCGGCGAGATCGAGATCGCGCGCAAGGCTGAAGCCGATCTGCGCGTGGCCATCATCGAAATCGACGGCCGCGCCA
>Ga0208080_1001262_pt1 | contig 12528 bp, 8 predicted proteins | sample NGESurdeep092012_3_FD_184476 | JGI IMG/M metagenome (GOLD analysis project Ga0208080, IMG submission 184476) | Arctic peat soil microbial communities from Barrow, Alaska - NGEE Surface sample 210-3 deep-092012 (SPAdes) | ecosystem: Environmental > Terrestrial > Soil > Wetlands > Peat ...
ACCGCGTCGACCATCTCTGCGGCCACCGCAGCGTCGGCGGCCACCACGGCCGCCACCTCGGTGGTGGCGACCATCGGCTCTCGCGGCTCGACGGTCGTGATCATCCAGCGGGCCGTCAAGGCGACCCCCGACGGCATCTATGGACCTTTGACCGCCGCGGCGGTCAGGGCGTGGCAGCGCACTCACCTCCTGCGCGTCACCGGTGTCGTGGACTCGATCACCTGGGCGAAGCTCAAGCCGGCGCCGGCGCGGACGACGCCACAGCTGTTAGGCAACGATGTCTCCTGGCCGCAGTGTCCCAAGGGTCTTGGGATCCCGTCCCGTCCGACCGAGGGCAAGGCGATGCCTCCAACTTTGGCCAGGTTTGTCGTGATCGGTCTGACCAACGGACCCGGCTTCTATCCCAACCCGTGCCTGGGCACCCAGACGGAGTGGGCCATGTCGCATCGCGTCTACACCGCTGTCTACGCCATGACCACCTACCCGACGCCAACGCAGATCGCCACCTACGGGCTCGCGGGACCCTACGAGGGCACCACGTGGCTGCCCAAGCTGGCCAACACCGGCTATGCCCAGGCGCAGGTCAACGTCGCCTCGATGCGTGCGGCCGGCCTGGTCTCGCCCATCGTGTGGGTGGACGTGGAGTCATACCGGGTGGCACCGTGGTCTACGAGCAAGACCGGCAACAAGGCCGTCCTGGACGGGGTCCTGCGCGGCTACCGGGCGGCCGGCCTCACAGTGGGCGTCTACTCCAATCCACACCTGTGGAACGGCGTTGTCGGCTCGGCGCGCTACTCGCTGCCGGAATGGCGCACGGCAGGGCCGATGCCCAAGGCGACCGCGCAGACGCGATGCACCGACCCGTCCTTCCAGGGCGGGCGTGCGGTTCTCGCGCAATGGACGACCAAGGCCATGGACTTCGACCTCACCTGCCCCGGATACAGCACCCCGTCTGCGTTGGTCGCCTACTTCCACAAGTACTGATCCGCGGTACTGATCCGCGGTACTGACCGCGCCAGGTCCGTGTGTCGCCGAGGTGCGCCTCTTCAGCGGCGGCGGGAAAACCGTTGGCGCACAACGGCGCTCGCGTCGCTCAGCGTCATCTGAATGCTCCAGGCGAGGTTTGCTCTCGCTGAGCGGAGCTGGGCCAGCCCGCGGCTGGGCCACAAGGCTGCCCGGAGCCGGTCACTGGCGCGCCTGGTTGCGGCTGCACCTCTGAGCACGTGCCGGACGTCGTCGGCGAGCCCGTCCGGGGCGGGGGCAGAACCTGCATAGCGCGAGCGTTCGAGCGTTTGCACGGCCCTGCCAAGGGCTGCGGACGCCTCGGCATCAAGGAGCGCCTCCTGTTCGTAGTAGGCGCGTAGCTGGCGTGGGGTGCGACTCGGGGCGGGCGGAATCCCAAGATCGCTCAGCGACGAGGTGAGGAAACCCCACTGAACCTCCACGCGTTGCGCCGCGGTCCGCGCGGTGATCAGGTCACGTCGACGACGCCAACGCGCTGCCAGGGGCACGACCAAGGATCCGAACAGGCCGACCAGAGACCCGAACAGAACCGCGCCCCATCCGTGCGTCAGCCACCGGAACACGGAGGCCGGACTCAGACTGACCCCTTGGCTGCTGCCACCTGAGGTTGGGAGATTGCCCACATCAAGGCGTGAGGTCCTACCGGGTGCCGGTGCCGTGGCACCGCCTGCGGTGCCTCCACCATTCAAGGTCCCGCCAGTGGTCGAGGGCGTGGCATACGCGGGGGGCGCCGCCCTCGAAGGTGTGGGTTCGAACCTTGTCCAGCCCAAGCCGTCGAGATACAGCTCTGGCCAGGCGTGGGCATCAGACGCGATCACGGTCCAGACACCGTTGGCGCGGGTCCCCGGCAGGAAGCCGAGGGCGATATGTGCTGGTATGCCGGCGGCGCGCGACATCATCACCATGGCTGTGGCGAACTGGACGCAGTAACCCTTCTTGGTGACCAGGAAGTTGGTCAGGGGATCGTAACCGGCGTCGTTGCCTGACGCGTCCTTGGCCGGGGGGGCCAAGGTCAGCGAGTAGGTGAACCCACCATCGGCGCGGAGGTACTGCTGGATGGCCATCGCCTTGTCGTAGTCCGAGGCCTTGCCGGCGGTGAGCTGCTCGGACAGAGCGGTGACCTTCCCCGCGGACGGGCCGTCCAGCGTCAGGTCTATGGCGAAGCGGGTTCGGTCGGCATCACTCAGCGGCGGGGTGTTCTGCAACATGGCGGCTGTGGGCTCCAGGCGCCAGTAGGACGCGGTGTAGGAGTCGGGGCTTTCGGCCACCCTCACGCTCTGGGTCTGGTTGTCCGCTCCCCATGCGATGCCACCCAGGTCGGCGTCGATCAGCGGATATGGGACGGCCAGATTGGGATCGTTGAGCATGTTGCGGGCGAAGGTCATGGTGTAACGCCTCTTGGGCACATCGGGAGAGAGACCGATGGGTTCAGGGATGTCGGGGTTCGTCGACAGAGCCGGCGTGGGCTCGCCGAAGGGTCGCCATACGCCTGGCTGGGATCGGTAGAAAGACGTGACCGCGACTCGTAGTGGCGGTGGCGCCGAGTCGGCGGTCGTGTACTGAAGGACCGGGGCCGTGCTTTGTTCGTTAAGGTCCACGGCCAGGTCGATGTTCAGCGAGAAACCCCCCGCGCCGGTTCCCGTGCCGGTGGCTGACGAGCTGCGGCCAAGACCTGAGAGGAAGAACTTCGGGGGAAGCTGGGGGAGCAGGACCGGCGTGGCGATCGCGGCCACCAGAGCCGCCGCGCCCAAGGTCCGTGCCATTGCTGAGTAGCGGTACAGACCCTCGGAGTCGATCGTCCCCCTGGCGGGCGTGCGGGCCACCGTCACGGTGGTGCCCCATCGGCGCAGAATGGCGCTTCCCTGCCTGGCGACGAGGACGAGCCACATGACGGCGGCTGCCAGGAAGAAGTACACCGGCAGCGAGACACCGGAGTTGGCCGCGGAAGCCAGGAAGGCTGACAGCAGCGGTAGTCCGGCCAAGGACGGGGAGCGACGCGTCACGGCGAGGTAGTCCACGGCCAAGGCGACCAGGGCGAGCGCGGCGCTCACGACGAAGATCAGCCCGGGGGTCGTGGGCGCCGGTGCGGTATACGTCTGCGAGGTCTTGATGGCTTCACGGATGAGCTTGTCCGCCACGCCCAATGTCTCGAAGGTCGGAAGGCCGTGCCAGAGATGGCCCTGGCCGTAGATCGCGCTCGTGGCCAGGACGACACACACCAGCTGCACGGTGACGACCTGCCAGCCGCGGAGGACGAGCGCCCTGGCACTGATCCCGCTGAGTGCCACCACCACAAGCAGCAACAGCGTTCGGCTCAGCCATGTCGGCTCGACCAGGAGGGTGGAGACCGGCCAGGCCGCCGTCAGGGTGGCGATCACGGCCAGCGTCGTGTCGACGCCACGGCTTGCTCGGCTCGTCATCGCCCGGCTCCGAGCGTGACGGCGCCGCTGGCTGACGCGGCGTCCCATGCCGCGTCCACGGTCATGCCCGAGCGCACGATGCACGTGCTCCAGCCGGCGGCCTTGACCAGAGAGGCGAGCTCCCATGTCTGGTTGGCGGGTGGCCCGGAGTGCCCGCCGACGAAGCTCTTGGAGTCGAGCAGAAAAAGCAGTCCGACGCCGCCCGGCTGACGCAGGGCCGCGATCTGTCGCAGCGTGGCTTCGTCGTGATCGGTCACGATGGCGATCACCAGACCACCGGCCGAGGTCAGCGGATGTGCCGCGTGGAGCACTTCTTCGAACCGTTGGACCGGACCGAGCTGGGCCACGGCCAGCGAGGCCATCGCCTTGTCGATCTCGATGATCTGGGTCGTCTCACCCCCGGCAGTGGTCTCGTTGCTGACCAGGTGGAGGGCGTAATGATGTCCGAACAGGTGCGTCGCGATGGAGGCCGCAGCGCTCACGGACCATTCGAAGGACCCCAGGGCGCCCGAACCTTGGTGCCCGTCCGCACGCGAGTCCAGCACGATGACGGCCCGTCGCCTGGCCGGGAGGTCCTCCTGTCGCACCATCAGCATCGACCGATGGGCGGTCGCCGGCCAGTGGATCCTGCGCAGGTCATCGCCTTCGTGGTAGCTGCGGACGGCTACGTCGTCCTCGCCGTGCAGGGCGACCATGTGGGGGATGGTGCCTTCGGCTCCGATGCCCTCCGAGCGGGGTCGCCCGCGGCCGAGAACCTCGATGCGGGGCAGGACCAGAATGTCGGTGGCGCTGGGCGTTGCTGCAGCGATCGTGGCCAGACCGAACGGATCCCGCACGCGCAACGTCAGGGGCCCGAGTCGGTGACGTCCGCGGACATGGGAGCGGATCTGATAGTCCACCTCGCGAATATCACCAGGCTCCATGGGTGGAAGGACGAAGCGAGGTCGGTCGCCCAGCACGTGGTCAAGGCGCTCCTCAGCCAGCTGAAGCTGACTGCGTCGCCCGGACGTGTTCTCGAACACCACCTGGACGTTGGCTGGCTGGTCGACCACGAGCCGGGCGGGTTGAACCCTGCGGGAGACCTGGACGGTGCTGCTGGTGCGTCGGGTGGCAACGGCGGCCAGGAGCGGCAATATGGCCAGGAGCGCGCCGACGCGCGTGATATCTGAGAACCCGAGCAGGAAGCCACCCAGCAGCAGGGTCAGGCCGGCTGCCACGAAGGCACGGCCGCGGGTGGTGAGTACGTCTCGGAGGCGGGTCAAATGATGTGGTCCGTTCTCTGTCTGCCGCTCGTTCCGTACGCCGTTCAGCGCGCCGACGAAGGAATGGGGACTCGCCGCACAAGCTCGTGCAGGACCTCGCTGTTGGTGCGGCGCGCTATCTGGGTCTCGCCGGCCGGGATCATCCGGTGAGCCAGGATGGGCTCGACCAAGGCTTGTACGTCATCCGGCAGGACATGATCGCGTCCGGCCAGTGCTGCATAGGCTCGGGCTGCTCGCAGGAGGTGGAGGCTGGCGCGCGGGGATGCCCCCAAGCGCAGGGCAGGGGTCGAGCGGGTCGCGGTGGTGAGGTCGACGACGTACTGCTTGATGGCCGCGCTCGCATGCAGCGTCCGCACCGTGTCGATGAGCTTGGCCACGGTGTCGCCGTCGGTCACCGGAGCCATCGCCTCGAGCGGGAACGCGCCGCCGTGGCTGTCCAGCATCGAGACCTCTGCGGCCGGGGATGGGTAGCCCATCGAGATGCGTGCCATGAAACGGTCGCGCTGCGCCTCGGGCAGGGGGTAGGTGCCCTCCATCTCGATCGGGTTCTGCGTGGCCATCACGATGAACGGCTTGTGCAGCTCATAGGTCTGGCCGTCGACGGTGACCTGGCCCTCCTCCATGCACTCCAACATCGCCGACTGGGTCTTGGGGGAGGCGCGGTTGATCTCGTCACCGACGACGACGTTGGCGAAGATGGCGCCCGGCCGGAACTCGAAGTCGCGTAGGTCCTGGTTGAAGACGCTGACCCCGGTGATGTCGCTGGGCAGCAGGTCGGGCGTGAACTGCACCCGGCGGACCGAGCAGTCGATGGACTTGGCCAGGGCCTTGGCCAGCATGGTCTTGCCGACGCCGGGGACGTCCTCGATGAGCAGGTGCCCTTCGGCCAGGAGAACGGTGATTGCGGTGTTGATGACGTCCGGTTTGCCCACGATGACGGTCGCGATGGCCTTGCGCATCTTGGTGGCGACCTCGGTGACGAGCTCAAGACCGGCCTGGTCGGCTCCGGAAGATTCCTGCATGCCCTGATCTTGCACGAAACCGTCGCGTGCGGTGCCTATCGCACTCAAAATGCCTCCCAGGTTGGTCCCGTCATCCTGCCGCACGTCGCTCCTCACGTTACCGGCTCAAGGAGTCCCTTCTCGATGAAATTCTCCCTCCACCATGGGCTCAGCTCGGTGACCTGTGCAAACACGTTCTTGGGAATCGAGGTTTTCTTCGGTTTGACCTATAAGTGGAGGGAAGTGGAGTACTGTGGAGGACAGCGGAGAGCGCTTGCTGTCCACGACCGGTTCGGCCCATACGTTCTTGTCCAGCGGGAGGGAGGTGCACGGTGTTCCTCGGCACGCATACGCCCCGACTTGACGACAAGTGGCGCCTCATCCTGCCAGCCAAGTTCCGTGAGCGCCTCGCGAGCGGTCTGGTCATCACCCGCGGGCAGGAGCGCTGCCTCGATATCTTTCCGATGGACGAGTTCGTCCGGAGGGCCGAGGCGGCAAGCTCCGCACCGATGACGAGCAAACCCGTTCGCGACTACACACGCGTGCTGCTGTCCGGTGCCTTTGACGAGATCCCTGACAAGCAGGGCAGGGTCGTCATCCCCGCAGCGCTGCGCGAGTATGCCGGGCTCACCCGTGACTGCACGGTGATCGGTGCGGGGCTGCGCATCGAGCTGTGGGACTCAGCTGCGTGGAACGCCTACCTGGAGAGCACCGAGCAAGCCTTCTCGGACCAGGCCGAGGAGGTCATCCCTGGACTCGTGTGATCGCACCGCCGGCAGTCGACAGGGCCCCTGGGGCCAGGTCTCCACCCGCTTCGCTTCCCGAGCTCACTTCCCCGAGGTCGGGCCGCACCCCCTAGAAGCGGTTGGGGACCTGACCGCAGGGTCTGCAGTACTTCGCACCAGTACCTCGCAATACCGTTACCAGCCAAGGGAAAGACGCACGATGAACGCTCGCGGGACAGCGGAGGACCGGCACGTCCCCGTCCTGCTCGACCGCATTGTGAAGTTGTTGGCGCCTGCCCTCGAGCAACCGGGTTCCGTCATGGTGGACGCCACACTGGGGATGGGCGGGCACAGCGAGTCTGTCCTGGAGCGCTGCCCGAATGCACGGGTCCTGGGCATCGACCGCGACCGTGAGGCTCTCATGCTGGCCGGCGAGCGGCTCGCCCGTTTCGGTGACAGGTTCACCCCGATCCATGCCGTGTATGACGAGCTGCCTCGGGTCCTGACCGAGCAGGGGTTGTCATCGGTGTCGGCGGTCCTGCTCGATCTCGGAGTGTCATCGCTACAGGTGGACGAGCGGGAACGTGGGTTCGCCTACCGGCACGACGCGCCGCTGGACATGCGGATGGACCAGTCGAGCGGTATGACGGCCGCCGACGTCCTCAACACCTATGGCTTGGCCGATCTCGAACGGATCCTGCGTGACTACGGTGAGGAGCGCTTCGCCAAGCGAGTGGCTTCTGCCGTCGTTCGGGAGCGTGCTCGTGAGCCGTTCACCAGCTCGGCACGGCTGGTCGAGCTGCTTCGTTCGGTGGTCCCGGCCGCATCCCAGAAGAGCGGCGGGCACCCGGGCAAGCGCACCTTCCAGGCGTTGCGGATCGAGGTCAACGCCGAGCTCCAGGCCTTGGAGGCCGTCTTGCCGGAAGCCGTCGATGCGCTTGCCGTCGGCGGTCGCATCGCGGTACTGAGCTATCACTCCCTGGAGGACCGGCTCAGCAAGAGGGTGCTGACCGCCGGCGCGCGCAGCAGCACCCCGGTCGGTCTGCCGGTCGAGCTCCCCGAGCACGCGGCATACCTGCGCCTGCTCACTCGCGGAGCCGAGGAACCCAGCGCGGAAGAGATCAGTATCAACCCCCGTGCGGCATCGGCCCGACTGCGGGCTGCCGAGCGCGTGCGAGCCTCGAAGGGACACCGCGCATGAGCCAGATGACGTCCGCGGCACGCGTCGGCGCGCGACCCCTGAACCGTCCGACCAAGACGACGACCTCGACCAGACTCCGCGTGGTCACCGGGGCGCCTCCCCATCGCAGCGGTGCCGCATTCGGCATCATCTGCGCGGTCTTGCTCGCTGCCGGACTGATCGGACTGCTGCTGCTCAACACGGCTCTGGCGCAGGGTTCCTTCACGCTGCACGATCTGCGCGCCACCTCCGCTCAGCTCACCGATACACAGGACGCTCTCACCCAGTCCTTGCAGCGATCTGAATCGCCTGCCAACCTCGCGGCCAGTGCGGCCAGGATGGGTATGGTGCCAGCGCAGTCTGCGGCTTTCCTGCGGCTCTCCGATGGCAAGGTCATCGGCGTGGCGAAACCAGCCAAGGCGCCACCCGGCTTTGCCGTCATCACCAGCAAGGCGCCCGCGCCGGCATCCGGGCAGGCACACGCCAAGGCTGCCAAGCCTGCCAAGCCCGCCCTCAACGCGCCGCCGAAGCCAGGACCGAGGTGAGCACGTGACTCAGACGCGCGGCCGGGGTCTCGGCGATGGCCGCCCTTCCCGCGCCTCGGCTTCCGGCGTGTCGGGACGCGCGGCCAGTCACGCCGCTCGACCTGCAGCAGAGGGCCGTCAGAGTGCGCCCGCTCGTCGCCCCTCGGCCAAGGAACCGGCTCACCCGTCCCGGAGCTCATCGACCTCCGTGCCGCGCCGGGCCTCGTCACGCAGGTCGCCAGCAGCCAAGAGCGCCAGCCGCGATTCTGCGCATCGTTCGGGCCCGTCGTCCCGACCGGGGCGCCGCGCTGTCGTCCACCCCGCGCGACGCGTTCGCTTCCTCCTGTTGGCCATGCTCTTTGTCTTCAGTCTCTTCAGCGCTCAGCTGCTGCGGTTGCAGGCGCTGGACGCTTCGCCGGTCGCCATCGCCGCGCTCAAGAGCCGTCTGTATGTGAGCGCCGTGCCGGCGATGCGTGGCAACATCACGGACGCGAATGGCGTGGTCCTGGCCACCAGCATCGACCGCAGAAACGTCACGGCGGATCAGACGGCAGTGCCGGAATACAAGAAGAAGATCAACGGCGTCCGCGAGACTGTCGGCGTCTTGGGTGCGGCAGCCGACATGGCGCCAATCCTGGGCATGTCCGAGGTCGAGCTGGCCACGAGGCTGACAGGTTCTCGTCAGTTCGTGTATGTCGCCAAGGGCATTACCCCGCTGAACTGGCGCAAGATCCAGGCACTGGGGATTCCTGGCATCTTCAGCGAGCAGACATCGACACGTTCCTACCCGAGCGCCTCGGCGGTGGCCTCGCTCGTGGGCTGGACGGGCAGCGATGGATCAGGCGGCGGCGGGCTCGAGCTGTTGTTGAACACCACGTTGAACGGCCAGCCGGGCAAGTCGACCTACGAGCAGTCCCAGGGCGGCCGCATCATCCCCACCGGCGAGCAGCAGACCACGCCGGCCGTGCCCGGACGTGATGTTCGGCTGACGATTGACAACGACCTGCAGTGGTTCGCCCAGAACGCCATTGCCCTCAAGGTTGACGAGACTCTCGCGCTGTCAGGCACCGTCGTGGTCATGGACGTCAGGACTGGTGCGCTCAAGGCAGTCGCGTCCTATCCGACGTTCGACCCGAACAACATCTCCACGGCCAGCGGCAACCTCAACAACGTGGCCTTCGGAGAAGCGTTCGAGCCGGGCTCCATTGCCAAGGTCATGACGGCCGCGGCAGCTCTCCAGGAGGGCGTCGCGACGCCGGCGACTCCCGTGGTGGTTCCCAACCGGCTCTCCCGCGCAGGCCAGTCGTTCCGGGACTCCCATGACCACGGCGTCGAGAAGCTGACGTTCGCCGGCGTCATCGCCCAGTCGAGCAACATCGGCACCATGATGGTCGGCGAGAAGGTTCCACCGGCCACCTTGGAGAAGTACTTCCGCAGCTTCGGTGTCGGCCAGATGTCCGGCGTCGGGTTCCCGGGCGAGACCGCCGGCATCTTCGCCCAGTCCAAGGACTGGAGCAGTTCCCAGCGCTACACCGTGATGTACGGCCAGGGCTTGGCGGTCAGCGCCATCCAGGCGGCCGGTGTCTTCCAGACCATCGCCAACGGGGGGCTTCGGGTGCCACCGACCCTCGTGGCGAGCACGGAGAGGGCCGATGGCAGTTTCGCCCCGGCGCAGCCCACCACGGCGGTGCGCGTCATCACCAAGCCCGTCGCCCGGACACTCAGCCAGATGCTCGAGTTCGTGGTCGGCGATGGGGGCACGGCCCAGTTGGCCGAGATCCCGGGATACCGCGTCGCAGGCAAGACCGGCACGGCCGATCGCGTCGGCGCCAACGGTCGCTACTCGGGCAAGACGGCGTCCTTTATCGGCTTCGCGCCTGCCGACAAACCGGAGTTTGTCGTTGCCGTGATCCTGCAGAACCCGATCCGAGGCTACTTCGGTGGATCAACGGCTGGCCCGGTGTTCAAGGACATCATGACCTACGCGTTGCAAGAGTTCATGATCCCTCCAACGGGCACCCCGCCGCCGGTCATGAAGCTCAAGGTCGACGACGCGCCGGCATCCGCAGACAATGCCGAGGCCGCGTTGAAGGTCGACTCGGGTCACGTGGCCCAGTCCGGCTCGCGGTAACCTCCATCCGGTGGTGACCGCGGCTCCTCGTCCCAGAAGCCCGCACAGAATCAGCCTGCAGTCCGTGGCTGAGTGTGCGGGTGTGCTGTCGACGGCTCAGAGCGTCGTCGACCCTCGAGTCGTCGTGACCGGGGTGACCCTGGACTCGCGCGCCATCCGTCCCGGGGACCTGTATGCCGCCCTCCCTGGAGCCCACGCGCACGGCGCCGACTTCGGTGTGGCAGCCATCGGGCTCGGTGCGGTTGCCATCCTGACCGACCCCAGGGGAGCGGCACTTCTCGCGCTGAACGAGATCCCTGTTCCGGTGCTGGTCGTTCCAGATCCCCGGGCTTCCCTCGGAAGCGTGGCTGCGATGATCTACGGCCGGGCCAGCGAGGGGCTGACCATGCTGGGGATCACCGGAACCAACGGCAAGACGACGACGGCATACGTGCTCGACGCGGCCCTTCGCGCGCTCGGGCGCGTAACCGGGCTGGTCGGAACGGTCGAGACCCGCATCGGCGAGGACCGGGTCAAAAGCGTAAGGACCACCCCCGAGTCCCCGGACCTGCACGCCTTGTTCGCCGTGATGCTGGAGCGCGGCGTGGACACGTGCACCATGGAGGTGAGCAGCCACGCCTTGAGCCTGCACCGCGTTGACGGCGTGTGTTTTGACGTCATTGCCTTCACCAACTTGTCCCAGGACCACCTCGACTTCCACGGGTCGATGGAGAGCTACTACCTCGCCAAGGCGTCGCTGTTCACTCCCGACCGGGCTGTCCGCGGTGTGGTGTGTGTGGATGATGAATGGGGCCAGCGCCTCGTCCGGGAGTCCGGGGTGCCGGTCGTGTCCGTCACGTCGCGCCAAGACGTTGCGGCCGAATGGCATATCCAGTCCTCGGGAGTGGACGGATCCGCCTTCGAGCTGATCGGGCAGGAACGGCGGCTGTCGCTGCGGTCAGCCCTGCCAGGGGACTTCAACCAGGTCAACACGGCGGTGGCTGCATTGGTGTTGTTGGCGGCGGGTTACACCGGAGACGCGGTCGGGCAGGCTCTGGCTGCAGATCCGCACGTGCCCGGCCGGATGGAGCGAGTGCTCGTGGATGACATCGCGCGTGTCGAATCCGCCGAGCCGCTGGTCCATGGCCGGATGCCGTTGGCAGTCGTCGACTTCGCACACACCCCCGACGCGGTGGCAGCGGCACTGAAAGCCTTACGACACAACACTTCTGGGTCGCTGATTGTCGTTCTTGGCGCCGGGGGAGACAGAGACGTCGGCAAGCGGGAGGCCATGGGCGCTGCCGCAGCGGCCTACGCGGACCGCGTCGTCGTCACCGATGACAACCCTCGATCGGAGGCACCGGCCGACATCCGCGCCGCAGTGCTTCGCGGAGCCGTCGCGCAGGATCGGACTGCCGGTCGCTCACCAGGGCGGATCATCGAGATCGGCGACCGGGGTGCAGCCATCCGGGCCGCCGTCGCCCAGGCCGGCCCGGAGGACACCGTTGTGGTTCTGGGCAAGGGGCACGAGAGCGGTCAGGAAATCGCAGGCGTGGTCCACCCGTTCGACGACAGAGCAGAGTTGAGATCGGCCCTGATCGAGCATGCAGCCGCTGACAGCAACCGTGGTGAGGCCCGGTGATTCCACTCCGGCTCAGTGAGATCGCCCGGATCACCGGTGGCGAGATCCATGACGCCCTCGGCGGTTCGGGTGCGGATCCACTGGTGGACGGACCAGTGGTCACCGACTCTCGGGAAGCCTCCGCGGGCAGCCTCTATGTCGCACGCATCGGCGAGGCCATGGACGGCCATCAGTTCGTCGCAGGGGCCCGCGACCTGGGCGCCGTCGCCGCCCTCACCTCGCATCCGGTCGCCGACCTGCCGTGCGTGGTGGTTGCGGACGTCCAGGCGGCCTTCGTCTCGCTGGCCAGCGCCCTGATCGAGCGCAACGCCCACGTCGTCATCATCGCCATCACGGGATCATCGGGCAAGACCAGCACCAAGGATCTGCTGCTGTCCGTTCTGCAAGGGCACGGCGAGACGGTCGCCAACGTCGGTTCCTTGAACTCCGAGGTGGGCGTGCCGCTCACCGTCTGCCGGATCACGTCCACCACGGCCTACCTCGTGCTCGAGATGGGCGCCAGGGCGATCGGTCACCTCGACTACCTCACCCGTATGGCGCCGCCCCAGATCGGCGTCGTCCTCAACGTCGGCACCGCGCACCTGGGTGAGTTTGGTTCACAGGAGGCCATCGTCACGGCCAAGGCCGAGCTCGTGCAGGCT
>Ga0208080_1001264_pt1 | contig 12520 bp, 9 predicted proteins | sample NGESurdeep092012_3_FD_184476 | JGI IMG/M metagenome (GOLD analysis project Ga0208080, IMG submission 184476) | Arctic peat soil microbial communities from Barrow, Alaska - NGEE Surface sample 210-3 deep-092012 (SPAdes) | ecosystem: Environmental > Terrestrial > Soil > Wetlands > Peat ...
GGCGGCGAGGGCCCACGCGCCGAACACCGATGCCACCGGGTTGGCCAGTCGAAGAAAGTACGCCTGGCTGTAGGCCGGATGGGTAAGGGTCAGGTACACGCCCCAGCCTGCGATGACCACACCTGCCATGAACCAGGTGGCAGGATCTTTGCGTAGCCTTTTGGACGCGCTCGACGCGAAGGGTGCCAAGCGAGCGATGTTATCCACCAACGGCACCAACAGCAGGATGACCAGGATAAGGATCGACCGCGAAGAGAGGTCGTTGACACCCTCGGGCAGGATCGGGCCGCCGGAAGGATGGAAGCCCGCGCCGGTCAGCAGGTGGTACAGCGGGTTGAACTCGACGAAATCGAACAGCCTGAGGGTGGATTGGTTGTCGCTGCCGGCGATAAGAAGGAGGGACACCGGGAGGATGACAGCCACCATTGCGACCACCGACAGGGCTGCGCGCCACTGCCGGCGCCGCTGGACCAGCAAGCTGAAACCGGCAAGACAGGTGCCGGCCAGCACGAGCGGCATGGCGGTGGGTTTGGCTCCTGCCGCCGCCACGAGCATCAGCGCCAGGAGTGCCCATCCCGCCCTCAGGTTCAGGCCGCGCAGGACCCGGACGATCAGGATGGCAATGCCCAGGACCAGCGGCAGGACGTAAACCTGGGAGGGACTCGTGGGGAAGATGACCCCAGCCTCGCCCAGCACGGGCAAGAGGCTCGTGCCCTCAAAGACGATCAGGGCCCAAGCGGCGACCGGTCCGGACCACCACCGGCCTGACAGCTCCACCGCCAAACGGGCTCCGATCAGCGCCGTGACCGCGAGCAGCGGAATGATCCACAGCCGCAGCACCACCGTCGCCTCTGGTGCCCCCGAGACCAGATGCGCGACCGCCAGGTGTACGTGCGAGAACCAGTGGTAGTGAAGGACGTCTCCGGCGACTTGGGCGACCTGTGGTGGAAACGATCTGGTGAGTTCGTGCACGATCGACAGATGCCAGGTGACGTCCCGGTAGTACAACCCGCCGGCCGGCGGCAGCGGAGCAGCAAACGCGTCCACGCGCACAGTGGGGATGGAGGCGACGATGGCAGAGGCCACCCCCCACGACCACAGAAGCGGCAGCGGTCGCGGCGAGCCGATCCGCCAGTGCCGACGCAATCGCGGCGCCGCAAGGAAGATCACCACCACGACAAGAGGCCACAGCCAGAGCTGCTGCTGCAGTCCAAACAGAGACCAGATCGCGAAGCACACGAGCTCGAGCACGAGGCCAGTCACCGCGCCGAGGGCGACGTCTTCAGGCCAGTTGCCCCGCGTCCCGACGGTTGCACGCGCCACCAGGACACCGGGCAGTGTCACCGCGAAACACCAATAGGCGCCGTATCGAGCAATGTCCAGTACAGGGGTACCGGTCTGCAGCAGGGCAGCGCACGCCACCCCCAGCGCCAGAAGCCACGGCACAGCTCGGACCCCCACCGGCACCAAAGCCGCCGCGGACAGCCTGCGACCTGGGGCTGCGGCGAATTCCGTGACGTCAGGCATTCCGCTCACTCCCCGCCGTTGAGCCGGTCATGCTGCACGTAGGCGGACTCACAAATCAGCCACGGCGGCCAGCCAGTCCAGTACCGGCACCAGAACCGCCTTGTAGCTGCCGATGTTGTGTCCCATGTTGTTGACCAGATAGGGCTGTACGCCGGGCACGTTCTTCTCCCGCTGCAGGAACTCCAGCGCCTGCGGATACGACTGCGGGTCCGTGTCCGAGCTCATCACGAGCAGGTGCACCCGCGACGGCGGGGTGTTCTCAATCAACCACGTTGGGGAGCTCTGATGGGCCAGCGCCGGATACTGGTTCAGGAGCTGAGCCAGGTTGCCGGTGTTCGTGTCCGGTTCAGGGTTGAAGTACCCCTCGACGGAAGCAGCCGCGCCGAAACGTGTCGGTTCGCTCAGGTGAAGCTTCGCGGCGCAGTAGCCACCGGTGGACCAGCCCATGACGCTCCAGCGCCGGCCATCGGAAGCAACGCGCAGCGTCGAGGTGGCCCAGTTCCTGACATCCTGGTTGAGCCAGGTGAAGGCCTGTGGTCCTCCGGGGAAGTCGGTGCACTCGGTCCACAAGGGCAGAGCCACGCTCGTCTCCGCGAACACCGCCACGAACGGGGCCAGCCGGCCGCTGCGGATCTCCTGGCTTGCCGTTGCTGCGAAGTTGAGCCGGTCGACGATGAACGGGATCTGCTTACCGGCGCCGCCGCCCAGCACCATGACCACCGGGAAACGCGTCGTGGCGTAGCGCCGGTCGTAGTACTGCGGCGGCAGCCAGGTCATCACCGTATCGGTGATGCCCGACTGTGCACCTTTGAGCGTGATTCGTTCGTAGCGTCCGACGTCAGACGCCGACCCTGAGGTCAACGGCAGCGTCCGCCGGGGCGCGCGAACTGCGTTCACGCCCTGACGTGTCCCCAACGGAACAACGGGTGGCGCCACGGGGGTGCCCCAGAAGGATGACCAGTCCGGGTAGAAGCCGTAGTCACGGTTGACGTTGACTGCGACCGCGGTGACCGCTGATGCCTGCGCCAGAACGACGCCAACAAGGAACACCGCAGTAGCCCAGCGAGATCTCCCGGGGGCTCGCCGCCACAGGATGAGCAGCGCCACGGGGATGACGATGGCCAGGCCGATGCAGAACACCAAGAAGCGCATTGACGTGAGAGGCAAGGAGGAGCTCCCTTTGTGGACTCAAGACTGAGCAGAGTCGTAACGAGGTGGTCGGCGTGTCCAACATCATTGTCCGTTCAAGGTGAAGGATGACCTGGCAGCAGCCAGGGCGGACGCCAGCCCCCGAACTCCGTCGTGAGGTGTTGGGCCGCCGCAGGGCCCCAAGACCCGGAGGCGTACGGGTGCGGCTGCTCGGTCCTGTCGAGCAACGGATCCAAGACCCGCCAGGTCTCCTCGACCGAGTCCTCGCGGGTGAAGTGGCTTTGGTCTCCCCGTATTGCTGCATACAACAGTTCCTCATACGGAGCTGGCACGCGCTCACGATCGCTGCCGAATTCCACGTCGAGATCGATTGGTCGCAGCCCCGGTCCGTCGGCTTGCTTGGCATGCAGTACCCAACGCGCACCCGGTCGGGGGTCGATGAGCAGGACGATCTGGTTGGGATCGACGTTCTCGTCAGACGCCGAGAAGCCGAGTGAAGGCGGGGATCGGAAGATCAGTCGCACCTCTGTCTGGGTCAACGGCAGCGACTTTCCGGCACGGATGAAGAATGGCACGCCGGACCATCGCCAGTTGTCGACCTCGAGGCGCAGCGCGGCATAGGTCTCAGTGGTCGAGTCAGTCGCAACACCGACGGTGCGCTGGTAGCCGTCGTACTGCCCCCGCACGTAGTGGTCGAGGCTGGCAGCCGGCATCGCGGCGAAGACATCGCGCTTGCGGTTGGACAATGAGTCGAGGTCGCTGCGCGCGGGCGGCTCCATCGCAACCATGGCCAGGACCTGCATCAGGTGGTTCTGGACGACATCACGAAGGCAGCCCACGTGATCGTAGAACGCTCCTCTGCCCTCGACACCGAAGCTCTCCGCCATCGTTATCTGCACGCTGCTGACGTAGTTGCGGTTCCACAGCGGCTCCAGCACGGTGTTCGCGAAGCGCAGGTGCAAGATGTCCTGCACAGACAGCTTCCCCAGGAAGTGGTCGATCCGATAAAGCTGAGACTCCTGAAGGATCGACCGCAATCTGGCGTTGAGCTCCTGCGCCGATTGCAGGTCATGGCCGAAGGGCTTCTCCACAACGACCCGGGCATTCTCAGTAAGACCGGCCGCAGCCAGACCCTCGACCACCGTGCCAAACAGCGAGGGTGGGATCTCCAGGTAGAACACCGGCAGCGTCGCGCCGCCCAGAGCTTTGGCCACGCCGGCGAACGTGGCACGGTCGGCGAAGTCACCGCCGACGTAGGTCATTCGTTGCCGCAGACGTTCAAGAGTGGCCTCATCGGCGGGAACGTCGCCCAGAGCAGCGGTGACGGACTGGGTAACGCGCCGCCGTAGGTCCTCATCACTCCAGTCCTCGGCGGCGACCCCGATGATCGGACAGTCCAACAGCCCGCGCCGCTCAAGCTGGTAGAGCGACACGAAAGTCATCTTGCGCGCCAGGTCTCCGCTGACTCCGAACGTGACGAGGGCATCAGCCGGTCGTATGCCGTGCTGGTCATGAGCCATAGCAATCCTGACATTCGTCGTGCAGGCCCCCTCGGACGAGGCTAAGCCCTGTCTAACAGTTCGGACAGCTCGTGTCAGTTGCCGCCCACGCCGACATACCCGGGTAGCGCCTTGGCCAGCTGGGCGGGCGACAGGTAGGGGGTTGACACGCTGGGGTGGAGCGCGCCGGCGCGGGGGACGGCGAACGCGTTGATCAGGTTGAGCGTGATCCGCTGGAGGGCAAGGCTTGTGGCCGCCGGGGTGGGACTTCCCGGGCAGGCCGAAGCAAGGCCACAGACCCAATACGTCGTCCCGGCTGCGAAGATCCCCGAGCCGCTAGGTGCGCTGTAGTAGCCGGCGGTGACCGAGGACGGCCTGGTTCTGCCGGTCGCGATGGCTACCCCGTGGAGCACAACCTGCAGGTTGGCCGGGGAGTGGCCGGTCGGGGGCTCCTGGGCGTCGACCTCGTTGCCGTAGGCCATCTCGAGGACGGAGCCCTTCCGCAGCTTCGTTCCGGCGAAGAGCCAGTCCGGTGTGGTGTTCACGACGTAGGCGCCACGGACGCCGACCACGGACATGCCCACGCCGACCAGAGCGGCGGGGTCTCGTGACAGCGGGGGATGGCGCCACTCGATGGTGGTGGCGGCGGGGTTGGCCTTGGCCAGTCGATCAAGCGTGGAGTCGCGGTAGACCGTGAGGGCGGTCTCGCGCCCTCTCGCGTCGCGCTCGATCCGGCCCTGCCAGTAGATCTCGTTGGCGCCGAGGAAACCAAAGTTCGTGCCCGCATCGCGCGCCTGGAGGGCGGCGTCGTACATGCGCCTGGTCCAGTACTCACTGTGGCCGCCGATGAGCACGGTCGTCTGGCCCGCCAGCTGAGCTGGCGTGGCGTCCAGGGAGCTGTCAGTGGTGACGTCGTAAGAGATGCCGTTGCGGGACAAGAACGTGATCAACGGGACGTCCATCAAGAACGCCCTCAACAGGCCGGCGCCCGCAAGCGGACGGTCGGTCGAGCCCACGTAGGAACGGTTGTCCACTCGCTGTGTGTGGGTCGAGCCCGGGCCGAAGTAGAGGCTGCGGCCGCCGTAGTCGTTGTAGGCCAGCCAGGTCAGGTCACTGAGCACGACGACATATGGCGAGCGCACGCCCGAGGTGCGGACCGCGAGGGGGATGAACGACTGTCGACCCGGTCCGAGCGGCGCGATCTCGATCAGGTACATGCCCGGCGGCCAGCTGGCGTCGACCGGGATGGTCGTGGCAACCGGCCACCGCTCGGTGATAACCCGGTCCGGGCCGGTCGGCACGCCCTCCTGCTGCCGGTGGGCGGTGAGCACGGGCGACTGCCAGACCAGCCGAGCCCTTCGACCCTGGTAGTCGCCGATCCTCAGGGCGCGAAGGCGCACCTGCGTGGGACCGCGGTAGGCGGACAGATGCACGGACACCGTCTGACCGCATACCGCGGTGAAGGAGTCAAGGTAGCCACCCACCTCTCCAATCCCCGGCACGGACCCGCTCGGCGGCAGGCCGTTGGCCCCGAGCCGGCGGTTCTCCAGCGCGCTCCACCCCGCCGGAGCGTTCGTGCACGTCGCTACCGGGGCCGGCAGCGACTCAGCCACAGGCAAGGACCCGTTGGCGACCGCCTGAGGGGCCGCCGCGGGCGGACCAGGACGAACCACCTCGGCGGAGTCGGTCGTACACGCGGCCAGGAGCAGGACCACGGCTATCACTGCTCCGGCAACAGCCATCCGTGGCAGCTCTCGGCGGGAAAGGTCATGCACAGTGAGGGAACGAGGGTTGGCGACGAACCGTTCCCGGGTCCGTGGACACGGACTGTCGGGCTGGGGCACAGCCGGGAGGGTGTTCACCGTGCTCGTGCTCATCGGCGTTCCCTTCATCGCGGACCAACCCCGATGGGGACCCTAGCGTGAAGATCTTTGGGCGTCGTGACCGCCATGAAGCAGACTGGGCCCGTGCCCGTCGTGGACCTCGCACCAACCATCCGACTTGGCCGGCTGACAACCATCGCCGCCAGCCTGGCCTTGATCCTTTCTGCCTCGGCGTCCTCAGCTTCGTCGAATTCCTTTGCGCCGCCGGTCAACGCGTCCCGGGCGCCAGCGCCCGGAGCCACCGCGTACGGCAACGACATCTCCTGGCCCCAGTGCCCCAAGGATGGCGGCGGCAACGGCCTGCCGGGCCCCATGACCAGCGCATCGTTCGCCGTGCTGGGCCTGACCGACGGCGGCTCGTTCCGCGCCAACCCCTGCCTGGCCCGCCAGGTCGCGTCGGTCAAGACCCGCCACCTGTGGGCCGGCGCATACGCCATCTCGACCTACCCGACCAGCGCAGAGCTGGCCCGCTACGGCGGCACCGGAACCGTGACCGAACGGCTACGTCGCGCCGGCGCCGCGCAGGCTGCGTTCAACCTCGCCACGATGGCCCGGGTCGGTCTGCACTCGCCGATGGTCTGGATCGATGTCGAGCCCAGGACGAAATCGCCGTGGTCGGCCAGCACCGCCGGCAACAACGCTGTCATCGACGGCGTCATCGCGGGGTACGAAGCAGCGGGCATACGCGCGGGCCTCTACTCCTACAACAAGGCCTGGAAGGCGATTACCGGAGCCCGAGTCCTGCCAGTCGTGCCCACCTGGGTGCCGGTCGGCCGCAGTGGCGAGGCGGGTGCTGAAGCCACCTGCGCCGTGGCGAGCTACGCCGGTGGCAAACCCTGGCTGACCCAGTGGACCGACGGTGTGCGCGACTACGACCTCACCTGTCCGGGAGTCTCCGGGCAGGCCGCACGCGGCAACCCCCTGACGCCCTACCTCACCGTCGGCCTGGCTAGCGGTTCACGCGGTGACGCGGTCGCTGCCCTGCAGCGCAGTCTGGGCGCGGCCCACGCCGACGGGGCGTTCGGCCCCACGACACGGGCCAGGGTTGTCGCCTTCCAACGCGCCCACCACCTGACGGCCAACGGCATCGTGGGCAGCGCCGAGTGGCGGGCGCTGGGTGCAGGAACCGGCACATACACACCCCCGGTGCGCGGGATCACGAGCACCCTGTTCACATCGACATGAGCGACCCACTTCGGGTCCGGACAGGCAGCGGGCGAACAAAGGCCGTGTCACAACGGATCGTCCACAAGAGTCAGGTGTGCAGTCATGCTCGGGATTGAAAGCCTCACGATCGAAAGCCTCACAGTGCATCACCGGCGTATCGCGCTCGTGCGACCTTTCGTCACGGCCGTGCGCAGCGCGACCGCCATCGATGTCGTCCTCATCGAGGCCCGCGACAGCGCTGGGCGCAGCGGGTGGGGTGAGGCGCCGACGAGCTGGCGAGTCACTGGCGAAAGCCGTCAGAGCGTGACGGCTGCCGTCGAGGGCCCGCTGACAGAGGCCGTCCTCGGAGCTCCGGTCGATGATCCGGCCGGCACGAGCGCAATGCTCGCACGCAGTCTGGTCCGCAACTCTGCTGCGCGGATGGCCGTCGACTGCGCCCTGTACGACCTGGCAGCCCAGGCATCCGGCATACCTCTCTATCGCTATCTGGGCGGCGATCACGGCACGGTCCGGACGGATATGACGTTGTCTGCGGGGCTGCGGGGAGAGAACGAGGATGCGCTCATCACGACCGCGATCGAGCATCGCGACGCCGGATTCGGCACGCTGAAGGTCAAGGTCGGCGCCGGCGGAGACGACGTCTCAGTGCTTCGGCGCGTCCGCGCTGAGGTCGGCGCCGACATCGGCCTGCGCGTCGACGCCAATCAGGGGTGGACGGCCGAACAGGCGGTATCCGTCATCAGCGCGTGGGAGGACGCCGGGGTCGGGGTCGAGATGGTGGAGCAGCCGGTCGCCATGGACGACCTTGACGCCCTGGAGTTCGTCACTCGACATGTCAACACGCCGATTCTGGCCGACGAGGCAGTGTGGACGACGCGCGACCTGACCGAGGTGATTCGCCGGCGCGCCGCCGATATGGTGAACATCAAGCTCGCCAAGACCGGCGGCCTTCGGGAGGCGCTCCGAATGGCCGAGCTGGCGCGGCACAACGGGGTCGCGGTGATCATCGGCTGCATGATGGAAAGCCATGTGGGTATCTCTGCGGCGGCCAGCCTCGCCTGTGCGTTCGAATCGACCGCAGCCACGGCACGCGGTACGGCGCATGACCTCGACGCGGGGCTCTGGATGAAGCGCTCCCCCGTGACAGGCGGAGCCGAATACCGGCGCGACGCCGTCCATCTTCCCGACGCTGCCGGCCTCGGCATCTCAGAGCTGGCCGCCGACTAGGCCGATGCCCTTCTGCGATGCAGTGGTGCGATCCCGTTGTGCGATTCCGTTGTGACGAAAGCGATTTCGAGGCTCAGAGTCCGGAGCGCTTGGCGAGCCCTCGCACGTATGCCGCCTGGCCCACATGCTGCAGGTCGTCCGAGAGGATGCTGACCACGCGCACGGCGAGGGTGACCGGAGGGTCCCACGACGTGTCGACGATCCTGGCAAAATCCGCCTCGGTGAGGGTGCCCAGATAGTCGATGATTCGGGTGTGCACGGCGTCGTAGTAATCCGCCAGCAGGTCTGGGCCAGGGCGTACGGCTGCTACATCGGCTGCGCTCTGGCCGTACCCCGTGGCCGAAGGATCAAACGGGAGGTGGAAACGGTCAACCCAGCCACCGGCCGTCCAAACCTGGTCATCGCCCATCAGATCGGCGATGTGGTCGTCCTGCACGCGAGTGAGGTGCCAGACCAACCAGGCAATCGTGTTCGCCTCCGGATCAGCCCGAAACGTCAGCACCTCGATGCTGGCTCCTTTGAGTGTCGAGTGAACCCCTCCGCGGATCCGGCCGAAGGCCTCAATCAGCAGTTCGGTAGACAACATGCATCCTCCTTCGTTGCTTTCGTCCCAGACTAGCGAACGACGCGGTCTCAGCGCACGAGGAACTCTGTGCCGTAGCCACTGGCTACTGTGTCGGCATGAGGGACTCACCAACCGACGGCGACCCCACCGGTCCGACGGACTCGGCGGTGGCAAGGCATCGCCCGCTTGTGGTGATGGACAAGGTCAACAAGTTCTTCGGGCCGCTGCACGTCCTGAAGGACATCGACCTGACGATCGGCGAGGGCGAGGTCGTCGTCATCATCGGCCCGTCGGGCTCGGGCAAGTCCACGCTCTGCCGCACGATCAACCGGCTCGAGACCTTTGAGTCCGGGACGATCAGAATCGACGGGGTCTCGCTGCCCGACGAAGGCAAGGAGCTGGCCCAGCTCCGCGCCGACGTCGGCATGGTCTTCCAGTCCTTCAACTTGTTCGCGCACAAGACGATTCGCGAGAATGTCACTCTCGGTCCGGTCAGGGTCAGAGGGCTTGACGTTCACACGGCTAACGCGCGGGCGGACGAGCTGCTGGCGCGGGTTGGCGTTACCGATCAGGCCGACAAGTACCCAGCGCAGCTATCCGGTGGCCAGCAACAACGCGTAGCCATCGCTCGAGCCTTGGCGATGGAGCCCAAGGTCATGCTCTTCGACGAGCCGACGTCCGCGCTCGACCCAGAGATGATCAACGAAGTCCTCGACGTCATGACGGGTCTGGCCAAGGACGGTATGACGATGGTCGTCGTTACCCACGAGATGGGTTTCGCGCGCCGGGCCGCCAACCGTGTGGTGTTCATGTCAGAGGGCCGCATTGTTGAGGAGAACACACCCCAGGCCTTCTTCACCGACCCGAGGTCCGACCGCGCCAAGGACTTCCTGAGCAAGATCCTCACTCACTGACCGCCATCGTCAGGACACGCGAACAGCGCTGCAGGACAATACCGCCGGCGACATGGGTCACCTGCCGAGAGGCAACGAAGGGCCTACCTGGCGAGAGGTAGGCCCTTCGTTGTTGCTCCCCTAGAGTAACCGAACTTGAGCACTGTCGATCACAGGGAGATCGCGCGATAGTCGCCGGCAACCTCGGAGAACCGGAGGATCAACGACTTCGGTCCGACAAAGAGCGCCGTCGCCCACACGTCGGCCCACATCAGACTCGGTCCGACGACCGTGACCGATCCCCCACGGTCCACGAACGTCTGGGCGTTCGGATCGTAGAGATGCGCGCCTCTCGCGGCCGTGCCGGACGTGGCGACTCCACCGTGATGAAGCTCCACGACCTGGGCGACCCGGGAGCGGTCACGCGGGTCCTCGATGCCGACCCGCCATGCGGCACCGGACCCGCCGTTGGACTGCCCAGACTCGCCGTCGACCGCGGTTTCGGGTTGGGGTTCAGTACCTCCGACCACGACGTCTCCGCCGGCATTGAGGCAGAACGTCAACCCTGACAGGTCCGCCAACCGGCTCGCGGCCCGATCTGCCGCCCATCCCTTAACCAAGCCGGTGGGATCGAAGCCCAGCACACCCTGATCGTCCGGAAGCTGGTCGGTGAATGCGCCTTTGGTGAGCTCGCCCGCCTGCCGGCACAGCGTGACGACCTGCTGGACCAGCGGATCCGCGTGCCCTGGATCAAGCTCACCCCTGCGGATCCGACTGACCTCACTGTCATCTCGGTACGTGCTGAACAGCCGATCCGCTTCTCGCAGAAGGTCAAACGCATCCTCCACGACGTGAGCAACCATCGGTGAGTCGACGTCCTTGCCCCGAAGGTGAATGCTGATCGGCATACCCATGATCTGCTGGACCCACGCCTTGCGACTCACAGGTGGGCTTGGTCGATCGCGGACTGCAGCGACTGCAGGTAGCCGTCGCTGGTGACGGTGGCCCCGGAGATCGTGTCGATGGAGGCCGACTGCTTCTGGACGACCTCCTGGTCGAGGAGGGGCAGTGCATAGCCGTTGATCTGTGCGTCGGTGTTGGTGCCTTGGGGGTACTGCACCGCCCGGGCCCGGGTGATCTTGCCGCCTTGGACCGTGAGCTGGACCTGGACCGGCCCCCACTGGGTATCGGCCGACTGACCGGTGTACGTGGCTCTTGAGGTCGCCGGACTCGCCTTGGCTGCCGCGCTCGGCCTGGTCGTCGAGGACCCGCCGCTCTTCGACGATCCGGATGGCGGATTCGGGTCAGATGACGCGGGTTGCTGGACCATGGGGCTGGCTGAGATCGTGGCGCTGCTGGAACTGGTGTGGTAGCTGAAGAGCAGCACCATGATCGAGATCGTGGACAGGATGGTCGTGACGATGCGTCGCATGTTCTCCTTCGTGCTTCGTATGCCGTCGAGGGTGTCGAGCGTGCACTCAGTGGGTGACGGCTCGGTTCAGTAGGTGAAGCGTTCGATGTGGACGTGCTCGACCGGGACGCCGGCGTTGAAGACAGCCCGCTCCGCTGCGTCCATCCAGCCGGGGCTTCCACAGATGAACACGTCGTGGTTGGCAACGTCCGGCACAAGCTGGCGCAGCGCCTCGACATCGCCCAGGTGCGCCGCATGCTGGGGCAGCCAGCTGTGCCGCGATGACGCCCTGCGGCCGGTCACGACGAACAACCGTGCCCGGCGCGAGCCGGCCAGGGCCGACAGCTCGTCCACGAAGAGGCGATCCGCATCGGAGCGGACCCGGTAGACCAGGGTGACGTCGCCGGGCCGCTGGTCCATGGCTTCAAGCAGTGCCCGCATCGGCGTGATACCGATCCCCGAAGCCATCAGCAGGACCTTGCGACGGGTCCGAACCCCCTCGTGCAGCCGGCCGTACGGGCCCTCGAAAAGCACCTTCGTTCCCGGGCGCAAACGCGCCAGCCGCGCCGATCCGTCCCCCAAGTGCTCGGCAGTGATCCTCAGCGTCCGCCCATCCGGCGCCGCGGACAAGGAGTAGGGGTGGGCCCGGGTGGCACCGGGACCGTCAAGGAATCGCCACTGCATGAACTGCCCGGCCCGGACCGGCAACCGGTGCAGGTCCCGGCCGCTCATGACGACCGTGGTGACCGTGTCAGACTCGGCCCGGACGTCCTGGACGACGAGCCGATGGCGCAGGCTTCGCCTCAGCGGCTGGCCGACACGCCAGAAGAGCACGCTGCCGGCTGCCGCAGCCCACAGGGCCCACCAGTAGACGGTGGCGATCGGAGACGTCAGGAACTCTTTTCCGGTCCAGAGCTGATGCGGCAGCGCCAGGCCCACACCGAGATAGGCGTACAGATGGAGCAGGTGCCAGGACTCATAACGCAGTCGGGACCGGGCGGCCCTGATCGAGGTGACGGTGACCATGACCAGTGCCGCCGTGCCGGCCACGGCAAGCAACATCCCCGGGTAGTTGACGACGAAGTCGACGATCGTGCCCCACAACCCCGCGGACGAGGTGGCCGCATAACCCAGGGTGATCGTCACGATGTGCACCAGCATGAGGTTGAACGACGAGAAACCCACCCAGCGGTGACGCC
>Ga0208080_1001270_pt1 | contig 12478 bp, 10 predicted proteins | sample NGESurdeep092012_3_FD_184476 | JGI IMG/M metagenome (GOLD analysis project Ga0208080, IMG submission 184476) | Arctic peat soil microbial communities from Barrow, Alaska - NGEE Surface sample 210-3 deep-092012 (SPAdes) | ecosystem: Environmental > Terrestrial > Soil > Wetlands > Peat ...
ATGGCCGCGCGGCTGGCCAAGGCCGACCTCGTGAGTCAGGTGGTCATCGAGTTCCCCGTTCTGCAGGGCGTCATGGGCGGCATCTACGCGGAATCGGGCGGCCTGGGCGACGCGATCGCCAGGGCCGTGGGCGAGCACTACCGCCCGCTGTCGGCCACAGCGCCGCTTCCGAGCACGCTGCGCGGCGGGCTCCTCGCCGTCGCCGACAAGGCCGACAATATCGTCGGCGCGTGGGTCGCCGGCCAGAAGCCGTCCGGCTCGCGCGACCCGTACGGCCTGCGGCGTGCGGCCATGGGCATCGTGCGCATCGCGCTCGAGTACAGCCTGCGCTTCCCCATCGCCGGTCTGCTGACTTCGGCCGTAGACCAGTTCGAGCTGCAGGGCGCCGAGGGACTTGACGACGAACGTCGCGCCGTCATCGTCGCCGAGACGGCGGCGTTCGTGCGCGAGCGCCTGCAGGTGCTGCTGCTCGACGAAGGGCTGCCGTTCTCCAGCGTCGAGGCGGCGCTGGCCGCGCCCGCCGGAGACGTGCCGGCGCTCGCGGCGCGGGCGCGCACGTTCGCCGCTCTCGCCGGCCGCGCTTTCTTCGAGGACGCCGTGACCGCCTACAACCGCTGCGCCGCGCTTGCCGCCACGGACGCGGCGGCCGGATCCCGCTCCGTCGACCCGGCCCTGTTCGTCGACGACGCCGAGCGCGAGCTGGCCGCGGCCTACGAGGCTGCGCGCGGGCCGCTGCTCGACGCGCTCGCTCACCTGGAGCTCGAGAGCGCCGTGAAAGAGGCGGCCGGCCTGCGGCCGGCCGTGGACCGCTACTTCGACGCCGTCATGGTCATGGCCGACGACGACGCCGTGCGCGGCAACCGGCTGGCGCAGCTGGCCGCCGTCACGGCTCTGATCGGCCGCATCGGCGAGTTCAGCCGCCTGCCTCTGGCGCAGGCGTGAAGAAGGTCCCTATCTAGAGGAGTGATTGATGTCGAGCAAGTGGGTCTACCGGTTCAACGAGGGCGACAAGAGCATGAAGAACCTGCTCGGCGGCAAAGGGGCCAACCTCGCCGAGATGACCAGCATCGGTCTGCCGGTGCCGCCCGGCTTCACGATCACCACGGAGGTCTGTAACCACTACTCGGCCAACACCAGCTACCCCGAGGGCGTCGACGAGCAGGTGGCCGCCGCGCTCGCCGCGCTCGAGGCCGACACCGGCAAGAAGTTCGGCGACGCCGCCGATCCGCTGCTGATCTCGGTGCGCTCCGGCGCCCGCGCCTCCATGCCCGGCATGATGGACACCATCCTCAACCTGGGCCTCAACGACACCACCGTGCAGGGCGTCATCGCGACGACCGGCAACCCGCGCTTCGCCTACGACTGCTACCGCCGGTTCGTCTCGATGTACGGTGACGTGGTGCTCGGCTGTAAGCCCGAGCACGCGGACGAGCGCGACCCCTTCGAGGAGATCCTCGAGGCGGCCAAGAAGACCAAGGGGATCCAGTACGACACCGACCTCGACGAGGGCGACCTCAAGGACCTGGTGGTCAAGTTCAAGGCCGCCGTCAAGCAGCGCACCGGCAACGACTTTCCCGACGACCCGCTGCAGCAGCTCTGGGGCGCCATCACCGCGGTGTTCGGCAGCTGGAACAACGACCGCGCCGTGGCCTATCGCCGCCTCTACGACATCCCCAACACGTGGGGCACCGCCGTCAACGTGCAGACCATGGTGTACGGCAACACCGGCGAGGAGTCCGGCACCGGCGTCGCCTTCACCCGCGACCCCGCCACCGGCGAGGACGTCTTCTACGGCGAGTTCCTCGTGAACGCCCAGGGCGAGGACGTGGTCGCCGGCGTGCGCACGCCGCGCCCGGTGAGCGATCTCGCCGAGGTCTTTCCGCCCGCCTACGAGCAGCTTCTCGAGGTGCGCCAGACCCTGGAGCGCGAGCTGCGCGACATGCAGGACTTCGAGTTCACGGTCGAGAAGGGCCGCCTCTTCATGCTGCAGACGCGCAACGGCAAGCGCACCGGCCTGGCCGCCATCCGCATCGCCGTCAACATGTGCGAGGCGGGCATGATCACGCCGCAGGAAGCGCTCATGCGCGTCGAGCCCGAGCAGCTCAACCAGCTGCTGAGGCCCATCTTCTCGCCCGAGAGCCGGCGCGTCGCCGTCGAGGAGGGCCGGGTCCTGGCCGAGGGCCTGGCCGCCGGCCCCGGCGCCGCCGCCGGCCAGGTGGCCTTCAACGCCGGCGACGCCGACGCCATGAAGACCGCCGGCAAGCAGGTGCTGCTGGTGCGCGTCGAGACGAGCCCCGACGACATCCGCGGCATGACCGTGAGCGAGGGCATCCTCACGGCGCGCGGCGGCATGACCAGTCACGCCGCCCTGGTCGCCCGCCAGATGGGCAAGGTCTGCGTCGTGGGCTGCGAGGCGCTCGACATCGACTACAAGGCGCGCACCGTCACCGTGGGCGACAAGGTGGTGAAGGAGGGCGACTGGCTGTCCATCGACGGTTTCACCGGAGAGGTCATCGTCGGCCAGCTCGAGACGCGCCCCAGCGAGGTGCTGCAGGTGCTCCTCGAGCGTTCCCTGAAGCCCGAGGACTCGCAGACCTTCAAGTACTACGACGACCTGATGAAGTGGGCCGACGTCGAGCGGCGGCTGCTCGTGCGCGCCAACGCCGACCAGCCCGACCAGAGCGCCAACGCCATCAAGTTCGGCGCCCAGGGCATCGGCCTCTGCCGCACCGAGCACATGTTCTTCGGCGGCGAGCGCATCACGGCGGTGCGCGAGATGATCCTCTCGGACACCGTCGCCGCTCGCGAGAAGGCGCTCGCCAAGCTCCTGCCGATGCAGCGCGGCGACTTCGAAGGCATCTTCCGCGTGATGGGCGAGCGCCCGGTGACCGTACGCGCGCTCGACCCGCCGCTGCACGAGTTCATGCCGCACACCGAGGACGAGCAGAAAGAGGTCGCCGTGGCGATGGGCGTCACGCCCATGGAGATCGCCGCCAAGGTCGAGGAGCTCAAAGAAGCGAACCCCATGCTCGGCCACCGCGGCTGCCGCCTGGGCATCGCCTATCCCGAGATCACGGCTATGCAGGCGCGCGCCATCCTCGAGGCCGCCTGCATCGTCAAGAAGGAGGGCGTGGACGTCCACCCCGAGATCATGATCCCGCTGGTCGGCGTCAAGAAGGAGCTCGAGGACCAGGCGGCGGTCGTGCGCCGCGTGGCCGCGGAGGTCTTCGCCGAGCAGGGCGTCTCTGTCGACTACCTGGTCGGCACGATGATCGAGATCCCGCGCGCGGCGCTCACCGCCGACCAGATCGCCGAAGTGGCGGAGTTCTTCAGCTTCGGCACCAACGACCTCACGCAGATGACCTTCGGCGTGAGCCGCGACGACGCCGGCAAGTTCCTCCCGCTCTACGTCTCCGAGGAGAAGGAGATCTGGCCGTCCGACCCGTTCGCGACCCTCGACCAGGAGGGCGTCGGCCAGCTCGTGGAGATGGGCATCGAGCGGGGCCGCGGCACCCGGCCCGACCTCAAGGTGGGCATCTGCGGCGAGCACGGCGGCGATGCCGAGAGCGTCAAGTTCTGCCACCGCGTCGGCATGAACTACGTGAGCTGTTCGCCGTTTCGCATCCCGGTCGCGCGGCTGGCCGCGGCGCAGGCCGCCATCGAAGAGCGCGGCGAGCTCAAGCTCGAGAAGTAGGCGGGGGCGCCGCGTGGCCAGGCTGGGCGGCAAGATCGCGGCGACGCTGGCGGACGGGCGCGAACTGCGCGTGCGAGACGCGCGCGTGCGCGACGCCCGTCCGCTGGCCCGCCTGCTCGACGCCGTCGCCGCCGAGCCGACCGTCACACTGCTCATGGTCCCCGGCCAGTTCGGCGCCGGGGTCTGGCGGCGGCGCATCGCCGACGCCGTCGCCGACCCGCGCTGCCTGCAGCTCGCCGCGGACCTGGACGGCGAGCTGGTCGGCAACCTCGGCCTGCGCCCCGACCCTCATCCCGGCTCGGCGCACGTCGCCTGGGTCGGCATGTCCGTGGGCGAGCGCTGGCGCGGCCTGGGGGTGGGCGGCGCGCTTCTCGAGGCCTCCGCCACGTGGGCCGGCGCGCACGCCGTGAGCAAGCTGGCGCTCGGGGTCTTCCCGGAGAACCAGCGCGCCATCGGCTTCTACGAACGGTACGGGTTCGTGCGCGAGGGGCTGCGCCGCGCGCAGTACGACCGCGCCGGGCGGTATCATGACGAGGTGCTCATGGCGCGCTTCCTCACACCCGTCTCCTGAGGCGATGGACCGTACTCGCCTGCTGACCGGCCTCGTCACGGTGGCCGCGGTCGTGCTGGCCGCGCTGCCCGCGGTCGTGGTGTTCGGCCTCGGGTGGCTCGCGCTGGGGCACCCCGGTGTGCCCTCCGGCGGCGAGGTGCCCCGAGACACCACGTCGCCCGAGCTCTGGGTGCTGTTCGCCCTGTTCTACCTCGCCTGGATGTTGGCGCTCATGGTGCTCCTCATCTGGACCTACGACCGTCTCGGGCGCAACTGGCGCAGCTGGGACAGGGCGCCGCGCCGCGAGAAGAAGCAACGCCGCCGGCTCAGCAGCGGCATGCGGTATCTCGAAGGGCAGGAGAAGGCGCGGCGCGCGGGCAAGAAGGGCGGCCCCTGAGGTGCCGCTCATCGCCCGCGCCAGCATCGATCAGGTCCAGGCCGCCGCCGACATGGTCGAGATCGTCGGCCAGTACACCGAGCTGCGCAAGGCCGGCGCCAACTACAGCGGTCGCTGCCCGTTCCACGAGGAGCGCACGCCGTCGTTCTCGGTCAACCCCGCGGAGAAGCTGTACTACTGCTTCGGCTGCGGCGCCGGCGGCAACCTCTTCGGGTTCGTGCGGGCCAAGGAGAACCTCGACTTCGCGGGGGCCGTCGAGTCTCTGGCCGACAGGTACGGCATCGAGCTCGAGTACGAGGAGTCGAGCGCTCGCGGCGATGCGGAGCGTCACCGCCGCGAGCGCCTGCGCGCCCTTCTCGAACAGGCGACGGCCTACTACGAGCGGGTGCTGCACGACGCGGCGGCGGCGGCGCCGGCCCGCGAGTACCTCAAGCAGCGCGGCCTTGGCGACGACGTCGGCCGCCAGTTCCGTCTGGGCTTCAGCCTCGCGGGCTGGGACAAGCTGCGCGAGGCGGCGCGCGCCAAGAAGTTCAGCGACCAGGACCTTCTCGACGCCGGCCTGGTCGTGCCGGGTAAGAGTGGGCGGCCCTACGACCGCTTTCGCGGGCGCATCATGTTCCCGCTCGCCGACGACCGCGGCCGCACGCTGGGCTTCGGCGCCCGCACCATGGGCGACGAGAAGCCCAAGTACCTCAACTCGCCCGAGACGCCCCTGTACCACAAGAGCGAGGCGGTCTTTGGCCTGCACGCCGCCAAGGCGGCGGCGGGGCGCGAGGACCGCGTCTACGTCGTGGAGGGCTACACCGACGTCCTCGCCCTGGTACAGGCCGGCGTGCACAACGTCGTCGCCAGCATGGGCACGGCGCTCACCGAGCAGCAGCTCAAGCGTCTCGCACGCGTGACGAGGAATCTGTACCTGTGCTTCGACGCCGACGCCGCCGGCCTCGGCGCCATGAGCCGCGCCCTCACGCTGGGCCGCAAGATGGGCCTCAGCCTGCACGTGGTCCGCGTCCCCGACGGTCTCGACCCGGCCGACTACGTGCTCTCCGGCGCCGGTGGCGAGGGTTTTCGCGCGCTTGCCGCCGACGCGCAGACGTTGTTACAATTCCACGTCCGCTTGGCGCTCGCTACTCACGACCTCGACAAGCCCGACGGCAGGGCACGCGCGTTTGCGCAACTCAAGGGGGTCCTCTCCGAGGCAGCGACGCCGATCGAGCGCGACGAGGAGTTGCGGCACGTCGCAGACAGGCTGCAACTCTCGGCCGAGAGCGTGCGTTACCTGCTCGCAGGGAGCGGACGCTCTGCGGAGGGCGGAGACGCCGCCGGGGAGGGCCGCAGCCAGCCGCCGCAGGGCGGCGGCGCCGCGGCCGCCGTCGGCGGCGCCCACGAGCTGGAAGTGCGCTTCCTCGCCGGCTGCCTGGCGCAGCCCGACAAGGGCCGCGCGGTACTGGCCGGCGTGGACGAGAGTTACTTCGCCACCGCCGAGACGCGCGAGGCGTTACGTTCGGTGAAGTCGCGGTTGGAGCCTTACACGGCCGGGAATACCCTGCAAACGGCGGAGAACGGGACGGACGTGGGCGCAATCGACGAGGCCTTTGCAGAGGTCGTCGTCACAGCCGGCCGGGAGAGGTTCACGGCGACTGTCGTCGACGAGCTCTTCCTGAGGCTGCAGGAGGCCCACGTGAGCCGCCTCATCGCAAGGCTCAAGGCCACGGCGCAGACCGATGAAAGTGGGAAGCAGGGCGCGGAGCTGATGCGGCTGCAGGCAGTGCGCCGCACGGTGCGCGAGGCGATCCGCACGATCCCGGTGGACGAGGAGCCAGACGAAGGCTAGGGGACGACACACTTGACCGATTTCGCAGAAGACCGCAGCAAACCGACGGAGTCCGCCGAGCTCGCCATCGACGAGGTTCGCCTGCTCGTGGAAGAGGGTCGCGAGCAAGGCTACCTGGCCAGCGACCACATCGCCGACGCCCTGCAGGACGTCGAGCTCACCCCCGACCAGATCGACGGCATCTACAACCTGTTCGCCGACCTCGGCATCGACATCATCGAGGGCGACGTGGTCGCCGGCGACGACGGCCCCGAGGCAAAACACGAGGGGGAGGTCATCCCCAAGCTCGATCTCTCGGCGAAGACGCCCACCAACGACCCCGTGCGCATGTATCTCAAGGAGATCGGCAAGGTGCCGCTCCTCACGGCCGAAGAAGAGGTGTCGCTGGCCAAGCGCATCGAGCGCCGCGACATGGACGCCAAGCGCAAGCTCATCGAGGCCAACCTGCGCCTCGTCGTGTCCATCGCCAAGCGCTACGTGGGCCGAGGCATGTTGTTCCTGGATCTCATCCAGGAAGGCAACCTCGGCCTCATCCGCGCCGTCGAGAAGTTCGACTACCGCAAGGGCTACAAGTTCAGCACCTACGCCACCTGGTGGATCCGCCAGGCGATCACGCGCGCCATCGCCGACCAGGCGCGCACGATCCGCATCCCGGTGCACATGGTCGAGACCATCAACAAGCTCATCCGCGTGCAGCGCCAGCTGCTGCAGGACATCGGCCGCGAGCCGACGCCGGAGGAGATCGCCGCGGAGATGGGCACGACGCCGCAGAAAGTCCGCGAGATCCTCAAGATCAGCCAGGAGCCCGTGAGTCTCGAGACGCCTATCGGCGAGGAAGAAGACTCGCAGCTCGGCGACTTCATCGAGGACGAGGAAGCCACGATCCCGGTCGAGGCCGTCAGCGAGATCATGCAGAAAGAAGAGCTCAACCTCGTCCTGGGCACGCTCACGCACCGCGAGCGCAAGGTCATCGAGCTGCGTTTCGGCCTCAAGGGCGAGCATCCGCGCACCCTCGAGGAAGTCGGCCAGAAGTTCGGCGTCACCCGCGAGCGCATCCGCCAGATCGAGGCCAAGACGCTGGCCAAGCTCAAGGCGTACCGCGACTCGCAGCGCCTGCGCGACTTTCTCGATTGACCGGTGTGGCCGGCTCAACGAGCAGGGCGCCGGAGGTGCATCGCTCAGCGGCGCGCCGGAGCTGCGAGGCTCAGAGGCGCGCCGACCCTCGTTCGTAGAACGCGTCCTCGGCGCGCAGGTAGTCGCGCAGCGCATGTTTGACTGCTGTGGCGAGCGGCTCTCGTGGCCACGGCAGCACCCGTCGGTTCACGAACGGGCACTCCTGCTGCGGCGGCCGATCGGGCCGCAGCAACAGCTCCGCGAGCACTCTTCCATTGAGGTAGCTCATGGCCACTCCGTGACCGATGCAGCCCAAGCTGTAGACGGCACGCCGGCTTTCGCCGACGTACCCCAGGGCCGGCGTGAGGTCCAACGTCACCGAGAAGGGGCCGCCCCACTTGTGGGTGACAAGCAGGCCGTCGAGGTGCGGCCACAGCCAATGGATGTGCTCCTCGAGGTGCCGCCAGGCGTCTTCGTCGCTGTCGCGGCCCAGGTCGTTGCCGGCCTTGAGTCCCACCGGCCCGCCACCCATCACGAGGCGGCGGTCCGGCGTGAGCCGGTAGTAGTGGACGAGGTTCCGCGCGTCCTCGAGCCCCTGTCGGCCCTCCCACCCGATCGCCGCGAGCTGCTCGTCGCTCAGCGGCTCGGTGGCGATCATGTACGTGAAGGCCGGCACCTGCTTGCGTGCCAGGTCGGGGAACAGGTGCGAGTAGGCGTTCGTGGCGAACACGAGTCGCCCGGCGGTGACCGAGCCTCCGGGCGTCAACAGCCGGAAGCCATCTGTGGGGGCGCCGAACGTCGCCGAAGAGGCCACAGCAAGCACCGGCGTGTTCTCGAAGACGCGGGCGCCGAGCCGCAGGGCCAGGCGCTTCTCCTCGCGCACGAGCTTGGCGGGGTCGATCAGGAGCAGGCGCGGTTCCCACAGTGCGCCGAGGTAGCGCGGGGACGAGACCATGGCCTTCGTCTCGTCGGCGTCGATCCACGTGATGCCGTCGAAGCCCAGCGACTGCATGAGCTGGACCTGCCCCTGCAGGCGCTTCACGTAACTGGGTGTGGTCGCCACGCGCAGGAAACCTGGGCGGATCTTGTCGCAGTCGAGCTGCTCGTTGTCGATGAAGCGCTCGAGCTCGTCGACGCAGCGCTCCATGTAGGCGTGCGCGCGGGCGAGAAACTTCTTGCCGCGGACGAGTGCGGTCGTGCCAAACCCCAGGCCGACCACGGTCATCGCAAAGGAGCCGTTACGGCCGCTGGCCCCGTAGGCAGCGGTCTTGGCCTCGAGGACGGCGACGCGTGCCGAGGGCTCCGCGCGGCGAAGCTCACAGGCGGTGGCGAAACCGGTGAGGCCACCGCCGATGACCGCGACGTCGACGTCCAGGTCGCCGCTCAAGGGGGCTTCCGCCTCAACCGGGCCGCCTTGGTCCAGCCAGAGCGACAGCGGGGAGTCTGGTAGGACGACCATGAGCGCGCCTCCTTAACGTCAAGGGCACCGGCCGATGCCCAGCCCGAGTAAGTCGTGCGACGCACACTAGCCGACCGGGCGCTCATAGCCAACGTTGACCTCCCGGCAGGCGCGGTGTGTTTGTCCGAGGGCGCGCCCTGGCCTATAATCTTGCCTCCAGAGCGGTCCTCGGTAGCTCAATGGTAGAGCATTCGGCTGTTAACCGAAGGGTTGTAGGTTCGAGTCCTACCCGAGGAGCCAGTCTTTCGCGGGGCGCCGCGGCCGAAGGGCCACGGCGCCCCTGCCGCGTACGGGCCTGGCTCACCGTCGCTTCCCAGGCTTCTTCTCGCCCCAGCCGGGTACACACCCTGTTATGGACAACGATGTCCGCGGCAGAGCGGGCATGATGCGAGGAGGGACCATGGCAGACACCTTTGAGGACGCCGAGAAGGAGGCCCGCGCGGACGCGGCGGAAGACGGCCTCACGCGATTGGCGGAGCGCCTCGGCGCCGGCGCCGCGGCGAGTGCGGTCTTCGGCACGCCGGTGGAGCGTGATGGTGTGACGGTGATCCCGGTGGCGCGCCTGCGCTGGGGGTTCGGCGGCGGCAGCGCCCGCGGGCGAAACAAGAAGGCTCAGGATGGCTGGGGAGGCGCCGGCGGCGTGCAGGCGGCGCCCCTCGGCTTCATCGAAATGACGGACGGCGGGGCTCAGTACAGGCGCGTGCACGATCCTCTGCGCCTGGCGATAGCCGCTTTGCTCCTGCCGCTCTCGTTCGCCGCCGCCGCGGTTGCGATGATCGTGACGCTCGCGGCGCTGGCGCGCTCCATAAAGGGGATGTTCAACATCCCGGAGGCGCCCTGGCCGTTCCGCCGGCGCCGCGACTGACCCGGGTGCGCCCGGACGCCGGCGCTACTATCCCAGGATCAGGCGCTGCGGGTCGACGTCGTCGCGCAGGATGCGCAGCTCCTCGGCGGTCGGCGGTTCGGTCAGCGCGGCGCGCGAGACGTCCAGCGCGAAGCCCGTGTTCTGCTGCACCTGCTCCGGCGTGACGCCCTCGTAGCGCTCGGCGAGATACATCTCGTGCGTGGTCTCGTCGAACTTGAGTACGCAGAGGTTGGTGACCACGGCGATGGGGCCGCCACGCCGGTAGCCGGCGTGGCGGCGGGAGTCGCCGCCGCTGAGCCAGCCCGGCGTCGTCAGGTAGTCGAGCTTTTCGACGAACTTCTGCACGCCGTGCTGCATGAACACGATGTAGCCGCTGGCCAGCGAGCCGGCGTCGCAGGCGCCGCCGCCGCCGCTGAAGCGCACCTTCGGCGCGTGATAGTCGCCGATCACCGTCGAGTTCATGTTGCCGTACTTGTCGATCTGGGCGGCGCCCAGGAAGGCGATCGTGTGCAGGCGTCGGTTGGCCACGTAGCTGAAGGCCTCGACCAGACCCGCGTTGAGGTTGCTGAACGCCATCACGCGCGGGTCGGCGACGGCCATCGGCAGCTCCTCGAGTAGCGGCCCGATGCCGCCGCTCTCGAAGAAGATGTGCGCGTGGGGGGCGTGGATGTGCTTGGCCACGGTCGCGGCCAGCATCGCCACGCCGGTGCCCGCAAAGAGGACGTCGCCGTCCTTGATGAAGCGGCCGGCGGCGATGGCCATCATCTCGCGCGGCGAGTAGGTGGGGGCCGCGCTCGCCCCGGCGGCAGTCTGGGTCGCGCTCATCTCCGTGACCTCCGGTCGAGGCCCGGCGCGTAGCCGGCTACGGTGTTGGCCCTGATGCGCGCCAGCTGCGCGCCGCCGACCTTGTCGAGGTAGGCGTCCCAGCTCTCGACGCCGTACACCCACTCGTCGAGGTAGGCGGCCCAGCTCTCGTCGTCCTTGGCGACCGCCTTGTAGTGATTGAGGTGGGCGGGGTCGTAGTCGTAGAAGCACGGGCAGGCGGTGGGGTGTGCGCCGTACGGCGCCAGGACCACCGCATCCACCAGGAAGGGCGGCAGGGCGTTCCGGTCGGGATCGAGGCGCAGGTAGCTCTCGGGGACGATCTCCTCGCAGGTGACGATGACGGCGCTCGCGGCCTTGCATTGCTCCAGGTCGGCAAAGCTGAGCCCCCTGATGCGCACCGTGCCGTCGGTGCTCACCTGCTGGGCGTGGATGATCGACACGTCGGGGGTGAGGGCCGGCAGCAGGACCACCTCGTCGTCCCCGTCGGCGAACGGGTTCTCGATCACGACGACCTTGTGCAAAGGCACGCCCTCCGTGCCGCGCAGCTCCGCCGGGAAGCCTTCCCGGGCGATCACGTCCGTGCCGAGCCCCGACTTGCTGGGGATGAAGGGCACGCTCAGGGCGCCGGCGAGGAAGCGCAGGCTCATCATGTTGTTGGTGTAGTCCTCGACCTGCAGCTCGCCGCGCTCGACCGCCTTGCGGAAGCGGATGCAGGTGGGCGCGAAGCGGCCGTTGCCGCCGTAGGCGATGTCGAGGCGGCGCACGCAGCCGGCGCCCACGAGCACGTCCAGCGCCTGGCCGTTGGAGTGCGCGACGAGGTGCAGGTCCTTGACGCGGCGGCGGGCGATCTCGTAGACCGCCGCCATCGGGTTGCGCGTGATGGTGAAGCCGCCGACGGCGATCTGACAGCCGTCGGGCACGAAGCGCTCGACGGCCTCGCCGATGGTCATCAGCTTGCCGTCCAGGCCGTTGTGCTGAGCCATGTGCCGATCCCCTCCTCGAGTCGGTGAGGGGTCCCTTAACGCGGAAACCCCAGCGAGCACGGTGCGTCTCAGCTGGGGAGCAGAGCCTGACGGAGGGGCCGGTGGGAACGCCGCCGGCCCGGGCCATGCGGCAGCGGCACCATGATACACGGGGCGGCGGCGATGCAACAGCACCGCCGCCGCCCGTCTCGCGGGCATGGGCCTGTGCTAGCATGCGCGCATGACGAGCGAGCCGACGACCTTCCTCTTCTCGGGCTACGCGCGCCTGCCGCAGGACGTCAGCCACCAGGCGATGTACAAGCGCGTCGGCGTGGTCCTCGAGGTCGATGAGGGCGGTGCCGTGGTGGCGTGCAGCACCACGCTGATGATGGTCTCCGCCGACGGCTTCTTCCAGCGGTTGCTCGTCGGCCGCAACGTGCTCTCCGAACGCCCCGCGATCGAGGCGCTGGTGCGCTATCGCTACCGCGGCCATTCGCAGGGCGCGCTGATCAGCGCGCTGCACAAGGCATTCGAGGCCGTCGACCAGAGCCCGCTGGTCCTGGGCGAGGCCGCCGGTCCGCTGCCCAGCGCCCGCGAATCCCCTTGACGGCAAGGTAGGCCGCCAGCACGAACCACACGACGGCGATGATCGTGTTCCCGTGCTTGGTGAGGACGCGCGGCGCGCCCGTCCCCTCGGCCCGCCGCGCGGCCCGGCCGTCGTACAGGCGGCCGATTCTTCCTCCACCTTGTCGAAACGGCCGGGCTTGCTCCGCCTGCCG
>Ga0208080_1001271_pt1 | contig 12471 bp, 12 predicted proteins | sample NGESurdeep092012_3_FD_184476 | JGI IMG/M metagenome (GOLD analysis project Ga0208080, IMG submission 184476) | Arctic peat soil microbial communities from Barrow, Alaska - NGEE Surface sample 210-3 deep-092012 (SPAdes) | ecosystem: Environmental > Terrestrial > Soil > Wetlands > Peat ...
ACTCACATGGCAACCTTGTTCGCCATGCCAACGCCGCTTAACATCAACCTTGGCAGCGACCGCTTCGCAATGTTCAACAAAAACCGGGACATCCCCGGTATTGGCGGTGCTGAGGCAAAGACGGATGGGCATGCAGTCACCAGATATTCGGGCTTCAGGTATAGTGCGACCAAAGCCCCGATCCTAGAGGCTCCGCGGGGCCTGGCAACGTCAAACGTTGGCGCAATGCGCGGATGGCCTTGCGATGGACCGGCACCGCTATGCTGGAGGCCAAAAAGACCTTCCGCAGCTTGAAGGCCTACAAGCACCTCCCGGTCCTGAGAACCGCCTTGCTGCGCCATCAGCAAGCGGTCCTCGCCGATCAGGCCGATCAACCCGCAGCCGAGCGCGCGTCGCAGTGGGTCGGGCAGACCAAGGCGCGGATGACGGTGAGCATTTCGTCCAGGCCTTCGTGGATCGAAGCTGAGACGCCCGGCGCGTCGTGATCGAGCCGACGCGCCAGGTTCCTGAGAACCCGCTCGGCCTGCTCGGCGGTCGGGCTGTCCCAGGCCTGACGCAGTCGTTGCTCGCAAGAGCTTGGCAGCGTAGACTTCATCTTTCGGTGCCTGCCTCGCCAAATTCAACAGGCATCGGGACAATCCCCGGCTACCTGCTACTAGGGGATGTGGCGGAGAGCGAGGCCGTGATGACGCATGGCGTTCTTGTCAAGACGCGGGTATTGATGGCATGAACACGAGGTACAAACGCTCGCGAAGAAATCTGAACGACCTGATTACTCCAAGTCATCCTGCCGGACGGGGAAGTTCAGCTCAGGCCATTGCCCATTATGAAGGAGAAAATGGCTGGGTTTATTTCCTCTGAAGATGGCCGGTGGGTGGGAGGCACTCCGCCAGGTAACGTGCGACTCGGAGCAGGTACCCTGGTCTCGGGCGAACTAGCGTTCAAGCGCTTCCACAGCCAGCACCCCGAGGCGCTCAGCATCGGTGCGCAATGCACGATGGATGGCGTTCAGTTTGCTCTAGGCAACCATGGCAGAATGACCATAGGCGATTTCTGCTACTTTACGAACGCCGTGCTACTATGCGAGCTGCGGGTTGAGATCGGACGGTTTGTTGTAATTGGTTGGAATGCGACAATCGCTGACAGCGACTTTCACCCGCTCGCGCCTGCGGAACGGATCGCGGACGCGATTGCTTGCTCACCGTTAGGCGCTGGCCGGCCACGCCCGCCGATCGAGGCTCGTCCGGTTGTGATAGAAGACGACGTATGGATCGGGCCAAACGCAACCATCCTGAAGGGAGTAAGAATAGGTGCGGGTGCGTGGGTCGAACCTGGCGCGATGGTGTTGCGGGACATTCCCGCGAATGCCCGGGTCCTCGGTAATCCGGCGTTGGTTGTGGGGACGACCCAGTGATGACGCGGCGGCTTGAATGGGATTGGTACTCCGGGACGCTGCCTGAGAACGTGATCGTTGATGAAACGGCTTACATCGAAACGAGCTTCAGCTTCCTTCTTTATAGAAGCGAAGTTCATGGGGGCGTGACCTACGGTCATGGAGCATCGACGTATCTTGGAACAATGTTCGACGTAGGACCTACAGGACGTGTCAGTTTGGGCGATTATGCCTTAGTCCATGGCGCCCGGATCATCTGCGATGCCCGAGTCGAAATCGGGGACTTCGCACTGATATCCTGGAATGTCGTGATCATGGATAATTACCGGCTCCCGTTGTCGGGCGACGACCGCCGCCGGCAGCTAATGAAAGTTGCCGAACGATCTCCGCGCGTTCTGTCGGGGTTTCGACCCGAACCTGTGATCATTGGGCCAAATACATGGATCGGCTTCGGCGCCTGTATTCTGCCCGGTGTCCACATCGGCGAGGGCTCCGTTGTCGGGGCCAAGTCGGTCGTCCGAGAAAGCGTTCCCCCATATAAAGTCGCAGTCGGAAACCCCGCACGTATTCTTCGCAGTATAAACGGGTAAGAGGGATCCTTGCCGACCGCACCGTCTATTATCGTCTCCGGAATTATGTTCTGGTACCCTTTGGCCGGCGTTACCTACCAATTTCTTCACTACCTCATTGGATTACGCCGTCTCGGCTACGATCCATATTATGTGGAAGACTCAGGACGGTGGGTTTATGATCCTCGCCTGAATAATCTTTCGCCGGATCCGTCATCGAATTTGAAAGCCGTCGTTCCGGTCCTGGAAGCGTACGGTTTCCGCGATCGCTGGGCTTTCCGTGGCCGCTACCCGAACGGAGCATGCTATGGGCTTAGCGAAACGGCTCTGAATAAGTTGTACCGGGACGCGGCCGCGCTTCTGAATGTCACGGGGGCGCAGGAAGTGCTTGACGAGCACAGCCACCTTACCCGCAAAATTTACATTGAGTCTGATCCATTCGCGGTCCAGGTCAAAGCGGCACAGGGTGACCCGAGCACACTCGCAACATTAGCGGCACACGACGTCCTATTTAGCTTCGGCGAGAATATCGGTCATGCGGATTGTGCCGTCCCAGTCACACAGCACCATTGGAATCCTACCAGGCAACCGGTCGTCATCGACATGTGGCCGGTGCTCGAGCCCAGACCACAATCCGCATTCAATACGATAACGACATGGCACAACAAAGGAAAAAACATCATATACAAGGACGACACTTGGTATTGGACCAAGGATCGCGAGTTCGAAAAAGTCATCGAGTTGCCCGAGCGTCGGCCAAACGTCTCGTTCGAACTCGCGCTGCGGGTAGAACCCAACGTCGAAAGTCATCTGGTGAGTCATGGTTGGCACATCGCCAACTCTCTCGACATCTCGAAAGAAATCGATCTTTATCGCGGCTATATTCAGGGCTCGCGCGGCGAGTTCACCGTTGCAAGGGACCAGTATGTAAGACCCAGAACCGGTTGGTTCAGCGACCGTAGTGCATGTTATCTAGCGGCAGGTCGTCCAGTGATCACGCAAGAAACGGGTTTCAGTAAGTTCCTTCCGACCGGCAGAGGCCTGTTTGGCTTCGAGTCCATGGATGAAATCTTGCGTGCGGTTGATCAGATTGAAGGTGATTACGAAAACCATTGTGCGTCGGCCCGGGAGGTCGCGAGCGCATACTTTGACGCCGAGAAGGTTATGGGATCGTTGATGAGCAGAGCCGGTTTCTGACAACCCCATTATACATGGCACGTCATCCCTGAGGTTCGGACTTGCGTTGCTAACTGAAACTTACAAGGCGCCGGAAATGCCGCGGATGCAGTGGCCATATTGCGCACGAGGGGTATCCCTCGAGGGGACGATGTTTTTGCCCTTCATGCTTCTTTCACAAATTCCTTAGGCTCGAGTTGGGCCGCTCGGTAAAGCCGTGCATACGGTCCACCGGCAGCCAGCAGCTCGGGACCGGTGCCCTGCTCGGCAATACGTCCATCTTCGAGCAGCACCACACGGTGCAAATGATGCGCTGTCGCAATGCGGTGCGTGATGATGAGAGTCGTTCGGCCACGCATAAGTTCGGTGATGGTATTCATGATCGCCCTCTCCGTGGCCGGATCGAGCGCAGAGGTCGGCTCGTCCAGCAGCAGAACTGGGGCGTTCTTTAGGAAGGCTCGGGCGATGCCAATACGCTGTCGCTGACCGACGCTGAGGTGGCTTCCACGTTCGCCAACCGGCGTCTCGAATCCCAGCGGCTTGGCCATAATGAAATCATAGGCCTGCGCCCGCTTCGCCGCCTCGATGATCTCCGCATTGCTCGCCCCCTCGCGACCATAGGCGATGTTCTCGCGGATACTGGTCGAGAAGAGGAGCGTGTCCTGCAGAACCATGCCAATCTGTGCCCGGAGCGATGCCTTGGTGAGCGTTTTCAGATCATGGCCGTCCAAGCGAACAACTCCTGAGGTCGGGTCGTAGAAGCGCGGCACTAGGCTCAGAAGAGTGCTCTTGCCTGCGCCGGTGGAGCCAACAAAAACGACGGTTTCACCCGGGTCGATCTTGAGATCGACCGAGGACAGCACCGGCGCCTTGCCGTCATAGGCGAAGGAAACCCCTGTGAAAACAATCTCCCCCTTGGCTGAGGTGATCGCGACTGCGCCAGGTGCATCCTTGGTTTGCTCCTGCTGGTCGAGGACCTCGAAGCAGCGCTGGACACTGGCGGCAGCTCCCTCCAGCGCCCAAGCGGTGTAGGTGAGCTGCTCGATCGGCTGGTAGAGGGTGGCGAGATAGGCCACAAAGACCAGCAGATCGCCAAGGCTGAGGCCGCCCTGTAGCACCTGGATCGAGGCGGCCCCGTACATCACTGCTGAGCCAAGCGCCATCAAAGTCCCCACTACCAGCGCGCTCTGCATTGAGATTACGTTGAGACGGAAATTTGCCTCGAGACTCCGCGTGGCATGGCGGGAAAACTGCTCTACTTCGAAAGCTTCGCGACCGAATGCCTGCACGATCCGAATTGAGCCGAGTCCCTCCTGCGCAGTGGCCAGCAGATCGCTTTCCCGCTCCTGGATCGTGCTGGATGCTTTTCGGATCCTGTCGCGGTAGTAGCGGATTGCCCAAACCACGGGAGGGAGCACAGCCATCGAGACTAGCGTCAGCTGCCAGTTCATCGGAAACATGATCAAGAGCGCACCAATCAACGTAATGACGGCCCCGAAAGTTCCTGCAAACCCCTTGTTGTAAATCGTTTGGATCGCCTGCGAGTCGTAGGCCACCCGGAAGGACGAGTCGCTGCTACGGCGCGCGTCATGAAACCGAAGAGGCAGCGCCTGAAGACAGGTGTAGAGCTGCGTCCGCAAATGAAGAAGCGCCTTGAGGCCAATCCGGATAAGCAGCGCATTGGAAAGAAGGTTCACCAGCCCTAACAGCAGGCTGATTACCACTAGCGTCCCACAGAGTGCGAGCACGGCACCCGGCGCGTTGGTCCATGCCAACCATTTCACGACAAAGGCCTTGGCCTCGACCGATCCATGCGAGCCGTCACCGGTCAGCAGCCCATCCACTATATACTTGAAGGGCCACGGCTTGAGCAGGTTCAGCCCGATGCCAGCCAACATGAGAATCACCGCCAGCAGCGTCTGGCCGACGAAGGCACGGAAATAGATAAGCGTTCGGATATAAACCGACTTGAAGTTGTGGCCCCCGGTTAGCATAATATTGCGCTCCTCCAGGTTTACCTGCAGCAGTTCAGTTAGACTAGGTGCCGAAGCCAGCCTTCTTGTCTATTGTGTAATTTTAGCCAGACTAACTTTGCGCACCAGACCAGCGGTCAGCCAAGATCTCCAGGGCCGAGGGCATCAACGGACCTAGGGCCGTCCTCTTCGCGTGTGACTTTTTTCTTAATGAGAGGCGGCGAATCGAAGAGATGGACAGCCTGATTTTCGAAGAATACAGGGTTATAGCCTTCGGATCTGAGTGGTAGGCTAATGGCCGAGCGAGGCGACGAGCCAGCCGCTCGAACTTCCTTGACCTCGGGTCAGCACCTGGTCAGCACTCGCAGACAATCGGTCCCACTTCGATCCTTGCGTATCGCGAGGCGCCGCCGCGAAAGCATGCGTCACCTCACGCTTAGTCCAAGGTTTAGAACGGCGCAAGTGCCCCCATGCTATCGCGATCATACAACTTGAGGGTCTGCATCGCTCGGGAGCCAGCCTTACTTCAGAGGTTTCTTCCCAAAGCACGAGCCATGGCTAACCTGACTCACATTCCTACGTATTTGATGCTCCGATCATGCTGCCTGGCGGACGAGGAAACATAGCCCAAGCGCGTTCCTCTGATGAAGATGAGACATGCCTATGGCTCGCATACTGCTCACTGGTTACATGGTGCGCCTTCCCTTTGCCGGGAATGTGCTGGCCTATGCGCAATACATCTGCGGGTTCGAGCGCCTCGGGCACGAGGTGATGTACCTGGAGACAAGTGGCTGGGCCAATTCATGCTACGATCCAGCTACGCAAGTGTATAGCGATGACCCTGCGCCAGGTTTGATTGCAGTCAACAAGCTCCTCAAAAGCATCGGAGTCGCTGCGCACGAAAAAAGCCTCAGCTGACCCAGCGGCTCGATCGGGAAATGATTCTGCGTGCCTATGAGAGGCAACTGTGGGAGGCAAAATTGCAGACCGGCGCAAAATAACGTCGTCAGCGGCCCTTTCGGGTCTTGCGGCTTGGAGCGAGGGCTACATCCATTTGCCGGAAAGGGCTGACGGCCGAAAAAAGCATAAAATATGATATGCTCCATGGCATTGGCCTACGCCAGAGCTGGCGCCCGGCTCGCAGGACAGCCCATGGAACTGGCGGTCAGTGTGCCGCCCGAAATCCGTGAACGATTAATCCTAGGCGGTTGGCGTATTGTGGATCCGCTCCCCTTCCTGGATACGTATAGAACCATGTACCGTGCGCCGGAAGCCGCCTTTCGGCAGGTTTTGGAAGATATCCGGGAGTTTCGCTTCTCCGCATAGCTATGGGTCAGGGAAATCGTGCGGGGGCGCTCCAGCCGGGATCCCTCACTCACGAGACCGAGGCGCTATTCCAGAGCTCTCCGGCGCCTGCCCGCGCTAGTAACCGTTGCCGAGACAAATGCAATCACTTTCTTGAAATTGGCGGATGCCGACAAGATCGCTACGCTCGCACCGCGGCTCTGATGCAGCACGGGTCGCGTAGCGCCCAATTTTCTCGGTTACTTTCGTGTCATCAGAGTTTTTTCCCAAACCGTGATTGATTCTGCTTGGTCCACCTGCCTGACATCAGGGCATCCTTCGAGTTCACTCGCTAGCTTAGTCGGTCCAGGCCATCCGCGATTGAACACATTGTCGGGTTGTCCTGGTAATCGTCTAGAGTCATGAAGAAGCAAGAAGCCCCCCGGCCTTACATGGGGAAACCAATCGTCGAAGTCTTTTCGCACCGCCTCATATCGATGATCCCCATCGATGAAGATCATGTCTATAGGCGTGTTCCAATTCACGACTATGTCATAACTATAGCCTTGATGCAGTTGCCATCGAACGAGAGCGGACTTCTTATCAAAGGCGCGAAGGACTCGCTCGACGCTTGCAGAGCATCTTTCTTGGGTAGCACGAAACTCCCCCATTGAGTCCATAACGAATGGATCTATCGAATGAACTGTGACTCCCGGCCCCGCGTGCAAGGCGAGAATCGAGGATGAGGCTACAAAGGCAGCACCGATCTCCACAATAGTCTTGTCAGCTTGTTTAGCATACCGCGCCAAGAGTGCGATTTCTGGGTCAGCCAAATAGACAAACTCTCGCGTAAGAAGCGAAAGTTCATTAGCTGATTTTATGAGGGGCTCCTTTTCAGATGTCATGAGTCAGTCGAGTGGCGCCGAACAATATTGAGAACGGGGAAATGGAAAATCTGCCGAACGATGCTGCGAACGGAACGTGGTATACTGGAGCGGACATGAGTGACCTCACCTTAACTTCACGTCCAAACCCCCATGATGGTCGCCGATCTTTTGGTATCACACCGAGCGGCGCGCCATAACTGATACGGTCACATCGAGGCCGTGGCGGAGCGGCTGAAGCGTGAAAATAAACGCTGGTCGTACGTTGGTCAAACGCCGAGCTTGATCTACTGCGGCGAACAGCGCTGGCCGCGGTGGTGCGGCCACCCCTAGACGTAGATTTTGCCGAAAAGCTCATCCGACCAGTCACTTACAAAAAGCCAATTCAAGCCACAACAGTGACGAGCCGGTTTGGGGGATTTCCCGTACACTCATGTCGCGTAATCCGGTCCTCCCGCGGACAGTCTTCTCATCACGACCGTCCAGTTAACTACTTTGAGCATCGCCGGGACTTCAAGAATCAGAAGATTGGTCACCACAACGAGCGTCGTCGCCACCGCCCTCATGAGCATCAAACGGCGAGAACTACTCACGACGACCGCAAGGCTCCAGCAACCGAGCCAAACACAGGTCTTCGACTTGCCGGTCCGTCGCATGATCTCATTGGTGCCAATACCGTCCGCGCTGAACAGGACGATCTCGGCTCGCCAGACATGCTTGTGCGGGGCGTTGCGGTCCCGCGCAAGCGCCTTCAGACGGGGGCGATCAGAGGGCTTGAGAGTGATGGAAATTCCGGTTCGCATGCGTCAGACTCGCATGCATCGAGTCCGCTGGGAATCTGGAGGGTTCTGTGAGGTCGCATTGCACGGCGTGGCCCGGGGCGCAGGGATGAGCGCGACCTCATAGAAGCCGGATTGAACGAAGTCGCTGCCGCTGCGGTGCAACGGAAAGAACTTCAAGGCCAGTTATATTGGATGAGCGCCGGCCTTGAATGCATGCACAACTTGGACGTGATGGCACGAATGTTGCGTATAGGGGAAAGGACTTTTCTCGCAGCGTGTAATTTCAAAGGGTTACGTGTGGCAAAAAGATCACCTATTACAACCTCCGCGTTATGAGCCTGGCCACGAGCTTCGACCCACAGAGGCGAAACCAATGCATTAGGATTGCAGAAAATCCTGGAGCTGCCCCGACGGTGTTGTTCCGAGATCGACTTCCCCAAGATGTCACCGCTTATCCGACTGCACCGGTCCAATAATTCCAAACACACCATCGACCATCAAGGCTCGCGTGGGAACTCCCTATCTCGCAAAAAGCTTCAATGCCGCGACAGCGGCTTAGATCAATCCCCTCAGGGATTCAAATGTCAGACGTATAATCCACTAGTCACCGCTATTTCAGTCCTGGGAATTGGTCGCGGGTCAGGCCACATTGGAGCGCATCGCTGAGGCGATGCTATCGGCGCGGGCCGAAATGAAGTAGCACTACCGGTCAAAGGCTTAAATTCTTCGGATGGATTGGCGTCAGCAGCACATCAACCTGCGTCGGCTTGAGGCCGAGGCGATCTATATTGTGCGCGAGGTCGTGAGCGAGTTTCGCAATCCCGTGATGCTCTACTCGATGGGCAAGGATTCGAGCGTGCTTCTGCACATCGCGCAAAAGGCCTTCCATCCTGCCAAACCGCCGTTCCCATTGCTGCACGTTGATACGACCTGGAAATTCCGCGAAATGATCGCGTTTCGCGACGAAACGGCGGCGCGCCTCGGCATGGATTTGCTCGTTCACGTCAACCAAGACGGGCTTGCACGCGGCATTTCGCCCGTGACCTCCGGTTCGGCAATCCACACCCAGGTCATGAAGACGGAAGGCCTGCGCCAGGCGTTGGACAAGTGGCGTTTCGACGCGGCATTCGGCGGTGCGCGGCGCGACGAGGAAAAAAGCCGCGCCAAGGAGCGCATTTTCTCTCACCGTTCCCCAAGTCATGGCTGGGACCCGCGCAATCAGCGGCCCGAGCTTTGGCGGCTGTTCAATACCCGCATCAAGACCGGCGAATCAATGCGGGTATTTCCGTTGTCCAACTGGACCGAGGTCGACGTGTGGGAATACATCAGGGCCGAGAATATTCCGGTCGTGCCTCTGTACTTCGCTAAGCAGCGTCCGGTCGTAGAGCGCGACGGCACGCTGATCATGGTCGACGACGACCGCTTGCCTCTCGCGCCTGGCGAAAAGCCGCGGATGATGCAGGTTCGTTTTCGCACGCTCGGTTGCTATCCATTGACCGGCGCGATCCCCTCGAGCGCCGACACGCTCGACGCGATCATCGCGGAAATGCACGGCTCGACCAGTTCGGAACGGCAGGGCCGCGTCATCGATCATGACGAGGTTGGATCGATGGAGAAGAAAAAGCGCGAGGGATATTTTTGATGAGAAGTCCCGCGCCAATTGCCGCCGACGCGCCCGAACGCATTGCCAGTGTTGATACGCGCCCGGCCTTGCGCTTCTTGACCTGCGGCTCGGTCGACGACGTCAAGTCCACCTTAATTGGCCGCTTGCTCTACGAGCAGAACCTAATCTTTAAAGATCATCTGGCCGCGCTCGAGCGCGATTCGAAAAAGCACGGCACCACCGGAGCGGACATTGACTTTGCCTTGCTGCTCGACGGGCTGGAAGCCGAGCGTGAGCAGGGCATCACGATCGACGTGGCCTATCGGTATTTCGCCTCGAAGCGGCGTGCATTTATCGTCGCCGATACGCCGGGCCACGAGCAATATACCCGCAACATGGCGACCGGCGCGTCCAATGCCGACCTCGCCGTACTGCTCGCGGATGCGCGCAAGGGCTTGTTAAGCCAGACCCGCCGTCACGCGCTCATCGCGAACTTGCTGGGCATCCGCTATGTTATCCTCGCGGTGAACAAGATCGATCTGGTCGGGTTCGATCGCGCCGTGTTCGAGCAGATATCGTCGAGCTTTAGCCGCTTTGCCAGTGAGCTTGGCTTCAAGGACATCAAGGCCATTCCGGTTTCGGCGCGCCACGGCGACAATGTTTCGTCGCACAGCAAGCGCACGCCCTGGTATTCGGGGCCGCATCTGCTCGACTATCTCGAAACGGTCGACGTCGAGGACAACCGCGCCGGCAAGCCGTTCCGGATGCCCGTGCAATGGGTCAATCGACCCAACGCCGATTTCCGCGGCTTTGCCGGCACGATCGTGAGCGGCAGCGCCAGAGCGGGCGACGACATCGTGGTTCTTCCATCCGGGCAGACCACCAAAATCAAGAAGATTGTCGGCGCCAGCGGCGATCTCGATGCCGCACAGGCGCGGGATTCGGTCACCGTCACGCTCGCCGACGAAATCGACATTGCGCGCGGCGACATGCTTGCCGCGCTGCGCGATCGCCCGCAGATTGCCGACCAGTTCGTGGCCCATCTGGTCTGGATGTCGAACGAACATCTGTTCTCGGGGCGCAGCTATTTCATGAAAATCAATAATTGCATGCTTGCGGCGACCGTCACCGACCTCAAGCATCAAATCGACGTCAATACGCAGGCGAAACTCGCCGCCAAGACGCTCAGCTTAAACGAAGTGGGCGTGTGCAATCTGTCGGTTGCCCGGCCGGTCGCGTTCGATGCTTATGCGGACAACCGCGACACCGGCGCGTTTATCTTGATCGATCGCTATTCAAACGAGACGGTCGGCGCCGGAATGATCGATTTCGCCCTACGCCGGGCCACCAATATCCACCATCAGAAACAGACGGTGAGCAAGACCGAACGGTCGAACCTTATGCATCACCGCCAGGCGGTGCTGTGGTTTACCGGTCTCCCGGGCGCCGGAAAATCGACCATCGCCAATCTTGTCGAAGCCGCGCTGCACGTGCGTGGCTCCCATACCATCATGTTGGACGGCGACAATGTGCGACACGGCTTGAATAGAGACCTCGGCTTTACCGAGCCTGACCGGGTGGAGAACATCCGGCGCATTGGCGAGGTAGCCAAGCTGATGACTGACGCCGGCCTGATTGTACTTTGCTCGTTCATCTCACCCTTCCAGGCTGAGCGCCGCATGGTGCGAGAACTGCTCGACAGCAATGAATTCATCGAAATCTTCGTCGATACGCCGATCGACCAATGTATCGCGCGCGATCCCAAGGGCATGTATCGCCGCGCGCTGGCCGGTGAGATCAAGAATTTCACCGGCGTCGATCAGCCTTATGAAGTGCCGGAAAATCCCGAACTCCACCTCTTGGCCGGCAGCAAAGAAGCCGATCGGCTCGCAAATGAAGTTATCGAGGCGCTTCTGCAGCGTAAGATTTTATAATGCATCCCCTCACCTACCGAGTGTGAAAGCCTCATTTAGTAACCGCCTTCGCGAATGGTGCGCGCCAAACCCTTGCGAAAAGATTCTAGGAGAAGCAGCGTCTGTGCGACCTGACGCCATAGGCTGACTTCATAGCGGCCGATCCGCTCGAGAACGCCGTTGTTTAGATTGGCTAGCTGCAAAAACGAGTACGTCACATCGAGACACGGCGACGGTGATTGAGATGGGCTTTGTGTCGGGACGCCATCATCCTCAAAGTGATCCTCGGCGGCCGGTTTGTCCTGAGATTGATCGAGTAATTCGTGAAAGATCTTAAGCGGCCTATTCGGCCCCTCATTTTCGTTACATAGGCGTCGATTGCGAACGATCTTCCCCTGAATCTGAAACAAACCCGATTCGATTGCCACCGCGCGCCGAAGCCGCCACAACAGCGATGAGAGCCTTATGATCAATTGATATTCGATTGCCGTGATCGGCTCGTAATCGGCGATGATGGCCTGTTCAAATTGGGTATAGCTTCTGCGATTCTCCAGGCCTGCGATAACCGTTTCGGCCGTCAAGCCATGTCGAACAGCATTTTGACGCGACCGGCGCTTTCCCCTCGTGGCCCGAAATCCTCGCCGATCTCGACTCGCTGACCGAGACCGAGGTCGAACAAGACAACAAGCGCGCCGCCATGTAGCGGGCGCGGCTCGTGCCGAGGCTCGCGAAATCGACGAGGATTGCGTAAATGTGCCAGCCGTGCGGCCGCCCGTCGTTCGGCACGGGACGCAACGAACGCCGACAATATCGGCGACTTGTAAGGTGCGTGCGAGCGCATCATGCAGCAGCCCAGCTCCGAGACGACGGCGTTGCCATTCACTATGCACGGCG
>Ga0208080_1001272_pt1 | contig 12458 bp, 12 predicted proteins | sample NGESurdeep092012_3_FD_184476 | JGI IMG/M metagenome (GOLD analysis project Ga0208080, IMG submission 184476) | Arctic peat soil microbial communities from Barrow, Alaska - NGEE Surface sample 210-3 deep-092012 (SPAdes) | ecosystem: Environmental > Terrestrial > Soil > Wetlands > Peat ...
CACCGATGGACCAGGATCAAAACTAACACTTGTCAGCCTATGAGAAATGCGGTAGAACAACACTGGGAGAAGTAACCGGGCGCCGATGTACGCGGTGGCCCACCGTCGGGATCGGAGGGGAGGGCGGCGTGTCAGCATCCGAACACGAGTCACAGATCGTCGCACTGATCTACCGCTATGCCGAGTGCATCGACAGCGGCGACTTCGAGGGCATCGCCCGTCTTTTCGAGCACGCCACGGTGAGGTCGGGGGAGTACTCGTTCTCCGGCCGCGAGACACTGCTCAACCTGTGGCGCGACATGGTGCGCATCTACGACAACGGCACTCCGTTGACCAAGCACGTCATCACCAACGTGATCATCGACGTCGACCACCAGGGGAGCACCGCCACGGCACGGTCGTATGTGACCGTGCTACAGGCCAAGCTACCGGAGTTCCCCCTGCAGGTCATCGTGAGCGCACGGCACCACGACACTTTTGAGCGGGTCGATGGCAGCTGGAGGTTCTCCGAGCGCATCGACATCACCGACCTGGTCGGAGACATGACCTGGCACACCACCACCCCCTATGCGGCAGAGGTCCCGGCGGAGTGACCGGTGTGGACGGGTTCACCAAAGCAGAGAGACCGTTGGGGATGCACCGACATGAAGGGATCGGCCGAGGGGGGGAGGCACAACCATGAGCATCGAGGAACAGCTGGCAACGCTGCGTGCCGTTACCGACCGGGTGGAGATTCAAGAGACCCTGGCCCGGTACGCCACAGCGGTGGACGCCGGCCGCTGGGAGCTGCTCGACGACGTGTTCGTCACCGGTGCGGTCGTCGACTTCGAGGCAAACGGGGGCCTGCGCGACGAGTACCCGGCCATCACCGACTACCTGAAGAGCGCGCTCGGCGGCTTTGCTGCCATCCAGCACTACTTCATGAACTTCCTCTTCGACGTGGACGGGGACCGGGCCAGCGGGCGCTTCTACTGCTTCACCCAGATGGTCACCATCGTCGACGGCACCGACCGGATGCTGGCCGACGGCGGGTACTACGACGCCTCGTTCGTGCGGACGGAGGGCGGGTGGCGGGTCAGCGACCTGATCGGCGGCTTGGCCTGGCTGGACGGCCAGTGGCCCGACGGTGTGCCCCGTCCCGGTTGGTTCGGCCAGTCCACGGATCGGTTCTGGCAGCGTGGGTCAGAATCGGCGGGAACGGCATAAGTATGCAGATCAGATTCGTTCGGGCTGGAATAAGTCCAAGTGGTTTGCATGGAGATGCGCGCGAGCGCCCCTCTATACAGGATTTTCGAGTTCCGACCCACGCTCCTAGTCAGCTCCGGGGCGATAGACGGATCAGGCGTCATCGGAGACCTCAGGCCTTGCCGGTAGGCGTAGGGCTGTATCGAAAGGAGCGAGGACTGGCTTGCGTCGACCGGGGCATAGTCGATGGCATCGGAAAGAGCACGACGTCACACACCAATCGCAGATCACTACTCACGGAGGATTAGGAATGAAACTGAGACCCATAACTCGTAGGATGGGAGCGCTGGCCCTGGCCGGAGCGGCACTGGCCGCATGTTCATCCAACAGCTCATCGTCATCGACCACCGCTGCATCGGGCTCGGGTCCCGCGGTCAAGCTCGGTCTGCTCTGGCAGATCAAGGGCGAAGGCGCCTACGGCCAGAACGACTACCAGAACGGGGCCCTGCTGGCGATCAACCAGATCAACGCCGCCGGTGGCGTGAACGGCAAGAAGCTCACCTGGTTTCGCGAGCCGGTCGACCCGACCGACAACCAGCAAACCCTCTCGTCGTTCCTGACCGCGGTGGGCCAGAACCCCACGGCCATGATCGGGCTGGTCGCCCCCACCCAGGTACAGGCGCTGTCGTCGAAGATCACCAGTAGTGGCATCCCGCTGCTGGCCACCACCACCAGCGATACCTTCGATGCCTACGGCGCGGCGAGCGGGAGCCAGTACCTGTGGTTCGTCGGGGCGTACAACCCGGCCCTGGCCAGCTACGGCACCGACTATCTGATCAAGGACCTCAAACTGAACAAGATCGGCCTGATGGGCACCAACGAGTCCTACGGCACCGAAGGGGTGGCCGCGGCGAGCCAGACTCTGTCGTCCGGCGGACTCCAGCCCTACGCCACCACGCCGTATAGCCCGTCGGCCACCGACCTCACCCAAGAGGTGCTGGCCATGAAGGGCGCCGATGGGGTCTTCGACTGGGGCTACCCGAACACCATCGGCGTGCAGTTGAACCAGTTCGTCCAGAACGGGCTCACCATCCCGACTATGGCCTCCGACGCAGTGGACACCACGGTGACCGCCGGGCTGGCCAAGGGACAAGCCCTGGCCAACCTGTATGCCAGCCAGCCCTGCGACCTCTCGTCGCCCAGCTACTCGAAGACGCTGGCATCGTTCGTCTCGGCGTTCGAGGCCAAGTACAACTACGTTCCGTCGCAGAATGCAGCCTGGACCTATGACGCGGTGAACATCGCTGTGGCTGCGGTCAAGAAGGCGGGGAGCGCAACGCCGTCCAACGTGAACACCGCCCTCGGCCAGGTCAGCATGCCCGGTGCCTGCAGCGCCACCTACAAGGCTGACCCCGCCCACTTCATGGGCCACTCGGAGGAGATCTCCAAGTTCAACAACCAGGGCCAGACCACCGTGGTGAAGGTGGCCACCATCCCCGACCAGAAGGCCGGTTAGGAATGCCGAGCTTTGACGGCAAGGTCGCCATCGTCACCGGAGCGGCCAACGGGATCGGGCAGGCCACGGCGGCGGCGTTCGCCTCACGCGGCGCCAGTGTGCTGTTGGCTGACATCGATGTCGAGCGCGGTGAGGCTGTCGTGACACGGATCACCGATGATGGGGGCACCGCCTCCTTCGTCCGGGCCGACGTATCCAACGCGGCCGATGTGAAGGCCATGGTGGATGCCGCCGTCGAACGCTACGGCCGCCTCGACTACGCCCACAACAACGCCGGCATCGTCGGCGGCGGTGCCACCGTCGTCGACATGCCGGAGGAGACGTGGAACCAGGGGATCGGGGTGATGCTCACCGGCGTCTTCCTGTGCCTCAAGTACGAGATCCCAGCCATCCTCGAGCAGAGTGGCGGGGCCATCGTCAACACTTCGTCGGGGGCGGGGATCATCGGCTTCCCCACCATGGCCAACTACGTGGCGGCCAAGCACGGGGTGATCGGCCTGACCAAGACGGCCGCCCTCGAATACGCCACCTCGGGCATCCGCATCAACGCGGTGTGCCCGGGCACGGCCCGTTCGAAGATGGTCGACGACTGGATCGGTGGCGATCCGGCCAAGGAGGCAGAAGTCGCCGCCCTCCATCCCATCGGCAGGATCGCCGAGGCCGAGGAGATCGCCAACGCCGTGCTGTGGCTGTGCTCGGACGCCGCCTCATTCATGATCGGCCACGCCATGGTGGTCGATGGCGGCTACACCATCCAGTAGAGGCCCGATCGGGCAGGTGGGTGTGGCGACCGGTCGGGCCGCCGCACCCGCACCCATCGGCCTGCCGGCGAGGAGTGATGATGCGGGTACGACAACCCAACGAAGTGACGCCACCGGGTGGTGCCATGCTCGGGGACGGCCCGAGATGCGCGGGTGCACGTGCCTGAGGCCCCCTCCACCGACGACCTCGACGCCCTGTACGAGCGGGCCAAGAACTGGGGCCGCTGGGGTAGTGAGGACGAGCGGGGCACGCTCAACCTCCTGACCCCGGAGCGGAAGGTCGCGGCGGCCGCCCTGGTCACCGAGGGGACCACGGTCAGCCTGGCCCACGACCTGGCCTTCGCCCCGACGGCCGAGCACCCGTTTCCGGCCGAGCACCGCATGCTGGCCGACGGCCAGCATCGCCACGCCCACAACATTCCCGGTTACGAGGCGTGCCGCGACTACGTGGGCACCGACATCCACGGGACGGGCCTCACTCATGTCGATGCCCTCAGCCACATGTTCGTGGACGGCCAGATGTACAACGGCCTGCCTCCGTCGCTGGTCACCGACGAGGGTGCAACCCGCAACTCGGTCATGGCCCTGGCCCCCGGAGTGGCCGGCCGGGGCGTGCTGCTCGACATCCCGGCCGCCCGGGGCGCGGCGTACCTGCAGCCGGACGATGAGGTGACCGTCGACGACCTGCTGGCCGCCGAGCGCTCCGAGGGTGTGGAGGTCGGCGAGGGCGACATCGTGGTCATCTCCACTGGGCGCGACGCCCTGCGGGCCGACCGCGGCCGGCCGCTGTCGGCACTGGGCGACGGCATGGCCGGGCTCCATCCCGAGTGCCTGGAGTGGATCCACCAACGCGGCCCGTCCATCGTGGGCAGCGACGGGATCTCCGACCGGATGCCCATGGTCGACTCAGAGCGGTGGCCGTTCCCCGTCCACCAGATCGGGATCACGGCCATGGGCCTCCACCTGGTCGACTCGATGCGCCTGGACGAGTTGGCCGCCACCTGCGGACGGCTGGGCCGGTGGTCGTTTCTGGTGGTGATTGCCGTGTTGCGCATTCCCGGGGGAACCGGATGCCCGGTCAACCCGATCGCCCTGTTCTGATGCCGCCCATGGACCGTCGGCGCCCATGCCTGCAAGACACCCCAACTACGACCGGACCCGACACGAGGAGCGAGCAATGTACGACCTGAAGATCTCCGGCGGATTGGTGGTCGATGGCACCGGTGTGCCCGGGCGGCACGTCGACGTCGGCATCGTCGACGGACGTGTCGCCGATGTGGGCCGCCTGGGTGCCGAAGGGGCCCGTCGCACCATCGACGCCGAGGGGATGGTGGTCGCCCCCGGCATCATCGACGCCCACACCCACTACGACCCCCAGCTCACCTGGGACCCGGTGTGCGACACGTCGGCCCTCCACGGGGTGACCACGGTGGCTGCCGGAAACTGCGGGTTCTCCGTCGCCCCGTGCCGGGCTGAAGACCGCGGCTACATCGCCCAGATGTTCGCCCGCGTCGAGGGCATGGACCTGGCCGCCCTCGACAACGTGGCCTGGGAGTTCGAGACCTTCGAGGAGTTCCTGGCCAGCCGGTCCGGCACCCTGGGCATCAACCTCGGCATGTATCTCGGTCACTCGGCCATCCGCCGCTGGGTGCTTGGTGACGAGGCCCACGAGCGAGGGGCCACGCAAGGCGAGATCGAGGCCATGGCGTTCATGGTGGACGTGGCCATGAAAGCCGGGGCCCTGGGCTTCTCCTCGTCCCAGGCCCCCACCCACCTCGACCTTGCCGATCGACCGGTGCCCAGCCGGCTGGCTTCCCTCGACGAGATGAGGGCACTGGCCGACGCCGTGGGCCAGCACGGCCGGGGATCGATCGCCTACGCGCCGGAGAGCGCGGTGGAGGGCATCTCGCCCGACGACCGCGAGTTCCTCATCGAGCTCGCCCGGCGGGGCGGTGTGCCTGTGGTCACCCAGGGCCTGGGTGGGCGGTCCAAGGTGGACGCCCCGACAGAGACCTGGCGCGAGTCGCGTGCCTTCCTGGACCGCTCGGCCGAGCAAGGCAGCCCGGTGTACTCGTTGCTGATGACCCGGGCCCTCAACGGGCCGTTCACACTGATCGGCGGCACGTCGCGCTACCAGGGCGTGCCGTTGTGGAACGAGCTGATGACCGTGGACCTGACCGAGCGCCGGCGCCGGATCCTCGACTCCGGCGAGCGTGACCGGCTACGCGACGCCATCGACCACCCCAACCTCGACCCGGCCAAGGGTTCGACCCTGCCCCCGCCAATCTGGGAGAGCCTCCAGTTACTGGAAAGCGGGGCGGCGGCCAACCAGCCGTTGATCGGGCGGACCATGACCGAGATCGCCGAAGCCACCGGCAAGCACCCGGCCGACGCCTTCTTCGACGCTGCCGTGGCCGACGACCTGGCCGCCGTCTTCCACTGGTCCAACGAGACGCCGGCCTGGCGGGCGTTGCTGAAGGACGTGCAGCGCCATCCCCAGATGATCGTCGGGGTGTCCGACGGCGGTGCCCACCTCGACTTCGACGACGGGGCCGAGTGGTCCTCGCACTTCCTGGCCACCTGGTGGCGGGCCGAGCAAGTGTGGCGATTGGAGGAGGCGGTCCGGCTGATCACCGCCGTCCCCGCCGCTGTGCTCGGCCTCACCGACCGGGGGATCCTGGCCCCGGGGATGGCCGCCGACGTCTTCATCTTCGACCCCGAGGAGATCGGACCGGGCACCTGCCGGGTGGAGTCGGACCCGGTGGTGGGCGTGAAGCGGTTCCGGGCAGTGCCCAAAGGGGCCCGGGCCACCATCGTGGCCGGCCAAGCGGTGGTGGAGGACGGCGCCCGCACCGAAGCGCGCCCGGGGAGGGTGGTCCGCCCCCGGTGAGCCGCATCCCGTGGGTCATCGGCACGGGCCCGGCGGTCCCCATCGCCGCCGGGCTCGGAGCCGAGCTCGATGAAGTGCCGGCGGTCGCCTTCGACGCCGAGTGGTCGGACGGGCCACGGATCGAGGAGTGGAGGTCGAGAGTGGCCGCCGGCCCCAAGGCCGACCAGGTGGTGGTGGCTGTGTGGCCGGAGTCGCCCCGGTCATCGCCAGTGGTCGACCTCGACCTCGACGGGTGGGTCTCGACTATGGAGGAGCAGTTCGCACTGTGGTTCGCTGCACTAGCCGCTGGGTCCGAGCGTTGTGCCGACGGCGGCCAGGTGGTGGCCGTGGTCGACCGGCCCGACCCCATGGCATCGGGCGGCTGGTCGGCGGTGTCCGCGGTGGCCGACGCCGTCGAGGTGATGACCCGTTCATTCGCCCAGATCCACGAGCCACGGGGCGTCCGGGTCAACCTGGTGACCACGCCGGCCCGCCTCACCGGGTCGCCGCCGGAGGAGTTGGTCGACGTGGTCGGTGCCGTGGCCATGCTGCTGTCCGGCGGTGGCGGGGTCACCTCCTCGGTGGTCCACACGGGCGGGGCCCGCCGGTGACCACCGACCGCTATCCGGTGGCGCTGGTCACCGGGGCCAGTGGCGGCGTGGGACGGGGCATCGCCGTGTCGCTCGGGGCCGCCGGGTGGACGGTGTGGGTGGCCGCCCGCCGGCCGGTCGAGGGACAGCAGGTGGCCGACGAGGTGACCGAGGCCGGCGGACAGGGTCGCTTCGTCGAGTGCGACGTTGGCGACGCTGACTCGGTAGCCGCCGCCATCGCCGCTGTCGTAAACCGGGACGGTGGGTTGACCGGGGTGGTGCATAACGCCACCAGCGCGCTGTCGCCGTTGCCGGTGGTGCCGTTGACCGTGCCCATGGATGACCTGCGCAACCACGTTGCCGTGTCCCTGCGGGGGGCCTACCTGCTGGCCCGCAGTGCACACCCCCATCTGGCGGCCAGCAAGGGGAGCATGGTCCTCCTCACCTCGGAGGCGGGGTTCGAGGGCAAGGTGCGGCTGGCCCCGTATGCCGCGGTAAAGGGCGCGGTGCGCGGACTGGCCCGTGCTTGGGCCCGTGAGTGGGGCCGCGACGGCGTGCGTGTCAACTGCATCGCCCCGTTGGCCAACTCGCCGGCCATGGAGGTGGCCCTGGCCAAGGACTCGACCATGGCCGAGCGGGTGCTCGGTCGTCATCCCATGGGGTACCTGGGTGACCCGGTCGACGACATCGGACCGGTGGTCAGGTTCCTGCTGTCCGACGAGGCGGGATACGTGACCGGGGCCACCATCATGGTCGACGGTGGAAACCGGCCGATCAGCTGAGGGAAAAGAGGTGATGGCCGAACGATCAGAGGAGCATGACACCGAGGTCGCCGCGTAGTTCGAGAAGAACCTCATCCACAGGTCCTGACTATTTCTCCGAAGCCAACGCGCGAGCCACCAATTGGGTCCCATCGCGTCCCGCAGCATCTGACCAGAGTCAGATGCTGGTCTCTGAAATGGGTGCACACGGCCCGATCGCGACCCGCTGATGTTGGACCCAGCGGGGTCGGTCAAAAAAGCCAACACGCGAGCCAACATTTGCGTCTCACTGTGTCCCAGCTAGTGTCATCTCGTAGAGGGCACCTCCCGAAAACCCTATATTTGCAGGGAAATTGCGCCATGCTGCAACTGTCCGGAACGCGATGGCATAACGACGATCCGCTACGGATCAGAAGGTTGGGGGTTCGAATCCCTCCGAGCGCACCAAATCGTGACGGCGTTCTCCCTGGCAAGACGGTGAATCGAGGGCGAGCGCAAAGGTAGGGATCCACCGGTGACCCTACTTCTGACCCTTTTTTTGCCGTGGTGGGCATCTGGGGACAGGGATCACTGCGCGAACGCCGACCGGGCGTGTTCGAGATCCGCATCGCGGTCGGCATCGACCCAGTCTCGGGTCGGACAGTGCAGCGCTCGTTCTGGTTCCACGGCGGAGCGGACGACGCCGAGGAGCGTCGCCGTGAACTGGCGGCCCAATTCGCCGAGTATCGGTCCATCCGACGGGCCTCGCCGTTCCTGACTGTCGGCGAACTGCTCGAGCGGTGGTTGGCCGCTCAGCACGAGTGGCGACCGGCAACCTGGAGCTCGGCCCGATCGAACGCCAAGGCACTCAGCGCTGACGCAATCGCCGGGCGACGAGTGGCGACGTTGCGACCGGACGTGGCTCGTCTGGCGATGGCCAGATGGCGTTCCTCGGGAGCCACGGTGTCGGTAGTCTCTGGTCGCTTTCGGGTCCTGCGTTCCGCCCTCGGTTGGGCCCACGCCGAGTCGATCATCGATCGCAATCCACTCCGGGAGATGCGAGGCCCACCTCGACCCGGCACGCGCATGCACGTTCCTGAACAAGACGTCCATGCGCTCATCAACATGGCCAACGTGTTGGTGCAGAAGGCTGAGGGGGCGTCCGACGGCTCGGTCAGCTCGCTGAAGGCCCTCCACAAGGCCGAACAAGTCCGCCTGCTCGTGCGCTTGGCGGCAGACTCCGGAGCCCGCAGGGGTGAACTCGCCGCCCTCATGTTCAGCGATCTCGACGATAGGGTCCTGACCATTGAGCGGGGCGTCTCTGGCGAACAGCTTGGACCCACCAAGACCAAGCGGACCCGCCGACTCACGCTCGGTCGAACGACCGCTGAGCTTTGGAGAACCAGCGAGTCGGCCTGGCGGGGCCGTGGAGAGAACGGTTCCTTTGGCGAGTGGGTCTTCTCTCGTGACAACGACCACGAACGACGCCTCACGGCCAGCGGCATGGGCCACTGGTTCGCGGAGCTCTGTGCTGAAGCAGATCTGGTTGGAGTCAGCCTCCATCGCTTACGCCACTCCGTCGCCACGTTTCTGGTTGGCAGAGGCGAGCTGCTCCGAGCCCAACAACGGCTTGGTCATCGCGATGCCTCAACCACGCTCCGGAACTATGCCCATGCCCTTCCGCTCGAGGATGGCAACGTGGCCGACGACATTGACGCCATGTTGGGGTGATTGGTCAACCAGCGCAACAAGACTGAGCCTCGGCTCATCTCCGTGTTCGTTGACTCTCCATAGGCTCGTCCTGGGTATTGGCCAAGCCTGTTGGTGGCTGGCAGGTGGGGGAGGTATACAGTATCTGCATGGGTACGCAGATAGATGATCCAACGACTGCACAGGTGGCGTGGGCATCGGAGACGTTCAAGCTGCTGGCCGACCCGACCCGGCTGCGGATCGTCTGGACCCTGCTGCACGGGGAGCACTCGGTGAACGCTTTGGCCGATCATGTAGGTGCCCAGCCGTCGGCCGTCTCCCAGCACTTGGCCAAGCTCCACCTGGCTCGGGTGGTGAAGAAGCGGCGCCAGGGGACCTATTTCTTCTACTCGATCCAGAATGAGCACCTCGGGCGTCTGACCACCGAGGCGCTGTTCAGCGCCGATCACGCGGTGGCGGATCTCCCGGCGGAGCACGAGCACGACACGGTTGTGGGTTACCCCTCGGAGACCCCATGAGTGACCACCATGTCTATGACCATCGAGACCGCGAGGGCCATGAGCCCCATGTGGGCACTGATCACGCCCGTCACGACCACGTCGACCACGAGCATCCAGGTGGTCTGCGTGGTTGGATCAAGGGCCTGTTCGTCCCCCACGCCCACGATGCCCAGGGGTGTGCCCGCCTGAGGGCTCAGATCCGGAGCCATCGTGCTCGACGGCCGGAGATTCCGGAGAATAGGCCACCGGTTGAGCGCCAAGTCCTGTACTCGTTGATGCCGTCATGTGCCGTCCTTCCATCCGCTCACTTATACCCCATGGGGTATAAGTGACGTTACCACGATACCTCCATGGGTACCACGAACCTTCGTGCACTATCGGAATATTATGATACCCTATGGGGTATGTGCAGAGCTGCGAAGTGCAAGAAGTGCGGGCGACCGACCTGGAAGGGCTGCGGAGCCCATGTCGAACAGGTGCTGGGCGACGTGTCCATGGAAGAACGGTGCCAGTGTCGGACGACCGCGGCTCCTGCCCCGAGACGGAAGTCATGGTTGTCTCGATGACGGCCCGGACTCCGGCTCACAAGCGAGTGGTCATCATCGGCGGGGTTGCCGGTGGAATGTCAGCCGCCACCCGTCTCCGCCGGCTCGACGCCGATGCCACCATCACCGTGCTCGAGCGCTCCGGTCACGTCTCCTTTGCCAACTGCGGACTGCCCTACTTCGTCGGCGGCCTGATCGAAGAGGAAGAGGACCTCACCCTGCAGACACCTCAACAGCTCTACGATCGCTTCCGTCTCGATGTCCGGGTCAACGACGAGGTCGTGGCCATCGACAGGACGGCGCACACGGTGACGACGCGCTCCACGGTCGACGGGGAGGAGCTCGTCGTGCCCTATGACAAGCTGATCCTCAGCATGGGAGCGGCCCCGGTGCGGCCGCCGATCCCAGGCTATGACCGGGTCCGGACCCTCCGCACCGTGGAGGATGCCGCCTCCATGGCCGCGGAAGTCGGTGTGGCCCCGGAGACGGCCGTGGTGATCGGGGCCGGTTTCATCGGCCTCGAGATGGCCGAGAACCTGGTCGCGCAGGGGCTGGACACCACGGTCCTCGAAGCCGCCCCCCAGGTACTGACGCCGCTCGATTCCGAGCTGGCAGTGCTCGTCGGTGACGAGTTGGTCGCCCACGGTGTCCGGGTCGAGCTCGGGGCGTCAGTGGCCTCGGTTGGGGAGCGTTCGGTCACCCTGTCCGACGGTCGGGTCCTTCCGGCCGACCTCGTTGTCGGGGCCATCGGTGTCCGACCGGACGTCGGGCTCGCCGAGCTGGCCGGACTGCAGCTCGGTCCGGAGGGCGGGTTGGCGGTCAACGACGCCAATCAGACGAGCGATCCGGACGTCTACGCCGTGGGCGACGCGGTCGAGAAGGCGGATGCGGTCTCGCACTCCACCTCACTCATCGCGCTCGCCAATGTGGCCAACCGCCAGGGGAGGCGTGTGGCGGACCACATCGCCGGGCGCCCTTCGCATCGGGTGGCATCGCTCGGCACGTCGATCGTGAAGGTCTTCGACATCGTGGCTGCCACCGTTGGTTGGAACGAGCGGCGACTTCAGGCGGCGGGCCGACCCTTCCGGGCCATCCACTCCCACCCCTTCGACCATGCGACCTACTACCCGGGGGCCACCCGAATGGCGGCCAAGCTGATCTTTGATCCTGACGATGGAACCATCCTGGGAGCGCAGATCGTGGGCCGGCACGGCGTCGACAAGAGGATCGACGTGATCGCCACGGCCATGGCCGCCGGGCTCACCGCCCCCCAGCTGGCGGACCTGGAGTTGGCCTACGCCCCACCGTTCTCGTCAGCCAAGGACCCGGTCAACCTCCTTGGCTACATGGCGGAGAACATCCTCAGTGGGGACTGCGACGTGGTCGGACCCGCAGAGCTCGAATCGCTGGTGGAGCAGGGCTGGCCGCTCGTCGATGTGCGGACGGCCGAGGAGCATGCCGCCAGCGCTATCGAGGGATCGGTCAACCTGCCCGTCGACTCGCTTCGTGACCATCTCGGGTCACTCGGACATGGACCGGTGGTGGTCTACTGCCAGGTGGGTCAGCGCGGCCACACGGCGACGGCGCTGATGCAAGAACTCGGGATCAAGGCCCGGAATCTCGACGGTGGCTACCAGACGTGGTCGGCGTGGACCCGGGCACAAGGTGCAGGCATTCTGGACTGTTCCGACGTTGCGCGCTCTCGTAGGCTGCAGGCAGTGCGGTCAGAGAGTGCGTAAGCGCGACGTCATGCGCCCCGTTTCACCACGCGCCATGGACCACGGGCGGCTCGGATCATCGTGGCCGATGTTGCAAGCCGATCGTGCAGTCAGTGCTCCCCGCTCATGGAGAACCCGCGTGAGCGCGGGTGGGGTAGTCGCCTGGGCAGCCCCCAGTTCGCTCGAAGGCCTCATGCCCGATGAGTTCGAGGCGTTACCTTCAGAGGCTCTGTTGCATTGATTGATCGTCGGGCGCGAGCTGACCAGCCTCGGTGAGGTTTGCCGCTCAGATCACCTGCGCGAGCTCGTCGAACGCCGCGGCAA
>Ga0208080_1001279_pt1 | contig 12397 bp, 10 predicted proteins | sample NGESurdeep092012_3_FD_184476 | JGI IMG/M metagenome (GOLD analysis project Ga0208080, IMG submission 184476) | Arctic peat soil microbial communities from Barrow, Alaska - NGEE Surface sample 210-3 deep-092012 (SPAdes) | ecosystem: Environmental > Terrestrial > Soil > Wetlands > Peat ...
CCCGGCGGATCGAGTTCTACCTTGACCATCCGTGGTTCATCGAGGCCGATGAGCACCTCGTGCGCTACAAGCAGCCGCCCTATATCGGCGGCCATCAGCCGATGCGTCTGACCAGCGGCCATCTGCGCTGGAGCATCCACTCCAACTGGGTCGCGGCAGAGGAAATGCTGAAGCTGCATCGCGGCGAGCCGTTCGCCTTCATCAATTCCGCCGTGGCCAGCGGCAGGGGAATCGCCGACCACGACTACATCCGGGTGTTCAACGACTACGGCAACTTCATGGTCAGGGCCAAGCTGACCGAGTGCGTGCGTCCCGACCAGCTGGTCATCTACCACGCCTGGGAGCCGTATCAGTATCCGAACTGGATGCCCTACGATGGATTGCTGCCCGGGCCGGTCAAGGGCTTACACTTCGCCGGCGGCTACCGCCACTATCAGTACATGCTCTGGAACTGGTCGCCCGCTCAGGAGGATCGCCACACCAGCATCGACATCGAAAAGGCTGCCTTCCAGGGTTGACATGTTGACATAATGATAAACGGCAGGGAGGGACTTTGATGCCCTTGGCGCTTACATCGGCTGCCTTCGCGAACGGAAAGGAAATTCCCGCCGTCCATACCTGTGAGGGCAAAGACGTCTCGCCCGCCATCGCGTGGTCGGGCGTGCCAAGCGCTGCGCGCAGCCTTTGGTGCCGCGCTATTTCGACTTCCGCGAAAGCTTGCCAAAGACCGAAACCCACCGGATTCAGAAGGCGCAACTCAAGCAACAGGGCATTACTCCGACCACCTGGGACCGTGACAAGGGCGCCCTGGTGGACAGCGGACGCAACACATTGAGGAGCTGAGTAAAACACGCATGGAACTCAAGGAAGCAATCGGCATAAGACGCACCATCCGTTTCTACAATCCGTACAAGCCGGTCGAGCGCGAGAAGATCCAGAAGATGCTCGAGGCCGCGCGGCTCACCTCGTTTTGGGGCAACGTGCAGGCGCTGCGCGCGATCGTGATGTTCCGCGATTCCTCCCCGCCGGAAAATTGGGCGGCGGTCGTCGCCCCGCTCGGAACCAGCCAGTTAAAGCACTGCCCGGCCATGATCCTCTGGTACTGGGTGGAAGAGGCGATCTTCGACCGCAAGGCCGGCTACCTGACCCAAGGCGAGCGCCTCCATGAACTGGTCGCGGCGCGCGTGATGGGCGTGGACGAGGCCGCAGAGCACAAGGCGCTCGATCAGTTGTTGATTCCCTACTTCCGCATGAACGCCGAGGAAATGCTCAAATCCGGACTTACCGAGATGGATTGCGGACAGGCGATCGCCCTGGCCACCCTGGTCGCCTACGAGGAGGGCCTCGGCACCTGCTGCATCGGCACCGGAGAGCTGGGCGGCGTGCGCGAGCGCAAGATGCGCAAGGCGTTCAATCTTCCCGACACCGCCCATCTGCTGGTCGTGATGAGCGTCGGCTACCCGCTTGAGAGCCGCGAAGCGGGCGGCCAGCGGCCCAAGCTGCCCTTCGAACAACTGTTCTTCGTCAACCAGCACGGCAAGCCATTCGAGCGCGATCCCAAGGTGGTCGAGGAACTCAAGCGCGACAAGATGATCCAGGCGCCCGCGCCGCTGCCATGGCGCCAGCAGGAACTCGAATTCGTCCATAAGGCGCTGGATATACCGACGAGCTTCATCCCTGCGGGTGGCAGTTCGTAGCAGGTCACAGGCTGCGGGAGGCTGGCAATGGACGCTTACATGGAAATCGACCGTAATATCCCCGCGGAGCTTTGCGCGCTGAGGGACAACGTCCACCGCTTTGCCAAAGAGGTGCTGCGGCCGACCGCAATGGAACTCGACCACATGCCCGACCCGCAGGATGTCATCGCGCCCGGCTCTCCGCTATGGACCTTCATGCGCCGGGCATTTGCGCTTGGCTATCACACCGCCTCTTTCCCCGAAGCAATCGGCGGACTGGGCCTTCACGGGCTTGGGGATCAGATCTTTCTGGAGGAGCTCGGATGGGGCGGCGCCGACCTCGCGATCAGCCTCGGCGTCGCGGGCGCTCCGTTTGGTGCGCTGGCGATGTCGGGAAATCCCGAACTTATCGACGCTTTCGTCAAGCCCTACGTCGCCGACCGCGACGCCCGCTTTATCGGATCATGGCCCGTGACCGAGCCGAATCACGGTTCGGATTGGGCGATGTTCCTTGCGAGCGAAGGTGAAGCAAACCCCGCCGGACGCGCCACCATCCGGCGCGACGGCGACTCCTACGTGGTCAACGGCCAGAAGGCGGCGTGGGTTTCCAACGGCACGATTGCGACGCACGGAATCGTGTACCTGATGATGCCGGCGGCCAAGGGCCAGCCGGCCGGGGGCGTGGTCGCGTTCATTCCCTTCAACCTGCCGGGCGTCTCCAAGGGAAAACCGCTCAACAAGATCGGCCAGCGGGCGCTCAACCAGGGCGAGATCTTTTTCGACAACGTGCGCATCCCGGACCGCTACGTGCTCGCCACACCCGAGGCCTTCCCGATGGTGGCGGCGATTACGCTGACCAACGCGAACAGCACAATGGCGGCAGTGTTCACCGGCGTTGCGCGCGCCGCCTTCGAGGCCGCGCTGGACTACTCAAAGGATCGCATCCAGGGCGGCAAGCCGATCTGCGAGCATCAGCTCGTCCAAAAGCGCCTGTTCGACATGTTCACCCGGGTCCAGGCATGCCGCGCGCTGTCGCGCGCCGTGATGGTACACAACGATCCTCCGCCCGCAATGGACCTCGAGTATGCGATCGCGGCCAAGACCTTCTGCACCCAGGCCTCGTTCGAGGTCGCTTCCGACGCGCTGCAGATCTTCGGCGGCAACGGGCTGAGCCGCGAGTACCCGATCGAGAAGATCTTCCGCGACGCGCGCGCGTCGCTGATCGAGGACGGCACCAACGATGTCCTGAGCTTGACCGGCGCACTCCGGATTCTGGATCGCAACCCAGTGCCGAGCTGATTGTCGCAGCTCAGGATTGGCATCCGCCTGAACACGTCTCATTTGCGCGTAGGCGCAGCCGCGCCACGACGACCTGCTTCGCCGTGAGTTGTCTGCCAATGGAGTCCGGATCATGACCGTGCAAGAGCTCCGCCGTCGCGGCAAGATAGAGTAATGATGGAAAACGACGAAGTCGCGAAGGTTCTCGACGAGACCGCCGATATGCTCGAGGTGGCGGGCGAGAATTTCTTTCGCGTACGGGCCTACCGCAACGCCGCTCAGGCGATTCGCGATCAAGCTGTGCAAGTCGCCGGTCTAAGCAAAGAACAGATCGATGAAATTCCCGGTATCGGAGCCGACCTGGCGGGAAAAATAACGACGATCGTCAAGACCGGCGGCCTGCCGTTGCACCACGAGTTGGCCTCGAAGTTCCCACCCCAGCTCCTCGAACTGAGAGATATTCCAGGCCTGGGTCCGAAGCGATTAAAGCTTCTGATCGACCACCTGCAGATTCGCGACCGCGACGATCTCGAAAAAGCCGTCAAGTCCGAGGCGATCCGGAAAATCCGCGGCTTTGGACCGAAGATAGAGGATCGAATCCGCGAATCATTGCTACGGCGCGAGACCGGCCAGGGAAAGCGAATGCTGTATGCGGAGGCGATGCGGATCGCCGCGCAGATCGAAGCCCACTTGCGAAAATGCACGGCAATCCGCGAGTTCGAGCTGGCCGGCAGCTTTCGGCGGCGGCGCGAGACCATCGGCGATCTTGACGCAGTTGCCGCCGCTGCTGACTGCGCCGCGGTCATGAAGCATTTCACCGCCTTCCCCGGGGTCACCCAGGTAATCGGCTCGGGCGAGACCAAGACCAGCGTCGTACTCAAAGGCGGTCTGCAGGTGGATCTGCGCGTAGTGCCTGCAAAGAGTTTCGGCGCGGCGCTCACTTATTTCACCGGATCCAAGTCCCACAACGTGCATCTGCGGCGTATCGCCCAGGCGCGCGGACTCTTGCTCAACGAGTACGGCCTCTTTCGCGGCGCTGCGGTCGTCGCGGGCAGGACGGAAGAAGAGATTTACCGCGCCCTGGGGCTTTCATGGATGCCGCCGGAGTTGCGCGAGGACCGCGGCGAAATAGAAGCGGCCGCGTCCGGCAAGCTGCCCAAATTGATTGAGCGTAAAAACCTTCGCGGCGACCTTCACACTCATTCGCTGTACACCGACGGGCACGCATCGATCGAGGATATGGCGCGTCAAGCTCGTCAGAGCGGTCTCGAATATGTTGCAATTACCGATCACTCCCGCCGCCTGGCGATGGCCCATGGCCTGGACCCTGAGCGCTTGCGCGAGCAAAGGCGGGAGATCGAGCGAATCAGGAAAAAACTCTCCGGCATCTCACTGCTTCAGGGCATCGAGGTCGACATCCTGGACGATGGCAGGTTGGATTTGCCCGCCGATGCGCTGAGCAAGCTCGACTGGGTAGTCGCTTCAGTCCATTACAAGCTCGAACAAAATCCCGCCGACATGACGCGCAGACTGATCAAGGCGATTCGCAATCCCAACGTTGACGTAATTGGCCATCCAAGTGGCCGCTTGCTCGAGCATCGCGAGCCCAGCAAGTTCGACCTCGCTGAAATCCTCCGGGTCGCCCGCGAGGAGGGCTGTGCCCTGGAAATCAACTCCCAGCCCCAGCGGTCGGACCTGACCGACACCGCCTGCATGGCGGCCAAACAGGCCGGCGTCAAGCTGGTCATATCGAGCGACGCGCATTCGACTCGCGATTTCGCGTTGCTCGATTACGGCGTCAATCAGGCGCGGCGCGGCTGGATCGAAAAGGACGACGTTCTCAACACCCGACCGCTGAAAAATCTACGGCCCCGCCGCTGAATCAGCGCGGTGTCCTTCGGAAACAGTTTTAACTGAACCTAAGGCAAAGTAGAGTTTGTAGCGATGAGCATCCCCGCCTGATCCGCATTCGCGGTCCGAGGACTGGAGAGACGCCGATGAAAGTTGAGCAGATCATGAATCGTGACGTCAAAAGCTGCCGTCCGCAAGATTCGCTGAACAAGGCAGCGCAGTTGATGCGGCAGAACCGCACGCGCCGGCTTCCGGTGATCAATCGTGACGGAGCATTGGTCGGGTTGCTATCGCTGGACGATCTCGCCTGCGAGGCTGCCAGATCGCTTCGCGGCGGGGTAAATGACGAACTGAGAAACCTGGTGCTGCAAGTGCACTTGTCGATTAACCGCGGGCGCGTGCGCATACACCCGCCTGCTTAGAGTCAAGGGGCGCGAATGCCGGAGCTGCATCAGACTCTGCGGGAGTCAGAATCCGAAGATCTCGGCGCGTTGGTCGAGTTGGCTTTGGACCTGCGAAATTGCTGGAACCACTCCACCGATCCGCTGTGGAACAAGATCGAGCCGGAACTCTGGGCACTCACCCATAATCCGTGGGTCGTTCTGCAAACCTGCTCCCGGACCAGACTTGAGTCGCTGCGCGGCGATCCGGAATTCCGGGATCAGGTTAAGCAGCGCATGGAAAGACACCGCCACGCTCTCAAAAGTCCTGCATGGTTTCAGCACGCTCATAGTAACCCGCCATTAAATTGCGCCGCCTACTTCAGTATGGAATTCGGGCTCAGTGAAGCACTCCCCATCTACTCAGGCGGACTAGGCAATGTCGCCGGCGATCAGTTAAAGGCGGCCAGCGACCTTGGCGTTCCGCTCGTCGCTGTCGGGCTTCTCTATCAGCAAGGCTATTTTCGCCAGATCATCGGCGCCGACGGAAGCCAACGCGCATCATACCCCTACAACGACCCTGGCCAGATACCTGTAACCCCGCTGCGCGATAAGGACGGCGAGTGGCTCAGGTTGAGCGTCAACTTGCCTGGCCAGAAACTGCGCCTGCGTACCTGGCAGGCACAGGTCGGCCGACTGAAACTTTATCTGCTCGATAGCAACGACCCGGCGAACGCGCCGGTTTATCGCGGCATCACCAGCGAACTCTACGGCGGCGGACCTGAACTCCGGTTGGCACAGGAACTGGTGCTCGGGATCGGCGGCTGGCGGCTTTTACGCGCGCTGGGGATCAAACCGGAAGTTTGCCATCTGAACGAAGGACATGCGGCATTCGCGGTGCTGGAGCGCGCACGAAGCTTTATGGAAGACACCGGTGAACCCTTCGAAATTGCGCTGGCCATATCGCGCGTTGGCAATCTTTTTACAACCCACACGCCCGTTGACGCCGGCTTCGATCGCTTCGCTCCCGCTTTGATAAGCCGCTTCCTCGGGCGCTACGCCAAAGAGCAGCTTCACGTAGGTCTTTCCCGTCTTCTCGCCCTGGGCCGCCTGTATCCGGACCATCAGGATGAGCCATTCAACATGGCCTATCTAGCCATTCGTGGAAGCGGAGCAATCAACGCTGTCAGCCGCCTGCACGGCGCCGTGAGCCGGCGAATTTTCCAGCCTCTCTTTCCATCCTGGCCCCAGCGCGAGGTGCCGGTCGGACATGTCACCAACGGAGTCCACACACCGACCTGGGATTCCGCGGCTGCCGATGCACTATGGACGGAGACCTGTGGCCGCGAGCGTTGGCGCGGGACCATGGAGACTGTCGGAGATGATATACGCCGCGCCCCGGACAGCGCGCTGTGGGAACTTCGCGCGAAGAACCGTCTCGAATTGGTTCGCTTCGTGCGAGAACGGCTCGCCCGCGAGTTTGCCGCTCGCGGCGGAGATCCAAAAGCCGCCGAGAGTATTTTCGATCCAGACACCCTGACGCTGGGCTTTGCCCGCCGCTTTGCAACATACAAGCGCCCCAATCTGCTCCTGCATGACCCGCAACGCCTCGTTTCCATTCTGACCAATCCACTACGTCCGGTTCAGCTGGTGATGGCCGGCAAGGCCCATCCGCAAGACACCGCCGGCCAGGCGCTGGTCAAAGCCTGGGTTGATTTCGTCCAGCGGAGCGACGTGCGGCACCACGCGGTCTTTCTCAGCGACTACGACCTGGTACTGGCCGAGCGGCTGGTACAGGGCGCTGATCTATGGATCAACACTCCGCGCCGGCCCTGGGAGGCATGCGGCACAAGCGGAATGAAAGTGCTCGTCAATGGCGGCCTCAATCTGTCGGAACTGGATGGTTGGTGGGCCGAGGCGTACTCGCCCCAAGTCGGCTGGGCATTGGGCAATGGCAAGGAGCGTGGCGATGACCCGGGCTGGGACGCGGCCGAATCGGAAGAACTTTACGATATCCTGGAGAAGCAGGTCATTCCGGCGTTCTATAACCGCGACAACAACGGCATCGCCACCGAGTGGGTCACGCGAATGCGAAAGTATGTCACGCTTGACACCGCTCTTTTCGGCCAATCGCGCGGTGCGCGAGTACACGGAGAAATATTATCTCCCTGCGGCTGCGGCATATCATGAGCGGGCAAGCGATCAAGGCGCCTACGCCAGATCCCTGCTCCAATGGAAACAAGAGTTGGCCGAGCACTGGGCGTCGCTGAGGTTCGGTGAGCTTCACGTCGAGAGCTCTCCACAAAAGCACTCACTACGGGTTGAGGTGCATCTCGGAGAGCTGCATGCCGACTGGGTGCGCGTACAACTTTATGCAGATCCGATCGGCGCTGAGCCGCCGTTTCTATCGGAAATGACGCACGGTGACAGCGCCGAGCCTTCTAGCGGGTGGCGCATCTATGCTGCCGATGTCCCCGCTTCGCGCCCAGCGTCGGACTATACACCTCGCATCGTTCCATCGCATTGCGGAGCGAGGATTCCGCTCGAGGATGCTCACATCCTGTGGCGCCGCTAGCTCGTATTCTGTTCAGCCCGCCACGAGAGCTTGTTCAATATTCGAACGAGTGCCACAACTATGAAAATCCCGCCCCAGGAGGATCGCACTATGGCCAAACACGGACGTCTCAGGCTCAGCAATGCAGAATACTCGATGCCGGCGGATGCCGCCGCGTATCAGCGCCCGCCATTTTACTATCGCAACACTCGCTCGATCGTGGTCGCGTTCGAAACTGACCTCGAAGCCGCGCTGGAAGCATTGCCGGCGCCGCTGGCGCTGAGCGAGCCGGCCACCGCGATGCTTTCGTTCTACGAATATCAGTGGACCACTTTCGGTCCTTACAACGAAGCGATTCTTTCGATCCTGGTCGAGCACAAGGGCCGCCCGATGAACTACGTCATGCACATCGCGGTGACGACCGAGCCGCCGATGCTGGCCGGGCGCGAAATCTACGGTTTTCCGAAGAAGCTCGCGCAAATTGAATTCAAAAACGATCGCGACATGATCTATGGGACGCTCGAACGTCCGGCAGGCATCCGCCTCGCCAGCGCGATCGTTCGCCCGGAACGCCCAGCCGGCAACGGCCATTCCGCCGCGCCGCCGCCGGTCAGCATGCGCCTGATTCCCTCCCCCGAAGAGAACGGGCGTCCGTTATGCGCCGAGATCATCGAGACGCACATTGAGACCAGAGTAATCGAGGCATGGACCGGCGTCGGCTCGATCGCTTTCGCGGAAAGCTCGCGGCTCGACCCGTGGAACCGGCTACCGGTCAAGCGGGTGATCGGGGCAAGCTACATGCTCAGCGACATGACGCTCGGCTTCGGAAAGGTGATCGACCATCTCGAATAGAGCGGGACTATCCAACCCCGCTAAATCATGAATCCGCCGTCAACGCTGATGACCTGTCCGGTCACCGCGCTGGCGGCGTCGGATGCGAGCAGCGCCGCCATCGCGCCCAATTCATCGGGCTCGACGATTCGCTTCTGGATGTTCTGGCTCTCGGCGAATCGTTTGGCGTCTGCCGCACTCACCCCCATCATCGCGCCCAGGATGTTCCAGTCCACCAGCCGGGTGTTGGTCCATCCGGGACATAGCACGTTCACATTGATGCCGTGCGGGGCGGCGGCATAAGCAAGCGAGCGCGTGAAACCGATGAGTCCGTGCTTCGCGGCCGAATAGGCCAGCGGGCCGCCGCCGTTTTTCGCATAGCCGGAACCGATGCTGATGATGCGGCCCCACTTCTGTTTGATCATGTAGGGGAGCGCGGCGTGAGTCGCATAGAATGCCTGGGTCAGGTTCATGAACAGGTTGTCCTCGAACGCGCGCGGGTCATGATTGAGCGGATCGAGGTGAAGCGGGTTCTCCGCGATCACGCCGCCCGCGTTGTTGATCAGAATGTCGAGACCGCCGAGTTTGCGGGCAGCCTCATCGACGCCGGCGGTAATCTGCTCGCGGCTCATCACGTCGATGATGACCGCGAAGCCGCGCGTCCCGCGCTCCGCTATCTCTTTTGCGACCGCGTCCAGTTCGCCCTGCGAGCGAGAGGCGACCGCGACCTCGGCGCCCGCGTCGGCCAGCGCAAGCGCCATCGAGCGGCCGATCCCGCGGCCGCCGCCCGTTACCAGTGCACGCCTTCCATGCAGATCGATCAGTTGTCTCATTTCCGGTCGGCTCCATTTGTCAAATCAGGCTTCTCCGAGTTGAATCGTTTTGTCTCACCGTTTCAACACCTGATCGAGATCGTAGCGCTTGTCGGCGCGACCGTGGTCGGCGTAAGCTTCCGCCGGGCAGCGCCATCGGATGAGTGAAATTGCGGCAAACCGAACCTGATGCGGGGGGTCTCCCGTACCGGAGCGGCCTTTTCCAGCTGGAGGAATAGTCGATGGAATTCAAAGAAGTAGTAGGACGGCGCCGAACGATTCGTTACTTCCAATCATGGCGGAACGTCGAACGCGAGAAGATCCAGATCATGTTGGAGGCGGCGCGGCTCGCGTCATGCGCGGTCAACGCGACCTTTCTCAAAGCGATCGTCATGATCCGGGACAATATCCCTCGTGAAACGCTCGATGCGCTCAAGACTCCGGTCTCCGGACTCAACATCGAGCTCGCCCCGGTGCACATCTACACTTACGCCGATATGGGCGCCTACAAGGGAGCTCAGGCGCGGCTGAAGAAGCTGGTCGATGTCGGCGCGTTGAACGCCACCCACGGCTGGAGCCACAAGTTCGTCGATGAATTCGTTTGGCCCAACGTCCTGAAACCGCTGGCCGAAGGCGCGAGCGTGCCATCGGTGGCCGCCGCCGCCGCATCGGACGCGGGCATCGCGATTTGCCAGGCGATGCTCGCCGCGGTTGACGAGGGACTTGGCGTCTGCCTGTCTGCCTTTCAGCACGACGCGATCAACAAGATCGTGAAGGCGCCCAAGGACTGGATTCCGCTCTGGGTGCTGCTGGTCGGTTATCCGGCGGAGTCGTGGGAAGCAGGTGGACAGCGTCCGCGTCCGCCGCTGGAGGAAATCTTCTTCGAGGGCGAATACGGGAAGCCATTCAAGGCCGATCCCAAGGTGACCGAGCAGATGAAGGCGGCGAAGATGATCCAGGCGCCGGCGCCGCTGCCATGGCGAAAAGAGGAAATCAAAGCGCTCGCGAGGATGTTCGGTCTTCCCGAGTAAGCTGCATCGAAGGGCGCAATCGACCGATAGAACCACGCGCAGCTCGAAAATAACGATGGCGTCAATAAATAAACCGCTCGAAGAGTACGACTCGGTCAAGACCTGGTACCAGGGACTGCGCGAGCAATCGGGCGTCGAGCCCAACGAGGATAAATCGAGGCTCGAACTACTTCGGGAGTTCTGCGCCACGCTCGAACTCGACCCCGACGAGATCGTCGCCGCCTGCCTGCTCAGGAAAGAGGGCAAGGAAACCAAGATCAGCATCAAGGGCAGGCGCTCGATGGCGGAACGCATAGCCGATTTTCAGGCGGGAGGCGGCGCCGAAGGTCGTGAGCGGGTCAAGCGCGGAAACACCATCCGAAGTTTCCTGATTCACAACGGCATCCTGCTGCAGTCCGGGATCCAAATCTGAATCGGATCGATACCGGCAACTCAAAAGGTTCGGGAGAACTTAGCAAATGCGGATTCTGGAAGAAGGCAAAGCCGACTATCTGAAAGTCGATCCCGACGGTTATCGGGCGAGCGTGCGGGACCATAAACCGCATCAGATGGTCTCGAAGTTGATGACTCACAAAGAGGCGGTCGAGCGCTTCGTACGCGACGGCGACTACCTCGCATACGACAGCAACTACTTTCAGCGAGGACCGTCGTCGCTGATTCGCGAGATCATCCGCCAGCGCAAAAAGAATCTGTGGCTGTGCGGCAAGTTCACCTATGTCGCATGCGCGCTGCTGGTTGAAGCAGGATGCGCCGATCGGATCGACATCGGCTTCATCGGCTTCGGCCCGTGGATCTCGCGCGCGGTGCGCGAAAAGAAGTGCACCATCTACGAGTACTCCAATGCGGTGATAACGCTGCGCCTGAAGGCCGGTGCGATGGGGATACCTTTCATGCCGACGCGCAGCTTCGGCGGGACCGACGGATTTCAGCATTCGGGTTGCAAAGTCGTCGAGGATCCTTACACCGGAAAACCGGTTCTCCTGGTCCCTGCCCTCAATCCCGACGTTTCAATCATCCACGTTCATCAGGCCGACGAGTTCGGTAACGCGCGCGTCTTCGGCACCGGCATCGCGCACGCGGAATGCGCGCTCGCGTCGAAGCGGGTGATCGTGTCGGCGGAAGAGATCATCGACACGGACGAAATCCGGCGCGATCCGGCGCGCACCTCGATCGCGCACTTCACCGTGGACGCGGTCGTGCACGCCCCATTCGGCGCTTACCCGGGAACGGTGCAGGGATACTACGCGTCGGATCCGATGGGAGTCATCGAAGCGATGGGCGCGATGTTCCGCGGCGATTTTACCGAGTACCTCAGGAAACACGTGTATTCGGTCCAGTCGCACGATGAGTACCTGCAGAAAGTGGTGGGAACCGAAAAACTGGCCGAGATCCGCCGGCGCGAAACCATCCGGGAGGGCTATGTCTCGTGAGCACCCCAGCTACCGACTTCAATGAGCGCGAATTCGTCATCTGTCAGATCTCGCGCCTGGTCGACGACAAGTACATCTACTGGGTTGGCGGCGGCGGCGAGCCGATGAACTCTGTCCTGCTCGCCAAGCGAACCAGCGCGCCCAACCTTCAGTACCTGACCGAGGATGGGTGCGTCGGGCCCGAGGCTCGAGTGCCATTCGATCCCCTGATGACGATGATCGCCTCGCCCGCCAATTATCGCGCACTTCAGTGGGGGACGATGAATTACGCGGCCGACCTCGCGCAACTCGGCTACGTCGATTACGGCATCCTCGCGACTCTTCAGGTCGATCGCTACGGCAACATCAATTCCACCGTGGTCGGTAAATATGAAGGCGGCGAGGGACGGCGCTTCGGCGGCCCCGGCGGCGCCGACAGCATCGCGGCGCTCGCATGGCGCACAATCCTGGTCACAGATCAGCAGAAGCGCAAATTCGTCGATCGCGTCGATTTCATTTCGTCGCCGGGTTTTCTCGACGGTCCGGGCGCCCGCGAGCGCCACGGCCTTCCACCC
>Ga0208080_1001281_pt1 | contig 12389 bp, 15 predicted proteins | sample NGESurdeep092012_3_FD_184476 | JGI IMG/M metagenome (GOLD analysis project Ga0208080, IMG submission 184476) | Arctic peat soil microbial communities from Barrow, Alaska - NGEE Surface sample 210-3 deep-092012 (SPAdes) | ecosystem: Environmental > Terrestrial > Soil > Wetlands > Peat ...
GGTACGATGACACGCAAACTCCTCGCGTCCCGCCGCCAAGTCCCGCTCCTCGAACGGCACGCGCACGGTCAGCAGCGCCTCCGCCATGCCGTTCACTGTCGGCTCTGCCGGCGGTGCGGTGCGCAGACGCTCCGTTGGGAGTGACGCGTACAGTAGATCGATGTTCGCGTAGCGCGCGTCGCTCTGAACGATCTGGGTCACGACATCGCCGACGAGCCGATGGTCGGGATGCCCCGTGCCTCCCTCCGGACCGAAGGTAATGACCACAGCTGGCCGGAGAGAGTCAATGATCGCCGCGAGCGCCGACCGCAACTTGCCCAGCACTTCGAACGATGCGAGGCCGCCGTCCGGAAGACCGAGCAGGTGGAGCTGTCTCACGCCGAGCCGCTTGGCCGCGCAGCTCGCCTCCTTGGTGCGGGCGGCGGCCAGCTCCGCTCCGGCCGGGATGTGGGCGAAATCGCGAACGCCTTGGGAGCCGTCGGTGGCGATCACGAGATGGGTCTCGCGTCCTTCCCTCGCGAGCCGCGACAGCAGCGGGCCGATGACGCGTTCGTCGTCGGGGTGAGCGAACACAGCGATGATGGGTCGGCGGACCTGAGCCTGCGCCGAGAGCGGGATGACGGTGGCCAGCGCCACGGCGACGAAGGCATGTATGGGGATGCGCATGCTATAGACTGCAGCCTGGACGGGCGATGCGCGAGACCACGCACGCGCGGCCAGCGCCGAAACTCGCCGCGGATGCCTAACGAACGTTGCAGCAGACGAGCACTTTTGGGATGCGGCTACGTCGCAACGGCTTTAAATCTTATCCGTCCATTTAAAGAAAACGCCTCCATATTTCAATTGCTCGCTACAAATGGGGGTTGACGCATACAAGGAGATCGAGCCGTTGTTGGAGATCCTTTCACCATCGCCCAAGCTGGACAAGCTCTTGTTGCATCGGCGGTGACGGGGGGCATATTGCTTATGACTGCGCGATGCCCGACCGCCGCGCCTGCAAGGAGGACTCATGTCCATAACTCGTATGCTTCGTTTGTCTCTGGTGGTTGCCTTTGCGATGGCTTGCAGCTCTGACACCATCTCCGCGCCACTCCGCGGTTTTGTGTACGCTGCCGCGATGGCTCAATGTGGGCCCGCCGACGGGCCAGCAGTCGCAATTTATCTGACGCCAAATCCGGTGGGCTCAATCGAGCCGATCGCGCCCTTTGTGCGCGTGTATGTACCAGTACAGTTGGATCAGTTGACTGGGCGAATGTGGCCCATTGCGAGCGGAAACACGGAAGCGGCGGCCTGGTTCCATCCGGACGCTTCCACCTACGAGCTCGCCGAGACGGGCTACATGATCGTGAACTCAGTTGATTCCGAAAGCACCATCACGGGGTTGGTCGATCTCCATTTCCCCGACGCCGGGCACATCAGGAGTCAATTTCGCGCGACCTGGGTACCAAGCCATGCCCTCTGCGGATAATCACGATGGTGCGAGCTTTATCTCCCTGATATAGCTCGCATCAGACTTCCGTCGTCGCCGCCTAGCTCCCAGATCACCACGCCGCCGAGCCCGTGCTCGCGCACGTACCGGACTTTCTCTCGCACAGATTGGGGATCGTCGTAACTCACCCACGTTCCGCTGGTCGAATCGTACAGCCAGGGGACGCGAGCCGCCGATTCCCAATGCCGGACATAGTGGGAATCTTTGAGACGCGTCTGCGCGAGGACATTCCAATCACCGTCGTGCTCACGCCATCCGGATGGCCTACCGGTACCCGGCTGAAATAATCCACCGTTGACGCTCGGCACGCTGCCATAGCCGTGTCCATAAAATGGAATGCCGACGAGAAGCTTGCTGGCAGGGACGCCAGCGTCGAGAAATGCGCGCATGGTCACATCGACATTGAGCGCGGGCGTTGGATCTCCCTTGGCCGAGTACAACGGCGCGTTGAAGTTGGTCGTGCCCGGACCCGAGTGGTAATCGTAGGTCATGACATTTATGAAATCGAGCAGCGGCTCGATGCGCGCGATCTCGACGTTGGCGATCTCTTGCGGGCGTGCCGAGGCGGCAATGGTGAGCTCGTAATGCCGGTGATCGATCGCGCCTTGTGCATCGAGCTGCCGACGCAGCTCGCCGAGGAGGAGAGTGAAATTCTCTTTGTCGGCCGGCCGCTCGACGTTCCCTTCCATCCCTCCAGCGACCGGAAACTCCCAGTCGATGTCGATGCCATCGAAGAGTCCTGGCCTTTGACGGATGAAGAGATCGATTGCCGACTCAGAGAATAATCGACGGCTCGCGTCGGTGAGCGCGGCGTCGGAGAACTTTCCGGAGTCCGTCCAGCCGCCGATTGAAATGGCCAGCTTCAGCTTTGGATTCCGTAGCTTCAGACGCCCGAGCTCGGCGAAATTTCCGCCAGAGCCAACGGTCGGAGGTGAATCACAGGCGCCGACATCGACGCACGGATCCATGAGCGTAACGCGACCGTCGTTTCCGATTTTCGCGAACGCGTAGAATATGTGTGTCAGATCTTTCGCGGGTAGATCGGCGATGCGAGTTCCCTTGCTTCGCACACCCCACGAAGCGAAATAGCCGACGACACGCGTCGGATGCCCGCCGGCAGCGGACTTCGAGACGGGTTTCGCGGATGTGCACGCGGAACAGATCGCGAGGACGACGAAGGAAAACCGATTGAGGCGCATGGGTCGAGTCACGAAACGAATCGTCGAATGTGCCCAACAATTCGCTCAGGCGAAATAGCTAGAATTCCTTTGCCGCTTGGCTGGCGCCGTTCTTCCTGTCGCATGTAGTCCTTTGTTGCCGATCCCACCATTATTATCGTCGAGGTATCCTGCGTGAGACTCGGCTTCCGGAGCCGTGAGCCATGGCGTGGATCCTTCCCGCAACCTGGTACAGCAATTCAGACGGAGTCGTCCTGTGAAAGTGCAAAAAAAGTCATCGCGACCGAGTGGGGCCAAGAAGGCGACCGATAAGACCACGCCCCGTGCCCGTAGCCAGGCGATCACGGAAAAGCGAGGGACGCCGGCCTATGCAGCAAAGGCACCGGACACACCTCTCGCTCCTTTCCAGATCCAGCGCCGGGAAGTGAGGCCGCACGACGTGCAGCTCGAGATTCTCTACTGCGGAGTGTGCCACTCCGACATCCACATGGCGCGCAACGAGTGGGGGCAGACGATCTATCCCGTCGTTCCCGGCCACGAGATCGTCGGTCGGGTAACCGCCGCCGGAAACAAGGTCACGAAATTCCGGAGCGGCGATCTTGCCGGCGTTGGAGTCATGGTGGAGTCGTGCCGCGAGTGCGTCAATTGCCGGAAAGGTCTGGAACAGTACTGCACGGTGGGAATGGTCGGCACGTATAGCGCCCGCGACAGAAGCACCGGCGAGATCACGCAGGGCGGTTATTCAAAGCAGATCGTCGTGCACGAGGATTTCATGTTCCGGTTGTCGGACAAGCTCCCGCTCGCCAAAGTGGCGCCGCTCCTGTGCGCGGGAATCACAACCTACTCGCCGCTCCGCCATTGGAAAGTTGGTAAAGGCCACAAGCTGGGCGTGGTCGGACTTGGTGGACTCGGCCACATGGCAGTGAAGTTTGGCGCTTCGTTTGGCGCGGAGGTGACGCTGCTCAGCACGTCGCCCGAAAAGGAAAAGGATGCCCGCCGGCTGGGGGCGCACAAGTTCGCGCTCACGAGCGATTCCGCACAGCTCGAGAAGCTGGCTGGATATTTCGACTTCATTATCGACTGCGTTTCGGCAAAGCACGATTACAACCTTTATCTCCACTTGCTGGCTACCGATGGCGTAATGATCTGCGTCGGCATTCCGCCGACGCCTGCCGAGGTGGCGATGTTCAGCCTGATCGGCGGGCGACGCAGCCTGGCAGGATCGGGTATCGGCGGCATCCCCGAGACGCAGGAGATGCTGGACTACTGCGCCAAACATGGAATCACCTCAGACATCGAGCTGATCGACATTGCGTCCGTCAACGATGCCTACGTGCGCATGCTGAAGAGCGACGTGCGCTACCGGTTCGTCATCGACATGGCCTCCTTGACCTGACGCAGGGGCTGATTAGGGGAATCGACACTTTCGCAGGCCGGACGTCGCGATGAGGCGATGAAAATCAGGAACATTCTCATCGGCGCGGTGGTGGTCGTCATCGGCCTGCCGGTGGTGTTGGCCGTTATAACCTGGGGGGCGTTCTATGCCCTCGTGTCTTCCTACGCACCGAATCGAACCAACGGCACCATCGTCTCCTCGGGCGAGAAGCGGGAGTACCTGCTATACGTCGACACGCTCGAGGCGACCTACAACATCGATCCGACGAGGATCTATGCGAATGGGATGTCCAACGGTGGGGCCCCGATTCGCAGTAACTTTTACTCGTCCGGCGCGTAGGGTGTTCTCTATCGATGGGAGTTCTCATGACTCGACCTTCCAAGCTCTGGCGGGTGGCTGCGGCGCTCTTCGTCCTCATCAACGTGGCAGGCGCGGGTTACGCCGTCGCGGTGGGCGAGCCGGTCCATGCAGCCGTCCACGTCGCGCTGGTCCTCGGGGCGTACCTGGGGTGGCGGCTCGGGCCGTGGGGACGGCGTCAGGATCCAGCGCCCGCGCAGCTGGCCGATGCGCGCCTCGACTACCTTCAGCAATCGGTGGATGCCGTCGCGCTCGAGGTGGAACGCCTCGGCGAGAAACAACGCTTTAGCGAGAAACTTCGGGCGGAGCGAGGCGAGACCTCTCCACTAAAGAAGCTGCCGCCGGAGGAATGATGGAAACGTCGAGTGTAATCGCTCCCGCAGGCACAGCGAGCCGCCGCTGGGCTTGGCTCGGTGTACTACTCATTGTGGTTGGGCTGCTCGGGCATCTTTTTGCAGCGCGAGCGATCGGCGGCAGCTACGTCGCTTACAAGGACCACATTATCGGCTTCTTCCTGATTCTCCTCGTGTCGGGCGCCCTCATCGCGGGCCTGGGCTGGCGCTTCTGGAAAGGCCGCCATGACATCACGCTGTTGATTGTCGGTGTGGTTCAGGCACTTTTCGGCGCCGTGATATATGTCGAGAGGTTCCATATTCATTAGCGGCGCTTCGCGCGCACCTCGCGCCAAGCATGCGAGGTCCGCTGAAGCTGAAACGTCAGGACGAGCATCCGCCGAACATGATAGAGCCGAAAGATGTGTCGCTCTCCAACGATCCACACGACCTCGACCGGTTTGTGCGAGCGCAAGCGGCGGATTACGACCGGGCGCTGTCGGAACTGCGCGACGGGAAGAAGCGGTCACATTGGATGTGGTATGTCTTCCCGCAGGTAGAGGGCCTGGGGCACAGCCCCATGTCGCATCGATACTCCATCAAAAGTGCAGCCGAGGCTCGGGCATATCTCGATCATCCCGTCCTGGGTCCGCGGCTGCGGGAATGTGCCGCGGTCGTGCATAACATCGTGGGACGCTCGGCGCTAGAAATCTTTGGATCGCCGGATGACCTGAAACTGCGGTCCTGCGCAACGCTGTTCGCCCGCGTGTCGGACGATGGCGTCTTCGAGCAAGTGCTTCAGAAGTACTTCAACGGTGAGCCCGACAAGGAGACACTTCGCCGACTGCGTGCCACGACGGAAGCTTGATGACTATCGCACCGCGCTGGCTATCTCGTCAGTTCCGCAACGACCATATTACTCCCCCAGTACGCACATCAAGTTGGCCAGGTCACCATGATTCTCGGGGTGGGGGGGGGAGTTGCCGATAATGTTTTGGCTTTTGATCTGGGGTGCGAGGGTGCAATCATCAGCCCGGCCACACGATACCGCCCATCCGCTGTACCGCATCGGCTCCGGCCGTCGCTACCCGGCGAAGAGATGACAGGCCGCGCGCGACAGCCCGGGCTTTTCTTTCTCTCGATTCTCCTCGCGGCCGTACCCTTTGTCTTTGCACTGATTCGCGCCTTTCAAACCGGTACCGACTTCCGTTACTTGTGGATGGCGATCGCAGCGTTCATTGGCGCCACACTGGTGATGGTCATTGGAAAGGCGCGCGACCAGACACGGAATGTCGTGCTGCAGCTGTCGGCCATCGCATTCCTGACGAGTACGCTGGTTGCAGGATTGACGGGAAGGATCCTCGGGGCGAGATCGATCACGGGCATCCTGGTAGTTTGTGTGGCCTTTGGGTTGTTTTCCGCCGCGGGCCAGTCGCTCTACGCACTCTCGCGCCCTCGAGAGATGTGACCCAACTTTCCCGGTCGTGACATTCGCGCGATCGTTTGCCTGCAAAGCAATCCTGTTCGACCTGGATGGAGTCCTTGTAAATTCCGCAGAATGTGTGGAACGCACTTGGCGCAATTGGGCAGCTCGACATCGCATCGACCCGGAAAAAGTGAGGGCGAGCTGGGACTGCGCGGCCGGCTGATCTGGCGCTAGCGCTTCTTGGGAGCGAGCGCCGTGGCCTCGACCTGAGCGAGCTCTCGCATGTGCTGCATCCGGGTTCGAGAGTTCAGGCTTTTCCGGAAATTGTCCAGGGCCTCCGTCTTATGCCCGTCCAACAGCTGCTTCATCCCCACGAAATAGTACGCCACACTGTGGAAGCTCTCGGAGCCGGCTTTATCTGACCTCTTGTCCAGCGCCTCGGCGGAGGCGAACACGACGCTATCCTCCGCCTGTCCGAGGTAATACCGCGCGATGTCGTGGTTCAAATCGATGTCGCCGTCATTCTTTACCGCCGCCACCAGGGCCGTCAGCTCCCTGTCGGCGTCAACCTTCTTGTCCAGCCGGACTTGCGTGAGCCAGATGAGCAGGTTCTGATCCCCGACCGTCGGCTTATAGTAGTCGCCTTCCCGATCCATCTTGACGGCCTGCTGGAGGTCGCCGAGCGCGTTCGGGAAGTCACGCATGCAGATGCGGACGATGCCGCGACGCTCGTAGTCCAGCTCCCCGGGCTTGTCGGCGATTCTAATCGCGGTGGAGTAGTCCGCGAGCGCTCCGGCGTAGTCGTCCAGATCCACCTTGACCCCAGCGCGATGGGAATAGAAGAAGCTGTTCTTCGGGTCGAGCGCGATGGCCCGGCCGTAATCGGCGATCGCCCCCTTGAGGTCCCCGGAGTACTCTTTGGACTTGGCTCGGTCCCTATAAATGTACGCGTGGTTCCACTGCGTCTTCTTGGGATCGTCCGAATCGAGCGCCAGAGCCTTGGTGTAGTCGGCGATTGCACCCTTCGAGTCACCCATCATCTCGAGGAGGGATGCGCGTTTGACGTAGATCTCCGGGAGCTCTTTTGGGAACTGCTTCAGGATCGCGTCGTAGAGGGCGAGGGCTCCGGTGAAGTCGAACTTCACGGTCTTCTCGCGCGCCAGGTCTATGGCGTCGGCGATGGTCTCCTGCGCACGGACGGCGGGCGGCGCGGCAAGCACCGCCGCCAGGAGGAGTCCAAGTGCCATGTTTCTTTTCATAGTGGCTCAGAGGGAGAGGAATTTCAACGGCCCTCGGGGAACCATGGGTCGTATAGCGGCGGCCGTCAAGGAATAAAGCAATCGTGAGGCGCTCAATTCCAATTCCGCCGCGTCGCAAAACAGCTTCAATGTCGCTTGACGGTTTCGTTTCCCCGCTCTACGTTCGATTCGCCCCACTTCAGCCCCAGGATCGTCCACCCTCCGATATCCTGACATGCGAAGACGTGAAGTCGTTCAGTTCCTCGGCGCCGCACTCGCGCTGCCCTTCATCCCTCGCGGCGCCGAAGCCGCGATGAAGCTCGGAGCGGAGCTCCATCTCCGGCTGGGCGACGTTCCGTTCAGGACCCTCAATCGCGAACAGCAGGCGCTCGTGACTACGATCGCCGAGATGATCATCCCCGAGACCGAGACGCCGGGCGCGACGAGCGTAAAGGTGCCGGAATTCATCGATCTCATCCTGACTGAATGGGCGAGCGACGATGAGAGAGCCGCATTCCTCGCCGGGCTGCGCGACATCGATACCCGCGCGGGCGCGATGGGCTCAACTCGATTTGCCGCTTTGCCGGCATCGAAGAAAGTCGAGCTCATGACGGCGCTTGATGCCGCGCGTGGAGACAAGACAGGCGCCGGGCTCGCATTCGCGCGACTCAAGGCTCTCACCGTATACGGCTACTTCACGTCCCAGCGTGTCGACCAGGAGATCCTGAAGGTGCAGATGTACTTCAATGGATATCAGGGCAACGTACCGTTCACTCCCGCGGTCTGACCATGCCACCAATGACATATGATGCGATCGTCGTCGGCTCGGGGATTTCCGGCGGCTGGGCGGCAAAGGAGCTGACAGAGAAGGGACTGCGCACCATCGTGCTCGAAGCGGGGCGGCCGATCGATCCGGCGGTCGACTACGTGGAGCACGTGCTTCCGTGGGAAAAGCGCTATCGAGGAATGGGTGACCGCAAACAGGTCGAGCGCTATCAACCCATCCAGGGGCACACCGGTGCGTGCGACGAGTGGTCGTCCAAGTTTTTCGTCAACGACCTCGACAACCCGTACTCGTTTCCCGAGGACAAGCCCTTTTACTGGATACGGGGAAGGCAGGTTGGAGGACGCTCCATCATGTGGGGGCGGTGCGTCTACCGGTGGAGTGATCTCGACTTCACCGCGAACGCGAGAGAAGGCTATGGAGTTGATTGGCCTATCCGGTACAAGGATCTCGCTCCGTGGTGGAGTTACGTCGAGAAGTTTGTCGGCATACAGGGGCGTCGTGAGAACCTCGCACACCTGCCCGACGGCGAGTTCCAGACACCGTGGCCGCTAAATGCGGCGGAGCAGAAGGCCCGCGACATTCTTCTGGAGAAATTCGGGGGTGAGCGCGTAATCACGAACGCGCGCCTCGCCGTGCTGACCGAAGATCACGGCGGTCGCCAGAAGTGCCACCTGTGCGGGCATTGCGCGCGGGGATGCATCACGCTCTCGTATTTCAGCAGCATCAACTCCACGCTTCCCGCCGCGCGCAAGACGGGACGCCTGACGCTCAGACCTTTCAGCGTGGTGCACAGCGTGATCTACGATCCGGTTAAGCGCCGGGCTACCGGCGTCCGGGTGATCGATGCGAACACGAAGCAGATGTTCGACGTCAATGCGAAGGTGATTTTTCTCAACGCTTCAGCGATGGAATCGACGCGGATCCTCCTCAACTCGGCGACGAGCGAATTCCCGAATGGCCTCGGCAATTCCAGCGGCGAGTTGGGGCACAACCTGATGGACCACATCATGGCCGGCGGCGCGACCGGAACGCTTCCCTGGGCGAGGGACCGGCGCGAGATCGGCAACCGGCCCGACGCGATCTACGTCCCGCGCTTCCGCAATGTGAAGACGAAGCATCCGGATTTTCTGCGCGGGTATGGCTTCGAGGGTCGCGCCGAACGTGCGGGCTGGGACAGGGGATCTGAAATGCCCGGCTTTGGCGCCGAATTCAAGAAGTCGCTCACCGGCGATCTCGGACCTTGGGAGATGTCGTTCGACGGCTTTGGCGAAATGCTTCCGCGCCACGAGAACTACATCGAGCTCGATCCGCACCTCGTCGATGCGTGGGGCATTCCGGCCCTGCGCGTCAACTGCGTCTACAGCGACAACGAAAAGAAAATGCAGGCGGATATGGCCGTGAGCGCCACGGAGATGTTGGAGGCGCTGGGCGCGACCAACATCAGACCATTCAAGGAAGACAACCCGCCGGGGCTGGTGATTCACGAGACCGGCACAGCGCGCATGGGGCGCGATCCGAAGACGTCGGTCCTGAACGGCCACAATCAAATGTGGGATGTCCCGAACGTGTTCATTACCGACGGAGCATGCATGGCGTCGACTGCCAACCAGAATCCGAGCATCACCTACATGGCGCTGACCGCGAGAGCGGTGGATTACGCCCACCAGCTTCTCAACCGGAGAGAGCTGTAGGGTACACTTCTGCCGCGATCCGATTAAGGGCCTGCATTATCGGCCTGGCCTTCGCGCGATACGTCTAGACAAGGACGGGGGATTCCAGATTACCGCCCTTCGAACAACGACCTCAGCGCGTTCTTCACCGTAATTCGCCTCAGATACTGCAGCTCGTCCGCCGCGAACGGGATCGGCACGACCCTGAAGTAGTCGGTGAGAGCGTTGTTCGCGACTGTGTTGTCGAGGGACAGCAGATCGAGCAGGCTGGGCGTAACGGGCGGATTCGGCAAGAGGCGCTGAGCCATTGCGACGAGCGGCCTCAGCGCCTTCACCGGGATAGCCACGAGCGTCCGGTGCGTACCCATCGCGACGAGGATCCGCTCCGTCATCTGCCGAAGCGTCAGCGGTACCGCGCCGCCGAGGTCGTAGGACTGTTGAACTGTCTCCTTCTTTTCCAGCGAGAGGCGCACGACCCGCGCGACGTCGTCCGCCGCGATCGGCTGAAACCGCGCGCTGCCGCCGCCGGGAAGGGGAAAGACCTTCGGCGTCAGCATGATGAGTCGTCCGAGCACGTTCACGAACTGATCCTCGGGGCCGAAGATCACCGACGGGCGCAGTACCGTCCATTTGAGTCCGCTGGTCTTGATCGAATCCTGCGCGACGCCCTTGCTGCGCAGAAATGGAAAGGGCGAACGACTGTCGGCGCCGTTCTGCGACATGAAGATGACACGCTGAACGTTCTCGGTTCTGGCCGCGGAGATGAGGCGCTCGGTCGCGGCGGTGTTCGACTCGCGGTAGCTCTCGCCCTTCTTCTCGATCGCGATCGCGGCGAGATGAATCACCGCGCCGCACCCGCTGAGCGAGCTCCGTAAGGTCGTGGCGTCCCGGACATCGCCGACGCGGAATTCGACCGGTAGCTGACCGAGCGCCATTACCGCCTTCGCGGGATCCCTGATGAGGGCCCGCACCTGCCAGCCTTTTTTCGACAACTCTCGGCACGTATGGATGCCAACCATTCCGGCAGCGCCCGTTACGAGGACCGGTTTTTTCTTGTCCGCCGACAGCGGCTGCGGTTGCTCGGCGACGGCGGTCGCGGGTCCTTCGCTCCCATAGGAGTAAGACCCGCCGCGTGCCATCAACTCTTGCGGCCGCGGCCCACGCCGTGCGTGCCGCGCACGACGATGCGGTAGATGAGGAGGAACATCCCCATCGTGAGGAGGATGTGGATCCAGCCTGGCGCGGTCGTGGTGAATGTGACGAACGCCCAGACTGCAAGCATCACGATGGCTGCGATTATTCCTAAATCCATGGCTGGAATTCGTTGATTTTGAATGTGACGATCGGTAACTTCAGGGAGTCATTAGTGCAGCCGTTGCGGAACAAAAAACGGCATCATCGTTGGGGCGGAGAACTCACTTTTTGAGCCAACAAGTCCTTAGAGTGGGTCCAATAAACTTTGCTGACGTCATGCCCCAGTGCGGGGAAGACGGTAGGTGGGGTGAGGGCCTCAAAAATTCGACCGGGCTTCAAAAAACCTCTCCGTCCCATTCTTTCTGAAGCTCCGCCATTCAACCGGCGGAGCTTCTTTTGGTTAAAGGGCACTCTGCCTTCGGCGGAGCTTCTTTTGGTTAAAAGGGCACTCTGCCTGCGGCGGAGCTTCTTTGTCTTCGATATCTTACCCTAAACATGTCGCGCGTAACAGTCACCCGCCGGATGCGGTTCAACGCCGCCCACCGCGTCCACAATCCCGAGCTCTCCGACGCGGAGAACTCGAAGCTGTTCGGGAAGTGCAACAACCCGAACTGGCACGGCCACAACTATACCCTGGACGTGTCGGTCGAAGGTGATATCGACCCCAGGACCGGTTACGTCTGCGACCTTTCCCAGCTCAAAAAGATCGTCGAGCGCGAGATCGTCGACATCGTAGATCACAAGAACTTCAACCTCGACGTGCCCTTCATGAAGGGCGTCATTCCGACATCCGAGAACATCATCATCGCGTTCTGGAAAATACTGGCCCCCCAGGTGAAGCCCGGTGAGCTTGCCCGGCTCGTACTGTGGGAGACTGAAAACAACTATGTCGAATACACAGGCAGATAAGGAGTTTGAGGAGCTGATACGGCGCGAGTTGGAGCTGATAGGTGAGGATCCCGAGCGCGAAGGCCTGCTCAATACTCCCTTACGCGTCGCCAAGACAATGAAGTTCCTGACCGAAGGCTACAGCTCGAGCGCCGAGGAAGTGGTCGGCGATGGCATTTTCAAGGAAGAGCACGATAACATGATCATGGTGCGCGACATCGAGCTCTACTCGTTGTGCGAGCACCACATGCTGCCGTTCTTCGGCAAGGCACACGTGGCCTACATCCCGAACGGGAAGATCGTGGGGCTCTCCAAGATCCCGCGCATCGTGGACGTCTACGCCAGACGTCTACAGGTGCAGGAGCGGCTAACGGAGCAGATCGCCGAGGGACTTTGCCGCGTGCTGAACCCGAGCGGCGTGGGCGTCGTGATCG